>Ga0073899_10002715_pt1 | contig 15804 bp, 12 predicted proteins | sample KloWWTmetaKNB5Ph_FD_88975 | JGI IMG/M metagenome (GOLD analysis project Ga0073899, IMG submission 88975) | Active sludge microbial communities from Klosterneuburg, Austria, studying microevolution and ecology of nitrifiers - Klosterneuburg... | ecosystem: Engineered > WWTP > Aerobic digester >...
AGACGTGAACGAGACCATCCTTACCTGGCGCTATTGTCACGAAAGCACCGAAGTCCATCAACTTGGCGACCTTGCCTTCGTAGATGCGGCCTGGCTCGACATCGGAGGTGATCGACTCGATGCGTGCCTTCGCGGCTTGGGCAGCGGCTGCATTCACCGAAGCAATGATGATGGTGCCGTCGTCCTGAATGTCGATCTGCGTACCCGTTTCCTTGGTGATGCCCTGGATGGTCGCGCCACCCTTGCCGATCACTTCGCGAATCTTGTCCGGATGAATCTTCATCGTCAGCAGGCGCGGCGCGTAATCAGACAGTTCCGCACGCGGCGCGTTCAGGCCCTTGGCCATTTCACCGAGGATGTGCAGGCGGCCGGCCTTGGCTTGGTTCAGCGCGACCTTCATGATCTCTTCGGTGATGCCGTCGATCTTGATGTCCATCTGCAACGCGGAAATGCCGTCGGCGCTACCGGCCACCTTGAAATCCATATCGCCGAGGTGATCTTCGTCACCGAGGATGTCGGACAGCACGGCGAAGTCGCTGCCTTCCTTGATCAGACCCATCGCAATGCCCGCGACTGGTGCCTTGAGCGGGATGCCAGCGTCCATCATCGCCAGTGACGAACCGCAGACGGAGGCCATCGACGAGGAACCGTTCGACTCGGTGATTTCCGAGACGCAGCGGATCACATACGGAAACGCTTCCAAGCTCGGCATCACCGCAGCGACGCCACGCTTGGCGAGACGGCCGTGGCCGATTTCGCGACGCTTCGGACCACCGCCACGACCCGTTTCACCGACCGAGAACGGCGGGAAGTTGTAGTGGAACAGGAACGGGTCCTTGGTCTCACCTTCGACAGCGTCGATGATCTGTGCGTCGCGCGTCGTACCGAGCGTGGTCGTGACCAGCGCTTGGGTTTCACCGCGGGTGAACAGCGCCGATCCGTGAGTACGCGGCAGCACGCCGACACGGACAGTGATCGGGCGCACGGTCACGAGATCGCGGCCATCGATACGGATCTTGGTGTCAAGCACCGAGCGACGCATGGTGTGATATTCGAGATCGACGAATTCCTTGTTGATCATCGCCGGCTTCCAGCCCTTCGCTTCGGCTTGTGCAGCCAATGCCTCCTGAACTTCCTTGCGAATCACCGAGATCGCGTCGCGGCGCTGGCCCTTGTCGTGAATCTTGTAGGCGGCGCCGAGGCGTTCGCCGATCACCGACTTGATCGCATCGATCAACGCGTCGTTACGCGCAGGTGCTGCATATTCGAAGGTCTTACTGCCGGCTTCGGCGACGAAATCCTTGATCGCATCAATCACCACCTGCATCGCCTTGTGGCCATGCGTGACGGCGCCGAGCATTACTTCTTCACTCAACATCTTGGCTTCGGACTCAACCATCAGCACCGCATTCGAGGTGCCGGCAACGATGAGTTCGAGCTGCGACGTCTTCAGCTCGGTCGCGGTCGGGCACAGCAAATACTGCCCGTTGGCGTAACCGATCTTGGCTGCGCCGATCGGGCCAGCAAACGGCAGCCCCGAGAGCATCAGTGCGGCCGATGCACCAATCAGCGCCGGGATGTCGCCATCCACTTCCGGATTCAGCGACAACACAGTCGCGATGATCTGCACTTCATTGCGCATCTCTTCCGGGAACAGCGGCCGGATCGGGCGATCGATCAGACGGCAAGTCAGCGTTTCCTTCTCGGTCGGGCGACCTTCACGCTTGAAGAAACCGCCAGGGATGCGGCCACCGGCATAAAACTTTTCCTGATAGTCCACGGTCAGCGGGAAAAAATCGGTGCCTTCACGCACCGACTTCGCACCGACGACCGACACGAGTACTACCGTGTCGGACATCTTGACGAGCACCGCCCCGCTGGCTTGGCGGGCGATCTCACCCGTTTCCAGGGTGACATCATGATTACCATACTTGAACGACTTGACTGTCTTGGCCACGAGGCGGGTCCTTTGGGTGATCGATTAACGACGCAGACCGAGTTTCTCGATCAGCGCCTTGTAGCGTGCGCTGTCGTTCTTCTTCAGGTACGCCAGCAGACGGCGGCGCGAGTTGACCATGGTGATCAGGCCGCGGCGCGAGTGATGGTCTTTTGCGTGCGCTTGGAAATGCGGCGCGAGCACGTCGATCTGGGCGGAAAGCAGCGCGATCTGGACTTCCGGCGAACCGGTGTCGTTCGGCTTGCGACCGTGTTCGGCGATGATCTTGGCGGATTGTTCGGCAGTCAGGGACATGAGTATTTTTCCTGAAACGGGACGAGGCCGCACGGCGCCAGATACGCGCAGTCGGTCTCAACAAGTGGTTTTTGGGCGAAGGAGGCCGCATATTCTAGGGGGCCGCCCAAGTCTTAACAAGCAAACCGCGGTGAATTTACCCGGGCGGTTCATCCAGTCGCCATCAAACGGTCAGCTCGCATGATCTTGGCGTCGGTCATGCCTAGCCCGACAAAACTGCCGTCGATTGCATAGAGCCGATAGCGTCCATCGTTTTCTGCTCGCCCGGTGACGCGGCGACCGAACTTCAGTTCGGTCAACGCGTCGATATCCAACGTTATTGCCGGAAACTGGGTCATTGCGCGATCGATTGGCAGCACGTAAACGCTCGGATCGGCACTGTCATTCAGCGTTTCAAGCGACACCATCGGCAGCGTCTCGAAGGGACTGACCCAGCGCCGACGCAATTCCGCCAGATGTGCCGCAGAACCGAGTGCACGCCCGATATCAACGCCAAGACTACGAATATAGGTGCCAGACCCGCAGATCACATCCAGTTCGAGCGCGTCGGGCGAATATGCAATCACCTCGATGTGCTTGATCTCAACCTCACGTTCCGGTACTTCGACCTGCTCGCCTTGGCGCGCCAGCTTGTACATCGGCACACCGTCGCGCTTGATTGCGGAATACATCGGTGGGCGCTGGTGGATACGCCCGACGAAGCGCAACAACACCGTATCGAGTTCCGCGCGCGTCGCCGTCGGCAGCGCCTCGCTCACGACGATGTCACCTTCGCGGTCCGCTGTGGCGGTTTCGCTACCGAATGCAATCGTTGCTCGGTAGGCCTTGTGCGCGGAAATCACGTGCTGGATGAACTTGGTCGCCTCGCCGAGAAAGATCGGCAACATCCCAGTGGCGAGCGGATCAAGTGTGCCGGCGTGACCGGCCTTGGCGCGGTCGTAAAGACGACGCACGCGCTGCAATGCCGCATTCGAACTCAGTCCGAGCGGCTTATCGAGCAAAACGATGCCATGCACCCGGATTCAGTCCGGATCGCGCAGCAGTTGATCGATGCGCTCGCCGCGATCGACCGAGTCGTCGTACTTGAAATGCAAAGCCGGAACGGTACGTAATTCAACGCGCTGCGCCAGTTCGCGTCGGAACTCCCAAGCTGCAGCATTCAATTCCTTGACCGCGGGCTTGCCCTGCTCGCCGACCAAGGCGGTCACATAGACCGTGGCATGTGCGAGATCGCGCGTAACCTCGACATCCGACACCGACACCGATGGAATCAACTTGTCGCGGACGGCATCGTGGACGAGCGCGCCGATCTCCCGGCGCAGCAGCGCCGAGATTCGGTCGGTCCGATTGAAGCCTGCGCGCATGGTCGATACTCCTTACAGCGTCCGCGCTACTTCGATGCGCTCGAAACACTCGATCTGGTCGCCGGCCTTGACGTCGTTGTACTGCTTGACGCCAATGCCGCACTCCATGCCGTTGCGCACTTCATCGACCAATTCCTTGAAGCGACGCAGCGATTCGAGTTCGCCCTGGAAGACCACCACATTCTCGCGCAATACGCGGATCGGCTTGTTGCGCTTGACCTGACCCTCGATGACCATGCAACCCGCGACTTGACCGAACTTCGACGAACGGAATACATCGCGCACTTGGGCGATACCGATGATTTCTTCGCGCACTTCCATGCCAAGCATGCCGGTCGCAACCTGTTTCACTTGGTCGATCACGTCATAGATGATCGAGAAGTAACGCAGATCCAAAGCGTTTTCCTGCACGATTCTGCGCGCAGAGCCATCGGCACGGACGTTGAAGCCGATGATCACTGCTTTCGAAGCGGCTGCCAGCGTCGCATCGGACTCGGTGATGCCGCCGACACCGCTTGCGATCACATTGATCTTGATCGCCTCGGTGCTCAATCGGGTCAGCGAATCACGCAGTGCTTCGGACGAACCCTGCACGTCGGCCTTCACGACCAGATTCAAGGTCGGCACATCGCCTTGGGTGACGCTCGACCAGACATCTTCCATCTTGGTCGCCTGCTGCTTGACGAGACGGGTTTCGCGGCGCTTCTGCTCACGTTGCTGTGCCACATCCTTCGCCAGGCGCTCGTCTTCGACCGCAATGAAGTCATCGCCCGCGTCCGGCACACCGGACAGACCAAGCACAACCACCGGGATCGATGGGCCAGCTTCATTCACCGGGCGACCAGCTTCATCGAACATCGCACGCACGCGGCCGTAGTGGATACCGCAGACAAGGAAGTCGCCCTTGTTCAGCGTGCCATTCTGTACGAGCACGGTGGCGACCGGGCCGCGGCCCTTGTCGAGGCTGGATTCAATCACGGTACCGTTGGCACGGCCATCCGAAACCGCCGTCAGTTCCATCATTTCGGATTGGACCAAGATCGCGTCCAGCAGACTGTCGACGCCCATGCCGGTTTTGGCCGACACCGGCACGAAAATCGTGTCGCCACCCCACTCTTCCGGCACCACTTCGTGCTGGATCAGGCCCTGCTTCACGCGTTCCGGATCAGCGTCCGGCTTGTCCATCTTATTGACCGCAACGATCAACGGCACCTTCGCAGCGCGCGCATGCTGGACCGCTTCGATGGTCTGCGGCATCACGCCGTCATCGGCTGCGACGACGAGAATGACAATGTCGGTGAGCTTGGCGCCACGCGCACGCATCTGCGTAAACGCCGCATGGCCCGGTGTGTCGAGAAACGATACGACACCCTTCTCGGTTTCGACGTGATAAGCGCCGATGTGCTGGGTAATGCCACCCGCTTCACCCGCCGCAACTTTCGTTCGGCGAATGTAGTCAAGCAGCGAAGTTTTACCGTGATCGACATGACCCATGATGGTGACCACCGGTGGGCGCGTGCTTTTATCGCCTTGGGCGACATCGATCTGTGCGGCCAATGCCGACTCCGCATCATTGTCGGTCGCGCGTGACGCCTTGTGGCCCAACTCTTCGACAACCAGGACGGCGGTGTCGTGATCAATGCTCTGATTGATCGTGGCCATTACGCCCATCTTGAACAGCGCCTTGACCACATCCGCGCCCTTCAGCGCCAATTTGGTCGCGAGGTCGGCAACGACAATCATCTCGCCAATTGCGATATCGCGGATGATCGGTGCCGTCGGGCGCGAGAAGCCGCCAGAAACGCCACCACCACCACCGCGGTCGGACGACCGGAAATCGGGCTTCGACAGGCGCGGTTTCTTGCGTGGGCGACGCGCGTGGTCGCCCGGCAGATGCAACTCACCGGGCGCGAAACGTGGCGCACTGCTGCTGTCGTCGTCGGTAGCGTCAGTCACCACCATGCGATGACTGCCCTTGGCACCCTTGTGCCGATGCGGCGGCTCGCTGCCCTTCGGTGCTTCCTTGCGGACCGGCGCAGGCGCCTTGTCCTCAGCTTTCTTCGGTGCTTCGTGATGATGCTTCTTGCCAACGCGGGCTTCTTCTTCCTCACGCAAACTCGCCGCCTCAATCTCGGCACGCTTGGCCGCCTCGACAACGGCCTCTTCGGCACGCAGGCGTTCGTCTTGTTCGTGACGCTGCGCATCGAATTCAGCGCGGCGCACAGCATCCATTTCGCTCAAACGCTTTTGCTCAGCGTCATTACGGGCTTTCGATTCCGCCAGAAGCTTCAACGCATGTTCGCGCTCGGCATCGACTTCCGGCACCGTCTGCTGCTCATCGACTTCGCTGCGCTTGACGTAGGTGCGCTTCTGGCGAACTTCGATATTGACCGTTTTGCCCTTCGCGGCGCCGCTGGACACGGTGAGCTCACCGACCTGCTTGCGCTTCAGCGTGATCTGCTTGGGCGCCGCCGCTTCGACGGTTTCTTCTTTCTTGCCGTGGGTGCGCCGCAGAAAGCCGAGCAACTTCATTTTCTCGGTGCTGGTGACGGCCTGATCCGGCCCGTTGAATTTCATTCCCGCTTCAGACAGCTGCGCGAGCAGCTTGTCCTCGGTCATACCGAGAACTTGAGCGAGCTGGCGTACGGTGACATCGGACATGCTTTGCCTCTTTGCTGCTTTCGCTGCGGCGGAATTACTGGAACCACGGCGCACGCGCCGCAAGGATCAAGGCGGCGGCGCGTTCGGCGTCCATGCCCTCGATGTCGGTGATTTCATCGGCGGCAAGCTCGGCCAGTTCTTCCTGGCTACGAATGCCGCGCTCGGCCAGCGCGTAGGCGGTCGCTTCGTCCATGCCTTCGAGTGCGAGCAGATCCTCGGCCGGCTTGTGCGATTCGAGATCTTCTTCGGCGGCGATCATCTGCGTCAAAAGCGCATCGCGCGCACGCGCACGCAACTCGGCGACGATGTCTTCGTCGAATTCCTCGACCGACAGCAGCTCGCTTTCCGGAACGTAGGCGATTTCTTCGATCGACGAGAACCCTTCCTGAACCAGGATCGACGCGATCTCGGCATCCACTTCCAGCTTCTCGACGAACAGCACGCGCGCCGCTTCTTGCTCGGCCTCACTTTTCTGCTGCACCTGCGCCTGAGTCATGACATTGAGTTGCCAGCCGGTGAGTTTGCTCGCCAAGCGCACGTTCTGACCGCCGCGACCAATGGCCTGCGACAACTTATCTTCGGCGACGGCAACGTCCATCGAGTGCTTGTCCTCATCGACGATGATCGACTGCACTTCGGCCGGTGCCATCGCATTGATCACGAACTGTGCCGGGTTGTCGTTCCACAGGATGATGTCGACGCGCTCGCCATTGAGTTCGTTCGACACTGCCTGCACGCGCGAACCGCGCATGCCGATGCAGGCGCCGATCGGGTCGGTGCGATGATCGTTGGCCTTGACCGCGATCTTGGCGCGATCACCGGCATCACGGGCGCAGCCCATGATCGTGACCAAGCCCTGGCCAACTTCCGGCACCTCAAGCTTGAACAGTTCCATCATGAATTCCGGCGCAGTGCGCGACACGAACAACTGCGGACCACGCGCTTCGAGACGCACGTCATACAGGTAGCCACGAACGCGGTCGCCGGCACGCACGTTTTCGCGCGGGATGGCTTTGTCGCGCGCGATGAAGGCTTCGGCATTGCCGCCGAGATCAAGGTAGACAGCGCCGCGCTCGACGCGCTTGACGATTCCGGTGACCAGTTCGCCGATGCGATCGCTGTAGGCATCGACGATCTGCGCGCGCTCAGCCTCGCGCACGCGCTGCACGATCACCTGCTTCGCCGCCTGCGCCGCAATACGGCCAAACTCGGCGTTCTCGACCGGCTCTTCGAGGAATTCACCCACCTCGGAGTCGGCTTTCACGTCAATCGCATCCATCAGGCGCAGTTGCCGATCTGGCGATTCCATGACCACGTCATCGGCAACCACTTCCCAGCGGCGGAAGGTTTCATATTCGCCGGTATTGCGGTCAATCGCGACACGCATGGTCACGTCCTGTTCGGCATAGCGTTTCTTCGCGGCCGAAGCCAATGCGGCTTCCATTGCATCAAAGATGACACTGCGTGCGACGCCCTTTTCATTGGCGACTGCATCCACGACCATCAGCATTTCTTTGCTCATCAGTGCGCTCCAAGGCACGCGTCAACGCGCCGACGTGATCAAGAATTCTTTTTGCCCTTGCCCGGCTTCGCACCGGTCGGCTTGGGCGCCGGGTCAATGGCCGAAAAATCCGGTACTAGTTTCGCTTTTTCGATATTCGAGTGCGCAATCGTGACGTCGCCGCCGTCCTGCGCCAGGACAATGTTGTCGCCATCGACAGCGACGATCGTTCCCTGCAAACGACGACGACCGTTCACGGCGAGATTGACGCTGATCTTGGCAGCCTCGCCAATGAAGCGCGCGAACTGTGCCACCGCGAACAATGGACGGTCGAAGCCAGGCGACGACACTTCGAGTGTGTATCGACCGGAGATCGGATCGTTGACGTCGAGTAAGCCACTGACTTCCCGGCTCACCGCCTCACAATCCTCGACCGTGACATGGCGACCTTCAACATCAATGTAAACGCGCACCAGTCCACTGCCAAGGCTGGCGACGAACTCAACGCCAAGGCACTCCAGGCCAAGCGAGGCAATTACCGGTTCGAACAGTCGAGTCAATTGTTCCGCGTTCATCTCGTCTCCTGCAATGCAGGACTGCAAAAACAAAAATGGGCCCGAAGGCCCATCGCATCGTGCACGGTTCGCGTCCGTGCGCCGCGCAGCGTGATCACGATCACGCATGCGGTGCGAATGAAAAGGGCCTCCGAAGAGGCCCGTTCCGTGTTCGTTGGTAGCGGGGGTAGGATTTGAACCTACGACCTTCGGGTTATGAGCCCGACGAGCTGCCAGACTGCTCCACCCCGCATCAGGCGACGCGCACTATAGTGTCGCGCGTTGCGCAAAGCAACAAAAAAAGATCGCCGTGATTCAGCTCGCAGCTACCGCCGAGAGGCACCAAGTCATCAGCGGTCCGCCGAATATTCCTAGCCCGATCAGGGCGAGCACGTTCGCGCTGAGCACAATGCGAAATGTGGGATCAGTCGCGGTGATCGCTGGCGCCTGCGCAGTGGGTTGATCGAAGTACATCACCTTGATCACGCGCAAGTAGTAATAGGCACCAATCACCGCGCAAAGGCCGCCGATGATCGCCAGCCACAAGGCGTCAGCGCGAATCACTGCCTTTAACACCTGCAGCTTGGCGAGGAAGCCAACGAACAAAGGTACGCCCGCAAACGAGGCCATAACCACCAACATCAGGAAGGCATAGAACGGATTCCGCTGGTTCAAGCCGCGGAAATCCTCGATCTCCTCGGCCTCAAATCCGGCGCGCGACAGCAACACGATCAAACCGAATGCAGCCACAGCAGTCAACGAATACGTCGTCGCATAAAACAATGCAGCGCCAAACCCGTCCGCGCCGCCGCCGATGATGCCGAGCAACAGGAAGCCGACATGCGAAATAGTCGAGTACGCGAGCATGCGCTTGAGATTGGTCTGAGCAATCGCGACGACGTTGCCGATCACCAGCGACAGTACTGCCAACACCGAGAGCATCGCTGACCACTGACTCCATAACGCCGGCGTACCGAACCCGTTATCGAGCAAGCGATAGGCCATGCCAAACGCCGCCACCTTCGGCGCGCTCGCGACAAACAGCGCCACGCCCGTCGGCGAGCCCTGATAGACATCGGGTACCCAAGCATGAAACGGCGCTGCGCCGAACTTAAACGCGATGCCGACGACGATGAAGACGATACCGAAGACCAACAATTCAGGACGCGGCACGTTGCTCGAGGCGATCGCACGGATACTGCCGAGATCAAGCGATCCAGTGGCGCCATAGACCATGCTCATGCCATACAACAGCAGGCCAGAGGCGAGTGCGCCAAGAACAAAGTACTTCATCGCCGCTTCCGACGACATCGGGTTGTCGCGATTCAGCGCCACCAACGCATACGAACACAGCGCCAGCATTTCTAGACCGAGGTAGGCACTGAGCAGACTGCCGGCAGAGACCAGCAACATCATGCCGATCACCGCAAACATCGAGAGTGTATAGAATTCGCCCTGAAACAGGCCGCGCGGCATCAGGTGCGGACGCGCATAGACATACGCCAGCGCCGTCGTGCCGAGAATGAACAGTTTGCACACCGCCGCCACTTCGTCACGGATATACATGCCGTTGAACGCGGTACGTGCCAGCGAGGCATCGCCGATCGAACGCCAAACCAGCACGCCGGCAACGACCACGACGGCAATCGATAGCCAATGGGTGACCGACCGCTGCTTCTGCGGAATGAACAGGTCAGCCATCAGAATCGTGAACACCGATGCGAGCAGGAACATCTCCGGCAACATCGCACGAATGTCGGCCATCGAGATCGCGATTTCGACTGCATTAGAAACCATGTCGCGAACTCCTCACGCCTTCACGCGCAACAACTGCTCGACCACGGTGGCGATCGAAGCATCCATCAAATGAATCAACGGCGCCGGCCAGATACCGACCAGCAGGGTCGCCGCCGCGAAGCCGCCGAGCACCAGCGCCTCGCGACCGTTGATATCGGTCAAAGCCTTCACATGAGCGTGCGTCGCCTCACCAAACATGACGCGCTTGACCATCCACAGCGTGTAGGCCGCACCGAGAATGAGTGTGATTGCAGCGGTTGCTGCAATCCATGGCTTGGCCTGGAAGCTGGCAACAATGACCATGAATTCACCAACGAATCCGGACGTACCCGGCAGGCCGCTGTTCGCCATCGCGAAGAAGACCATGAAAAACGCGAACCAAGGCATCGTGTTCGCAACGCCACCGTAGTCCCCGATCATGCGACTGTGAACACGGTCGTAAAGGACTCCGACGCAAGAAAACAACGCCGCTGAGATGAAGCCGTGCGAGATCATCTGCACCATCGCACCCTGGAGCGCCAATCGCGCGCCATCGATGTTGCCGGCGTCACGCGCCAGCATCAGTGTCACGAAGGTACCGAGCGTGACAAAGCCCATGTGTGAGATCGACGAATAAGCGATCAGCTTCTTCATGTCCTGCTGCACCAGCGCAACGAAGCCGATATAAACAATCGCGATCAGCGACATCGCGATCACCAGCCACGCGAACTCATGCGACGCATCCGGCGTAATCGGCAATGCGAAGCGCAGAAAGCCGAAACCGCCAATCTTCAACATGATCGCGGCGAGGATTACTGATCCACCGGTGGGTGCCTCGACATGTGCGTCCGGCAACCACGTATGCACCGGGAACATCGGCACCTTCACTGCGAACGCCAACAAGAAGGAGAAGAACAGCCACATCTGCTCGCTGCGCGTCAACGGGAATTGCGCCAGCGTCGCCAAATCGAAACTGCCCGATTTCAGGTACAGGTAGATCAGCCCGATCAGCATGAAAATCGAGCCCAAGAACGTGTACAGAAAGAACTTGATGGTCGCGTAGACACGCCGCGGCCCGCCCCAGATGCCGATGATGATGAACATCGGAATCAACATGGCCTCGAAGAACACATAGAACAGCAAAGCATCGAGGGAGCAGAACACACCAATCATCAAGCCTTCGAGCACCAAGAAAGATGCGTAATACTGGTGCACCTTCTCATCGATCACGCCCCAGGCACCGATCAGCACGAGCACCGTCGTGAATGCCGTCAGCGCGATCAGCGCGACGGCAACACCGTCGACGCCAACGTGATAGTTCACGTTCAATGCCTCGATCCAAGGAAGGTTCTGCACGAATTGCATCGACGCAGAAGTGGCATCGAAACCGCTCAGCAGAGGAACACAAACCGCCAACGTCGCAAGCGCGAATGCGAGTGCGATCCAGCGTGCACGATTCGCATGCGCACCGCCGGAAATAAGGGTTGCGACACCACCGAGTACCGGCAGTGCAATCAACCAACTGAGCAAATGAGCGGACATCATCCAATAATCCTCAGGGGCACGTTCAGCCGATCCAGACGAACGCGCCGAGTAGCGCGATGAGCCCGAGGATCATCGCGAAGGCGTAGTGATACAGATAACCCGACTGCATCCAGCGCATGATGCTGGAGGCACGTTCGACAACCGCAGCCGAACCGTTGACGATGACGCCGTCGATCACACCAACGTCACCGGCCTGCCATAGCCCGCGACCGAGCAGAACGCTGCCACGCGCAAACACGGCCTGATAGAAATCATCGAAACCGTACTTGTTCTCGAGAATGCGTGCGAGCGGCCTGAGCGCTGCATAGATGCGTGCAGGCATCGCCGGATTGAATAGATACAGGTACGTCGCCAACGCAAATCCGGCAAATGCAAACCAGAATGGCGTGCTCGTTAGTCCGTGGGCGGCAAATGCAACGACGCCGTGAAATTCTTCGGCAAAGTGCGCCAGCGGTTCATGACGAGGATCGACGAAGATCGCACCGTTGAAGAAATCACCGATCAACATCGGTTGCACGAAGAACCAGGCGATGCAGATCGATGGAATTGCTAAAAGAATCAGTGGCAATGTGATGACCAGTGGTGATTCATGAGGCGCGTGCGCGAGATGGCCCGACTGGTGGTGTCCATGGTCATCGCCATGATCGTCGTGATGCGCATCGACGTGATGTTTTTCGACCACGAATCGTTCCTTGCCGTGGAACGTCAGATAGAGCAGCCGGAACGAGTACAGCGACGTCACGAACACCCCGCACAACACCGCATAATAAGCGTAGGTGAATGCAGCGCCGCCATGCTGCGCAGCCGACTGCGCCGCGACGATGATCGCATCCTTGGAATAGAAGCCGGAGAACAATGGTGTTCCAACCAAGGCCAGCGTGCCGATCACCGCCGTGATCCACGTAATCGGCATGTACTTGCGCAGGCCGCCCATGTAACGCATGTCTTGCTCGTGGTGCATCGCAACGATCACCGAGCCAGCGCCGAGAAACAGCAAGGCCTTAAAGAAAGCGTGCGTCATCAAGTGGAACACGGCAGCCGAATAAGCCGACGCCCCGAGCGCAACCGTCATGTAGCCGAGCTGCGACAGGGTCGAGTAGGCAATGACGCGCTTGATGTCGTTCTGGACCAGGCCGATCAAGCCGGTAAAAAAAGCGGTCGTCGCACCGATCACCGCGATCGTCGCCAACGCTGTCTCCGACATCTCGAACAACGGCGACATCCGCGCGACCATGAAGATGCCAGCGGTCACCATCGTCGCAGCGTGAATCAGCGCCGAAATAGGCGTTGGACCTTCCATCGAGTCCGGCAGCCAAACATGCAACGGCACCTGCGCCGATTTACCCATTGCACCGATGAACAACAAGGTACAGATCACCGTCGACGCTGCCCAAGCATGACCCGCAAAGAGCTCGATGGTCTTGCCTTCAATCACCAGTTTGTTCGCGAATACCGTTGCATAGTCGAGCGTGCCGAAATACATCAACACTGCGGCGATGCCGAGCAAAAAACCAAAGTCACCGACGCGGTTAACCAGGAACGCCTTCATGTTGGCAAATACGGCGCTCGGCTTCTTGAACCAGAATCCGATCAACAAATACGACACCAAGCCGACCGCTTCCCAGCCGAAGAACAACTGCAAGAAGTTGTTGCTCATCACCAGCATCAGCATCGAGAACGTGAACAGCGCGATATAGCTGAAGAAGCGCTGATAACCCGGATCCTCGGCCATGTAACCGATCGTATAGATGTGCACCATCAACGAAACGAAGGTCACCACGACCATCATCATCGCCGTCAAGCGATCAATCAGGAATCCGATGTGCGCGGAATAGCCGCCGACGTCGAACCAGGTGTAAAGGTTCTCGTTGTATGTCGGTACCCCATCGAACGCGAGCAGATTGAAGACGTAGATCGACAGCACGCATGACAACGCGACGCCGCCAATGGTGACGATGTGCGCACCGCGTCGGCCGACTTGATTGCGGAAGAAGCCGGCGATGATGGCGCCAACCAGCGGCGCCAGCACGATTATCAGCAGGATCAAATTGAGGGAAGTAGCCTGCATCGGATCAACCCTTCATCGTGTCGAGTTCTTCGACATTGATCGTGGCGCGGTTGCGGAATACCAGGACCAGAATCGCTAGCCCGATCGCCGATTCTGCTGCCGCCACGGTGAGAATGAAAAACACGAAAATCTGTCCAGCGGCATCGCCGAGAAAAGCCGAGAATGCGACGAAATTCATGTTTACTGCGAGCAGCATTAACTCGATCGCCATCAGCAGAATGATGACGTTCTTGCGGTTGATGAAGATGCCGGCGACGCTGACGCAGAATAGGATCGCGCCGAGAACGAGGTAGTGACCGAGCGTGATCATGGCTGTTTGCTTCCGCTGCTGCTGGGCAAGTCAACCAGCCGCACCCGATCTTCCCGGCGTGTCGCAGATTGCTTGGCCGGGTCTTGGGTGCGCAGGTTCGGACGATGGCGGAGCGTCAATGCGACTGCAGCAACAATCGCGACGGTCAGGATCACTGCGGCGATCTCAAACGGCAGGATGTAATCCGAGAACAGCACACGACCGAGCCACTCGGTATTCGACAGACCTTGTTCGGCGGCGGCATCACGCACGCCCCCACCCTGCATCAACTTGCGTGCGCCCATCAGGCCGATGAGCTCGATCAGCATGATCGCAGCGACGACCAAACCCGCCGGCAGATATGTGGTGAAGCCCTCGCGATCCGGCAGGCTCTTGATGTCGAGCATCATCACCACGAACAGGAACAGCACCATTACTGCACCGACATAAACCAGCACCAGCGCGATCGCCAGGAACTCGGCACGCAATAGCAGCCACAGGCAGGCACAAGTGAAGAAGGTGAGCACCAACGACAGTGCGCAGTGCACCGGGTTACGCAACGTCACCACGGCGAGGCTGGCAGCGACCAGCACCACGGCAAGGACATAGAACAGCAAGACTTCGAATGACATGCGTGCTCCTCAGCGATAAGCCGCGTCTTGACGACGTGCTGCCGCGATTTCAGCTTCGTAACGGTCACCGATCGCCAGCAACTGCTGCTTGCTCACAATGTTCTCGCCGCGTTGCTCGAAGTGATATTCATGAATATGCGTCTCGACGATCGAATCGACCGGGCAGCTCTCTTCGCAAAAGCCGCAGAAAATGCACTTGAACAAGTCGATGTCATAACGCGTTGTGCGCCGCGAATCGTCGGCACGTTGCTCGGAGTCGATCGTGATCGCAAGCGCTGGACACACCGCCTCGCAAAGCTTGCAGGCGATGCAGCGTTCTTCACCGTTCGGATAGCGGCGTAATGCGTGCAGGCCACGAAAGCGATTCGACTTGGGAATCGCTTCCTCGGGGTAGCGAACCGTGTACTTCGGCGCGACGAGATACTTGCCGGTGAGCGCCATGCCCTTGAGCAGTTCGATCAGCAGCAGACTTTTGAAATAGCGGATAACGGCGTTCATGCGGCGCCTCAGGAATTCGGGACCAAGACGCCGGTGTACACGAGCACACCAGTGACCATGACCCAGACGATCGTGATCGGAATAAACACCTTCCAGCCGAGACGCATGATCTGGTCATAGCGGTAGCGCGGGAAGGTGGCGCGGAACCACAGGAACATGAATGCGAAGAAGGCGACCTTGACGGCCAACCAGTGCGGGCCGCCTTTACCAATCAGTCCCCAAGATTCCGGGAACGGCGACAACCAGCCGCCACAGAAGAACAACGGCACCAAGAACGACACCAAGATCATGTTGGCGTATTCGGCCAGGAAGAACAGCGCGAATGCCGAACCGGCATATTCGACGTGGAAGCCAGCGACAATTTCGGACTCGCCCTCGGCGACGTCGAATGGCGCACGATTCGTTTCAGCGAGTCCGGAGATGAAATAGATCAGGAACAGCGGAAATAGCGGCCACATGAACCACTCGAAAATGCCGCCATTACCACCCTGCGCACGTACGATCTCCGACAGGTTCAGGCTGCCGGCCGCAATCAACACGCCGACCAGTGCGAACCCCATGGCGATCTCGTAAGAAATCACTTGAGCGGCTGCACGCATGGCACCGAGGAAGGCGTACTTCGAGTTCGATGCCCACCCGGCGAGAATGATGCCGTACACACCCAT
>Ga0073899_10002716_pt1 | contig 15799 bp, 16 predicted proteins | sample KloWWTmetaKNB5Ph_FD_88975 | JGI IMG/M metagenome (GOLD analysis project Ga0073899, IMG submission 88975) | Active sludge microbial communities from Klosterneuburg, Austria, studying microevolution and ecology of nitrifiers - Klosterneuburg... | ecosystem: Engineered > WWTP > Aerobic digester >...
CCCGTCGATGCCACGCCTGCCTGTCGCGTTCCGCCGAGGCATCTGCCTGCCCGCCGTCTGCATCGCAGCGGCCCTGCTCCTGCCCGCCTGCCAGCGCGCGGACGACCGCGGCGGCCAGGCCATCGGCGTGGCAAGACCGACACGGATCCAGGCCGCCACCCGCCCGGTCGATGCCGCCTACCTGCTGCGCGACCGCCTGCTCGCTCGCGATGGTGTCGGCTTCGCGCGGCTGGCAGTGCCTCCGGCCTTGCATGCGCGGCTGGCCGGGGGCTGGCGCGATGGCCGCAGCCACTGGCCCATCGATGAACTTCCGCTGGATGCGAAATTGCCGAAGATGCTTGCGTCTTTACAGGAAAAGAACGCCGAATCGAAACTGAACTCGACATTCGCCCGGCAGTTCGCAGGCGCTGATCGCGATATCGACCAGGCCATCCGCACCCTGGTGCTGTTCGGCGGCGAGTACGTGCAGAAAGAAGCCGACTACACCCCGGAAGAGCGCGCGCATGTCACCCAGGCGATCGCCGCACTTGGCGACTGGGCGCTGGCCGCGCCCTTGTCCGACGCGAAACACGCACGCGTATTCTTCGCGGCGCTGGTGGCCGCCGCGCAACGCAGCGGCATCGACGGCAGGGCCGGCAGCACCGCCTTCACCCGGCTCGGCATGGACGCAAGCCTGAACCGGCTGTCGCCCTTCCTTGCCACCCTGCTCACCCAACTTCGCGCGCAGTACGGATTGGATCTGGATGCCAGCCTGCGCGCACTGCGCGTGAGCCTGCAGCAGCAGACCGGCGACCACGCCCGCCTGCGCCTGCAGTATTCGCTGGGCGGGCGCGAGATCGACGCGATGGTTCCAGCCGTGCGGATCGACGGCCACTGGTACCTGGCCGACTTCGTGCACCACGCGGAGGCCAGCCTGGCCACCGGCACCGCCGCAGCGGGCGGCAGAAAACCGGCTCCGCCATAATAGCCGCGATGCAAAGCCGCCCACCCCTGCCCAGCCAGGCCAGCCTGTTCGATGCAGTGCCCGGTACCGACCCGCCACCGGAGGGCGTGCTCGCGGCCTCTGACGAGGTTGCGTCGGTCACCGAAGCCGGCGCATCGCCCTCTCTCCCGCTGCCCGGTTTCCTCGCGACAGAGCCCTCTCCCGGCGCGGCCGGTGCCGGCGACGAGCCCCCTCCCTCGCAGGATGTCGCCTCGGCATCCGCGGAGAGGGCTCCGCTGTCGCCCTCGCTGCGCAGGAAGACCAGCCCGCCGTTGTGGGCGCGCGTGCTCGGCAGGCTGATCGATCCGTGGCTGAAGCTCGACATCGAGCCGAACGAGCCCGACCAGTTCCAGCAGTTCGACGACGGCCGCCCGGTCTGCTACGTGCTGGAAGACTATGGCCTGTCCAACGCCCTGATCCTGGAACGCGCCTGTCGCGAAGCCGGCCTGCCCGCGCCGCTGCAGCCGATCGCTGGCGACCCGCTCGGCCGCAAGCGCGCCTACGTGGCGCTCTCGCGCCGGCACAAGATCGCGCTGGGTCTGCTGCCGGGCCCCGAACACAAGACCCATTCCGGCTCGCTGGCGCGACTGCTGCAGGCACATCGCGACGATCCGGCGCTGGCCGTGCAGCTGGTACCGGTGTCGATCTTCGTCGGCCAGGCACCGAACCGCAGCAGCGGCTGGTTCAGCGTGCTGTTCTCGGAGAACTGGACCATCGTCGGCCGCTTCCGCCGCCTGCTGGCGATCCTGCTCAACGGCCGCGACACCCTGGTGCAGTTCGCGCCACCGGTGGATCTGCGCGAGATCGTCGGCGAGGAACTGCCGCCCGAGCGCACGGTGCGCAAGCTCTCGCGTGTGCTGCGTACCCACTTCCGCCGCGTGCGCGAGGTAGTGGTCGGTCCCGACCTCTCCACCCGGCGCATGCTGGTCGACAAGGTGCTGGAAGCCGAATCGGTGCGCGAGGCGATCGCCGACCAGGCCCGCCGCGACAAGAGCAAGCCCGAGGCCGCCTGGCAGAAGGCGCAGGCGATGGCCTACGAGATCGCCGCCGACTACTCGCACCCGATGGTGCGTTCGCTGAGCTTCATGCTCACGCCAGTATGGAACCGCATCTACCGCGGCGTGCTGGTCCACCACCTGGACAAGTTCAAGCAGGCCGCGCCCGGCTACGAGGTGGTCTACGTGCCCACCCACCGCAGCCACATGGACTACCTGCTGCTGAGCTACCTGCTGTACACCCATGGCGTGGTGCCGCCGCACATCTTCGCCGGCATCAACCTCAACCTGCCGGTGGTCGGCACCATCCTGCGCAAGGGCGGCGCGTTCTTCGCCCGCCGCAGCTTCAAGGGCAACGTGCTGTATTCGGCAGTGTTCCGCGAATACATGGCGCAACTGGTGGCCGGCGGCTATTCGATCGAATATTTCATCGAAGGCGGGCGCTCGCGGACGGGCCGCCTGTTGCAGCCGAAGGCGGGTTCGCTGGCGATGACCGTGCGCGCCTACCTGCGCCAGCCGACCCGACCGGTGCTGTTCCAGCCGGTGTACATCGGCTACGAAAAACTGATGGAAGGCCGCAGCTACCTCGACGAGCTGTCCGGCAAGCCGAAGGAAAAGGAATCGATCTGGCAGCTGCTGATCGGCATTCCCAAGGTACTGCGGCAGAACTTCGGCCAGGTGGTGGTCAACTTCGGCGAACGGATCAAGCTGGATGATGTGCTCGCGTCACATGCCGGCTGGGACGGCAAGCCGGTCTCCGAGGACGAGAAGCCCGCCTGGCTGGCCGACACCATCGACGAGCTGGCGCAGCAGATCCAGGTCAACGTCAACCGCGCCGCCGACGTCAACCCGATCAACCTGCTGGCGCTGGCCCTGCTCTCCACGCCGCAGCATGCGATGGGCGAGGCCGACCTGCTGGCGCAGATCGCGCTGTCGCAGACCCTGCTGCGCGAGGTGCCGTATTCCGATTACGTGACGGTGACGCCGCACACGCCGCAGCAGATCGTCGCCCACGGCGAGGAGATCGGCACCCTGGTGCGCACCGCGCATCCGCTCGGCGACGTGCTCTCGGTCGAAGGCGAGAATGCGGTGCTGCTCAGCTATTTCCGCAACAACGTGCTGCACCTGTTCACCGCCTCGTCGTGGATCGCGGTGTGCTTCCTCAACAACCGGCGGATGTCGCATGCACAGCTGCAGCGTCTCGGCCGCAGCCTGTATCCGTTCCTGCAGGCCGAATTGTTCCTGCCCTGGAGCGAGGACGACTTCGCCGCGCGCATCGACCGCACCATCGACGTGCTGGTGCGCGAAGGCCTGCTGCAGCAGGTCAGCGAGGACGACGGCGGCATCCTGCAGCGCAATCCCGGCCAGACCGACGAGGTGTTCCGCCTGCGCGCGCTGGGCCACTCGCTGCAGCAGGCGTTCGAGCGCTACTACATCGCGATCAGCGTGCTGGTGAAGAACGGCCCCGGCACCCTCAGCGCCGGCGAACTCGAAAGCCTGTGCCAGCTCGCCGCGCAGCGCCTCAGCCTGCTGTATGCCAACACCGCGCCGGAGTTCTTCGACAAGAGCCTGTTCCGCGGCTTCATCCAGAAACTGCGCGAACTCAAGCTGGTGTGGGCCGATGGCAACGGCAAGCTGACCTTCGACGAACGCCTGAACGCCTGGGCCAAGGATGCGCGCGTGGTGCTGGGGCGCGAACTGCGCCATACCATCGAGAAGATCAGCCCGGACAGCACGCGCACGACCGGGGAGATTCCGGCCGTGGCGACGGATCCGGCGACGCCATCGGCCTAGGCCGGCTCGTCCGGGATCAGTGCGTTCTCGATCCAGGCGATCTGATCCTTCAACTGCAGCTTGCGCCGCTTCAGTCGCTTCAACGCCAGCTCGTCGGCCTGGATGTCGGCGGCCAGGCGCTCGATCACCGTGTCCAGGTCGCGATGCTCGACCCGCAACTCCACCACGCGTCGCGCCATGCGGGCGAGTTCGGCGGGATCCAGGGGCTGGTTCATGTACCGAGCATAGCGCGACGACGCGGTGCCATCCGCAGGTAAAATGGTCGACCGATGAACGCCGCCATCCCGCTCCCCCTCGCCGAACCGATCTCCGTCTCGCAGCGGCACAAGCGCGAGGCCGACAAGCTGGCCAAGCGCCTGCGCCACCAGGTCGGCAAGGCGATCGCCGACTTCGGCATGATCGAGGACGGCGACAAGGTCATGGTCTGCCTGTCCGGCGGCAAGGACAGCTACACCATGCTGGACGTGCTGCTGCAATTGCAGAAGAGGGCACCAGTCAACTTCAGCATCACCGCGGTGAACCTGGACCAGAAGCAGCCCGACTTCCCGGAGCACGTACTGCCGGAGTACCTCGCATCGATCGGCGTGGACTTCCACATCATCGAGCAGGACACCTATTCGGTGGTCAGCCGGGTGATCCCGGAAGGCAAGACCATGTGCTCGCTGTGCTCGCGGCTGCGGCGCGGCGCGCTGTACACCTACGCCGAACAGAACGGCTTCACCAAGATCGCGCTGGGCCACCACCGCGACGACCTGGTCAACACCTTCTTCCTCAACCTGTTCTTCCACGCGAAATTGAGCGGCATGCCGCCGAAGCTGCTCAGCGACGATGGCAAGCACGTCGTCATCCGCCCGCTGGCCTATGTGCGCGAGGACGACATCGAAGCGTATGCGGACGCCAAGGCCTTCCCGATCATCCCCTGCAACCTGTGCGGCTCGCAGGAGAACCTGCAGCGCAAGCAGGTCAAGAAGATGCTGGCGCAGTGGGAGAAGGACACGCCGGGGCGGATCGAAACCATGTCGCGCGCACTGGGCGACATCCGTCCGTCGCAGCTGAGCGACCCCAAGCTGTTCGACTTCATGGCGCTCGGCAAGCGCGGCGACACCGTCCTGCCGGATGCGCATGCTTGGCTCGCAGGTGGCGAGACGGCGGCCGACTAGCGTGTCTCCTCCCCCTGCCTGCAGGGGGAGGCCGGGAGGGGGTAAGCCCCTCGCGACGAGCCAACCCCACCCCAGCCCTCCCCTGCACGCAGGGGAGGGAGCAAACCAGGATCCTTGATGTTCTTCCGCAATCTCACCCTGTTCCGTTTTCCCTCTTCGCTCGATCTTTCCGACCTCGAATCACAGCTGGGCGAATGCGCGCTGAAACCCGTCGGCCCGCTGGAGCTGTCGTCGCGCGGCTTCGTGCCGCCGTTCGGCCAGCATGGCGATGCGCTCAGCCACGGTCTCCACGATGCGCTGTGGCTCACCGTCGGCGGCGAGGACAAGCTGCTGCCCGGCGCGGTGGTCAACGACCTGCTGCAGAAGAAGCTGGCGGCGATCGAGGAGAAGGAAGGCCGCAAGCCCGGCGGGCGCACCCGCAAGCGGCTGAAGGACGAGCTCATCACCGAACTGCTGCCGCGCGCCTTCGTGCGCCCGGTGCGCAGCGATGCGTTGCTCGACACCACCCTGGGCGTGGTCGCGGTGGATACCTCCTCGCGCAAGAACGCCGAGTCGGTGGTCAGCGAGATCCGCCGCGCGCTGGGCAGTTTCCCTGCGCTGCCGCTGAACGCGGAAACCGCGCCGCGCGCCATCCTCACCGGCTGGATCGCCGGCGACCCGCTGCCCGACGGCCTCAGCCTCGGCGACGAATGCGAACTGCGCGACCCCACCGACTCCGGTGCCGTGGTGAAGATCCAGCGCATGGAGCTGGTCGGCGACGAAATCGCCAAGCACCTGGAAGCCGGCAAGCAGGCCACGCGGCTGGCGCTGGTGCTGGACGATCACGTCAGCTTCGTGCTCGGCGAAGACCTGGTGGTGCGCAAGCTCAAGCTGCTGGATGGCGCGGTGGACCAGCTGGAATCGACCGACCGCGACGATGTCGCCGCCGAACTCGATGCCCGCTTCGCGCTGATGGCCGGCGAGTTCAAGCGCCTGTTCGCGGTGCTGGAGAAGGCGTTCAAGCTCAGCAAGGCGACGTAGGAGCGTCGATTTCGACGCGACGCGATGTTTGATGGCGGAGCTTTCGCGCCCCGAGGGGCGGTACGGCTTTCGCGCCCCGAGGGGCGCTCCTACAATTCGGGCATGCGTTCGCTGTTCCGCCTGCTGTCGCCCTCGCGCACCGCGCCGAAACCACCGGTCGTGCAACGCGACCGGATCCCCTTCGTCCTGGCTGATGGCCACCACATCGAGATCCTGCGCGTGCGCGACCCGCGCGCGCGGCGGATCAAGCTCTCGTTCGACGAGCGCGGCGCGCGCCTGAGCCTGCCGCTGCGCGCCAGCCTGGTGGCCGGCGAGCGTTTCCTGCATGAACACCGCGACTGGCTGACCGCGCAGTTCACGGCGCAGACAGAACACGCCGGCAACGGATTGCAACGGGATGCCACCGCAGCCCTGCCCTTGCGCGGCGAAGCCGTCCCCCTGCACTGGCAAGGCAGCCGCGCGACGCGGCTCGACTTCGATGCCGGCGGCACACTCGTGTTCGGCGCGCCCGCGTCCGCCGGCAATGCCGCCCTGCAGCGCGCGCTGCGCGATTTCTACGAAGCCCAGGGCCGCGCCGATGTCGGCCGCTGGCTGCCGAAGTACATCGCCGGCCTGCCGCGCACGCCGCGCCGGATCGTGTTCAAGCGCACCTCCACCCTGTGGGGCTCGCTGGCACCCGACGGCAGCCTGGCGCTGGACCTGTCGCTGGTGCTGGCGCGGCCGTCCGCGTTCGAATACGTGCTGGTGCACGAGCTGTGCCATCTGCTGCATGCCGACCATTCGCGCCGCTTCTGGCGCGAAGTGGAACGGCGTTTTCCCGATTGGCGCGACGAGCGGTCGTATTTCAACCGCGAGGGGCGCGCACTGAAGACGCGCCTGCGCACACTGCTGGCCGGTTGAGCCTTCGGCTTGCGTTCCCGCAGATAGTCAGGGGATTCAGGACAACCGCAATGCCACAGCTTCCGATTTCGCAGACATTGTTGCTGGCTGCCGCCATCGCTGCCGCATGCGCCTTGCCGGGCTGCAAGCGCGCCAGCGAAGCCATTGCCGAAAAGGCGATCGAACAGGCCAGCGGCGACAAGGTCGACATCAAGCAGGACGGCGACACCGTCAGCATCAAGACCGAACAGGGCGAGATGAAGGTCGCCACCGCGCAGGACGGCGGCAGTGTGGCCTTGCCGGCGGATTTCCCCGCCGACGTATACCTGCCGGAACCGCGCACGGTCAGCAGTGCGATGGACATGGGCGGGATGAAGGCGGTCAACATCGCCACCAGCGTCGCTTTGGCGCAAGTCTCGGCCGACGTCGAGAAGTCGATGCAGGGCCAGGGCTGGAAGCGCGAGATGTCGATGCAGACCGGTGCCGACAGTTCGACCCTGATCTACAGCAAGGATCAGCGCCAGGCCGTGTACCAACTGATGAAGGCCGATGCCGGCGGTACCCAGCTGGCGGTACGCACCGGCGGCAGCTGAAGCCGCACTCAGCGCTGGAAGAAGTCCCCGATCGCCGCTGCCACCTCGGCCGGTTGCTGCATGTGCAGGTGGTGTCCGCCGGGAATGACGATCAGCTCGCCGCGCGGCAACAGGGCCACGCGCCGGCGACGCAGATCGTCGGGCAGGTAGGGCTGGGCGGGGTCGGCGAAGATCGCGCGCACCGGGCATTCGATCCCGGCCACCAGATCCTCGACCTGCGCTTCGGTCATCCGCGTCATGGTCGGCAGGGTCAGGCGCGGGTCGCTGCTCCATTCGTAACCGCATGCTCCCGTTTCGGAGCAAACGGCGCGCACACCGCGTTCGACCAGCAGCCGTACCAGCGCCTCGTCGAGTCCGCTGCCGGGGACCCGGCTCGCATACGTGCGCGCTCTGACCGCGGTGTCGATGTCGGGGAACACGCGCAGGCGCTTGTCCTTCAGCGTGCGATTCGCCGCCACCGCCTCGCGCATGCGCGCGACCGTGCGCGCAGGCTCCTCCGCCAGCGCCCCCAGCGCCTCGATCGCGACCAGCCGCTCGATCCGCTGCGGACAGGCCGCGGCGATCATGCTGGCGATGCCGGCCCCCATCGAATGTCCGAGCAGGGCGAAGCGCTCCCAGCCCAGCGCGTCGGCGACGTCGAGGATCGCGTTGATCGCGCCCGCGAAGGAATAGTCCGCACCCGGCGGCAGATGTGCACTGCGGCCATGGCCGGGCTGGTCGATGGCGACGATGTCGAGGCCGGGCAGGTGCGGTGCAATCGGGATGAAGCTGGCCGCATTGTCCAGCCACCCGTGCAGGGCCAGCACCTTCCCTGCGCCTGGCTCGCCCCAGCGCAACGCGGCGATGCGGCCGAGCGGAATGTCGATCGCGAATTCGCGCATCAGGTCCAACCTTCCTCGCCTTGCGCCAAGGCGACCAGCGCAAGCGCGTGTGCCTCGCCGGCATTGAGGCAGGGGATGTAGCGCAGCGATTCGCCACCGGCGGCGCGGAACAACGCGGCATCCTGCAGCGCGATCTCCTCCAGCGTCTCCAGGCAGTCCACCGCGAAGCCGGGGCAGGCGACGTCGACCTTGCGCACGCCGTCGCGCGCGAGTCCCTGCAGCACGCCGACCACGTCCGGCTGCAGCCATTTGCCCTTGCCGAAGCGCGACTGGTAGGCGAGCAGGATCGCGTCGCGTTCGATGCCGAGTTCATCCGCGATCGCCCGCGTGCTGGCCTCGCACTGCGCGGCATACGGATCGCCGGCATCGACCACACGCTGCGGCAGGCCGTGGAACGAGAACAGCAGGCGCTCGCCGCGACCATGCGCGTTCCAGTGCGCCCGGATCGAATCAGCCACCGCCGATGCCCAACCGGAATCGCGGTGGTAATCGCGCAGCATGCGAACGCGCAAGCTGCCGCGATGCGCCGCGATCACGTCGGCCACGGGTTCGGTGGTGGTGGTCGAATACTGCGGATACAGCGGCATGACACGCACCTCGCGTACGCCATCGGCCTGCAACGCCTGCAATGCGTCGGCCAACGCCGGTGCGCCATAGCGCATCGCATGCTGCACGCGCCAGCCCGGCAGCCGCGCACCCACGGCATCGGCCAGCGCAGCGGTATGCACCGCCAGCGGCGAGCCGCCGAGCATCCAGACCTCGGCGTACTTCTTCGCCACCAGCGGGCTGCGTCGCGGCAGGATGACCTTGCGCAGCAGCGGCAGCCACAGCCAGCGCGGCAGCTGCACCACGCGCGGATCGGACAGGAATTCGTCCAGATAGGCGCTTACTGCCGTTGCGGTCGGTGCCGCCGGCGTGCCCAGGTTGACCAGCAGCAGTGCCGGCGTGTTTGCATGTTCCTGCATCGGCATAGGATGACATGCGGCTGCGGGAAAGCCCGATGGCGCATGCGCCGATCCGGCATCAGGCTGGCGTTCCCGTTGCGGAGTACACTCGGAGAATGGACATGTCCGAACTGGTTCTGGAACATCTGCGCGGCATTCGTGCGTCGGTCGACGCGGTACGCGTCGATGTCGCGGAAATCAAGGTTCGCCTGCTTGGCGTGGAGCAAGGCATCAATGTCCTGCATCAGGACGTCTCGAATCTGCGCAGCATCGTCGGTGAACAAGGCGCTCGCCTGGATCGTTTGAGCCTGCGCGTCGAACGCATCGAACAGCGGCTCGAGCTTGTCGGCTGAAGCAAGGCCCGCGGTTCCTCGCCGGTTCATCACCATGCGCCTAGCCTGAGCGGCATCGATCGCTCGAGGATCCCGCTCATGCCGCATACCCAGACCCGTCTTGCCCTGGCTCTCGCGCTGATGCTCGCCACCACCGGTGCGTATGCCGGCGATCGCGAAAACGTGCGCGCCGACGATGCGGTGCGGGTGGTCAGGCAGATCCAGGCCATTCCGGAATCCGCCATTCCCGACCGTCTTCTCGACGATGCCAAGGCGATCGTGGTGGTGCCCGACACGATCAAGGCCGGCTTCATGATCGGCGGTCGCCGCGGCCTGGGCCTGATGTCGGTGAAATCGCCCGATGGCACCTGGTCCAACCCGGTATTCGTCAAGCTCGCCGGGGCCAGCTTCGGCCTGCAGGCCGGCGTGCAGTCGGCCGACGTGATCCTGGTGTTCCGCAGCGAGCGCGGCGTGGATTCGATCGTCAACGGCAAGATCACCCTGGGCGCGGATGCCGGCATTGCCGCCGGCCCGGTCGGCCGCAATGCCGCCGCCGCCACCGACGGCGCGCTGAAGGCCGAAATCTGGTCGTGGTCGCGCGCGCGCGGGCTGTTCGCCGGGGTGGCGCTGAACGGTGCGGTGCTGTCGATCGACAACGGTGCCAACCGCAGCGTCTACGGCGACGGCACCACCCCGCGCGCGATCTTCGAGAACCGTGCGCCCGGCACGCCATCGGCAGCGATCACCCATTTCCGCGACACTCTGGAAGAAGCCACCGCCGCGGCCCGCCAGGCGCGCGGCGGCACCCCGGCACCGGTGGCGAATGCCGCACCTGCCGACAACGGCGTGCAGGTCCAGCCGCTGGCCAACGACAATCCGGCCACCACGGTGCCCTTGTCCGACACGCCGGCAGCACCCGCCAGCAAGCCCTGACCAACGGGACACGGCTGGATCGGCGCTAGAATCGCGACAACTTCTCACCTACAGGTAATCCCATGGGCAGCTTCAGCATCTGGCACTGGCTCATCGTGCTGCTCATCGTGGTGCTGGTGTTCGGCACCAAGCGCCTGACCGGCGGCGCACGCGACCTCGGCAAGGCCGTGGACGAATTCAAGAAGGGCATGAAGGGCGACGACAAGCCGGCCGAACGCATCGGCGCGGACAAGGCGTCGTCGGACGCCGAGCAGCAGCGCGACCGCGACGACGTCGCCCGCTAAGCCGCGTCGCGGCGAGTCATGTTCGATTTCTCCTTCGGCGAGATGCTGATCGTCGCCCTGGTGGCGCTGATCGTGCTCGGCCCCGAGCGCCTGCCGAAAGCCGCCCGCTTCACCGGCCTGTGGGTACGCAAGGCGCGTGCGCACTGGTATTCGGTGAAGACCGAGCTGGAAAGCGAACTGGCCAGCGAGGAGCTCAAGCGCAGCCTGCACGATGGCAGGCAGGCGATGCACGAGGCCGAGCGCCAGCTGCACGATCTCGCCGCCGACACCCGCCGCGACATCGAGGCCGAGGCCGATGCCGGCGACGACGCCAGCCCGCGCCCCGAGCCGCGCCATGACTGACGCCGGCCTGGATCAGGAACGCCCGCTGATCGCGCACCTGCTGGAGTTGCGCTCGCGCCTGCTGCGCGGGGTGATCGGCCTGCTGCTGGCGCTGGCCTGCCTGCTGCCGTTCGCCAACACGCTGTATGCACTGCTGGCGCAACCCCTGCTCGACAAGCTGCCCAAGGGCGGCCAGTTGATCGCGACGCAAGTCGCCTCGCCGTTCTTCGCGCCGATGAAGTTGGCGTTCTTTGCCGCGCTGCTGATCGCGATGCCGTGGCTGCTGTACCAGGCCTGGGCCTTCGTCGCGCCGGGCCTGTACAAGCGCGAGAAGAAGCTGGCGCTGCCGCTGCTGGCCTCGGCATTGACCCTGTTCTACGCCGGCTGCGCCTTCGCCTATTTCCTGGTGCTGCCGATGGTGTTCGGCTTCCTCGCCAAAGTGACGCCGACCGGCGTGGCGATGATGACCGACATCAGCGCCTACCTCGACTTCGTGCTGGTGCTGTTCCTCGCCTTCGGCCTGAGCTTCGAACTGCCGGTGGCGCTGGTGATCCTGGCCCTGCTCGGCTGGGTCACGCCGGCGCAATTGCGCGAAGGGCGCGGCTATGCGGTGGTCGGCATCTTCGTGGTCGCCGCGGTCCTCACCCCGCCCGATGTGGTGTCGCAACTGATGCTGGCGATCCCGATGTGCCTGCTGTACGAAGCCGGGATCATCGCGGCGGCACTGGTGGCACCGCGCAACACGGCCGATGACGGCACCGCCGACTGAACCCCTGCTGCGCGCCGGGTTCCGGGCGCGCTATGCGGCCTGGTCGCTGGATGCCGCCTGCCTGCTGCCGGCGATGGTGCTGCTGGGTGCGTCGCGGATGCGGCATGCCCTCACCGAGGCTGGCGCGGCCCTGCATGCGTTCACCCGCGCACTCCCGCGCCTGCTGGATGCAGCACTGGATGCGCAGCAGTCGCCGCTGCTGCTGGCCCGGCAACTGCTGACGGATCCGGCGCTGGCCGCGGCCAGCGAGCGCCTGCAATCGGCCATCGGCACCCTGCTGTTCACGCCATTGCTGCTATACGTGGTGCTGGCGCTGCCGTGGTCGGTGCTGTTCGAACAGTCATCGTGGCAGGCCACGCCGGGCAAGCGCGCACTGGGCCTGGTGGTGACCGATGCGCAGGGCCGCCGGTTGCGCGGCGGGCATGCCTTGCAGCGCTTCCTCGCCGCGTCGCTGTCCTGGCTCAGCCTCAACATCGGCCATGCGATGGCGGCACTGCCACCGCATCTCGCCCTGCACGATCGCCTCAGCGACACCCGCGTGCTGCGGCAAGCGGCATCGAGCGCATTGCCGGCATGGGCGAAAGCATGGCTGCTCGCGCAACTCCTGGCGGGCATTGCCGCCTTCGCCTGGCTGTTCCTGTGGCTGCAGGCCGCGATGCAGGCGGCCATGCTGCAGGCGCTGGGCGGGATCTAAAGCTCGATCAGGTCGTCCCGGGGCGGGGCCTTCACGGTTTGCTCGCCGCAGATATCGCGCCACATGTGGTACATGACGCCGAACATCACCACGTACACCACCAGCAACATGCCGATGTAGACCGGCATCACCAGCAGCAGGCCCAGCGACGGGTGGACCAGGCTGCCAAACAGCATCAGGATGCCGCCGACGAGGCTCACCACCAGGGCCAGCGCGAACATCGCGGCCACCGCCAGCACCACCAGCACCAGCATCGGCAACACGTTCTTCAGCGTGCCGCCCACGCCATCGCCCAGCGCCGCACCCAGGCTGCGCCCGCCCAGCGCCACCTGGCCGAAACCGATCGCATACACGCCGCCCATGAACAGCGCGAACAGCGAGCCCAGCGCCATCACTTGGCCGAAGCCCTCCGGCAAGGCCAGCAGTTCCGGCGGCATCGGCGCACCGCCGGCCTGCTGCGCCTGCGCGGCGGTGATCAGCTTCCAGTACCAGTCCATGAAATCCTTGCCGAACAGGCTGACCACCAGCAGGAACACGCCGAGGTAGATCGCGGTCATCAGCAGGCCGAACCCCACCAGCCGGCCGCGGTCGCCGCCGGCATGGAAAGTGTCGAAGATCGCGGTGGCATGCGTCGCCCGGCCGTTCTCGGCGGCATCGATCACCCGCAGCAAGCCGCCGATCAGCAGCGGATAGACCACGATCGAGGCCAGCGTGGTCAGCCCGATCACCACCATCACCACCTCCGGCCCCAGTCCCAGGCCGAACTGCAACAGCATCTGGATCATGCTCGGGATCAGCGCGATCAGCGCCAGCAAGGCCACCGCGCCGAAGATCGCCTTCGGGTTGCTGCGCCCGAGGTCGATCGCCTGCCGGAACCAGCGCCAGCCACCGCCCGGCGAAATCGCTCGCGTCGTCATCCTTGTTTCCTCTGGTTCAGTTCGAGGCAGGGCGTCCCTGCAGGGTGCACAGGATACTCAACCGCTGCGCGCGGCTCGTGCGCGTCGCATGGCATGGCCGACGAACCGGCGCAGGACGCGGCGCGCCTGCGGTGCGGCACTGACCTCGCGCGCCAACCGCTTGTCGCAGTGGCCCTCGTTCGCCAAAGCCTCGCTGCGGGCGCGGATGTAGCCGCGCATGTGGCCGGTGCTGAATTCCGGGTGGAACTGCAGGCCCCAGACCGCATCACCCCAGCGGAACGCATGCGCCGCATCCTGTGCCGACTGCGCCAGCACGGTCGCGCCCTCCGGCAACCGCAGCACGCTCTGCAGGTGGGTGGCCTGTGCCGGAAACTGCAATGGCAGGCCGGAGAACAACGGGTCGTGCGCTGCCGGCGGATGCAGGTCGAGCTGGATCGTGCCCATTTCGCGACCGGCGGGATTCGGCCCCACTTCGCCGCCCAGCGCATGCGCAAGCAACTGGTGGCCGTAGCAGATCCCGAGCAACGGCATGCCCGCGTGCGCCGCATCGCGCAGCCAGCCGGCACTGCGTTCGCTCCAGTCATGGCGCTCGGTGACCATCGCCGCCGAGCCGGTGACGATGGTGCCGGCGAAACCCTCGCGGCTCGGCAGCGCGTCGCCACGCTGCACATCGACCACCACCGCCGCGTCGCGCGCCAGCCCGGCGGCGACCCGGATCCAGTGGGCGAAACTGCCATGCCGGCGCATCGAGGCGACCGGCTGGCCGGTTTCGAGGATGAGGAAGGGCATCGCGGGCATCGGGGACATCGGCGATCGAAACGTGGGCGCTGCGCGATTAGAACGCCACCCTGCGACGGCATCAACCAGTACCGCGTTCATTCGCGCGGCGGCAACACCGAGCGCACTTCCTCGATCGTGGTCAGGCCCTCGGCGACCTTTTCCAGGCCAGCGCGGCGCAGCGTGCGCATGCCCTCGGCTCGCGCGCCTGCGGCAAAGCCCGCCAGGCTCATGTCGGCATCGAACTGGCGCCGCAGCCCGGGCGTGATCGGCAGCAGTTCGTACAGGCCGATGCGGCCCAGGTAGCCGGTGCGCCGGCATTCCAGGCAGCCGACCGGCTCGTGCGGCTGCAGTACCGGCGGCATGGCCTCGCCGGGCTCCACCAGCACCGCCCAATCGGCATCCTCCAGTGGCGGCGCGGGACGCTTGCAGTGCGGGCACAAAGTGCGCACCAGGCGCTGCGCCAGCACGCCGTTGAGGGTGGAGGCCAACAGGTAATGCGGCACCCCCAGGTCCAGCAGGCGGGTGACCGCCGACGGTGCGTCGTTGGTGTGCAGGGTGGACAGCACCAGGTGCCCGGTCAGCGAAGCCTGCACCGCCATCTGCGCGGTGGCCAGGTCGCGGATCTCGCCGATCATGATGATGTCGGGATCCTGGCGCAGCAGGGTGCGTACGCCGGCGGCGAAGTCCAGGTCGATGTTGTGCTGCACCTGCATCTGGTTGAACTCCGCCGAGATCATCTCGATCGGGTCCTCGACCGTGCACACGTTCACGTCCGGGGTCGCCAGCCGCTTCAGGGTGGAATACAGGGTGGTGGTCTTGCCCGAACCGGTCGGCCCGGTCACCAGCACGATCCCGTGCGGGCGCTCGACCAGATCCTTCCAGCCTTCGGCCTCCTCCATGCTGAAACCGAGTTGCTCGATGCTGCGGAATGCCACGTCCGGATCGAAGATGCGCAGCACGCACTTCTCGCCGAACGCGGTGGGCATGGTGGAGACGCGCATCTCGACCTCGCGCCCGCCCGGCGAACGGGTCTTGATCCGTCCGTCCTGCGGCCGCCGGCGCTCGCCCAGGTCCATCCGCGACAGCACCTTGATCCGGCTGGTCGCCGCGGTCATCACCGGCGGCGGCATCTCGAACACCTTGTGCAGCACGCCGTCGATGCGGAAGCGCACCCGGCCGATGTCGCGGCGCGGTTCCAGGTGGATGTCGCTGGCGCGCTGCTCGTGCGCGTACTGCAGCAGCCAGTCGACGATGTGGACGATGTGCTGGTCGTCGGCGTTGACATCGCCGGTGCGGCCCAGTTCCACCAGTTGCTCGAAGCTGGGCAGGCCGCTGCCGAGCCGCACGCTGCGCGCATCGTTGCGCGCGCCCTGCACCGACTGGATCACCCCGAAGAACTGCATGGTGTAGCGATGCAGGTCGAGCGGATTGACCAGCACCAGCTCCACCTCGCGGCGGGCCATGTGGCGCACGTCGCCGACCCAGTCCAGCGCCAGCGGTTCGCTGGTCGCCACCAGCAGC
>Ga0073899_10002717_pt1 | contig 15798 bp, 10 predicted proteins | sample KloWWTmetaKNB5Ph_FD_88975 | JGI IMG/M metagenome (GOLD analysis project Ga0073899, IMG submission 88975) | Active sludge microbial communities from Klosterneuburg, Austria, studying microevolution and ecology of nitrifiers - Klosterneuburg... | ecosystem: Engineered > WWTP > Aerobic digester >...
CCTCCATCTGCGCCAGCGCGGGCGGAGGCGACGGCTGCGCCGCTTCCCCGAAGAGCCACGCCGCCAGGCGAACCATGCTCGGGGGGAAGCCTTCGGTTTGTGCAATCGCGCTCACGAGGAAGACTCCTACCACACCCGTGAGCGGACGGTCAGCGGCGCCTTGGGGTGTGACGTTGCGCTCGAACCCACAGACTGGATCGTCGCCCACTCCCACTGCGCGAGCCCGACCCACCCATCGACACCCCGGCGGCACCCCCTGCCCCGGGCTGACCCACCCGTCGGGCCTCCGCCTCCGCCCTCTGCCTCGGACAGACCCCGCCATCCGCCCTCCGTCCCCACCCTCTGCCGCGCGCAGGCCCACCCGTCGGCTGCCCGACGTCGGGTCCGTCCCGATCCCAGACCCGCCCTCGACACCCCGCCCCCACCCTCTGCCCGAACCTGCGCCCGCCACCTCACGCTTCCCGCCGCCCCTGCCGATGACAGTCCCCAAGAGGAAACACATGGCAGACCGCTACATCGACAACGACGAGACCCAGACCTACGGCCCCCGCCTCAGCGACAACCTGCGCCGGATGTTCACCGACGCGGGGCCCGCGACGACCTTCATGCGCTGGTGCGCCGACCAGCTCGACGCGCGGACCGAGACGATGCGCGACGCCCTCGCGGCGCAGCGCTCGGCCGTGTCGACGCGCACCACCACGGCGGAGGACAAGCTCCCCGCGGTGCAGGAGGCGCGCGGCAAGCTCAAGACCCTCTCGCTCCACCTCGCGGCCAAGAAGTCCGACCAGCACGAGGTGTGGAGCGGCGACCCCGCCCTCTTCTTCCCCAACGGCATCACGGCCATCGGCAAGGGGGCTCGTGCCGTCCACGTCGCGCTCGGCGTCGCGCACACGGCGCTGCGCAACGACACCGACGTCCCCGAGCGGGCGAAGTGGCTGAAGCGCCTCGACGCGCAGCGCGCGGCCGTCGCTCCCTTCGTGGGCGCGACCGACGACGCCAGCCACTCGCACCGCGCGGCGCTCTCTGAGCAGTCGGCGGAGAAGCGCGCGTGGCTCCGCACGTACCGCGGCGTCGCGCTCGTGCTCGAGGGCGTGCTGACGCTCCAGGGCCGCGAGGGCGAGTACGCCGGCGCGGTGCCGCACCTCACCGCGCCGGGCGGCCGCAAGAAGACCGACGGCACCCCCAACGCGCCTGCCCGCCCGTCGCAGGCGCCCGTCGCCTGAGCGCGTAGCGCCCGCCTCCATCGAAGCGGCGGGCGAGGGACACGTTCTCCGCCGACAGGAACGCCGCGCGGACCCGGGCGCAGCCTTTCGCAGGTCGTCGTCGAGCGCCGCCAGCTCGCGCAGCGTCCGTTCGCGCGCCTCCGGGAGCCGCGCGAAGAACTCCGCGGGCTCGACGACCGGCGTCGCGGGGGGGGGAGACCCCTCGCATCATGGAGCCGATGGAGTTCATGGCACGCCTCGCGGCCCTGGTGGTGCCGGGGCTACGCCCGCAAGAGCTGGAGCGTCGGGTGAAGGCATGGTGGGCTCCGTAGACGAAGCGTGGCGAAAGGGGGGAGAGGACTCTACCGCGAAGGCGGCGAGGCCGTGAACCGCAAGCTCAGGGAGCGGCGCAGGCGGGCCACGCGCTGTCGCGGGCGGCGGGGCGGTAGGACGGAGCGCCGCGCCGGAAGGAGCGGACCGCGTGGAAGAGGTAGCCAGGGAGCAGGACGGGCCAGGCGTCGCCTTCCCCGAGGCCGAAGTCCGCGAGACGCGACGAGAGCGCGGGGTCGTCGAGAAAGCCGCAGGTCTCGATGAGCTCGTCGCGGCGCAGCGGCGGCAGCGCGTCGAGGTCGACGAGCTCGATGGCGGCGTCGCTGTCCGCGTAGGCCGACCAGACGAGCCCGGCGCAACTGAAGCGGGTCGGGCCCACCGACGGGAAGCGCGGCGGGACGAGGACGAAGTCGTCCCAGCGGTCGCGGCCGATGGCCGCGTTCACCTTGCGGCGCTGGTGGAGGTCGTGGACCCAGAAGTCGATGGCCTCGCGCTCCGCCGCGGTCAGGTCGATCCAAGCCAGAACGTGGGGGACCTGGTGGGTCCATCCCGGGCCGAGGCGAAGAGGCGGGGCGACCTCGATCACCTTGACCGCATCCCCTGAGTGCCACCCCTCTGTGTCGAGCGCCAGCAACGCCACATGCCGGACAGCGCCCGAGGCGGCCCTCTGTCCGAGGAGCGTGTAGCGCGGCAGCCGCGAAGGCGCATCGTCAGCGTCGAAGATGTTCATGCCCGATCCGTCCCCCCGATCCGTCACGTCATCGCGCCCCGTTTACAGCTGCCGAACGTACGCGACCAGTTCGCGGCGCCGCCCGTCCCCGACGTCGTTCTCGGTGCAGGCCTGCCAGAACGCCTCCACCGCGCGGTCGAGGCGTCTGCGCAAGGCCGGCGAACGGAGCCCGACGAGCCGCTGGGCGAGGGAGATCATGCGCCGCGACGCGATGGCGAGCTCGGCAACGATCGCGTCGACCGCGAGGGCGCGCTCGTTGACCACGCAGGGCGGCGCGCGCGCCTCGTTCAGGACGAACGGGTCTGACGAGTCAGGGTCGGGCGCGTCGGAGGGGCCCGTGCCGTCGAGCGCCCTCGAGCCGACGCTCTCGATCACTCTCGCGAGTTCGAGGAAGGCGTCCGGGTCGTGTGGCGTGGGATGCAGCGCCATCACCTCTCGAATCGTATGGAGGATGAACGTCGAGTCGGTTGCCCCTTCGGCGTGGGCGAGCACCGCCGCGAGGTCGGCGAGGTCCGCGGGGGACATCCCGTCGCTTCGCTCGTGCACCTCGCGGATGACCTCCTCCGCCGTCGCTCCAACCAACGTCGTCGCCCAGGAAGCCTTCCACCTGACGACGGAGCGACGGGTGGGCGCCTCCTGCCCTTCGCCGAAGTCTTCTTCACCCCCGTCGGAGCTGTTTACGAGCGTGATGGGTGGGTGCGTGTTCATGGAGTATTCGCTTTCGACGCTATCGTGTGCTTGTCAGCCTGTCGACCATGTGTCGGCCTCCATCGTCCGCGGTCGGCGCGCCCACCTCCCCTGAAGCCGTCGGTCACCCCTGAGCGTCCGCCCAGTACGCCGGGTAGTCCTCCGCGACCCGGGTGACCAGCGCGGTGAACTGCCCGGCTTCCAGGGCCGCCGCCGCGAGCCGGTTGGCGAGCGCGGACATCGGCAGCCCGTCGGCGCGCCACCCCTCCGGCACCCCCGCGTCCGCGGCGAACATCGCGAGCCGACCGCCGTCCAGGCCGGTCAGCGCGCGCACGAGCGCTTCGACGTTGCGCCGTTCGCGCAAGCCGCCTTCGATCCGCGCGCGCAGCACCTCGAGCCCGTCGCGCTCGCGGAGCGCCTCGGGGCTCGGATAGCGCGCCTCCCAGATCGGCTCCACGGCGTCGGCCCCGAGCAGGTAGCGCCCGCGGCGGCCGTCCGCCTTCGCGTAGGCGTCGAAGAACGCCGCAACCTCCTGCCTCTCCTCGGGCGTGTCGGCGGTCATGTCGGCGTAGACGAAATCGTAGAGGAGCGCGCCGTTCGACTCGTACTCCATCACCGAGAAGGGGTGGACGAGCACCTTCGTCGACCCTTCGCCCGCCATCGCCTCGAAGTCCGTGAGGCGGAGGCAGCCGCTCGGCAGGCCGACCTGCGTCAGCACCGAGTTTCGCCACTCGCGGGGGACGCCGCCCTGCCACACCCCTTGACCACGCACGATCGAGCCCTCGGCGATGCCCGACGCGGAGAGCATCTCGTCGGTCACGAGGACGGGGATGCCGACCGAGGCGTTGCAGGCCGCGGTGATGGAGCACAGCCTCGCCCCGCCGTCCGCCGCCTGCAGCCGGAGCGTCCCGACGCCCCCGGCCACGCGGGCGGACTTGCCGATGGGCGGCAGCGCGCGCCAGCGCCTCGCCACGGCCTCCTCCGCCCACGCGACCGGCGCCGCGCCTCCGTGCTGCGCGCGACTCTTCCAGTAGAGCCCCGGCGCGCGCGCGACCCACTCGGTGAACGCGAACGCTTCGAACGCGAACCGCGCCCCCGGCCGCAGACCGCCGCGGAGCGCCGCCGCCCAGAACTCCTCGTCGGCGCCCAGGAACTTCTCGTAGGGCCCGTGGCGCGCGGCGTCCCCCACGGCGGGCGTCACCCTCGCCTGGGCGTAGCTCTCCACCGCGTCGACCACGGAGGCTTGGCGCCACAGCTCCCCCGCGGGGCTCGACTCGACCTTCATGCCGGAATCCTCTCACGGCGCGCGCGCGGCGAGCAACCCCGCGCCCTACCGCGCCGCGCGCATGCGCATGGGGAGGCCGCCGCGCGGGCGGAGGGCGATGACGGGCTCGGGCTCGGGTACGCGGCCGGGGACGAGCTCGGGCGCGAACCGTCGGGCGAGCGCGGCGAGGATGACGGCGCGGCCGACGCTCCGCCCGCACCTCCGGTGACCGATGGCCTACGGGCTGAAGCGCAGGTCGCGCAGGTGGGCGCGCGTGCACGGCGTCGCGGTCCGCCCGGTGCCGCCGCAGACCTGCACGACCGCGGTGGCGCCCAACCCCTGCAGGCCGATGGTGGCGCCGAGTGACGGGTCGCTCGCGCCCGTGGGCGAGAGCCGATAGAGCACGTCGAGGGCGCGGCTCCCCTCGCGGAGCTGCAGCTCGACGCGCAGGGAAGAGGACGGGTCGCCCCACGTGGTGAGCCCGTTCCAGGTGACCACGAACACACGAGAGGGCGCCGCGCCCGTGGTCGCGAGGCAGAGCCTCCCGGGCGCCGCGGTGTCGAGGCCGAGGGTGCTCCGCGTCCAGAGGGCGAAGACCGTGTCGTCGAGGAAGAGCGTCGGCAGCTCGTCGGGCGGCGCGTCGCGCAGGGCCGTGGCCCCGAAGCGCAGCCACCCGCCCGACCCCACGGTGATCACCGAGCCCGCGGGGCGCTCGACCCCGAAGTAGCTGAACGCGAAGGGCAGCGTCGCCGGGAGGCTCGGGAGCGACGGCCCCATGGTGAGGACCGTCGCCCCGGGCGCCGCGCACGCGTCGATGAAGCGCTCCGTCGAGGGCGCGACGGCGTAGCCCGCGCGGACGCAAGAGCCAGAGGCCCCGACGCCGACGCAGACGGCGCCGTCGACGCAGCGATCGAACGCAGCGCGCGACGGGTCGCAGGCGCCGTTCAGCGGGATCGCCGCGACGCAGCGTCGCTGCGGGAAGGCCGACGCGCTGTCGGGCGCGCACGACAGCCCCGCGTCACAGCGGGCGGCGCCCGCGCGGCAGGCGCCGTCACGCGCGCCGTCGGCCACGCAGCGCGAGGCCCCGGAGAGCGCCAGGCACGAAGACCCGAGCGCGCAGGCGTTGTCCCGCCCCTCGACGTCGCAGCGCTCACCGAGCGCGACCGTGGCCCGACACCGGAACTGCGCCCCGCAGGCGAAGCCCTCGTCACAGCGCGCGCTCGGGCTGCGGCAGTACCCGCCCGCGGCGCCCGTCGCGAAGCAGCGAGGTCCCCCGTCGCCGTCGATGCAGAGGGCCCCCGACGGACACGCGCGTTCGCCCCCGTGGAGGTCGCACGGCGCCCCGAGCAGCAGGGCCGGGCGGCAGACCCCCGGGCCCGCGCACGCGAGGCCCCCATCGCAGCGAGGCTCTTCGTCGCGGCAGCCGCCCTCGAGCACGCCGTCCACCACGCAGCGGGCCCCGCCAGCCCCCGCACGGCACGAGGCGCCCACGACGCAGACGTCGGCCCGTCGCGTCGGGTCGCACGCGCTGCCCACCGGGAGCCCCGTGGCGCACCAGGAGTTCGCGTCGCACCCGAGGCCCGCGTCGCAGCGCGCCCCCCGCGAGCGGCAGCGCCCCCCGACCACGCCGTCGGCGACGCAGCGGTCGCCCCCCTCGCCGCGGACACACGACGCGCCCGGGGCGCACGCGTTCGCGCGGTAGAGGATGTCGCAGGGGCTGCCGGGGGGGAGGCCCTCGACGCAGATCCCGCCGAGCGCGACGAGTCCCTCGTCGCAGGGGGGCCAGGCGCTGCGCACGGCGGCGCCGCGCGCGCCGTCGGGGAGGCAGTACGAAGCGTCCCCACGGCGACGGCACGACGTACCCCCGGCGCAGGCCCCGAGGCGCCCCGTGGGGTCGCACTTCGCGCCCTGCGCGACGCCCGGGACGCAGCGGTTCATCGCGTCACACCGCAGCCCCGGAGCGCACACCGCGGCGGCGCCCCGCGCGCAGGCCCCGCCCCGGGTCCCGTCGGTGACGCAGCGGCTCTCTCCGCGCTCCGTGATGCACGCCGCGCCGAGGCCACACCCGTCGCGCACGCGCGCCGGGTCGCAGCGCCCGCCCACCGCGACCTCGGGGACGCAGGTGAAGCTGGCCCCGCAGTCGAGGCCGTCGCGGCAGCGACCGCAGGTGGATGAGCTCGGACAGGACCACGCGATCTCGCAGCGCGCCCGGAGGGTCCCGTAGGCGGCGCAGCGCGAGACCCCGTCGGTCGTGAGGCAGTCCGACGAGGGGACACACGCCCCCATCACGCCCGACGGGTCGCACAGCCCGCCGACCTCGACGCGCGGGCGGCAGAGGCCGCCGGCGCACAAGAGGCCCTCGTCGCAGGCGGTCCCGGAGGAGCGACACGAGCGCCCGTTCGCGCCGTCGGCGAGGCACCGCGCGGCCGCCCCCTCGGCGAGGCAGTGGGACCCCGGGGCGCAGACGTTCTCCGCGCCGCGCGCGTCGCAGGGCGCTCCGGGGGCGACCCGCGCGACGCACCGCTGCGCCGAGCCGCACGCGAGGCCCGCGTCGCAGGGCGTCTCCGAGTATCGACAGGGGCTGCCTGCGAGGCCCGCGAGTACGCAGCGGGACTCGGCGCCGTAGGGGCACACCGCGCCCTCGACGCAGACGCTGGTGGGTCGCCGCGATCCGCTGCCGTCGCACGAACCCCCCACGGGCGCCGCGGGCACGCAGGCGCCGGCGTTGCAGCGCAAGCCAGCGTCGCACGCGGGGCCCGTCCCTCGGCACGGTGCGTCGCGCGTGCCGAGGGGGGTGCACCGCGACGTCGTGAAGGGGCAGTGGCCGTCGGCGCAGGCGCTTCGGCTCCCCGAAGGATCGCAGGCCGCGCCCAGCGGGAGCGCCGGGACGCAGACCGAGTAGCCGCACGCGAGGCCCGCGTCGCAGGCGTCGGGCGCCTCGCGGCAAGGCCCGCCCAGCGCGCCGGGCCGGCGGCACCGTTGCGCGTCTTCGAAGCTCGAACACGAGGTCCCCGGGGCGCAGACGATGGGGGATCCGGTCGAGGCGCACGAGCCCCCTTCGGGCACCACCGCGGCGCAGGTGTTGTAGACCGAGCAGGAGAGCCCGTCGCCGCAGCGCGGGGCGCCCTCGCGGCACTGCCCTCCGAGGCGTCCGCGGGGCTCGCAGCGAGCCGCCGCGCCGGTGCCTCGACAGAAGGCGAGCGCGTCGCAGACGTTGCGTACGCCGCGCGGGTCGCAGGGCGCTCCCACCGCGAGGGGCGCGAGGCAGCGGAAGTCGGAGAGGTCGTCGGACGAGGGCCTGCAGCGGGTTCCCTCCGCGCAGCCCGCGGCGAGCGGGTCGTCGGCGCTGGCGCCGTCGGGGTCACACGCACCTCCCGCCCGCCCGTCGGTCTCGGTGACCGTCAGGCGGAAGGTCCCGGTGGGGGGGGTGCCGAGGCTCGGGGCGTAGGTGCCCACGAACACGTCGACCGTCGCGCCCGGCTCGAGCGCGGCGGTGGAGAAGTACGAGTGGAAGCGCGCCGCGACGGGGTTCTCCCGGCGCCCGTACGCGCCGCCCACGTCGTCGTTGCATCCCAGCGAGGGGGCGTCCGCGGAGCACCCGCGCCGCGCCCACACCACGGTGTCGAGGTCGATCCCGGTCTCGGCGTGGAAGGTGCTCACCACCAGCCGCGAGCGCGACCGCACCGTGTAGCGGAAGCCCACCACGGAGGTGGGCCTTCCGCCGCACGGGCCGAAGTCGTCCGAGCGCACGGGCGCCGCGTGGTTCGTGCCGAGGTAGCTCGTGACGTCGCCCACGCGCGCGCCGTGGAGGTCGAGGTCGATGAGGGCTCCCGCCGCGCAGGGGCCGTCGGGCGCGTCGGCCACGGCGCCCGCGTCGGCCGCGCGCGGCGCGTCGGCGGGGGGAGCGTCCGCGGGCGGCGCGTCGTCGGAGACGGCGTCGGGCGTGGCCTCGGCGTCGGGCGCCGACGGGGGAGCGTCGATCGAGCAGGCCGCGAGCGCAGCCAGCAGCGCGAGCAGCCCGAGGGGTCGTCGCAGGGAGCGGGGGGGTACGGTGAGCGGGGACATCACCCGCGTCGTGGCCGGAGGGAGGCCCGATCCGTCAGGGAAAATGCGCCGCGCGCGATGCCGCGCAGCCCTCCCCCGCGCGAGTGCGTTGTGGCCTCGCTCGGCGCGTCGGCGGGGCAGTGGGGGCGTGTTGCGCGGCCGGAGGGGCGCGTGCGATACCGCGGGTGTGAGCCGCTGGTTCAACATCGCCGGACCCTGCTTCCCGACGGATCACTACATGATCCCGGTGCCACGACGCGCCGGGGCGATGTACGCGCTCCTCGAACAGGGGCGGTGGTTCTCGCTGGTGTCGGGGCGGCAGACGGGCAAGACCACGGTGGTCCAGTCGCTCGCCGACGAGCTCACCGCGCGGGGCGACCGCCTCGTTCTGTGGGTCGACGTCGAGACCGCGCGGGAGCGCCCCGACCCCGCCGTCGCGCTGCGGAGCGTGCTGGAGGCGCTCACCGCGTCGCTGGCGCAGGCGGAGGTCCATCACCTCGCCCCCGCTCCGGCGGAGATCGCCGCCTGGCTCGACCACCCCGACACCGCGCTCCTCCACTATCTCCGCGCCGTGTGCGCGGCGAGCGAGCGCCCCGTCGTCCTGCTGTTCGACGAGGCCGACGTTCTGTGCGGGGTCTCGGTGGTGACCTTCCTCACGCAGCTCCGGGCGCTGTACCTCGCGCGGCACAAGCAGAAGGCTCCCTGGTGTGTCGTGCTCATCGGCACCCGCGCCGTGCGGGACTACGTCGTCGGCGACGAGCGGCGCAGCGTCCCCTGGCTGGGCACCGCGTCCCCCTTCAACGTGACGGTGGAGAACGTCGGGCTCGCGGCCTTCACCGAGGGGGAGGTGGGCGAGCTGGTGGCGCAGCACACCGCGGACACTGGCCAGCGCTTCGAGGACGAGGCCGTGGCGAAGGTGTTCGCGCTGAGCGCGGGGCACCCGTGGCTGGTCAACGCGCTCTGCGACGAGTGCACCCGACGCGACGTCACCGACCGGGCGCTCGTGGTGACGGCGGCGCATGTCGAGGCCGCGAAGGAGACGATCATCCTGGAGCGCCGCACGCACCTCGACTCGCTGCTCGCGAGGCTGCGGGAGGAGCGCGTGCGGCGGGTGCTCGCCCCGATGATCGCCGGGAGCACCGTCCCCGCGTCGCAGCTCGACGACGACATCGCCTACGTGCTGGGCCTCGGGCTGTGCCGGGTCGTCGAAGGGCGCTGCGAGCCCGCCAACCCCATCTACCGCGAGGTGATCGTCCGCACCCTCACCTACGGGACCCAGCTGTCGCTCGACCAGAAGACGGCGTGGTACGTGGGAGCGGATGGGCTGCTCGACGTGGCGAAGGTGATGGCGGCGTGGCAGGAGTTCTGGCGAGAGGACGGTCACCTCGCGGCGGAGGGCTTCGCGTACAAGGAGTCGGGGCCCCACCTGATGCTGATGGCCTTCCTTCAGCGCATCGTGAACGGGGGTGGGCGCATCGACCGGGAGTACGCGTTGGGGAAGGGGGCGCTCGACCTGCTGGTGACCTGGAAGGCGCAGCGGGTGGTCTTCGAACTGAAGCTGTGGCGCCGCGCGAACACCGAGGCGAAGGGCATCGCCCAGCTCGCCGCCTACCTCGACACGCTCGGCCTGGACGAGGGCTGGCTCGTCATCTTCCGCAACGACCCCGCCCTCGACTGGGACGACCGCATCTTCACCCGCACCGAGACCGTCGGCGCCCGACGCATCCACGTCGTCGGCTGCTGAGGGGCCCTCACTGCCGCTGCACCACCAGCGTCACCCGGTCGAGCAACCCCTCGCGCGCCACCCCCGCGGTCACCACCGCCCGCGCCAGGTCCGCCAGCCCGAACACCTTCTCCGGCGACTCGAACGACGTCTCCCCGCCCTCCCGCACGAACCACTCCTGCGCGAGCGCGCCCGGGTCCACCGTCCACCGCGCGGTGATCCCCAGGTCGTACTGGAAGCGCCCCTGCGGCAGCACCGTGCAGTCGATCCCCGTCCGCGCCACCAGCGCCCCCCCCGTCGCCGGCACCGGCTCGCGCGGCACCAGCAGCTCCGCCGCGGGCCGTGACAAGAGCCGCCACCCGAGCGCCACCCGCGCGAAGGGCGGCGGCGGCAGCGCGCCGAGCGCCACGGCCCCCTCCATGCGGATGCGCGCCTTCCCGCTCACGTCACACCGCGTCGGAATCACCAGCCCGGTGTTCGTCCGCTGCGCTCGGTCGACGTACACCGCGTCGGCGGCGCCGCCGTTTTCGTTGCGGACGGCGCTCCCCACCGACGCGCTGAGCCCTTCGAACGGCGCCCACTCGCTGAAGGCGATGTCCTCCGGCGCGCGCCGCACGGTGATGCGCTCCACCGCCAGCCGCCGCTGCATCTCCGCCACCAGCGCGCGGCCCCGCGGGATGTCGCGCGTCAGCACGAACACCAGCAGCGGCCGCGCCCCGCGCCAGTCGAAGGGCCCCGTGTCGCTCGTGAAGGTGGGCCGTGAAGCGGCGAAGGTGACGCCGTTCCAGTACGGGTCGGTGTTGAGCGCGGCGACGTGGGAGAGGGTGCGCGACCACATCGTCGGGTCGAGCCGACGCTCGGCGAAATACCTCCCGCTGAAGGTCATGTGGAGCCTCGCCACCCACAGCCCGTAGCCCTCGTCGACGCGCGCCCGCAGCAGGGCCGCGAGGCAGCTCGGGTCGGCCCCCGCGGTGCAGGCCACGTCGCCCGTCGCCCCCGGCTGAAACGGCGTCGCGGTGCTCTGGAACCCGTCGGTCACCAGCACCGTCACCGCCCACGGGTCGAGCGGGTCGGGCGCCTGCATGTCGGCCCGCGGCGCCCGCGGCGGCCGTCGCAGCGCGAGGTGGAGCGCCGCGTTGGCCCCCCGGTAGGTAGCAGGCGCGCGGAGCTGCTGCGGCGTGAGGTTGGCCTCGCAGCGGAGGTCGGTGTCGAGCGCACAGCGCTGGAAGGGGTTGTTGAGCTGCATCGCCGAGAGCGACGCCTCGATCACCTGCGTGTGGAGCGTCTGGAGCGCCACCGAGCTCGCCGACGTGAACCCGCGGATGCTCTCGGAGACGTCGACCACCACCCTCGCCCCGCGGCCCGGCGGCGCCGCGGGGCCCTGTGCGGGGGGACTCCCCGCGGGCATCGGCGTCGGGGGCGCCGGCTGCGCGGGCGTCGACGAGCCCTTGCAGGCGAGGAGGGCGAGCGCGACGAGGAGCTCAGTGCGCGGACGAAGCGACGGCATCGACGATCTCCCGGCCTTCGAGGGCGGCTTCGACCAGCGCCGCGGCCTCGATCTCGTAGCGCTGGTCGCGCGGGCCCCGCACGACGTAGAAGGCCCGGCCGTTCTCGACGGTCTCGCGCACGGAGGCGTCGTCCTGGAGCTCGACGGGGACCACGGTCGCGCCCTGGCGTACCACGGCCACGTAGGAGTACCACCCGCGGGCCCTCGCCCCCGCGAGCACCGACCAGAGGAGCTGACCGCCCTGGATGGACACCTGCCCCACGTGGTCGCGGTGCTGGTCGCCGTAACAGACGCAGTAGCGGACGCCCGGCGGGAGCATGCACAGGTCGTCGGGCTTGGCGTGGGGGCAGCGGAAGGGGAGGTGGGTGCGTGCCATGGGGCTCTCTACTCCAGCGTCCAGAGCTTGCGCGCGAGCACCTGCTCCAGGAAGAGTTCGAAGGGGGAGTAGCGGAGCCAGCGCGTGGCGTGGGGCGGCGCGTACATCATCGGCGCGACGGCGTTGCGCGCCATCTGCCCCTCGATGGCCACCTTGAGCTGCTCGAGGTTGGGGTCGATCTTGTGCGGGGCCGGGAGGTCGGCCGACACCGCGGGCGACTCGAGCACGGAGAGCTGGGCTCGCTGGGCGACGGGCTCCTCGGCGAAGCGGTAGTCCTCGCGGGGGCCGAGCACCGCGGGGAGCGTCGGGGCGTTGGGGTTCTGCGCGTCGTTGGCCATCAGTGGGAGCCTCTCACGTTCACGATCCGCCGAAGGGGAAGGGCATCACGCCGGGCACGGGCGCGGGCGTCGCCGGGAGCTGCCCGACGAGCTGCTCCCACCGCTGCTGCGCGAGGAGCGCTTCGGGCGTCACCCCCCGCTGCGCCGCCGCCGCCGAGACGGCCTGCACCTGCTGCTGCTGCATCCACGCCGACTGCTCCGGGCTCACGCCGGGCACCATGCACTGCGCGGCGATCTGCTGCCAGCGCTGCGACGCGAGCAGGCGCTCGGGCGTCGTCCCCTGCTGCGCGGCCATGGTCGCCACGTACGACCAGAGCTGGCGCGAGGCGTAGTCGGTCGGCGTGGTCCCGGCCTGCGCCGCCGCCATCGCCACCTGCGGCCACTGCTGCACAAACGACCACACCACGCTCTCCAGCGGAACCGCCGCGGGCATCACGGGTGCTGCGGGCATCGCAGGCGCGACGGGCATCATCGGCATCATCGGCGCTGCGGGCATCATCGGCGCTGCCGCCGGCATCACCGGCATCACGGGCGCGACGGGCTGCGCGACGACGGGCTGCGCGACGACGGGCGCGTGCTCCATGAGGTGCGGGTCGTCCTCGGCGGGCGGGCCGAAGGGGCGGTACCACGGGATCTTCCTGCCCGCGTCGCCGAGCCACAGGTCGAAGCCGAGCACGCCGTGGCGCTCGGGCGCCCGCTTCTTGAAGAAGCGCTGCGCGTCCTCGGTGGTGTGGTGCGCGGCCAGGAGCCCGAGGGCGACGGCGGCCTTGCGGTGCGTCCCCTCCGCCGGGAGCACGTACGACACGTCGATCGTGAGCCGCGGGTCGAGCAGGGTGAGCTCGCCGTCACCGATCTCGCGGGCGATCTCCACGCCGCGGATGAGCTCCATCAGCCGCTCGTAGACGCGCTGGGCCATCATCTGCTCGACGGTCTTCATCCCGTCGCGGACGATGTCGCCGAAGCCCCACCCGTTGCCGAGCAGCACCAGCGAGAACTCCACCGCCCGCTTCTGCGACGGCCCGCGCTGCGTGCCGAGGATCCAGCGGCGCCCGTTGGGCGTGGTGGCGAGGGTGAAGAGGCGGTTGTGGGAGAGGTCGATGGCGCCCGTCACCGAGCGCCCGTGCTCGAGGCACACGCCGGCGAGGACGCGCGCGACCAGCTCCACGATGTACCCGATGTACACGCGGGCGCGGCGCTCGGCGGTGGTCTTGCGCTGCTCGGCGATGACGTGGGGCGAGTCGAGCAGGGCCCTGCCCGAGGGGCTCTGGCGCACGGTGCTGGCGAGGCGGGTGTACGAGCCTACGGCGGGCATCACGCACGACCCGCGGCGGTCGCCCTCGGCGGCGCCGAGCAGCGAGCGGAGGTACACGCTCCCACCGAAGAAGAGGGAGGTCGAGAAGACGTGCGGGTGGTAGCCGGCGTGGCCCTGCTGCCCGTTGCGCGCGAGGGTGTCGTCGACCAGCACCTCCAGGCTCCCGCCGCCGAGGTCGAGGTACACGCGGAACATCTTGTCCGACGGCGTGTTGCCCGCCGCGGCCTGCGCCTCGTCGAGCAGGGGGGTCGGCGGGAAGAGGTAGTCGGCGCCGGTGAGGCTCTTGAGGCCCTGGGCGGCGTCCTCGGCGGCGCGGCGCAGTGTGTCGAGGTCGCCCTCGTCGAAGGCCAGGGGGAAGCTGTAGTTGACGTTGACGGTGCGGGGCGCCACCTCGTCCTCCGCGAGGAGGGCGGCCGAGGTCATGAGCAGCGCCGACTCGAGGAAGCGCGACTGGAGCGCCTGCACCACCTCGCGCCGCGCGAGCGCGCTCTTGTCCTTCTCCACCGCGCGCAGCCACTTGGACTCGCTCACCACGTACTCCGACGACGTCGTCCCGACGGCGCCGCGCAGGGGGACGCCGAAGTCCCTGCCGAAGGCGAGGTTGGTGATGGCCGACTCGCTGGCGACGTCGGTCCACCGCTTCACCGAGCCGAGCTCGCTCGGGAGGAGGTCGCGGTAGGGCCCCGACCACTCGCCGCCGGGCCACAGGTCGAGGCCCCGGAAGAGCGTCTGGGCGCCGCCGTCGACGAGGTACCAGGTGGTGGGCGTGCGGTCCTTGCCGCGCTCGGGGGCGACGCACTGCATGGTGCCGTCGCGGCGCTTCACGGCGACGACGGTGTTGCTCGTGCCGAAATCGATGCCGAGCGACCACGTCTTGCTCGCCGTCGCGTCCACCGCGGGCGACACCGGGAGCAGTCCGCCGCCGATGGGCTCCGGCCGCCCGCCGCCCGCCGCCGGGGCGGTGTAGAACTCCACGCTCACCCACGCGGGCCGACCCTTGCGCGACGCGCCGACGTAGCCCGTGGGGTGCGAGTCGCCCTCGCGCCCGGTCTCCTGGTCGAGCGGGATGAGCTCCATCTGCGTCTCGCTCGCGGGCCTGCCGTCGGGGTCGCTCGGCGGCACGAGCATCCGCGCGCGGAAGGTGCGACCCTGGGCGAAGAGGTTCATCCCGTCTTCGTTGGCGACCTGGACGGAGGCGAGGTAGTAGCGCCACGCGTGGGTGGGCCGCTTGAGGTTGGGCCACAGCCGCACCGACACCCCGCGGAACGCCAGCGCGTCCGCGTCCCCCTGCGCGCTGGTGAACGGTGAGGCCGGGAGCAGGTCACACTCGTAGGTGGGCCACTCGGTGGGCTTGAGCCCGCGCAGCGGCAGCACGCACTGGTACCGCGCCTTGCCCCGCTCGTGAATGACGCGCCCGAAGCCCTCAGGGTGCAGGCGCGCCTCCCGCACCTGGGCGGGGTCGAGGCAGTCGAGGTACTCGGGCATCACCGGCAGCGCGGGCCACACCTTCTGCCCGCCCGACGTGAACACCGGAACCGCGCGGAAGCAGATCTGCTCCTTGGAGAGCGCCTCGATCTCGCCCTCCACCTTGAGCTTCAAGCGCCCGATGGGGATGACGTTGGACGAGCCCGCCGCGCCCCCCTCGCGCCACCGCACCCAGCGGCCCGTGGAGGGGCGGGGGAAGACGCGGTCGAGCGCGGCGAGCTTCACCCGGTCGCTGCGGCAGAGGGGGCAGTGGAGCTTGCGCGTCTCCATCCCCTTGCGCGCGTAGAGGACGGTGAGGTCGAGGCGGGCGAGGTCGAAGCCGCAGTTCTCGCAGTGGTTCTCGCGCTCCATCGTGGCGCGGGAGGGTAACGCATGTCGCACGGGACGGGAGGGGAGAAGCGGTGACGGGGTGTCGACGGCTACGTGGGACGGAGCCAGACGTGGGAGAGGGTGATCGGGCCAGGGGAGCCCTGGTTCGGCGCGCAATAGCTCCAGGTGCGTGGGTGCTCGCTCGCCGCGACCTCGGCGCTGTGCGGGATGGGCCAGGAGCGCGGCGCCGGAGCGGGTGCGACTGCCGGCGTCAGGGTAGCCGCGAGGGAGGAGCCGTCGAGCACGTAGGCGCAGAGCATCCCCTCGCGCATCTTCCATGCGTACCTCCCGTCGGAGAAGCGCGCCATACCTTCGTCGCGGTAGAGGTCCACCGTCTTCCGCTTCGGGCCGTCGATGATCTTGGCCTCGACGAACACCGCGAAGTAGCGCTCCTCGTCTACGACGAACTGCGGGTCTGGTTCGAGGCGGAG
>Ga0073899_10002718_pt1 | contig 15797 bp, 9 predicted proteins | sample KloWWTmetaKNB5Ph_FD_88975 | JGI IMG/M metagenome (GOLD analysis project Ga0073899, IMG submission 88975) | Active sludge microbial communities from Klosterneuburg, Austria, studying microevolution and ecology of nitrifiers - Klosterneuburg... | ecosystem: Engineered > WWTP > Aerobic digester >...
CTCCCCGAGTCGCGCGCCCGCGGCTGGAAGGCCGGCCGCTTCAGCTTCAACGTCAAGGGCGGCCGCTGCGAGGCCTGCCAGGGCGACGGCGTCATCAAGGTCGAGATGCACTTCCTCAGCGACGTCTATGTGCCCTGCGAGGTGTGCGCGGGCAAGCGCTACAACGCCCAGACCCTCGCCGTCGCCTACAAGGGCCACAACATCGCCGAGGTCCTCGACCTCAGCGTCGACGACTGCCTCGAGGTCTTCGCCAACGTCCCGCCCCTGCGCCGCATCCTCCAGACCCTCGTCGACGTCGGCCTCGGCTACATGAAGATCGGCCAGACCGCTCCCACCATGTCCGGCGGCGAGGCCCAGCGCGTCAAGCTCTCCCGCGAGCTGTGCAAGGTCCAGACCGGCAACACCCTCTACGTGCTCGACGAGCCGACCACCGGCCTCCACTTCGAGGACATCCACCGCCTCCTCCAGGTGCTCCAGCGCCTCGTCGACGCCGGCAACACCGTCCTCGTCATCGAGCACAACCTCGACGTCATCAAGTGCGCCGACTGGGTCGTCGACCTCGGCCCCGAGGGCGGCCACGGCGGCGGCCTCGTCATCGCCGAGGGCACCCCCGAACAGGTCGCCAGGGTCAAGCGCTCCTACACCGGCCAGTTCCTCGCCCCGCTGCTCAAACAAGCCGCCGGCAAGCCCGCGAAGCGCACCGGCTCCTGATCCCCTGTCCTTACAGACATGTCGCGGCAGACATGTCGCGGCAGACATGTCGCGGCAGACATGTCGCGGCAGACATGTCACGAGAGACAGACCGCGCGCCGCGTCCGCGCGCCGTTCAGCTCGGCGACTGGACCCACGGGCTCGCCTTCCCGGGCTTGATCCGCTCGGTCGGCGGCTCGTCGTGCGCCGAGTCCAGCAGCGCGGCCGCGGCGATGCTGCTGTGATCCTGGGCCCAGATCCCCGGGCGGTCGCCGGGCCCCGCCTCGGCGTCGAGGGTCGGCACGAAGGTCGCCAGGGGCTGGGCGCGCCCGCGGATCGGCGCGGGTGGAGCCGGCTCGAAGCGGACCGGCCCGGAGATCTGCGCCCGCGTCGTCTCCGAGACCAGGATCGTCTGCCCGAGCTGCTTGGTCATGCTCTCGAGCCGCGAGGCGACGTTGACCACGTCGCCGATCGCCGTGTACTCGCGCCTCCGCGGCGAGCCGATGTCGCCGACGATCACGCGGCCGCTGTGCAGGCCGATGCCGATCCTGAGGCTCACCTCGCCCTCGCCGCGCCGCGCCGCGTTGAAGTCCTCGAGCGCCTGTTGCATGTGCAGCGCGCACCACAGCGCCCGGTCGGCGTGGTCCGGCTGCTGCATCGGGGCGCCGAAGTAGGCCATGATCCCGTCGCCCATGAACTTGTCGAGCGTGCCCCCGGCGGCGAAGATCACGTCGACCATCAAGCTCAGGTAGTCGTTGAGCAGCCGCACCACCGCCTCGCTGGGCATCGTCTCGGCCATGGTCGTGAAGCCGCGGATGTCGCTGAACAGCACCGTCAGCTCGCGCGACTCGCCGAGCGCCTGCTGCTCGCGCGCCTGGCTCAACAGCTGCGCCACCGCCGGCGAGAAGTAGCGGCCCATGCGATCGAGGCGCAGCTGGTCGCGCGCCGCCGTCTCGACCAGCAGCCGGAAGCGCCCGGTCTGGTAGCTGCAGGTCGCGGCGACCAGCGCGAGCAGCAGCACCGTCGCGACCATCGCGCCGACCGTGACCCCGGCCTCGCGCTGCAGCACGATCTCGAGGCCCGCGCTGACCACCGCCGTGATGATGATGAGGCCGCGTTGCAGCGAGATCGCCGACAGCACCACGAACAGCGCGAACACGCCGACCGCGAAGCCCGCGGTGCCCGCCGCCGAGCCCGAGCCCATGGTCGAGTACAGCAGCAGGAAGATGAAGGGCAGGTCCAGCAGCGGGATCGCCAGCCCGGCCACCGGCGCGACGGCGCCGAAGCGGCGCCCGGACAGCATCACCGCCGCCGCCGCGACCCAGTACGCGGCGATCAACGGGACCCCGCCGCCGCCCCACTCGGCCTGGCGAAGCAGCAGATCCAGCACGCCGAACAGCAGCAGCAGCCCCGAGGCGCCCCACATCCGGATCAGGTCGATGCGGCGGACGCTCAGCGCCTGCTCGCGGCGGATCGCGGAGACCAGAGCGGTCGGCGGCGGGGAGCGGAGGTTGATCATGCAAGGCCCCGGGTCGGCGGTACGTCCACAATACCCGCGCCCGATCGAAAAAAAAAATCTCCCGGGTCGGCGAATGCTGCGTCGCCGCTCACGCCGACAGCGCCGCCAGAAATTCCTCGATCAGGCCCGCGACCTCGTCCGGCCGCTCGAGCTGCAGGCTGTGCCCCGCGCCGCGGACCACGTGCAAGGTGGCGTGCGGCAGCCCGGCCGCGAGCGCCTCCCCGCGGGCGCGCGGGCACGCGGTGTCCTCGTCGCCGACCACGACCCGCGTCGGCACCTCGATCTCCGCCAGCCGAGCGCCCAGCGCCGGTCGCCCGACCCACGCGGCGATCGCCCGCGCCAGGTCCCCGCGAGCGGTCGCGCGGATCTCCGCCGCCACCTGGGCCGCGCCCGCGGGCTCCTGCGCGCGGTAGCGGGCCCCGAGCAGCTGCGCCAGGATCGCCGGCAACACCGGCCCGGGACCGAGCGCCCGGATCACCGCCGCCAACGCGGCGAAGCGCAGGCGGTCGGCCATGCTCGCCGCCTGCGAGGTCGCCGACATCAACACCAGGCCGCGCACGCGCCCGGGGTGGGCCAGGGTCAACAGCGCCGCCGCCGTCGCCCCGAGCGAGGTCCCGACGAGCAGCGCCCGCGTCACCCCGGCCGCGTCGAGCACCGCCAGCAGGTCCTCGGCGAGGTCCTGCGCCGCGAACGAACGGCGCGCGCCGCCGCTCTCGCCGTGGCCGCGGAGGTCGACCGCGAGCACGCGGCAGCGCGGCGCCAGTCGGGCCGCGACCGCCGCGAAGCTCCCGCGCCGCGTCATCAGGTTGTGGGCGAGCAGCACCGTCTCGCGGCCAGAGCCGAGCGTCGCGAAGGCGATGCGCTGTCCGTCGCGGATCACGTGGGACATCGCGCGATGGTACTGCGTTGTCGACGGCGTGACGCGGGCGTATCGTGGCCGTTTCAGGGCTGCCATGACACTACGCATCATCCCCGGGGCAGTGAGCACGACCAGCCTCCGCGCGCTCGTCATCTCCGACGAGTCGACCCCGCCGAAGCTCGCGCTGACGGACCTCCGCGGCGGCGCCTGCCCCACCCTCAAGATCGGCGCGCACGGCTCCGGCGACGTGCGCTTCGACCAGCACGTCAACGGCGCCGGCCTGCGCCTGTACCTCGCCGAGGCCAGCGGCCTCAAGCCCGGCACCGACTACCAGCTCGGCGATGCGCATATGCGCACTTTCCCGCGCCAGCTCGGCTCCGACGGCGTCCGCATCGCCCTGGCCTCCTGCTTCTCGGACCAGTTCAAGCGCGACGGCGACTACCTGCGCGTGCTGCAGGGCGCCGCCGGCGGCGGCCCGCTCGCGGCCAAGCTGCTGGTCGGCGACAATCTCTACGTCGACGTCGGCCCGGCGTCACGGACGGCCCGCTCGCCCTTCGAGGAGACCGCCGACCGCTACCTGCAGTACTTCTGGCGCAGCAGCTACGCCCGGGTGCTCGCCTACTTGCCGAGCTTCATGCTGTGGGACGACCACGAGTTCTGGAACAACTACCCGGAGCAGCAGGTGTGGTTGCCGCGCAGCCTCGGCGCGGCCGCGCGGGACTACGGCGCGGCGGCGCTGGCCGGCATCAAGGCGTTTCAGGCGGTGCTGAACCCGGCGCCGGCCGCCGCGAAGGGCCTGTCTTACAAGTTCGCGATCCCGCCGCTGTCGTGCTTCGCCCTCGACCTGCGGGCCGGCCGAACGCGGCAGGGAGCGGCCCGGCCGGCGATGTGCAGCGAGGCCGAGCTGCTGGCCTTCGAGGCGTGGGCCCGCGGGCTCGAGGGCCCTGGCGCGCTGGTCGTCGGCCAACCCCTGTGGCAGAGCCCGGGCGACTGGCAGGACTGGAACCCGCCGGCCTTCGCCGCGCAGAACGCCCGGATCTGGCGCGCCCTGACCGACGCGCCGTGGGACATCGTCGTCATCTCGGGCGACGTGCATCACAGCCACCTGATCGAGATCGACGTCGGCCCCGGCCGCCGGGTGTGGGAGCTCGTCAGCTCGCCCGCGTGCCACATCCCGACGATCGAGTCGATCGCCTCGCGGGCCTTCGACACCCAGCCGGGCCACGGCGGCGCCAGCGTGGTGCCCACGCTCGCCGTCACCGGCGTGGCCCCGCGGCTGCACGCCTATCACATGGGCACCGGCTGCCCGAACTCGATCGCGCTCCTGCACCTGACGCAGATCGCCGGCGGCGGCGTGCGCTTCGCGGGCAGCTTCATCGACCTCGTGCGCAAGACCCCCGCGGCCGGGTTCACGCCGGCCAACGGGATCCCGGTCGCCCCCGGCGATCACGCGTGGTGCAAGCGCGATCCGATGTTCGAGCTCCACCGGCGACCGGAGCTGTAGGCGCCCGAGTTATTCTCGGCAGCCCCCTGGCCCGGAGCAACTCCGCGCGTTAGGATGCCGCGCGTGCCAAGCCTGTACAACAAGGACAGTGGGGCCCTCATCGGCCGTATCAGCGAGGAGCAGCTCCAGGACCTCATCGACTGCCTGGTCGAGGAGTCGGCCGATGACCAGGACTACTACATCGACCAGACCACGCTCGATTACCTCCGCGAGCAAGGCGCGGACGAGGCGCTGGTCACCATGATCGCCGCCCACGTCCCCGAGGCCGACGAGGGCATCGAGATCGAGTGGCGCAAGGACTGACGGCATCGCGCGCCCGCCGACGCGGCGCGAACGAGCCCTGATCAGGCGATCACGCAGGATCGCTCGCGGCGCCCAGCTTGAAGGCGAGGACGGCGTTCTCTATGCTGGCCCGATGTCTTATTCCGCGTTGGTGGGTCGTCGTCGTGGTGTCACATTGCTCGCCCTCGCGGCGGCGCTCGGCGCCTGCGGCCGCGACGAGATCGTGCTCCCCGAGACCGACTCGAGCTCGACCGCGATCGACAGCAGCTCCTCCTCGTCCAGCGACCCGCGCACGCCGACCACGCTCACGACGTTGAGCACGGACGTGTCGACCTCGGATCCGACCACCGGCTCTCCCACCGACCCCTTCACCACCACCGACCCCTTCACCACCACCGACCCGTCCACGACGACCACCGACCCGTCCACGACGACCACCGACCCGTCCACGAGCACCGACGGGACCAGCACCGACGCCTCCACCGGCAGCAGCACCGGCACGAGCGACACCACCGGCGTCGTCGACCTGTGCGGCAACGGCATCATCGACCCGGGTGAGGCCTGCGACGACGCCAACGACGCCGACAACGACGCCTGCGTCGCGGGCTGCCAGACCGCCTTCTGCGGCGACGGCTTCATGTTCGAGGGCATCGAGCTGTGCGACGACGGCAACGCCAGCGACGCGGACGCCTGCCTCGCCGGCTGCACCCCGGCGGCCTGCGGCGACGGCATCGTGCACGTCGGCGTCGAGGGCTGCGACGACGCCAACCAGGTCGACGACGACGAGTGCAGCAACGCCTGCGTCATGGCCACCTGCGGGGACGGCATCGTTCAGGCCGGGGTCGAGGCCTGCGACGACGGCAACAAGCTCGACACCGACGACTGCACGACGCTGTGCACCCTGCCCGTCTGCGGCGACGGCTTCCTCCACGAGGGCGTCGAGGTCTGCGACGACGGCGCGGACTCGCCGGCCTGCGACGACGACTGCAGCCTCGTGGTCTGCGGCGACCTCCACGTCAACAACGCCGCCGGCGAGGGCTGTGACGAGGGCGGCGTCGACACCGCGAGCTGCGACGCCGACTGCACGGTCGCCTTCTGCGGCGACCAGCAGCTCAACATGGTCGCGGGCGAGACCTGCGACGACGGCGGCGAGACGGCCAACTGCGACGACGACTGCACCGCCCCCGCCTGCGGCGACGGCGTCAGCAACGAGGTCGCGGGCGAGGAGTGCGACGCCGCCGGCAACAGCAAGGAGTGCGACGCCGATTGTACGCTCTCGATGTGCGGCGACGGCTTCGTGAACCCCGCCGACGGCGAGAGCTGCGACGACGGCAACGTCGAGGAGGGCGACGGCTGCTCCTCGGCCTGCAAGGCCCAGAAGATCGTGTTCGCCAGCTCCGCCACCTTCGACGGCAACCTCGGCGGCCTCGCCGGCGGCGACGCCAAGTGCCAGGCGCTGGCCGTCGCCGCCGGCCTCAAGGGCACCTATCGCGTCTGGGCCTCCGACGTCACCGGGACCCCGCTGACCCGCTTCACCAAGGCGAACATCCCCTACGCGCGGCGCGACGGCGTCGTCGTCGCCAACAACTTCGCCGACCTCATCGACGGCGCGCTGCTCGCCCCGATCAACCTCAGCGAGCTCAAGACCCAGCCCGGCTTCGACGACAACCTCTGCGGCAACCTCAAGGGCCTGACCCTCACCAACACCGCCACCGACGGCACGATGTTCAACGCCCTCACCAGTTGCAACAGCTGGACCAGCAACAACGCCAACGGCATCACCGGCGGCGGCCACTGGTCGGCCAGCACCGCCAACTGGACCGCCTTCGTCTGCTCGCAGTTCTGCAACTGGAAGAAGGCCCTCTACTGCTTCGAGCAGTAGGACACGAGGTCCCGCGCCTCAACATCTGGCGGCGGCGCTGGTCGTCGCTTCAGCCGGGGCGCGAGGCGACCACGGCGAGCATCAGCGGCAGGCTGGGCGCCCCGTCCGGCATGGTGAAGCGCCGGCCCTCGCGCTCGATTAGAGAAGGATTCACCCGGCACCCGTTGGCATGGGGGTATTCCCGTATTGTGGTGATCACCAGCCCGGCGTCGATCATCGCGGTGAGCTGGTCCGCGACCGGGTGCTGATACGAGTGCGCCTTGTGGGGATTGCAGAACGCGGCGCTCGGGTCGGCGGCGTTCGGCGCGAGGCCCGAGGGGGCGAGCGCCGCACCCGACGCGCCGACATAATCGCCGACCGGATCGCTGAATACGCGGCCCGGCGCGAAGTAGGGGTCCTTGAGGTGCAGCTCGTCGTCGAAGCTCCAGACCAGCGGGTGAAAGTCGACGGTCACATAGCGGCCGCCCGGCGCGAGGACCCTTGCGATCCCACGAAACAGCCGGGTGATGTCGGCGATCCAGATCAGCGCGCCGTAGCTCATGAACACCACGTCGAAGCTGGCCGGCTCGGCGCGGTCGAGGAAGGCCTGGGCCTCGCTCTCGATGAAGGTCGCGGGGAGCTTCGCGTCGTGCGAGAGGCGTGAGGCGAAGGCGATCGCCTCGTCGCTGAGATCGACCCCGGTGACCTGCGCGCCGCGGCCCGCCAGCGAGAGCGAGTCCTGCCCCGAGTTGCACAGCAGGTGCAGGAGGCGCTTGCCGCGGAGCTCGCCGACGAGCTCCGTCTCCTCCGGGAACAGCGTCGAGCCGCCGTCGCGCAGGAACGCGGCCTGATCGCGCTTGTGGTGGTTGTGGACCCGCGTCGCGAGGTTCCAGCTCCGGCGCGTCTCGTCGAGGAGTTCGTCGCTCATGGGGCGCCGAAGATGGCCGGCCAGGCGCCCGCGGGCAAGCGAATTTGCGGGTCGCCACGCGCGACGGATCGGGCTGTGGTAGGTCTGCGCGGGCCGCCATGCCCGAGTCTCTCCGCTTCGCTCCGACCGCCGATCCCCGCTGCTTTCGTGCGCCGGACGGCACGCTGCACGCGCCGCCGCCGGGCTGGGCATGCCTGACGCCGGGCGACGCCGGGCTGACGCGGCGGGTCAAGCAGGCGGGCCCATCCTGGGCGGTGGCGGAGCAGCGCGGGCGCAAGCTGTTCTCCCGCGGGCTGTGGGCGCCGGCGGCGAACATCGAGGCGGCGCGGGCCGGGCTCGCGGCCGAGCGCTCGACGGACGCGTATGCGAAGCGGCGCGAGGGCGACGCGGCGCGGCGCGAGCGGGCGCAGGCGCAATACGTGCTCGAGTTCTCGGCCGAGCTGCTGGGCTTCCTGCGCTTCTCGCCGCGCTGGCGGGCGCTCGCCGCGGAGCTGGCCGCGAGGGTGACGCAGCACGCGACGCCGGTCGGCAGCGGGACGGTGGCGCGGACCGAGCGGATCCCGGTGGCGCAACGGGCCGAGGCGGCGGTGATCGCCTGGATGCGCCACCAGACGACCGCGTATGACCGCATGGCGATCCCTCGCGTGAAGGGGAAGCGCCGCGAGGTGCGGGGTGAGCTCGCCGAGATCTCGAGGGCGATCCTCGATCTGCACCGGGTCGAGCGGGCGCACGCGACCTCGGGGTGCCCCTTGTGTGCGGCGCTGGCGGGCGCGCGCGAGCCCGCCGCGGTCTGAATGCGGGGGCGCGCGCACGGGCGTGTCGAGCGCTGATCGCTCGAGTTCGAGACGACTCACTCGACGGGCACGCGCCCGTACGAGCGCTCGCACGCCGCGAAGCCCGCGCGCGCCTCATGGGCCTCCTCATCGAGATAAGTCCCCCTCATCGTCGGCAGCAGGCAATCCTTCGTCGCCCGCTCCAGCGCCCGCTGCAGCGCCGGGATCGTGGCGGGCCACACCTTGCCGCGGCGCTCGATCGTCATGGTGACGACCTGCGCTCCGTCGGGGCTCCAGGTCGCGGACAGCAGCGCCTGGCCGTGGGGGAGGACGATCGGCTTGTCGGGTCTGTCGAGCGCCCAGATGCGCGCGGTCGCGTCAGTGGACGCGGTGAGGATGTGCCGGCCGTCGGGGCTCCACGCCGCGGACCTGATCTCGTCCGTGTGGCCGGTGAGCGTGAGCGCGACGGACTCGCCGCCGCCGTCGACGCTCCACACCCGGGCGTTCGCGTCCAGGACGGTGACGACGCGCCGGCTGTCGGGGCTCCACGCCGTCCGGCGATCCCCCGTCGCCCATCCGTCGAGCACGAGCGGCGCGCCGCCGCCGTCCGACGGCCACACCGCCACCTGTTCGTCCAGGAGCGCGACCAGGATGCGCGCGCCGTCAGGGCTCCACGCCGCCGCGATGCTGCCCCTGTCACCGAGCGCGAGCGGCTCGCCGCCGCCATCGGCCCGCCACACCTGCGTCGCGTACGGCGACGTGGTGACGATGCGCGCGCCGTCGGGGCTCCATTGCGCCGTGAGGATCTCGGCCGCGACGCGGCTCGGCTCGCCGAGGCCGTCGGCGGGCCACACCAGCAAGCCGCCGTCATCGGCCCGGACGAGGATGCGCCGGCCGTCGGGGCTCCACGGCGCAGGTGGCAGGTCGTACGCGCCGACGGCGAGCAGCACGGGCTCAGCGGCGCCATCGGCCTGCCACACCTGGATCTTGCCGTCGATGACGGTGAGCACGCGGCGGCCGTCCGGGCTCCACGCCCCGACCACGACACTCGACGCGCCATCGCTGAGCACGATCGCCGCGCCCGTATCGTCGCTCCGGCGCACCCGCAGCTTGCGGTCGCTCGCGGTGGTGAGGAGACGCTGGCCGTCGGGGCTGAACACGATCTGCTGGCTCGCCTCCGGCGCCCTCCAGATCTGCAGCGTCCGGTCGCGCGAGGTCGTCAGGATGCGCCGGCCGTCGGGGCTCCACGCCGCGGACAGCACGCTGTCCCGGCTGCGCAACGGCACGGGCCCGCCCGGGTCCTCGATCGCCCACACCCACGCCGAGCGATCCAGGCACGCGGTGACGATGCGCGTGCCATCCGGGCTCCACACCGCCGAGCGCACGTCCTCCGCGTGCCCGAGCACGAGCGGGCCGTCCAGCGTCAGCTCGTCATCCCATACCCGCACCGTCCTGTCCCTGGACCGGGTCGCGATCCGCCGACCGTCGGGGCTCCACGCCGCGCTCACGACCTCGTCGCCGTGGCCCTCCAGCACGACCGGCTTCAGGTCCACCGTCGTGGTCCGCGGCGAGCCATCGGCGCTCCATAGCCGCGCCGTGCGGTCCGTCGAGGCGGTGACGATGGACCGACCATCGGGGCTCCACGCCGCGGACAGCACGCCGGCGCCGTGACCCGCGAGGACGATCGACGGGCCGACGTCGGTCGCGCTCCAGACGCGCGCCGTGTGGTCCTCGGAGGCGGTGACGATCGACTGGCCGTCGGGGCTCCACGCCGCGGACCGCACCGGCCCGCCGTGGCCGCGCAGCTCGACCGGAACGCCGAGGCCGTCGGCGCCCCACAGCACGGCCACGCCGCCGTCGGAGGCGGTGACGATGCGCCGGCCGTCGGGGCTCCACGCCGCGTCGTTGATCTGCTCGCGGTGCAGCAAGATCACCGGGATGTCGGCGCCCTCGGTGTCCCATACCCGCACCGTCCAGTCCCGCGAGGCGGTGGCGATGCGTCGAGCGTCGGGGCTCCACACCGCGAGCACGAGCTCCGCGGCGTGGCCGGTGAAGACGCGGGGCTCGCCGGTGCCGTCGGCCTGCCACACCCGCATGCTCCGGTCGCCGGAGATGGTGACGATGCGCCGGCCGTCGGGGCTCCACGCGCCGCTGTACACCGGGTCCAGGTGTCCGCGCAGCGTGAGCTCGGGGATCGCCATCGCCAGGTACTCGCGGGCGACCTCGGGCCAGCCGCGGGCGCCCGCCGGGTCCTTCACCGCGAGCAGCAGCCGCGTCGCCGACCCCGGCTGATCGCGGGTCAGCAGCTCGCGGGCGCCGGCCATCAGCGAGGCGTCGCGGGCGCGCAGCGAGGCTCGCTCGGCCCGCGCCGTCTGGGCCCGCGCCTCCGCCTCGGCCCGGAGCGCCGCGCCGCGCGCGAGCACGGCGACCACCGCGAGCACCCCGACGACCACCGCCGTGCCGATCGCCGCCGCCGTGAGCACGAGCAGCCGCCGCCGCGCCGCCTGGTCGCGGGCCCGCTGCGCCCGCGACTGCGCGAGGAACTCCTGCTCGCCCGCGGTCAGCAGCGCCGGATGCTCGGAGGCCCACGCCTGCGCGTCGTCCAGCGCGCGCGCGTTGAGCAGCAGCGTCGCCGAGCGCCGCGCGTCCTCCCACAGCTGGGCCTGGACCTGCAGCGGATGCAGGTGCGCGCGCGCCCAGGCCTCGTTGTCCTGAAGCACGGGCAGGACCAGGCGGTCATGGCTGAGCTCGAACCAGTGGGCGCCCGCGCGCGGCTCGCTGCGCACCAGATAGCTGTCGAGCAGCCGCATGATCGACTTGTTGCCCAGGCCGGCGCTCTGACCCGGGTCCTGGCGCACCTGCGAGCGGGCCCCGCCGACGATCAGCTTGCTGCCGACCCAGTCACGCAGCGCCCGCTCGAGCGCCACGTCGTCGCCGGCGATCGCCCGCAGCGCGTCCGCATAGTAGCTGGCGAGCGCCGCCGACACGCTCGCGTAGGTCTCGATGTCCTCGGCGTCGATCGAGCGGTCCTCCGCCGGCATCGCGTCCCACAGCCGGCGACACACCACCTGCAGCTGCACCGGCTCGACGTGCTGGCCCTGCTCGGCGACGAAGCTGCCGTCGGCCTGTTGCACCTGCACGCGCGACAGGTCGCGGACCAGGCGCTCGACCGCGGGGAAGCTGCGGCCGCCCTGCGCGGCGAGCCGCTCCGCGGCCTCGCGCGCCCCCGCGAGGCCGAGCAGGTCGAGGCGGAAGGTGTTGGCCAGCTGCGTCGGGATGTGCTCGCGGTACGGCGCGAACGCGGCGAGGTGGTCCTCGCGGACCACGAACAGCGCCCAGAAGCTCGCGGCCTCGAGCGCCCGGCCGATCGCGGCGAACAGCGCCTGCTTGGCCGCGACCGCCAGCGGGGCGACCGTCAGCGCCTCCTCGAATTGGTCGAAGATCAGCACCACCGGACGCTCGCCGCGGCCCTTGCGACGCGGCCTGGTCGCCAGATACTCGTGCAGCTCGAGGCGCGCCAGCGCGGCCGGGCCGCGGCGGTGCGCCTCGGGCAGCTCGTCCTCGAGGCTGAGCATCGCGCTCAGCAGATAACGATTGGCGTCCGCGGGCACGCCGGCCAGGCCCGTCACGTCGGCGTTGACGCGGATCGTCTTCCACACGTCATAACCGCCGGCGACCAGCCGCGGGATCAGGCCGGCCTGGACCAGCGAGCTCTTGCCCGCGCCCGAGGGCGAGTGCAGCACCACGATCCGGCGCGCCTGCAGCCGCAGGTACAACTCGCGGATCTCGGCGTCGCGCCCGTACAGCAGCTCCCCGCGCTGGATCGGCCGCGGACCGACGAAGGGGTTTCGCTCAGAACTCCCACTCATCGTCGCCCCCGTCCGCGCTCCCCTCATCGGCCCCCAGCTCCCCCGCGGCCGCCAGCTCGCCCCGCAGCGCGCCGAGGAACTCCTCCGAGCTGCCCCAGAAGATGTCGATGTTCGCCTCCTTGCCGAAGTACTCGGCCAGGTGGACCTTCGCGCCCTCGACATCGGCCATCGTCTGCATGTCGGGGTCGAGCTGGACCGCGACGTGACAGTACTGCTTGAGGCGCTCGCGGCCGGGCAGGCTCATCATCAGGCGGAACAGCACGCGAAAGTGCCAGTCGGTGAGGCGAAAGCCGAGGAACAGCAGCGAGTTGTCGACCAGCGCGCTCTCGACCTCGGGGGGCATCAGGCGGGCCGCCGCGGTGGTGATCAGGTAGTCGAAGTAGTCGTTCTCGGTCAGCACCAGGCCCTCATCGGTGTCGGCCCCGAACGCCCCGAACGCGTGATACACGAGCGGCGCCTTGGCGGTGGGCACCGCGACGCGCGGCTCGTCGGCGGCGGCCGGGGTCTTTTGATGGCGCCAGCGCGTCAGCACCTGCTGCGGCGCGCGCTCGTTGGCCTTGAGCGCGCGCTCGAGCAGCGGGTCGAAGTTGGTGGTCACGTAGACGGATGCGCCGAGCTCGGCGAGGATGCGATGCGGGTCGCCCGGGCTGGCCCGCAGGTGGTCGCCGACCAGCGCCAGCAGCCGGCCGAGCCGCGGCCGTCGATTCGCCGGCGGAAGCTCCTCGGGCGGCAGCCAGGCGCGGTGCTGCTCGATCAGGTCGTGCAGAAGCTGCGCCTGGTACGCCTGGATCACGTTGTAGCGCGACTCCTTGACGCTCATAAAGCCGGTCACGCGCGGCAGGTCGTCATACTCGTGCGCCGCGAGCGGATAGTGATGGGCCCCCGCGAGCCGCGTCGCCGTCTCGTGCGAGGTCCCGCAGGCCGTCTCGAGCAGGCGCGGGCCGATGATCGGCACGACCTTGCCGCGCGCCACCGGCCGCAGCAGGCGGCGCCACACCGCCTGGCCCTGCTCGCCGCGAAAGCCCGGCGTGTACCACAATCGGCCGCCGGTCAGCCGCGTCCACAGGGCCGGCATCCACGCGTCACCGCGGCCCTGCGCCGCGCCGCGAGCCGCCGCGAGGGCGCGGTCGATCTGCCCGTCGCGCAGCAGCTCGCGAAAGAACACCGGCATCATCGCCTCGATCGTCGGCATGGTGATGAAGCCCTGCATGGCGATCACCGCCGGCACGCCCGCGTCGGCCAGACGCGCCGCCAACGCGGCCTGGACCGCGCTGCGCCGGCTCGCCGCGATCGGCTCGCCGTCGCCCGCGCTCTGACACGAGGCCAGCACCAGCAGCCGCGGTCCGCGGTGCAGCGCGCCGATGCGGGCCGCCAGATCCTCGGCCTTGATCACCACCGCCGCGCCCGCATCGTCCTGCAGGATCAGCGCCGGCGCGCCGCCGCGACCCGCCACGCCGTGACTGACGAGATATACGAGGTCGACCCCGCGGCGCAGCTCGTCGAGCAAGCGCTCGAGCGTGCAGGGCGCGCCGGGCCCGCCGAGCACGCGCACCGCGACGCCGGTGAGCGCCGCCTGGGCGCGCCCGACCTCGCCGGCGTGGTCGACCGGCGCGAGCCCGAAGGGCCGCAATGTCTCGATCGCGGGCGCGGCCACGGCGATCAGGGCGCCGAGCTCGGCGCGCGCCCGCAGCTGCACCGGTCGCCAGTCGCGAGAGACCATGAATCGCGACAGCAGCACCGTCTCCGAGATCCCGAGCGCCGCCCCCGACCGCGGGTGACGCAGCAGCTCCCAGCGCAGCGCTTGCAGCTCCTGCGCCGAAGGATCGATGGCCACCAGGACCCGCAGCAGGCCGCCCGAGGCCAGCGCCGCCGCCTCGACCTCGAGGAAGCGCCCCGCGACCGCCTCATCGACGAACAGCTGGCGCGCCAGCGTCTCGCCGTAACGGACCGGGTCCGCCTGCGTCGCCAGCAGCTCGCCCCCGTCGAGCGCCGTCACGCCGCGCACCGGGGCCAGCTGCGCCTGACTCTCGGGGTCGCTGTGGCTCAGCTCGACGCGATACGCCTCCGCGAAGCGATGAATGGCGAGGCTCAACGTGAGATATCGAGTGTCCATCCCGCCCCCCGTGGTCTCCGACGCCGACGTGTTCAGCGCCTACCCTACGTCGCGCGCGGCGACGTTGACCTTCGCGACCCAGCGCGTCACCAGCGCCTTGAGGTCCTCCGGGCTGTGCACGTCGGGGAACAGCTGGCGCACCGCGAGCTGGGCCGCGACCGCGCGGTCCTCGAGCGAGCGCTGGTCGGGGTTGCGCCGCAGCGGCACGAGCTGCGCCTCGATGCCGGCGCGCAGGGCCGCCACGTCGACGGGCCTCAGGTCCGGCAGGAGGAGCTGCGGGTGGATGCGAGCGTCGGCGGCCTCGAGGCGGTCGATCGCCTGCAGCAGGCGCGACATGTACTTGGCGCCGCGGAAGTACATGACGCCGTCGGCGAGCTCGCGGCGCCGCGCCCGCTCGTCGGGCGCCTCGTGGGGGTCGTCGTCGCGGTCGCGCTCGCCGGTGTAGTGCCGGACGTCCTTGATGAAGTCGCCGAACTGCTCGTTGAGCGAGTCGAGGTAGTGCTGCGGGCGCAGGTCCGCGCGCTGGACGACGATCTGCAGGAGCGCGCCCTCGGTGTGATAGGCCTCGCTGGCGAAGAAGGCGGCCTGGCCGGTCGCTCGCTCGATGTCCGCGCGGATCTCGTCCTCCGAGCGCTCGTCCTCCGGGCGCTCGGGCGCGGGGCGCTCGACGAGCTCGGCCTGCAGGCGCCGGAGGCTCTCCTCGGCGGCCCGGCACAGCTCGTCGGAGATCGCCCGCACCCGGTCCGGGCGGTACGAGTCGAGCGCGTGCAGCCTGTCGTCGTCGGTGGCGAGACCCGCCAGCACGGGCTCGTCGTCCCCGAGCGCGAGCGTGGCGACGACCGCCTTGACCAGCGCGCCGACGTTCGCGCGGTAGATCTCGTCGGCCGTGTCGAAGCGATCGTGCGCGGTCCCGGGGAAGGCGACCCGGGTGTAGCGGCGCCACTCGTCGGCGCGCATGTATCGGCGCACCTTCATCAGCGCGAGCACGTCCTGATACGCGGCCGAGGCGGGGCTCGTGCGCGCCACGGCGACCGCGTTCGGCCTGCCCGTGACGATGTTGTTGGTGAAGCTGCCGAGGAAGTCGCACAGATAGAAGTTGGTGTCGAAGACGGTGGCGGACTGCTTGCCGAAGGTCTCCTTGATCCGCCGGCCGAGCTCGGCGGCGGCGCGGGCGTCGGCGTCGCGGGCGCCCCTGGCGGCCGCGAGCCTGGCGGCGTCATCGAGGGCGGTGAAGTCGGGGTCGGCGGTGATGTCGGCGGTCGCCAGCGTCACGTCGTAGTCGGAGGTGAGGTCGGTGCTGCCGGACGCGCGCGCGATCAGGCCCGGGTATTTCACCTTGTCGGCGGCGAGCTCGTTGATCAGGCCGTCGATGTAACGCTTGCGGTAATCGACGATGACC
>Ga0073899_10002722_pt1 | contig 15785 bp, 20 predicted proteins | sample KloWWTmetaKNB5Ph_FD_88975 | JGI IMG/M metagenome (GOLD analysis project Ga0073899, IMG submission 88975) | Active sludge microbial communities from Klosterneuburg, Austria, studying microevolution and ecology of nitrifiers - Klosterneuburg... | ecosystem: Engineered > WWTP > Aerobic digester >...
ATAAAATGCGTATGCAACTTGTTGCCATTACCGTGGTTTCCGTAGTGTTTTCCACCACCACTTTCGCCCAGGTTCAAGCGACTTCACCTGGCCAGGTCAAGGGCAATATTGAGATCAATGCCAAGCAGAAGAACACGCTGGCCATCGCCGCTGGCGAGGGCAATGTAGCAAAAAATACGGCGGCCTCGATCAAGGGGAACAATCAGATCGCGGGCAATATCAAGCTCAATGCCAATCAGAAGAACAGCCTTGCCATAGCCGTCGGCAAGAATAACAAGACGGCCAATGAGAGTGCCGTGATCGGCGGGGATTAATCAGGGAAGGGCACGAACGGACTTGTTCAGACGCGTTATCTGATCACGAATATTTCTGCATCGTTGCCATGTTCAAGCAGGATTCGACGGACCCTTTCCTGCCAGATCACGCCAAAACGTTCTGTTTCCGCCTGGCTGGCATCTCCGCGCAGACTGCGCTGCATCAATTCGAGCATCTCCGGATCGCCGGGTACGTTGCGGAGATTCGTGAGCACATCGACTTTCGCGCCGCTATCCTGTCGCGTGAAACGAATTTCGCCGGGAATATCTGCGTTGAAGAACAGCAGATTGCGTCTGTCATAACGCCCGGCAAGCCCTTTGAATCCTGTGTCGCTCGTCGCTCCCGTCAACATGGAGATGACATTTGCCATCACGCCGGTCACGCCGGTCAGGAGATCTTCCTTGAATTCAACACGAATTGCGCCACGCTCGGGGATCTCGTCGCCATACAGTACATGCAGTGACTGGTGTGTCATCCAGTAGGCGCTGGCAACGGTTGGGCAGGAATGCCCGGCAAGTTTGACGACATCGAGATAGGAATACTCGATCACCCCGCCCTGACAGGCACCCAGAAACCCGGCCAGCGGGTCACGCATTTTCAAACGAGGGACAGTATCGAAAAAGGCGGGATATTGCATGATTTTTTCCTCTGCAATGATGATTGATGAAGGGCGTTGCTTTATGCGGTTTTCTTTCGTGTACCGCGCACCGCGCTGGACAGTAGTGTGATGATGAAAAGCAGCAAGGTGATGGCATTGGCAATACCGGCAAACTGTCGCAGAGATGCGGCATTGGTCAAGTCACCGACGACACGCATGAGTAGCGATGCGTGCAGTGCCGCCAGCGGTAGATAGAAAGCTGGATGATAAGGGATCCGGATTTTGGCGACTGCCGGAAAAATGATCGGAGCGTGTCCGAAAATCATCGAGAATACAAAGCCCAAAAATATGGAATGAAGTGCCGCATCTCGTAGCGCGTGGCCTGGTGAAAAGCCTCCGGAAAGCCCCAGCAGGGCTCCGAAAGCCAGCCAGATATAACCGGACAGCAGGCAGGCAGCAATGAAGCGGGTCAGTCCTGACTGCCGCAAGGTGTGTCGTGCGATATCGTAGCGCAGTAGCCAGAATGCCAGAGCAAGCAGTCCGAAGGCGAAGACCTGAAGCCCGGCGTTGTCTGACCAGAATGCCACAATCATTCCGAGCAGCATGGCTGTGACGATAATGGCAAAAAACCATTTTGCGTTATCCGGTATAGGCAGGAATCGCGTTAGTTCCAGACGCTCGCCGGCGATGGTGAATACAAGAAAGGCCATCCACCACGGTACGGCGAAAATAATCGCGCCGCCGATGCTCCAGGTCAGACTGCCAATCAGCCAGGAGAGTGCTCCCAGCGCTAGTGTGGTGGTGTACATCGCCGGCTGCTGGCGCAGAATCAGCAGACTGCCGGCCAGCAAAACCAGCCCACCGGCGATGGAGAATGCCTGCGTTGCCATCGGGTTGAGACCGCAGATCATCGCCAGACCGCCAAGCCCTGCGCACAGGGGCGCCAGATAGGGCCATCTCCGCGCCAGCGCCACTGCGCGCTCCAGGCTGATGACCGTTCCGAGGAATGCCGAAATCATCAGCGCACCATGCCCACCCATCTGCGCAGTGGCGATGGGGGGCATGGTGATCGCCAGGCGTGCGAGGCCGGCCAGGATGCCGATCACCAGAGAGAGCATGCCGAGGAACAGCAGCGGCAGACGTGCGGCGACGCTCATGTGCTTCGTTGATGCGTGTCGGATTGCGTCGTTATGATGACGACACTTTTCGCATCAATGCCCGCAAGCTCGGGCGGTGGCATTCGGCGACTTGCCAATACGTACCTGCCAGACATCCGGGCCCTGTTCCAGATAGTCCCAGGTAAATTCATTTTTGGATTCGGCCTGGAATTGATAGAACAAGGGCTTCGGGTCATGATCGTTGACCAGCAACAGGGCATCGCCAGGCGACAACTGATCGAAGGTGCCGAAAATCAGGGGATGACGCTCGCGCGGGGGGATCGAACGAACGTCGATGGTGGTCTTGATATTGTCTGTATTGCTCATGATTGTTTCTCCTGATGTGGATAGGGTGGGGGACAGGTGAACAAGGAGACCAAATGATTGCGATTACCCGCCGGTAGCCGGACTCTGGCTACCAACCAAAATGCCCTCTGGCTTCTTCACTCATCAGCGAAGGGCTCCAGGGCGGTGACCAGACCAGACGAACATCCGGCTTTACGGTGGCCGGCAGCAGATCGCGCAATACTGTTTCAACATCCTCGACGATCATTTCACCCATCGGGCAGGCAGGCGAAGTCATGGTCATTTCGACAATAACTGAATCGCTTTCCGTAGCGATGTGATAGATCAATCCAAGATCGACGATATTCATGCCCACCTCTGGATCAATGACTTTTCGCAAGGCAGTACGCAGCGTTTCGACATCGGGGAGGTCGCTTGAATCGGCGTTGACACAGGTATTGTTCATAGCTCCATTTGAAGATGTAAAAATGCTACAGCTTCATGTTATCACCCGCCGGAAGCTAAAGCAATATATGTTATACTGCTTAATAAAGTCGTGTAGTGGCAGCATGTGTGATGCAGTTATGGCGATGAACCGGAGTTTGTGGGTGCGATCAGTATTCTGGTCAAGACGCGCCGCTTGCCCATCAGGTCGGCCAGCGTGTATTCATCGAGCGTTGCATAAAGAGTGTCGAAGGCGCGTGTCAGAATTTTGCTGAGCTGGCATGCCGGTACGATGCAGCAACTGCTTGTCTGCTCCTCCTGACATTCCACGATCGGAGTGGTACCTTCGCTGGTACGAATGACCTGCCCCAGACGAATTTCTTCAGGGGGGCGCGCCAGTCGGATTCCGCCGCCTTTCCCGCGCGTCGACTCCACTACGCCGGCGCGCACAAGCTGATGCACAACTTTCATCAGATGATTTTCAGAAATGCCGTAGGCGTTGGCAATAATCGGAATGGTTGCCAGCTTCGACGGGTCAATGGCGAGATACATCAGTACTCGCAGGGTGTAGTCAGAAAATGTGGTCAGGCGCATGGTTGTTTTGAACGGCTGGAAATAGGAACCTTAAGAGGTATCGATACTACTCTTTTGAATGGGTATGGCCAATTTTACATATCGGCGAGTACATATCGGCGAGCCAGAGGTGACGGGCACTTCCTGTGATCACAGCCGTAATTCCCCGATGTCTTTTGATAGATGTATTATATATATTGCTTTTGAACATGTATGGTGCTAGCATGAAGCTGCATATAGACAATGCGGCTTGAGTAGCGTGCCAGATGATCAGGAGCGAAGCGCATGAACAGACAGCAATCCACCATGACAATCGTCGATCTTCGAGAGATTGCTCCCAGCGAAAGACGCCTGATGGTGTTCGATGCCTTCGAGCGTCTCTTGCCCGGCGAGACACTGGTTCTGGTTCATAATCACCACTCGAAACCGCTGTTCTACCTGTTTCTTGCCGAGTCACCGCGCGGATTTACCTGGGACTATCTGGAGCAGGGGCCGGATGTCTGGCGCATACGCATCAAGAAAATCCGGCGGCTTGCTGCAAGCAGCGACTGTCTTCATTAAGGTATCGGCAGGAATTCAAAATGGATCAACGATGAAACGTAGCGCAGCCCTGAAGCAGCTCTCACGCGAACACCATACAGCCCTGGTGTTGGCGAAGCGTGCACAACGTTTGAGCAGGGAGGATGTTGAAGCTACAAAAGGCTTTATGCATCAGTTGGTCGAAACTTTTGCCATTGAGCTTGAGCCGCATTTCCGGGCCGAGGAGACGGTGTTGTTGCCGGCTTTGCAAAGTATAAATGAGGGCCGCGCAGTTCAGCGTACCCTGGCTGAGCATGCCGAGTTGCGTGCGCTATCCGAGAGGATAGAGAAACAGGATCACACTGCCTTGCACCGCTTTGGCGAGGCGCTGGAGGCGCATGTTCGCTTTGAGGAGCGTGAGTTGTTTCCGCTGGCCGAGGCGGGTTTGTCGCCGGATGTGCTTGCCGCTGTTGGTTCAACATTTTAACGGGCCTATTCAAGGAGGTGCTATGAAGACAATACAGAGGAACTCCCGATTTTGGACTGCCGCCGGTGCCGCGTTTTCCCTGCTTTGGTTTGTCAACGCCAGCGCATCGACAGTGGAGCCGGTTGCCGTCCCCGATGGCGCAGACACACATGCCACCCACCAGCATCATGCCGGTGCGTCGCCAGGGTTGACGCTCGATGATGGCAGGAAATGGGTAACGGATGAACCGCTACGCCATGCGATGACGAACATTCGCAACGCCATTGATGCTTCCTTGAGGGATATTCATGAGGAGAGACTTTCTGTTGCCGGGTACGCTGCACTGAGCAGCAAGATCAACGACGAAGTCGGTTACATGGTGCGCAACTGCAAGCTCGCACCGAAAGCGGATGCGCAACTGCACCTGATCATCGCCAGCCTTCTGGAAGGTGCGGAGGCGATGGAAGGGAAAGTGAAGAATCGGCAGCGTCAGGATGGTGCAATAATGACAATTGATGCGCTGGAAAGTTATGCCGCCTATTTCGATGATCCCGGCTGGAAGCCGATCAGTCACTGAGGCGGAGTTTTCCCGGTATTTAATTCCGTATTGAGGAGCCTGTCATGTCCATCCCTCATGCAGCATCCGGCGAACTGATCGATGTTCGACCATTGGGCACGGAGTTGCGCCAACATGGTTCGAAAACCTTGGTACGTGCGGATCATCTTGAAGTCTTCCGGTTTGCCTTGCTTGCCGGTAAGGCAACTCCGGAGCATCGAGCATCCGGTGCGATCACCATTCAATGCCTGGAGGGGGTAGTGGAATTTGTAGCGCACGGGCGGCAGCAAATACTCCGTGCGGGTAGCATGGTATATCTGTCGGATGGCGAGCCGCACACCGTCCTGGCGCTGGAGGACTCGTCGCTGCTTATCACCGTTCTGTTGCGGCGCGTCTGATCGGGGTTCAGAGGATTGCAAGTAAATTCAATGAAACCGGATTGGAGTACAGTGCAATTTGTAATTTGTAGTTTCAGCAAGGTTGGTTCGATGAATCGGAACACGACAACTTCTTGAGCAGGGGTGATATATGGCAGGCGCCTGGGGCTGTCCCCATGAGAATAACGGTGTTTGTACCAAGGTCAACAATCTGCCATGCGATCCTGGCATGAAAGGCTGCGTCCTCGCCGGCCGTTATGTTTTTTTCAACGGTGACGAGAAGAGCAGCGACGAGAAAAATGAGCGGCTGCGCCGCAAGCGTGCGCGCATCGAGGGCGAAGGTCCCGCGACGGAGGGCGATCCCGAGGGAAAATCTATAACCCCGGATTGCCCGTAAATTACAAATCGCAGGTGTCAGCATTTTCCACCTGTTAATACAGCATATGACGATTGAGCACGTAAAAGCTTGGCAGTGCATTGGCTGCGGGAAAATCGAGGCGCCGCAAACATGCATCGGTGTCTGTCAGGACCGCAAGGTGGAATTCGTGTATGCCGACGAGCACGAGGCTGCACTGGCCCAGGCACGGTTCGAAATGCAGCGGAAGATGCAGGCACTGGAGGCAGTTGTCCGCCAAATTGCGCTGACAACGCCTCATGAGGGTGAATGGGAGCGATCCTATCGGGCTTTGCAGAGCAAGGCCCGCCACGCCATGACAATACAGGCGAACAATCCCCAGGAATAAGTTGCCTGCCAGGTAAAAATTGACTTTGGATATCAGCGGCTTCCAGTCATCAGCCGGTATTCCGGCGAGGACGATCGTCGACTGGATATCCGCCTATTTGGCCAATCTCTTCTATTGACGGGGACTCGGAGAAAACGCTCACTGTCTTATTTTTCCGACTTTCGACAAAATTTATTTGTCAAAGTATTTGTCAGACGCGCAAACGTGGGGGTAGAATCAAACCAGTCACTGTCTCAATAGGCAGTCTGACTGTCGCTCCTGCAAAGTTCTTAATCAATTCCAAAGGAAAATTCATGAATAAATCTGAACTCATCGAAGTCGCGGCAAAAGAGGCTGACATTAGCAAAGCAGCAGCCGGCAAGGCGCTGGATGCAATCGTTGCGGCCGTTACCAAGGCTGTTTCGAAGGGTGATAGCGTGACCCTGATTGGTTTCGGGACTTTCAGTTCGTCCAAACGTGCAGCCAGGACCGGACGGAATCCGCAGACTGGAAAGGAACTCAAGATTGCCGCAACCACAGTGCCCAAGTTCAAGGCGGGCGCCGGGTTCAAGGCAGCTGTAGCTGGCAAGAAAAAAGCTGCCAAGAAATAATTGACGCAATGTGTTTGTCCGAACGGCTCGGGGACTCCCCGAGCCGTTTGTTATTTGTAACGCGTGAACGCGTGTTTTTGCCGCGTATCCGGCATGTGGCGGAGTGTTGAGGCGTGTCGCGAAGCTTCCATCAGCGCGGCTCTTCTCGTATAATGCGTAGGCTGCGGTCGCATTGTCGGCACAGGATTCCTGATATGCATTTGTCTTGCCTGTCGGTACCTGGGGCGACAGGAATTGCATATCGAATATCGGGAGTGGTAGTTCAGTTGGTTAGAATACCGGCCTGTCACGCCGGGGGTCGCGGGTTCGAGTCCCGTCCACTCCGCCAGATACTTCGCTGGATTGCAGGGCGAGCCAGAGATGCTGGTTCGCTTTTTGTTTTGTTGCCCGGCCAATTCGTATATCCGTATTAAGTATCAAGAGTTCATTGTCCACCGTCCGCTTCCGGTAAAACAGCATGTTTGAATACGTCCATAACAATCGCAAGATTGTCCAGCTTTTCCTGGCCTTGATAACGCTGCCATTCGCTTTCTGGGGTGTCGAATCCTATATGAGCAATTCCAGCGGTGGCGATGTAGTTGCCAGCATAGGCTCAAACAAGATATTGCAGCAGGAATTGCAGCAAGCGCTGCGTGAGCAGCAGGAGCGGATTCGTCAGCGGTTCGGCCGCGATATCCCCGCCAGCATTCTCGATAATCCGGAGATTCGTCGGGACGCGCTTGAATCGTTGATCAATCAGCATTTGCTGGCGTTGTATACGACGAAATCGTATCTGACAGTTAGCGATGCACAATTGAGTGATCTCATTCAGACCAATCCGAATTTCATCGAGGATGGCAAATTTTCCAGGCAGCGTTACGATGCTTTCGTCGCTTCACAGAACATGAGTGCTGCCGAGTTCGAGTACCGCTTGCGCCAGGATCTGGCGCGTCAGCAGACGATTTCAGCGGTGCGTGACGGCTCGATTGCCGGACATGCTTCCGCCGATCGCTGGATTGCGGCGCAGCTTGAAGAGCGTGAAATTGGCGAAGCGTTGCTCAAGCCTGCGGATTTCATTGCTCAGGTGAAGCTTTCTGCCGATGCGGCAAAAACCTATTTTGAGGCTAATCGCAAATTGTTTGAGTCACCGGAGCAGATGCGCGCAGAGTATCTTGTGTTAAGTCAGGATGCCCTGATGTCGCAGGTCAGCGTTAGTGAAAAGGAAATCGAAACCTGGTATCGGAGCCATGCTGATCGCTATAAGCAGAATGAAGAACGTCGCGCCAGCCACATCCTGATTAATGTCGCCAAGGGTGCGCCGGAGGCCGCAGTGAAAGCAGCCCAGGCCAAGGCTGAAGATATTCTTGCTCAGGTCAAAAAGGCACCGGGCGATTTTGCCAAACTCGCCAAGCAGTATTCGCAAGATCCGGGCTCGGCTGCCAAGGGCGGCGATCTCGACTGGTTCGCGCGTGGCATGATGGTCAAACCGTTCGAGGAAAGCGCCTTCTCGCTCAAGGAGAACGGTATCAGCGATCTTGTCCATTCTGATTTCGGCTTTCACATCATCAGGCTGACCGGCATCAAGCCTGAGCGGGTCAAGCCTCTCGCGGAAGTACGCAACGAGATTCTCGATGAATTGAAGCACCAGGCGGCGGCAAAGAAATACGCAGAGATTGCAGAGTCTTTCAGCAATACCGTGTACGAACAGGCCGACAGCCTCAAGCCGGCTGCCGAGAAATTCAACCTGACGGTGCAGCAAAGCCCCTGGCTGGCCAAAAGCGGCGTCGGCAAGGGGCTGCTCGACCATCCCAAGCTGATTGCTGCACTGTTCTCCGACGATGCAATCAAGAACAAGCGCAACACTGAGGCCGTCGAGGTTGCGCAGAATACCCTGGTCGCAGCGCGTGTGGTGGAGTACAAGCCGGCCGTGCAGTTATCGCTGGAATCCGTCAATGCGGATATCGAAAGCCGTCTAAAGCACGAAGAGGCCGTGAAGCTGGCGAAGAAGGAGGGTATGGCGCGCCTTGCCAAACTCGTCAAGGGCGATCCGGTCGATACCGCATGGGGAGCTTCGCGCTCAATTTCGCGTCTTGACTCAAGCGGAATTGCCGCAGATGCACTTCACGCAATTTTTGCCGCAGATGTTGCCAAGCTGCCCACGTATGCCGGCGCTGCTTTACCTGATGGCAGCTATGCGCTGTATCGCATTACCAAGGTCAAACCTTATGTCGCTACTGGTGCGGATAATGAGCGTGCCAAGTCGCTGCGTCAGCAATATGCGCGTATCGTCGCCGAGGAAGAGTTTTCCGCCTGGCTCACCGCTTTGCGCATTCAATATCCGGTGACTATCAACAAGACGGCACTCGAGCACAAAGACTTGCAATAGGAGTCGGGAATTTTTGCCTGGTGAAATTTTGCCAGGTAAAAAAGAAAAGGCCCGGCATGCCGGGCCTTTTTGTTTCCTGTTTTTTCTGTTTTAAATCTTACGCGATCGGCTCGGCATTACCGAGCGCCGTGGTGTTGAAACCGGCATCGACGTACATGATTTCGCCCGTGATACCACTCGCCAGGTCGGAGCAGAGAAAGGCAGCGGCGTTGCCGACTTCCTCGATGGTGACGTTGCGGCGCAGCGGTGCATGGTGGGAATTGTAGGCCAGCAGCTTGCCCAGGCTGCCGATACCGGAAGCCGCCAGGGTTCTGATCGGCCCGGCCGAGATGCCATTGACGCGTGTACCTTCAGGGCCGAGACTTGCGGCCATATAGCGCACCGAGGCTTCCAGGCTGGCCTTGGCCAGTCCCATGACGTTGTAATTCGGCATGGTGCGCACGGCGCCGAGGTAGCTCAGCGTCAACAGTGAGCCATTACGGCCCTTCATCAGCGGCCTGGCACCTTTGGCCAAGGCCGGGAAACTGTAGGCAGAAACTTCGTGGGCAACGCGAAATGCCTCACGTGAAATGGCGTTGAGAAAATCGCCTTCGAGTGCTTCGGTTGGCGCATAGGCGATCGAATGCACGAGGCCATCGAGGCCGCCCCAGAGCTTGCCGATTCCGGAGAACAGCGCGTCTATTTGCGTATCCTCGGCGACATCGCAAGGGAACAGGTGCGGGCTGTCGAATTCTGTCGTCAACTTGGCGACACGTTCCTGAATGCGCTCATTTTGATAGGTAAAGGCAAGCTCGGCACCCTCGCGATGCATGGCCTTGGCAATGCCATAGGCAATCGAGCGATTGGAGAGCAGACCCGTGATCAGAATGCGTTTGCCAGACAGAAAACCCATTATTCATTCCCGAGTAATTAACCGGGTGGATTATAGCGGATCATGGCAATGAGGGGCGTTCACTCGCACCAGATTCAGCGGCGGCTCAGGTTGGGCCGGGTGTCTGCCGGTAGAACAGGCACAACTGCTCATGCACTGCCGGATACTCTTTGTGCAGCAATTGCGGTATCTCGAAAAATGCCTCGCTCATGACCGCGAAGAATTCGGCGGGTGCTTCGGCACCATAGGGATTGAGTGAGGTATTTGCGCCGGCCTCGACCCGCGCACAGAAATCTGCGTAGGCCGGCTCAAATGCGGCGCGCCAGGCGTGGCGCGACATGCCTTCGTGCATCGGTGGCAGCCCATCGGTAATGCCATTGCGCATATCGAGCTTGTGCGCAAATTCATGGATCACCACATTGATGCCGTCAGCGTCTTCCGGCCTGTCGTGCCACGAGAGCAGCACCGGGCCACGCTCCCACGCTTCGCCCATGACGGCATCGTTGAATTCATGTACGACGCCATGCATGTCGATTTCCCGGCGCGAAATTACGAAATCGCCAGGATAGACAATGATGCCAACCCAGCCGCGATACCAGTCGAGTCCCAGCTTGAGTACCAGCAGGCAAGCCTGCAGGGCGATGGAAAGCTGCATGCCGGGATTCAATTCGAGCCCCTGCGCACCGCTCATCTGCTTTTCTGCGAGAAACTCCAACGCCAGTTCGCGCAGACGTTGGCGTTCGTCCTTGTTGAGGTGTGTGAGGAAAGGTAGTTTCGCCTCGCTTTGTGCCCATTGTTGCGCAGTGACGGAAACAGAAATTTGCGCCGCCTTGCGTCGTCGCAGCCATTTACGCAGGGACTGCATCATGCGGTTTTTCTCGGTAGGCAGCGTAAATGGGCGATTGATTGCGGCATGGAAAAGTAATGGTGTGGTTTGTAGGCGCAGCGCACATTATGCGTGAGAGAAACGTGAGAAACGACGGTGCTTTCTTCAATCTGGGATAATTCGCATATGGTTTCCATTATCCATCCTGCCGAGCAGGCGGTTGCAGAGAATACGGCATCCTCATCCGAAGCGTCGGCACCCCTGGAGTTGCTCAGTGCCGGGCTTGCACCAGATGGCCGCGCAAAGATCGAACGCGCCTTGCAACTGGCGAACGAGTTGTATGGCAGCGCCAATCTTGGCACCGGCGAGCCGGTTCTGTTCCATGCGATCGGCATGGCGCAGATTGCCTCTCTGCTCAACCTTGATCTCGATGCGCGACTGGCGGCACTGTTGTTCGCGGTGGCCGGGCATGCCGGCGAGGAGAAGGACTGGCAGGCACTGATCATCGAGGAATTCGGTACGTCGGTGATGCCCCTCGTGGAGGGTTTACGCAATCTCAACGGTTTGCGCCTGCTGACCCGCGCCCGTCCAGGTGGTAGCGCGGAGGGTAAGGCGCAGGCCGAGACGCTGCGCAAGATGCTGCTGGCGATGGTCGAGGATATTCGCGTGGTGTTGCTGCGCCTCGCCAGTCGCACCCAGACACTGCGCTATCTGACTGCCTACCCCGGTACGCATCGTGAGGAATTTGCCCACGAAAGTCTGGAAATTTATGCGCCGCTGGCCAATCGGCTCGGTGTCTGGCAATTGAAGTGGGAACTGGAAGATCTGTCATTCCGTTTCATCGAGCCGGAAACCTACAAGCGCATTGCCAAAATGCTCGACGAACGACGTGTCGAACGCGAACGCTTCATCGCATCGACAATTACCCGGCTCAAGGCCGACATTGCCGCCGCTGGTATTGAGGCCGAGGTGCAAGGTCGCCCGAAACATATCTACAGCATCTGGAACAAGATGCGCAGCAAGCATCTCGAATTCGATGAGGTCTATGACGTACGTGCTCTGCGTGTGCTGGTGCATGAGGTCAGGGATTGCTACACGGTACTGGGTCTGGTGCATCATCAGTGGCAGCCGATTCCCGGCGAGTTCGACGATTACATCGCCCAGCCGAAAGGGAACGATTACCGCTCCCTGCATACTGCCGTCATGGCCGAGGACGGTCGCCCATTCGAGGTGCAGATCCGCACCTATGAGATGCATCGCCATTCCGAACTGGGGATTGCCGCGCACTGGCGTTACAAGGAGGCGGGCAGCCTGGCGAAAGGTGGCGAGCGCGCCGATTCGAAGTATGACGACAAGATCGCCTGGCTGCGCCAGCTGCTCTCATGGCGCGATGAAATCACCGACAGCGCCGAGTGGGTCGAACACTTCAAACGTGCCGCACTCGACGACACCATCTATGTGCTGACGCCACAGGGGCGAGTCTTCGATCTGGCACGCGGCGCAACGCCCGTTGATTTTGCCTACCGGCTACATACCGATCTTGGCCACCGCTGTCGCGGTGCGCGTGTCGATGGAAATCTGGTGCCACTTAACACACCGTTGTCGAACGGTCAGCGTGTCGAGATCATCAGTGTCAAGCAGGGCGGTCCGTCGCGCGACTGGCTGAATCCGGCGCAAGGTTATCTGGCCACCAGTCGTGCGCGGCAGAAGGCCAAACAGTGGTTTGTCGCACAGGAAGAGGCGACCCTCATGACGCAAGGTCGCGCCTTTGTCGCACGCGAATTGCAGCGCGAAGGGCAGAGTCAGGCGAATGTCGAGGCGCTCAGCCAGAAGCTTGGCTTTAAAAAGGCCGACGAACTCTATCTTGCCGCCGGTCGCGGCGATATCGGTGCGCGTACCTTGCAGGTTGCATTGCGCGGCGAGGCCGAGACGGTGCAGGCAGAACCTGAAATATTGACGCGTCGCAGCCGGATGGATGGTGGCAGCAGCGGCATCCTCATCGATGGCGTGGATAACCTGCTGACCCAGCTGGCGCGCTGCTGCAAGCCGGTCCCGCCCGATGCGATTGCAGGTTTCGTCACACGCGGCAAGGGTGTATCGATCCATCGCGCCGAATGCAGGTATTTCAAGAGCCTCGCCAAAAAGAGTCCCGAGCGCGTCATTCCTGCCGATTGGGGACAGCGCAGCGGACCAGGATCGGCGTCGACGCTGTATGCGGTGGAACTGGTTGTCGATGCCCAGGACCGGCAGGGTTTGCTGCGCGATATTTCGGAAGTTCTGTCGCGCGAGAAAATCAACGTAACGGCGGCCAGGACACTTTCGCGTAGCGGTTCGGCGCGCATGGCCTTCACGGTCGAACTCAATACTGTGCCGCAGTTGCAGCGCATGCTGACGCTGGTTCGCGAGGTGTCTGGCGTAATCGATGCGTGGCGCGGATAATTACACGGTTCAACAAACTCACCGCAAACGGGAATAAAATCGCCAGTCGATATTACGCTCTTCAATCATTCGGACGCATTCGATAGATGACAGGAACATCATGCTGACCAAGGCCGACGATTATCCGATTCATCAGCTCTCCCTGCCGGTAGCGACTCCCGCGACCAGCGACCGGAACTTTTACGACCGTTATTATTTCAACGGTTATTCCCGCGATGGCAAAACCTACTTTGTCCTGACCCTCGGCGTATATCCGGCGATCAACCTCATTGATGCCGCATTCATGGTGCAGCGCGACGGCAGACAACGCAGCATTTTTGCTTCGCGCCATCTGAATTGCGAACGTCTCGATTCACGGGTTGCGCCGATCGAGGTAAAGGTGCTTGAGCCTTTGCACAAACTCATGGCCTGTGTCGAAAAAAATCAATACGGTATTTCAGCCGAGCTTGTGGCGACCGGTCGAACGGCGTTGTTTGACGAAGGGCGCATGACTCAGTCATTCGGCCCACGGGTTCTCATGGATGCCACGCGCGCCACGCAAAACGTCGACTGGCAGGGCTGGATCGAGCTTGATGGCGAGCGCATCGATGTTCAAGGCTGGATCGGTTCGCGTGACCGTTCCTGGGGCATTCGTCCGCTCGGTGTGCGCGACCCGCAGCCCAGCGCGCCGATGGCCAACCGCAACTGCACTGGTTGTGGGGGCCGCTACATTTCGATGATTATTGTTTCTATTTTCACAATATGGACAATGCCGATGGCGAGAGCTGGCATCGCGCCTGTACGCTGGTTCCGGCAAATGGAAAGCCACTCAAGATACAGGATATCGACATACATCTGACCTACCGCAGGGGTACGCGACAGATCTCCGGTGCAGAGTTGAATGGCCGATTTGCAGATGGTGGCAAGGTTCGTATTGAGTATTTCCCCAGAGAAGTCGTGTACATGCAGGGTGCCGGTTACAACCATCCGATCTGGGGGCAGGGGACCTACCATGGCGAGTACGCCGTGCATTACCAGACGCTGGATGTTCGTGACATTGATCCCAACAGCATAGAACACATCCATGTACAGCATTTGTCACGTGCTGTACTGCGCCTGCCGGATGGCAGCGTCCGTGAAGGACGCGGCGTTCTCGAGCAGATCGTGATCGGCCGACATGCGCCTTCCGGTTTCAAGGAATTTTTTGACGTTGCGGCGTAATGACAATCAAGTCTCCCCGATTACAGGCAGCACCGACGTTCCTCGATCTCGGTAAATTGCGGCACGCGACGGCCGCAAGGTTCGTGCCGGACATGTTTTCCGGGCTGGCCATCTGTTGTCGCCGGCGACGGCCGAGGCTGAAGCTATTCGTCACCTTGGTTTGCGCCGCGTCTTCGATTTGCGCAGCGCCGACGAGCGCACCCGCCAGCCAAGCACCTGGGCCGGATTCAGCGGCGCCCGTACAGTCGACTGTGATGTCAATACAGACGTGCGTTCGGGGCATGCCAATTTGCTGCATCTGCTCGAAGAGGATCTCGGTGAAAGCGGTGCGCACGAGATGATGCTGCATACCTATCGAAATTTCTCTCTCGGTTTCGCCGGCCAGTTGCGTGTCCTGTTTGATGCGCTGCTCGACGAGGAGGGACTGCCGCTGCTGGTGCATTGCACTGCCGGCAAGGATCGCACCGGCTTTGCCTGTGCCATGCTGCTGCATGCGCTGGACGTCGACGAGACACAGATCTTCGCCGATTATCTGGCGACGGGCGACGTGCTCATCGGCGGGCCCATCGCTGCGGCTACGCAGGAACTGCTGGCCGGTTTTCTCGGCCGTCCGCCAACGCCGCCAGCCATCGACCTGATCATGAGTGTGCGCCGTGAGTTCCTCGAGACGGCCTTTGCCACGGTACGTGACGAATACGGCAGCATTGAGAATTTTCTCGAACAGGCCGGCGGCATGGATGCATCGCGCCGTGAAGCCTTGCGCCAGCGCCTGCTGGAATAGTTACATTGGAAACAAAAAGGAATCACCATGGAAAATGAAAGCATCGCCGAAGCGGAAATCCTCGTGAACATGCCGCGCGACAAGGTCTGGCAGCGCCTGCGCGACCTGACCATTGCGCACTACTACGTGCCGGGGCTGAAGGATTGCCGGATGACCACCGAACAGAAGGAGGGCGTCGGTGCCAGCCGCAAGGTGTACACCACTTCAGGCATGGTCATGGATGAGACCGTCGTCGAATGGAACGAAGGCACTGGCTTCATCATCCGTCTGCACAACGGCGATGGCCCGCCGCCACCGATTTTCACCCAGGCACGTTTCCATTACCGCATCGAGGATGCCCCCAACGGCCAGACGCTCTTCAGGCCGGCGATGACCTACACCATCAAGTTCGGCATCCTCGGCCGCCTGCTCGACAAACTGCTGCTCAACATGATCATCCGCAGCACGATGAAGAAGGTCGGGCTCGGGCTCAAACAGTTCTACGAAACCGGTAAGCCATCGAATCCAGCGTACCGCCCACCCGCCTGAAAATCGCAACGCCAACGCAATGGCGCCATCGATGATGCCGCCATTGCGGGAGCCGCCGTGATGCTCCGTGGGGCTTCAATGTTCTTGTTTCACCCGCAGGCCGACGGTAGTTTCGTCGTCCAGGGCGGCGCTCGTTTCATGCCTGCAAAATC
>Ga0073899_10002723_pt1 | contig 15778 bp, 11 predicted proteins | sample KloWWTmetaKNB5Ph_FD_88975 | JGI IMG/M metagenome (GOLD analysis project Ga0073899, IMG submission 88975) | Active sludge microbial communities from Klosterneuburg, Austria, studying microevolution and ecology of nitrifiers - Klosterneuburg... | ecosystem: Engineered > WWTP > Aerobic digester >...
CCCCAGTGGTCGACGGCGAACCATTCACCACAGCGCGCAAACCCGCTCATCACCTCATCAGCAATGAAGACGATGCCGTGCTCATCACAGATTTGGCGTACGCCGGCCAAGTAGCCATCGGGCGGCACCAAGATGCCGTTGGTGCCCACCACGGACTCCAAGATGATCGCGGCCACAGTCTGGGCACCTTCGACCATCAGGGTCTCTCGCAGGTGCTGGAGCGCACGCTCGCACTCTTGGGCCTCGTCTTGGGCGTGGAAGGCCGAACGGTAGGGGTAAGGCCCCCAGAAGTGCACGACACCGCGATCGCCGGGCTCGCTGGGCCAACGACGAGGGTCACCGGTCAAAGTGATCGCAGCCGAAGTCGCACCGTGGTAGGAGCGGTAAGTCGCCAAGATCTTGTGACGCCCCGTGTGCAAACGAGCCATCCGGATGGCGTTCTCGTTGGCCTCAGCGCCACCGTTGGTGAAGAACACCTTGTTGAGATCACCAGGTGCACGCTCAGCAATCATGCGAGCCGCGTCAGAGCGGGCGTCATTGGCAAACGAAGGTGCGATGGTGCACAGCTTGCTGGCCTGCTCAGCGATGGCCGCCACCAACTTGGGGTGCTGGTAGCCAATGTTCACGTTGACCAACTGACTAGAGAAATCCAGGTAGGTCTTGCCGTCTTCGTCAGTGAAATGGCTCCCGCTCGCCGACACAATGTTGATCGGGTTGATCAAGGCCTGTGCGGACCATGAGTGAAACACGTGGGCGCGGTCGTCGAGACGGGTCTGAGAGGGCTGGCTGGCGTTCATGGGGGCCAGACTAATGGCTAACGCTTGCGAGTGCCTTTGCGCTTGATCGGAACGTGCAAAACATTTCCGTTCGTTGACTCAGCACCTTCTTCACCCTCGCCGTCAGCGTCTTCCTCTGACTGCGCCGGAGCGGCTTCAGAGTCCTCAACTGGGGCTCCCTGAGCGGGGGTTTCAGCCTCGAGTGCAACCGGAGGTCCGGCAGCCCGACGAGCGCCACGGCGACGAGTGCTCGTCACCACGGTCGGCGCTGGGGGTGCGACAACTTCCGTCTCGGCTTCCTCGGCTGATTCCTCATCGAGTGGCTCGAACTCTTCGGTGAACCCATCGCCCTCATCGGTCAACGATTCGGGGTCGATCTGACCGTCCTCGAGCTCATCTGGTTCGTCGAGTTCGTCAGGTTCATCGAGTTCGACGCTGGTGGGTTCGGGCCGGACAGCGGTAGCGAGGTCGCGCGGTGTGGGCACCACAGGAGCCGCAGGTCGGGCCGGGGTGCGGCCACGTCCACGACGCGAACGCATCGGCTCATCACGCTGAGGCGTGGGCTCCACCGGAGCCCCCTGTACGACGACGCCGCGACCATTGCAGTGATCACAGTCGTTGCTAAAGGCCTCAAGCAGGCCAGTGCCAATGCGCTTGCGAGTCATCTGCACCAAGCCAAGTGAGGTCACCTCGGCAACCTGGTGGCGGGTGCGGTCTCGGCCCAGGCACTCCACGAGTCGGCGAAGCACCAAGTCACGGTTGGACTCCAAGACCATGTCGATGAAGTCGATGACGATGATGCCGCCAATGTCGCGCAAGCGAAGTTGCCGCACGATCTCCTCGGCGGCCTCCAGGTTGTTCTTGGTGACGGTCTCTTCGAGGTTGCCGCCAGATCCGGTGAACTTGCCGGTGTTGACGTCAACAACAGTCATCGCCTCGGTGCGGTCGATGACCAACGAGCCACCCGAAGGCAGCCACACCTTGCGGTCTAGACCCTTAGCGATCTGCTCATCGATGCGGTAGGACGCGAACACGTCGCTAGACCCACCCTCGACAGGCTCGAAGCGCCGCAACCGGTCGCGCAGGTCGGGGGCCACATGGGCGACGTACCCATCAACGAGGTCCCAGGCCTCGTCACCCTGGACGATCAAGGAGGCGAAATCTTCGGTGAAGAGATCGCGCACCACCTTCAGCGTCAGGTGCGGTTCGCCGTACAACAATTCGGGGGCGCGGCCTGCCGCGACCTTGGCTTCGATGTCGGCCCAACGCGCGGTCAGTCGCTCAACGTCGCGGGTCAATTCCTCTTCGCTTGCGCCCTCGGCCGCGGTGCGCACAATCACTCCGGCAGTGTCGGGAACGATGTCCCTCAGCACGGCCTTGAGGCGGTTGCGCTCGGTGTCGGGGAGCTTGCGGGAGATGCCGCTGGTGGTGCCGTCGGGGACATAGACCAAGAACCGGCCAGGCAAGCTGATCTGGCTAGTCAGGCGTGCACCCTTGTGGCCAACGGGGTCTTTGGTGACCTGCACCAGCACTGGCTGTCCGGGCTGAAGCACGGCCTCGATTTTGCGAGGCTGACCTTCGGTGTGACCCAACGACTGCCAGTTGACTTCGCCGGCGTAGAGCACTGCATTTCGGCCCTTGCCGATGTCGATAAAGGCGGCTTCCATGCTGGGCAGCACGTTTTGCACTCGCCCGATGTAGACGTTGCCGATCATGGAGGTCTGCGACTCACGAGCCACGTAGTGCTCCACGAGCACCTTGTCCTCGAGCACCGCGATCTGGGTCAGATCATCGTGTTGACGCACGACCATGACACGGTCGACAGCCTCGCGACGGGCCAGAAACTCTGCCTCGCTGACGATAGGTGCGCGACGACGCCCGGCCTCGCGGCCCTCACGGCGTCGCTGCTTCTTGGCCTCAAGTCGAGTCGAGCCATTAACAGCAGTGATCTCATCGTCGATGGACCGGCTAGCAGCGATTTCCTCGGGAGTACGGCGACTACGACGACGGCGACGACGCGTGCCAACTTCGCTGCCCTCATCGCTTTGGGTCTGAGTCGACTCTGATTCCTCCGAATCAGTTTCGTCGCCCTCATCAGTGCCCTCGGCTTCACCGTCTGTGGGGCGGCGACGACGTCGGCCACCGCGACGACGCGGGCGGCGACGAGTCGCGGTCTCGCTTTCGTCGCCTTCGATTTCAGAGTCAGCCTCGTCGGTCTCAGGCTCCTCAGCCTCACTGGCTTCAGGTGCTGAGACCTCGACCGCAGGCACAGCCTTTTTGCGCGGAGTGCGAGTCACGGGTGCAGCGACAGGTGCCTGGAAGAGCAGCATCGTCGTGGGAGCAACAACTGCAGCTTCCTCGACCTCAGCCTCCTCAACCTCAGCTTCCTCGGCCTCTGGCGCGGCCTCGGTCGGTGCCTCTTGGGCCGCAGCCTTCTTCGTGCTCTTGCGCTTGGCCTTCTTGGGGGCTTCCTCGCTCACCTCAACGGGCGGCTCGGCGACCTTCTTGGCAGCACGCTTGCGAGCTGGCTTCTTGGCCGGAGCTTCCTCAGCTTCGGGCTGGGCTGAGGTGTCAGCCTCCAGTGGCGGGGCAACCTTATTGGCTGCCCGCTTGCGAGAGGCCCGGGCCGGGGCGGGAGCCGCGTCGGCTTCCGGCGTGGCAGTAGTGCTGAGTTCTTCGTCGAGCATGTCGCTCTCCTATGCGCCCAGGTGTGTTTCTGTGACACCTAGACGCGGTGTCGTTGTTGCGCGCAATGCGTGCAACTCAAGCCTGCATGGTGCGGCGACACTCCCCGCGAAGTCAGTAAGAAACCCCTGGCGCACCAACCGCGGTCAGCGGCCGTTGGTGGCGGCCGCGTCGCGGTCAGGTGACAACGGGTCTCCCACCGTGCCAGCTTCAGGATCGAGCGGGCCCTGCGCCAGTCGCTGTTGCACAGGTGCAACTTCGGCGTTGAGTCCGGCGATCTCGCGGAGTCCGGCGAGAATGTCGTCGGGTCTCACAGACGGTGAACCATGTCGTAAGACCATGTCGAGTATGGCACACGTTTGGTCACTTGATGTCGCAACGTCAGCAAAACCGGACAGTCGCACCACTGCTGCGCGGGAGTCGAAGCGACGCATCCCTCGCTTGGTCATCCGCTCGACGGGCACCTCATCGGCTGCCAGGAAGGCCGAAATCGCCGTGTTGAGTTCGTCAACGCTGACACCGGGGAGCTTGATCTGCCAGTGACTGGCCTCCAGGCGATCGGCGAGTGCCCCTCCTGCGCTGGGCACGACCTCGATGATGTCGAGCCCAGGAGGCAGCGATTCATCGAGCAGTTGATGCACCTCGGCGGGGGTCACCAGTTGGGCCAAGCCGATCTCGAGGTACTCCGCTTCACTGGCACTGCCGGTCGATGCGGCGCCGGCGTACGAAATCCGCGGATGCGGGTTGAAGCCTGAGCTGTAGGCCATCGGAATTGCCGCCCTAAACAGCGCGCGCTCGAAAGCTCGGGAGAAGTCGCGGTGACTCGTAAACCGCAGACGGCCACGCTTGGCGTACCTAATCCGCAGTTTCAGAACCGGTGGGGCCTGCTGCTCAGGTTGCTGACGCGCCATCTAGTTGCCTCTGAGTCGATCACGCAGTTGCATCAGTTGCTTCTTCTCGCGCGCGCTCAACGAGTCGATGCCCGAAGCCGAAATCTTGTCGAGCAATGCATCAAGGGCAGCTTGGTCAGGGTTGACTGCGCCACTGGAAGGCCACGGCCCAGCAACGACGGTGGGCGAAGCACCCTTGGTACGCCGTGGCTTGCGCTGAGGTTTGGGCACCGACGGCACAGCCTTCAGATCACCGAGCAGTCCCAAAGTCTTGGCCAACACCGCACACAGTGCGAGGCCGAGCAAGAAGTGGAGCAGACCTGCCCAGTACCTCGTGCTGACGAAGCTCAACACCTGCAACGCCACAAAGACCGCGCCAATGACCCAGCCGGGGATGTTGAAGAAGAACCGTTGCTGAGGGTGGTGGGCGATAAAGGTCAACAACACCACGAACTGCAGTAGCGCCGGGCCAAAAACGCTGACGTTGAGGGCCACCCCAAGAAGGCCCAGGATCAGGGTGCAGCCCAGCAAGAAGCGGGCAAACCCAAACCTCCCCAAGGTGTGTTCGAGTTCGCGACCAAACATCCACATGACGGCCAGCGCGATGATCGTCCAGATCGAAATGCCGGGAAGCCCAAACGGCCAGGTGACCAACGCCCACACGCGACCAGATAGGAAGCCACTCTTGCTCAGGGCAAGAGCTGAGCTCACCGAGGGTGCGAATGCTTGCACCAAGATGCTGACCACGCTCAGCAACACGAAGAGCACCGTCGTGGTCACCTCGAGGGTGCCGATGCGGAACCAGTGTCCGTGTGGACCTGAGTCGTTGGATTTCGAGAACGAGAAGCGATTGCTCACGGCGCACACGTTAGCCGGTGCGGGCTAGCGCATCTGCCTGCGAGTCAGCGGCGAGTGATAGACCGAACCCACCACTTCCCCGCCCAACCAGGAATTCCACCACTGCGCTTGGCTCTCCAAGGCGGCTCGGCCCTCGGCTCCGACATCCTTCAGCAGATCAACAATCACTTCGCCCTCAGGGCTTTGATGCCAGCCACCCACAATGCGGCCGCCCCACCAGGCGGTGGTGCCACCGTTGCCGTTGCGATCGAACAATTCGCCGCCGTGCTGGCCGAGATAGAAGTCTCTTTGCTTCCAGCCCATCAACGTGGGGTCAAGCACGGGCAACAGTGCGGCCCAGGGCCCAGGGTCGGTGACTGGCTCAGTGTCGTCGGGCAACACATAGGCCGGGCCTGCCTCGGTGCCCACCTCGATCGCCTCAAGGTCGTGCAAGGCGCGACGTACGACGGACTTTGTTGCACCTAGCCACCACACGATGTCGTCTTCAGTGCCCGGGCCAAACTGGGCAAGCCAGCGACCAATCAGTTCGCGATATCCCTGCGCCTCGTTCAACACGGGCGGGACCTCGTCGAGCCAGTCGGTCGCGAGCGTCCACAGCGGACGACTCGAGCGCCAGGTGCCCTGGTTGATCCCGCGCACGATGGACCCATCAGCAGCCATCACAGTGATGGCCCGGTTGGCGACAGCGACCTCGCTTTCGTATGCCTTTCCCTCCGCCAGCACCATGCGCCGATCGAGTTCAGGAACTGCCTGACGCATCTGGGCCGTGTCACATGGTTGGCTTGCGATCGCGGCCTTCACTGCCGCAGTTTGCTCGGTCAGCCAGGCCGCACCATCGCCCGTCAGCCCGCCCAACTCGATGTCTTTAGCGAACCGTGTGCCGATCTGAGCGGTCACTCGCGCTGATGCACTCCCCCACACCGCCCCCAGCAGATCTCGCGGGAACGCAAACAACGTGCGGCGCATCGCCAACTGCTTCACGATCGAACGGTTCTCAAACAGCGCCGCATCAATGTCCTCGCGTGTGCACCTAGCCCGCACGGCAGCTGCGAGATAGACCGAGGCAGGCTCGGTGGCATGCAGACACACCACCGATCTGACCGCTTCTTCGACAGTCGCGACCGGGGTCGCTAGCCCGTGGCGAATCGCCAACCGAGCGCGGCGCTGCTCATCGCTGATAAACACCAGCGCGGTCTCAGACCACGCTCAGCGGAAGCAACGTGGCTCCGGTGGGGCCGATTTGGATGTCGGTGCCCATCTCTGGGCAGACACCGCAGTCGTAGCAAGGAGTCCACCGGCAGTCCTCGACATCCTCGACTGCCTCGGGGTCCTGGGCCGCCGCGACGGCGTCCTCCCAGTCTTGCCAGAGCCAGTCCTTGTCGAGTCCAGAATCAAGGTGATCCCACGGGAGCACTTCGTCGTACTCTCGCTGGCGGGTGGTGAACCAGTCGACATCAACCCCCGTGCCGCTCAAGCCAGCTTCTGCAGCAGCCATCCACCGGTCGTAGGAGAAGTGCTCGCTCCAGCCATCGAAGCGGCCGCCATCGCGCCACACGCCTTCGATGATCTTGCCGACTCGACGATCTCCGCGAGAGAGCAAACCCTCGACAATGCCGGGCTTGCCGTCGTGGTACCTAAACCCGATCGCCCGCGCATATTTGCGATCGGCACGCACGGTGTCGCGCAACTTGCGAAGGCGCTCATCGGTGGTCTCGGCGTCCAACTGAGCCGCCCACTGGAAGGGCGTGTGCGGCTTGGGCACAAAGCCACCAATCGAGACCGTGCAGCGCACGTCGTTGTGACCGCTGACCTCACGGCCCTTCGCGATCACCTTGGTCGCCAAGTCCGCGATGCCTAGGACGTCCTCGTCGGTTTCTTCGGGAAGACCGCACATGAAATAGAGCTTCACCTGCCGCCAGCCATTGGAGTACGCCGCCGCAACCGTGCGGATCAGATCCTCTTCGGTGACCGCCTTGTTGATCACCTTGCGCATCCGCTCCGAGCCACCCTCAGGGGCAAACGTGAGACCCGAACGACGACCATTGCGGCTGAACTCATTAGCCAACGTGATGTTGAAGGCGTCCACTCGTGTGCTCGGCAGGCTCAACGACACATTGGTGCCTTCGTAGCGATCACCCAGCCCCTTAGCGACCTCGGCGATCTCGGTGTGGTCCGCGCTTGAGAGGCTCAACAAGCCCACCTCGTCAAAGCCGCTGGCCTTGACTCCGGCATCGACCATCGCACCGATTGTGGTGATCGAACGCTCACGCACCGGGCGAGTGATCATCCCCGCCTGGCAGAACCGGCACCCGCGGGTGCAGCCCCTGAAGATCTCCACACTGAACCGCTCATGCACCGTCTCGGCGAGCGGCACCAGAGGCTTGCGGGGGTAAGGCCACTGGTCGAGATCCATCAGGGTGTGCTTGCGCACCCGAGCAGGCACACCGGCTCGGTTAGGTCGCACGCTCTGCAAGACACCCGTGGCGTCGTACTCGACGTCGTAGAAGGCGGGGACATAGATGTTGCCTGAGGCAGCCAGTCGGGCCAGCAACTCAACTCGGCCACCGGGCTTGCCTTCGCCCTTCCACTCGCGCACCACGTCGCTGATGGCGAGCACCACTTCTTCGCCGTCACCCAACACCGCTGCATCGATGAAATCTGCAATCGGCTCGGGGTTGAAGGCTGCGTGCCCGCCAGCCAGCACGATGGGGGCATCTTCGCCACGGTCGACCGCGTGCAAGGCGATGCCCGACAAATCCAGGGCCGTCAACATATTGGTGTAGCCCAACTCGGTTGAGAACGAAATGCCAAAGACATCGAAGGCGCCGACCGGTCGGTGCGAGTCAACCGTGAACTGGGAAATCCCCTCGGCGCGCATCTTGGCTTCCATGTCTGGCCACACCGAATAGGTGCGCTCTGCCAGGCAGCCGGGCCGCTCGTTGAGCACTTCGTAAAGGATTTGGACGCCCTGATTAGGCAGGCCAACCTCATAAGCATCGGGGTACATCAACGCCCAGCGCACCGTCTCAGAGTCGTCCCCCCAAGGCTTGGATGAGGCGTTGAGTTCGCCGCCGACGTACTGAATTGGCTTTTGCACCGTCGGCAAAATCGGCTCAAGTCGGGGGAACAACGAGGCAGGCTGGTCAGACACGAAGCGCAAGACTACGCGTTTGCCGGGGAACAGACCGCGTCATGAGGTCGTTGGCGCTACGTTTACACACTGAGTCGCAACCCACGGTGGGTTCGGCCACTGCACCTAGGAGCACCGCATGTCCGGCGTTGAAGACATCCTCTCAGCCCTCCCCATCGACCAACTCGCCTCACAACTGGCCTCCGACCCAGCCATGATTCAGCAGGCTGTCAGTGTCGCCATCCCCGCCATCTTGGGCGGACTTCAGGCCAACGCCAGCGACTCCGCTGGAGCCGGTTCACTGCTCGACGCATTGACCCAGCACTCCGGTGACCTGTTCGGCAACATCGACCTCGGCCAGATCAACGCTGCCGACGGCGAGAAGGCTGCCGGCCACATCTTCGGCGCCAACGAAGACCAGGTCATCAACCAACTCAGCTCCACCGGCGTTGGCTCGACCCTGCTCAAGAAGCTCATCCCGATCCTCATCCCGATCGTGTTGTCCTACGTCGTCAAGCAGATGACCAACAAGGGCGCAGCCCCCTCCGGCGGCGGCATCACCTTCCCCGGTCAAGAAGCCCAAGCAGCCCCCGCTGGCGGTTCCGGCGGAGACCTCCTCGGTGAGGTGCTCCAGCAGGTCCTCACCGGTGCGCTCCAAGGCGGCGGCGCTGGCAAGGCCGCCAGCCCCGCAGGCAGCATCCTCGGCGACCTCCTCGGTGGCCTCCTCGGCGGCGGCCGTCGCTGAACTCCAAACGTCAGCCCCACTGCTTCGGCAGTGGGGTTTTCGTTTTTTGAAAGCCAGGTAAAAGTCACAAGTAAACCTGTGACTTTGCCGCTTTGCGGGGAGGATCATCCGGGCAAAGCGCCAAACATCCGGGTGAAGCGGCGGGTGGATCTGGACGGCGGCAACCTGAGTTCGCGAGAGATAGGGGGCGGGTCTGCCTGCACTTCGCCGCGGTTCCCAGTGGCTTTGCAGGGGACTCCGCGGATTGCCCCCGCGATTCTCGTACGTTTGCTGATCAATAGGCCGGTTTATGGGCGAGATATCGGTGCAATTCGGGCAGCTAGGCGGTCTTTGATCAGCAAACGTACGAAGGGTGGCCACGTTGACTGCGCCTGGCGCGGACAAGCCCGCTCGCGCTGCACTGCAGCGCTCCCGGCTTCAGGCTTAGTCACGCCGACACGGCGTGACCCCTGCCGCAGACACGGCAGCCCAACACCAGATACAACCCCACCCACCAACCGCTCGCGCTGCACTGCAGCGCTCCCGGCTTCACATCAGGCTTAGTCCACCCGGCACGGCGTGATCCCTGCCGCAACAACAGCAGCCCGACACCAGAAACAACCCCACCCACCAACCGCTCGCGCTGCACTGCAGCGCTCCCGGCTTCACATCTGGCTTAGTCCACCCGGCACGGGTGGACTAAGCCAGATGTTCGAACCAAATCCCTATTTCTCTTTGTGCTGAGTCAGCAGAGTCAGAGGCGTGGACCAGGTTTTCCCGGTTGCTCAAGGAGAAGTCGCCCCTGATGGTGCCGGGAGCGGCCTTGCGGCCGTCGGTGGCACCGTTAATGGCACGCACAACGTCGATGGCTTGGTCGCCCTCGAGGATCATGGCGACGACTGGGCCACTGGTGATGAAGTCGCGCAGTGGCGGGTAGAAGTCCTTGGTGACGTGTTCGGCGTAGTGGCGGTCGGCTAGGGCCGCATCCACGGTGCCGTGCTGCAAGGCCGCGATGCGCAAACCTTTGGCTTCGTAGCGAGAAAGGATCAAGCCGACCAGGCCGCGACGTACCGCGTCAGGCTTGCAGAGGACCAGGGTGCGCTCAGACATGACTCCAGCCTAACGAGACCCCGCCTGGCGCAGCAGTCCGGCCAAGATCTCCGGCGACACTAGGTCTTGAGGCACCTTCGTGAGCGATCCCGGGGTCTTGATCACGACGCACTGATCGCGCAATTTGACCCGGCTAATCTCGGAACCAATCAGGTGGAATCGACCCTTAGGGCTGAGGATGTCTAGCCCGCTCTCGTCACCGCGAATGGCGTACTTACCGGCCGGCCAAGCCCACCAGAGGGCACGTTGGTGGCGAATCTCGACGACCGCCACGCCCAGCGAGACCACCGCCAGACCGAGGACTACCCACCAACGCATTGAGTCATCTGCAAGCAGGAGAATGGGCACATAGATCACCGCCACCGCTACTACGAGGACCATGCGCTTCAAGATCGAGCTTCGGATCCGTTGACGACGCACTGCTGGGGTGAACTCCGTGTGATGCCACGTCTCGTCGGCCTCCGCCTCAACCGATGAGACCGATGACGCCGGTGAGACCGTTGCATCGGATGAGTCCGACTGATCGGGAACCAACTCATAAGGCACCACGAGCTTTGCAGCCACACCGCGCAGACTGATGAGCGCCTGATCGCCAATGCGTCGGATTTTGCCTAGGTCGCTGAGATTGATCCTCGTGTGCCCGCGTTCGCCGAAGTCAAGCGCCCAGGTGTCGCCCTCGAGCCATGCGCTAGCCCTGCCCCCGCGAGCCCGCACTGCCTTGATCCGTTGGTTGGTCCGCAAGAGCGATAGGACTGCGAATACAGCCACCCAAAGCGCCCCAGTAAGAACCCTGACCCACCACGAAGTGCTGCCAAACGCGAACGCGACTAACAGGCCCATTCCAAAAAGAATGAGCCCAGTTGTAGAGAGCACGGCGCTCCGCAGGACAGCAATGCGCATGCCGCGGGCCCAATCAGCGCCAAGTTCGGCGGTGCGGATCTCACTCATTGCCGGCAGCGGCGTGCGCCGCCGCACGCTCTTGATCGATCTTGTCACCCATGAAGTACGCCGTAGCCCACAGCGCTAGAAACACCACGCCGAGCACAAACATCGCCGTGACGCTAAAGCCCATGGCCACAGCAGCGATCTGGATGGCCCAACCCAGTAAATAGGCCCACGAAAATCGCAGCAGCCCGGCAACGACCACGCAGGCACCAGCCAGACCCAGCCCGAGCCAGGCCGCGCGACCAGGGTCCATCCCGTTCACGGCAATCAACACGGGGGTGGTCAGACCCACCACAACCGCCTCCAGCACCAGCATTGCGGCGCACAGGCGCCGGCGCATCACTTTCGGCCTCGCATCAACATCGCGCGCGCCTCGCCCACAGTCACAACCGAACCGGTGACGAGCACACCTCCCCCACCTAGCGGGTTACCGACGGCTGCACCGGCTTCGGCCAACGCAGCGGCCTGGTCGATGGCGTCGACGAGATCGGGAGCAACCGAAACCCGGTCAGGTCCGAATACTTCACGAGCTACCTGGGCCAAATCGTGGGCTGACATCGATCGCGACTGGGAATTCTGGGTGCAGACCAAGTGAGCCAGCACTGGTTCAAACTCAGCCAAGACCCCTTCGACGTCCTTGTCTCCCATAACGCCCATGACTCCCACAAGGGGATCGAAAAGGAACGAGTCTTCAAGGGCGGCCACACACGCGGCAGCTCCGTGCGGATTGTGGGCTGCATCGAGGATGATCGTCGGGCTGCGGCGCACGATCTCAAGTCGCCCAGGTGACGTCACTTCGGCGAACGCTTCGCGCACGAGGTCATCATCGAGTGCTCCGCTTGCCCCGATCAGTGATTCGACAGCCACCAACGCCATCAGCGCGTTTTGGGCCTGGTGGCCGCCATAGAGCGGCACGAACACTTCGGAGTACGTCGCCTTAGGCGTGCGCAGCGAAATCACTTGTCCACCCACAGCTGGGGTGCGAGAGACCACCGAGAAGTCGACGCCTTCGCGCAACAACGTCGCGCCCACTTCGGCACACCGGGCCTCAATCAGCACGGCCGCATCATGGTGCTGCTCAGCGCTGACACACACCGCACCGGGTTTGATGATGCCGACCTTCTCGCGGGCAATGTCAGCGATCGTGTCGCCGAGGTATTGGGCGTGGTCTAAGCCAATGGGGGTCAACACCGAGACGGCCCCGTCTGCCACGTTGGTGGCGTCCCAGGCACCTCCCATGCCGACTTCAACAATGGCGACATCAACGGGCGCATCGGCAAAGGCTGCGTAGGCCATGCCGACCACCGTTTCAAAGAAACTCAGTGGGTGATCGTGATGGCCATCAACCACGTGGGTATAGGGCGCGATGTCGTTGAATGCGTCAACAAATCGCTCCTCTGAAATCGGCTCGCCATCGAGGCTGATCCGCTCGGTCATCGACGTCAGATGTGGACTGGTGAACCGGCCCGTGCGCAAGCCCATGGTGATCAACAACTGCTCGGCCATGCGTGCAGTCGATGTCTTGCCGTTGGTGCCGGTGATGTGCACGACGTCGTAATTAGTCTGCGGATCACCCAGCACTGAACAGAAGTCAGCGATGCGCTCAAGAGTCGGATCTAGTTTGTGTTCGGGCCAGCGGGAGAGCAGTGCGGCCTGCGCCTCTGCGTAGGTGGCTGCGGGGCGAGGATTGGTTTGTGACATAGCCCGAGCAGTCTAGGCGCTCACGAGCCCCTGCCTCGTTTTCGCAGGTCGCCCAAGCCTCCTTAGACTTCGCCCCATGACTAGCTCACCAACGCCGCCCCCCACCACGACTTCGGCTCCTCGCGACGTCGTCGTACCCGAGCGGGCAGCGCTGGAAGGCCTCGAAGCCAAGTGGGCAGCCCAATGGAAGGCTGACAACACCTACGCCTTTGACCGTACGGCGACGCGCGAGCACATCTACTCCATCGACACCCCACCACCCACGGTGTCGGGCAGCCTGCACGTGGGCCACGTCTTCTCCTACACCCACACTGACTTGATCGCCCGCTTCCAGCGGATGCGGGGCAAAGAGGTGTTTTACCCCATGGGTTGGGATGACAACGGTCTGCCGACTGAGCGCAGGGTGCAGAACTACTTCGGGGTGCGTTGTGACCCGAGTTTGCCCTTCGACGCCGACTTCACTCCCCCGGCTAACCCTGACCCCAAGCGCCAGATCCCGATTTCTCGACCGAACTTCATCGCCTTGTGCGAGCAGTTGGTCGAAGAGGACGAGAAGGCGTTTGAAAGTCTGTGGCGCACGCTGGGCCTCTCTGTTGACTGGAGCCAGACCTACACCACCATCGGACCTAAGGCGACCAAGGTCAGCCAGACCGCGTTCTTGCGCAACTACGCCCGCGGCGAGGCCTACCTGCAGGAGGCGCCAACCCTGTGGGACGTGACATTCCAGACTGCGGTCGCACAAGCCGAACTCGAAGCGCGAGAGTATTCAGGTCACTACCACCGGGTGGCTTTCCACACCGCCGACGGTTCGCCGATCTACATCGAGACCACCCGGCCCGAGTTGATTCCAGCCGTCGTGGCACTGATCGCTCACCCCGACGACGAGCGTTACAAGCCGCTGTTTGGCACCACCGTGACCTCCCCTGTCTTTGGTGTCGAGGTGCCGGTGTTGGCGCATGAGGCGGCCGAGCCTGACAAGGGCGCTGGTATCGCGATGTGCTGCACCTTTGGCGACCTCACCGATGTGCAGTGGTGGCGTGAACTTCAGTTGCCAGTGCGCACCGTGATCGGCCGCGACGGTCGTTTGCACCGCGAGACTCCTGCCTGGCTCAGCGACTGCGCCGATGTGTACGAAAACCTGGCGGGCAAAACCACGTTCTCGGCCCGTGAAGCCATGGTGGCGATGCTGCGCGAGTCTGGTGACCTCGATGGCGAGCCAAAGCCGACCCAGCGCATGACGAACTTCTTTGAGAAGGGCGACAAGCCGCTCGAAATCGTTTCCACGCGGCAGTGGTACATCCGCAACGGTGGTCGCGACTCCGACCTGCGTGCGGAGATGATCGAGCGCGGCGCCGAAATCGACTGGCTGCCCACACACATGCGGCACAGGTACGACAACTGGGTCGGCGGGCTCAACGGCGACTGGCTGATCTCGCGCCAACGCTTCTTCGGCATCGGGTTCCCGGTCTGGTACCCACTCAACGACGAAGCCGAGCCTGACTACGACCACCCGCTCTTGCCCAGTGAGGCCGACCTGCCCATCGACCCCTCCACCGACGTTCCCGGAGGTTATGAGGAGTCTCAGCGCGGCAAGCCAGGCGGCTTCATCGGCGACCCCGACGTGATGGACACCTGGGCGACCTCGTCACTGACTCCCCACATCGCCGGTGGTTGGGAGAGCGACCCCGACTTGTGGCAGCGGGTTTTCCCGATGGACCTGTGCACCCACGCACACGACATCATCCGCACCTGGCTCTTTAGCCGCGTGGTGCGCGCTCACTTTGAAAACGGGGTCGCTCCGTGGTCACACGCCATGATCTCCGGCTTCATCGTTGACCCCGATCGCAAGAAGATGAGCAAGTCCAAGGGCAACGTTGTGGTGCCCACGCACATCTTGGAAACCTACGGCGCCGATGCGGTGCGTTGGCGTTCAGCCACCGCTCGACCCGGCTTGGACTCCCCCTTCGATGAGACTCAGATGAAGGTGGGGCGCCGCTTGGCTATGAAGGTGCTCAACGCCTCGAAGTTCGTCATCGGGTCGGTCAAGGCCGACAACCCTGACCCGTCGCTGGTGACCGAAGCCGTCGATCTAGCCATGTTGGCGGCGTTGCACGAGGTCGTGCGCAAGGCGACAGCCTCATTTGAGGCCTACGACTACACCACCGCGTTGGAAACAACCGAAAGCTTCTTCTGGGGCTTTTGTGATGACTACCTCGAGTTGGTCAAGGAACGCGCCTACGCCGAAGATGGCGGTCCAGCCACCGAGTCGGCCAAGGCTGCCTTGGCTACGGCGTTGCATGTGCAGTTGCGTCTGCTGGCACCGTTTATGCCTTACGCCACCGAAGAGGTCTGGTCGTGGTGGCAATCAGGGTCGGTGCACCGCCAGGAGTGGCCAACCGCACCCGAGCGCGAGCCAGGCGACGCCTCCATTTTGGCTGCGGTCTCGACTGCCCTGATGGGGATCCGTGGCGCGAAGTCACAAGCAAAGGTGTCGATGCGAGCCGAGTTGAGCCGCGTGGAGATCACTGGCCCGGCGGGCTCAGTCAACGCAGCCAAAGCCGCAGCTGAGGACCTTCGCAAGGCTGGTCGCATCACCGGCGACTTGGTGTTTAGCGAAGGCGGCGACGAACTGCGAGTGGTTGCCGAACTCGCCCCAGTGGAGGGTTAAGCGGGTCGGCTTAGGCCGACTTCTTGCCTTCGGTGCGCGTCACCAACGTGGGTGCCGCGCCGTTGCGCACGGTGTCTTCGGTGACGATTACCTTGGCGACATCGCCGCGTGAGGGCACGTCGTACATCACATTGAGCAGCACTTCTTCGATGATGGCGCGAAGCCCACGGGCACCGGTGCCACGCTCCAGCGCATGCTCGGCGATCGCGTGCACGGCCGACTCGGTGAACTCGAGTTCGACGCCATCGAGCTCGAAAAGACGTTGGTATTGCTTCACCAGCGCATTGCGAG
>Ga0073899_10002724_pt1 | contig 15775 bp, 12 predicted proteins | sample KloWWTmetaKNB5Ph_FD_88975 | JGI IMG/M metagenome (GOLD analysis project Ga0073899, IMG submission 88975) | Active sludge microbial communities from Klosterneuburg, Austria, studying microevolution and ecology of nitrifiers - Klosterneuburg... | ecosystem: Engineered > WWTP > Aerobic digester >...
ACGACGCTGGCGCTGATGGCCGCAAAATAAGCGGCTTCGTAATCGCCTCAACAACAAAGGCCGCTGCAGTGATGCAGCGGCCTTTGTTCATTGCAGGTTGCTCAGTGTTGTTGATGCTTCGCCACTCGTGCCGTACAAAGCTTGATGCCTTCGACACTCTGGGCAAGTGCGCGCGGGCCGCCTTCAAGGTCCTTGACGCGGTCGGCGAAGAAGGTCTGGACTTCATTGGCGCCGGTTTCGCTGCACAGCGCGGCGCTGCCGAAGAATGCGATCTTGCCTTGCCAGACTGATGGCACCTTGCTCAGCAGCGCGGCATAGTTCTGCTGTACGAACGCCCAAATTGCGGCATGGTTCTCGGGTTGGTCGGAAGCGCCAAAATAGAGGCGGATCATCTCGCCCGACTTGACCGACGGTCCGAGCGCGATCTTCATCGCGCGCTGCACCAGTTCCGGGTCGCTGGTGTTGCTGATTGCGCCCATCAGGGCACCACGGATGACCGAATCCTCGTTTGTCGCCAAGTGCTGTTCGATCAGGTCGAAGGCGGCCTTGCCGTCCACCGACACGACCGTACGTAGCGACGCACCGAGCAAATCGCGATGGACAGCATCGGCATTGAGTTTGCCGTCACCGCCAAGTCCAATGACCTTGCGACCGCGCGCAGCCATTTCATCGACCAGCCACTGCGGACGACCGTGCTTGATCAATGTTCCGATCAAGTCGACGCGCAGTGACTTGGTTGCGTCGCTGTCGCCATCGCGATGATCGATGCCAAGCGTCTGCAGCTGTGCGCCCCAGATCTCGCGCAGCATTGCGTCAATGCGGTCGCGCTGCGCGGAGGTTGCGACGTACTCCTTGATCCATTCGAGATTGCCGAGCGGCGCGGTGATTACGTCGCCTTGTTTCGCGGTTGCGAAGCGCGGAGCGGTATCGAGAAACTGCGTGACGTTCAGTGTCCCCGCGTTGAACGCAGCGCCGACGCTGTCAGCGAGCACGCGTTGCTCGAATGGATTGAGCGTGGCGAAGGCGGCATTGAGCGCGGTTTGTGCGTCGGGATCAAGGCGGAAGCGGTAGTAGCCGGCGCCATCGGCATTCGGATGAACGTAGTCTGGGCAGGTATCGCCGGACAACGCGACGGTGCTGGTCACCGTGTCGAGCAGATGGCATTCGACCACGCTGCCATCGCCCCGGCCAACGCGCACGCACATCGGCACCAGCCATTCGCCGGTGGTCGGAAAGGTCGCACCAATCGGCGCATAGCGGGACTGCGCCACAGCCAACGTCGCCTTGCCGTCTTTGCAGGTCAACGTGGTATCTAGCATCGGCACGCCGGGCTGATCGGTGAAGCTGGCGAAGGCTTTGCGCAGCACCGCTGGCTGATCACTCTGCGCCGCCAACGAGTCGGCAAGGTCGCTGCTGGTCGCATTCGCGAACGCGAACTTGCGCATGTGTGCGCGCAGTGCAGTGCGGAATTTATCCTTGCCAAGATAGCGTTCCATCATCGACAGTACCGCGCCACCTTTTTGGTAGGTGATGCCATCAAACGTGCTGCTGACTTCGGTCCAATCCTCGACCGGATTGTGGATGCGGCGTGCGGTCGCGAGGCTGTCCGAGCCCATCGCACCGAGACCGCCACCGAGCAAATCCATGTCTGCTTCCAATTCTGGATAGAGGCCATGGGTGATTTTGGCCGCGATCCAGGTGGCAAAAGCTTCGTTGAGCCAGATGTCATCCCACCACGGCATGGTGACGAGGTCGCCGAACCACTGGTGGCCGAGTTCATGCGCATGTGTGCCGAGTGCGCCGCGGCGCTGCGACGTTGCCGATTTCAAGTCAGCGAACATCAACGAATCGCGGTAAGTGATCAGCCCCGGGTTTTCCATCGCGCCGTAAGCGAAGTCGGGCGCTGCCAGCAAATCGAGCTTGTCATAAGGGTAGGGATAGGCGAAATAGTCTTCGAGCGCGATGACGATGTTCGCGGTCTCGCCAAGCATGTAGCGCATGCGTTCGCCTTGGCCTTTGGCGGCAACGCCGCGCAGCGGAATGACGTGGTCGCGCAGTGTGGTTTTCGGGATGGCGTTGAACTCGACCAGATCCCACGGTCCGACCGCGAACGCGATCAAATAGCTGGGCAGCGGCTTGGTCTGCGCGTAGCGATGCTTGACCCAGCCATCGGCCAACGACTCGACACCGGTTTCCTGGGTGTTGAAGATCGCCGTGTCCCCTTTGGGCGCACTGATGGTGAAGGTCCACGGCGTCTTGAATGCGGGTTCATCGAAGCTCGGGAACGCGTTGCGTGCACCGAGGGGCTCCATTTGCGTCATGACGTAGTCGGCGCCGCCGGCCTTGACCTTGTAGGCGCCCTGCAAACGCTGGTCGTAGGGCGCGTCGAAGCGCAATTGCAACTGCCAGCGTCCGGGTGTGATCGGTGTTGCGCTGTCGACGCGCACGACGCCGCCGGCGGCATCGACCAGTTCGGTCTTCGCGGTAATTGTTGCGATGTTGGCGTGAGTCAGTTGCAGATCATGCAAGCTGCTGCCACGGGCATGAATGAAGAAGTGGTCGGTCGCTTCTTTGACGTCAAGGTCAATACGCACCATGCCGCTATAGCGATCGGCGCGGGCATCCATGCGCAGATTGACTTCGTAGGCGGTCGGTACCACCTGCCGTGGCAGTTTGCCGCGAGGGACTTCCGGGGTGGCGGCCGACACATTCGCCGAGACGATCGCGATCGCGAGCAACAGTGTTCTGAACATGAGTGAATCTCCTGGACGGGTCGATGCTAACCACCGCAGCAGTAAGCAAATGTCACTCGGGACGGAACGTGCATGCGCTGCAACTGGCCGTGATCAAGGTGCCGGGATATCGTTACTTTCGACACGGTCACGGCCGCCGGCCTTGGCGCGGTACAACGCGGCATCGGCATCAGCGATGAGCGTTTCGAGGGACGGCGTATACGTCGCCGATGCACAGGCGACGCCGATGCTCGCGGTGACGCGCAAGGTCGATTCGCCGGACGTCACGCGCAACTCAAGCAGGCACGCGCGCAATTGCGCCGCGCGTGCCACGGCACTGCTGCGATCGTGGTCTGGCAGCATCACCACGAATTCCTCGCCGCCCCAGCGCGCCAATGCCTCAGAGTGCCCGAGCGATGGTCGGATCGCTTGCACCACGGCGCACAGCACAGCGTCGCCGGCGGCATGGCCATGACGATCATTGATCTGCTTGAAATGGTCGAGATCCAGCAGCAGCAGCGCGAACGGTTGCGCGCGGGCGCGACAGCCAAGGTAGGCATGTTCCGCTAGCTCACTGAAATGGCGGCGATTGAATGCACCGGTCAGCGGATCGCGAATGGAGCGGTCGAACAACGCCTGGTTGGCAGTTTCGAGTTGTTCGTTCTGTTCGCGAATACGCTCGGTTTGGTGTGCGACCTCGGCCGCGAGCAGTGCACGGCTGCGATTCAAGGTTGCAAAGCGCCATCGCAGCAAGGCCAGCAGCAATGCGACGATTGCAATCAAAGCGACGATTCGGAACGGCCAGGTCGACCACAGCGGTGGCGCGATGTCGATGTCGATGCGGCGTTCGGGACCCATGCTGCCGAAGCGGTCCGAGGCGCGCACGCGGAACGCGTAGCCTCCCGGCGCGAGATTGGTGTAGCCGACGTAGCGGCGCTCGCCCGCTTCGATCCACTGTGCGTCCTTGCCGTCAAGGCGATACTGGAAACGCAGGCGATCGGAGGGTTCGGCGGCGAGTGCCGAGAATGCGAATCCAAGGTCGCTATCGCGATGGGACAGCTGGATGCGCTCGGTCGCGAGCAGGCTGCGGTCAAGCACTACCGAACCATTCACGCGCTCGCCGACCACGACCGCACGTTCGCGCAGATAGAAGCGGCCAAGCATCGTGCGTGGCATGCGTGATTGAACCTGCACATGCGCCGGATCAAAGGCACTGACGCCGCCCAGGCCGGCGAAATAGAGCCGACCATCGCGATCCTGCGCGGCCATGCCGACGCCGAACTCGTTGCCCTGCAAACCATCTTGTTCGGTGAAGGCGACGGCGCGCCGTGCTCGTTTGTTGAAACGCGCGATGCCACGATTGGTACTGAGCCAAAGTTCGTCGGCATGCGCTTCGATCGCATAAACGACGGCGTTCGGCAGGCCATCGGATTCGGCATAACGGCGCAATTCGGGTTGCTCGGGCGTCGCCAGATGCAACAGGCCGGCACTGGTGCCGATCCACAAGGCGCCGTCGCGATCCGGGTGCAGGTCCCAGACGAGGTGGGCATCGTAGTCTTTGCCGTCCAGCTTCAAGGGCAGCGGACGGATGCGGTCGCCGTCGAGCGCCATGGTATGCAGGCCGGACCAGGTACCAATCACCAGTTGGCCTCGGGGCCATTCCGCCAGCGCATAGGCGCGCGCGTCGATCAGCCCTTCCTTGTGAGCAAACCGCGTGCTTGCCAGCGTGTCCGGATCGATCCGGTAGACAGCGCCGACCGTACTCGCCCAAATGCGGCCATCAGAGGTCGCAAGCAGGCTGCGCAACTCGTCGTTCTTTTCTGGATCCAGATCGAAATGCGTCTGCTCGCGTCCGTCGGCGCGCCAGCGTGTCACACCGGCATCGCTGCCAATGAACAGGTCGCCTGTGGCGCTCTCGGCGTAGGCCCAGATTTGTCGGTCGCGTGAATCAGCCTGGTCGGTCCAGTTTCGCCATCGCCATTGCGCCATCGGAGTCGGCGCAATTTCGGCATAGCGTGCGCCAGCGCCAAAACTGCCGATCCAGAGCCGGTTGCTGCGGTCGACGAACAACGAGCGCGGTGACATCGGGGCATCGCGTCCACCCAGGTCGCTCGGCGTCAGCAGGTCAAAGTCGGCCGCCTGCGGATCGAAGCGGAATAGTCCCCGATTCCAGCTGCCGGCCCAGATCACGTCACCATCGCCAAGCACGCTCAGCATCAGCGCGTTGCCCAGCATGCGGCGTTGGGGCGTGGTGCTTTGCACCGGCTTGAAGCAATCACAGACGGTCTGGTAGAGGTAAAGACCGCGATCGGTCGCCGCGGCGAGCAGCCCCGATGGCGTGGTCGTGAGTCGGTTCACGAGCAGAGGATCGGTTGTGCCGGTCACGGTTGCGACGGCGGTAAAGCCGGACTCACCGGGACGACGACGCATCACGCCGTCGCCGCGCAGTCCGAGCCAGACCGTGCCATCGGCGGCGCTGTATACGCTGGCGACGTCGGCATCAATGCGCTTCCGGTCGATACTGACGAGCGCATCGGTGTGAACCTTACCGCTATCCCAATCGATGAAGGCAAGTCCGCCGATACCGGCAGCCCAATAGCCCTGTCGTGCCGAATCGACCGCGATGTCGCGAATCGAACGCAGCGGCAATCGCCGCCCTGATTCAGGGCTGGCGTCGTTGTGCCAGTGGTCGCGCACGCGCTCCGGATGGACTCGATCCAATGCGTACAGGCCGCTGTCGCGCGTGCCGACCCAGAGTACGTCGCCGTCGACCGTCAGTGCCCAGGCATTCAGCGGCTGGCCGCTGTCGGGATTGCGAACCGACAGGATTTCGAAATGTTCGTTTTGCAGGTCGAAGCGCGCGAGACCACCGCTCTCGGCAGCGATCCAGACGTAATCAGCGTCGGCGGCGAGCGCGACGATGTAGTTGCCGGGTAGCCAACCGTGATCGACGGCACCTTCGAACGCCACGAAGCGGCTGCCATCGAAGCGCGCGAGTCCGTCTTCGGTACCGACCCAGAGCAGGCCAAAACGATCGACTGCGAGCGCGACGGCGGAGTTCTGCGGTAAACCGTCCTCGACATCGAACTCCTGCCATTGCGCAGCGACGACCTGGCCGGCGATGGCGAGCATCAGGCAGAAGCGGAATGTGGCGGCGATCGATGACGGCATCCCCTGATACTAGCGAGTCACCGGGTCACGATTGGCTACGGCGCTTGCAGTGCGGGGGGCTCCTTGCCGATACTGGCGCTTGCCGTGTCCAAGGAAAGGGGCCGATGAATTACCGCCACGCGTATCACGCAGGCAATTTTGCCGATGTGTTCAAACATGTCGTGCTGATCGCCTTGATCGAAGCGTTGAAGGCCAAGCAGGCGGCGTTCGCCGTGCTCGACACCCATGCCGGTGCTGGCCGCTACTCGCTGAGCTCGGAAGAAGCGCTGAAAACCGGCGAATTTCGCGACGGTGTGATGCGTCTGGTTGCGGCGGAGCGGCTGCCGACGCTGGTCCATGCCTATCTGCATCTGGTGCAGTCACAGAATGGCGCCCAGACCTATCCCGGATCGCCGTTGATCGCGGCGCAACTGTTGCGTGATCACGACCGGCTAATGCTGTGCGAAATCCAGGATGCCGAGGTCGAATCACTGCGCCAATTGTTCGGGCGCGACGCGCGTGTGGCCGTGCACCAACGCGATGGCTACCAGTCGATGGCGGCCCTGTTGCCGCCGCCGGAAAAGCGCGGTCTGGTGCTCGTCGACCCGCCGTTCGAAGCGCAGGAAGACGAGTTCCGCATCATCGAGGAGGCGCTTGCGGCGGCGCATAAACGGTTCGCGAATGGCATCTATGCAGTCTGGTATCCGATCAAACTGCGCCAGTCGGTGCTGCCGTTCCATCGTTGGCTGAAGGCGTCGGGGATGCGCAAAGTGCTGGCTGCCGAGATTTGCGTGCACCCGGATAACTCGGCGTTGCGTCTGAATGGCTGCGGCATGGCCATCATCAATGCACCGTACAAGCTCGATCGCACGTTGGCGGAGATATTGCCGATGCTTGCGACCACACTGGCGCAAAGCCGCTACGCGCAATTTCGGCTCGAATGGCTCGTCGAGGACTGATCATTGCGGCGCTGGCCGCCCTGCTCGCCGCCTGTGCGGCGCCGGCACCGTTCGTGGTCGACGGTGCGCGCGTCGATGTTCCGGCGTATGCCGCCGCCAACATCGATCGTGGTGACATCGACGTGATTTGGGGTGGCATGATCGTCGCCGTGCGCGATCACGATACTGGCAGCGAGATTGAGGTGCTGGCGCAGCCGCTCGACCGCCGCCAGCGACCGATCACGCAGGCACCGAGCCAAGGCCGATTCGTGATCCGTGTGGCGCAGCGCTTGACGCGCTTCGATGCGCCAGAAGGTCGCTATCTGACCGTGCGCGGCCGCCTCATCGGTTCGGCTGAAGGCTATATCGGCCGCGCACCCTATCGCTATCCAATCCTCGCCGACGCACGCTGGGCCTTGTGGAAGTCCGGGTTCCAGTTCGACGACGCGCAATGGGCGCTGGGCGTCGGCGTGGCGTTGTGATCTGCCGACGATGAGCGTGCCACGCATTGTCGTGCGGCGTTCGCCGATTCACGGCCGCGGTGTGTTCGCGAATGTCGATCTGTCAGCGCATGTGCGCGTGCTCGAATATCGCGGCGAGCGTATCGATAGTGCCGAGGCGTTTCGCCGCTATGGTGACAACAGCAGGCTCGGTGAAACTTATCTATTCGCGGTCAATGCGCACTGGCTGATCGACGGTAATGTCGGTGGCAGCAGCGCCCGCTTCGTCAATCATGGGTGCGCCCCGAATTGCGAGGCCCTGGTCTGGGTCGACGTCGATGGTGACGAACGGCGTGATCGCGTCTACATCGAAACACTTCGGCGCATCCGCAAGGGCGAGGAGTTGGTGTTCGATTACGCGTTGGAACTCAGTCACGCGCTCACCGCTACCGCACGCGAGCGCTGGCGTTGTCGCTGTGAGGCGGCGCATTGCCGTGGCAGCATGCTGGCTAGTGAGTCGAGCAGATCTAATCGCTGATGTCCGGCTCGACAAAGCTGAAGCGGATTTGCGGGTGCTGGCGACGCACGACGACTTCGACGCGGTTGATCGCGGCGCAGGCGTCTTCCATGCGGCCATTGTCGGCCAGTTCGATTTTTGCGGCCAACATCACATCGTTACCGAGTTGCAGCGTAATCAGATTGAACACGCGCTTCACCTCGGGCTGCTGCTCGATCAGCGTGATCAGTTTGCGATCCAGTTGCGGGTCGGCACTCTGGCCAATCAGCAGCGCCTTTACTTCGATCGAAATGAATAGCGCGACCACGATCAGCAATGCACCGATGCCAAGGGTGCCGTAAGCATCGAACGCCGGATCACCGGTGGCCATGGTCAGCAGGATCGCGACGAGCGCAAAACCCAAGCCGAACAGGGCGGCTAGATCCTCGCCGAAGATCACGATCAGCTCACTCTGGCGCGAATCTCGAAACCAGCGCCATAGGCTTTGGCCAGATCGAGACTTGTTCACCTCGCGCAGACAGCCCCACATCGAGAAACTCTCGGCGATGATGCCGAAAACGAGCACGCTGACTGCCAACCAAGGCATCCGCAATGGTTCCGGATGCTGCAGCTTGTGCAGTCCTTCGTAGAGCGAAAACATGCCGCCGACTGAAAACAGCATCAGCGCGACCAGAAATGACCAAAAATAGATCGCCTTGCCGAAGCCGAGCGGAAAATCCGGGGTGGGTGGACGTTTGGAACGGTTCATTCCCCACAGCAACAGGGTCTGATTGCCGCAATCGGCCAGCGAATGCACCGCTTCGGCCATCATCGCCCCGGACGTGGTCATCACGGCGGCGAATAGTTTGGTCGCAAAAATCGCAAAATTTGCGCCGAGTGCATACAAAATCGCCCGAGTCGAATTGCCGTTGTCTGCCATGGGTCCGCTATGCGTTCGGGTGGGCCGGCGATTATGACTGAGCGTGGTGGAAACCGAGCAGGGACTCGGGTCATGCAGTGCATAATCGGCGTCGACATGAACGCTGTAGTGCAATCGCCGCCCGCCCGTGTGCCGATTCGGTGCGAACGCATCGGTACTTGGCGTGAACGCCTGTGGCTAGCGAATGGCCGCGAACTGCTGCTGCGCCCGATCGTGCCAGCCGATGCCGACGCGTTGCGCCGCAGCTTTGCGCGCCTCAGCCCGGAAGAAATTCGCCTGCGGTTTCTGCACCCGATCACCGAAATGACGGCAGCCTTCGCACGTCAGTTGTGCGAACTTGATCGCGCTAGCGCCTTCGCATTGGTGGTTACCGAACCACTGCCAGCAGGCGAAGCGTTGATCGGCGCAGTTGCACGGCTTGCGCTTGATCGAGAGCAACGCAAGGCGGAATTTGCGCTCATTGTTGGTCGCGAGATCGCCGGACAAGGCGTGGGTACGTTGTTGTTGAAGCGTTTGATCGACTGCGCCCGGCGCCGTCGAATGGATGAAGTTTGGGGCGATGTACGCGAAGAAAATTCGGCCATGCTGTCAGTCTGCGACGAACTTGGTTTCAGTCGCAGTCATGCCAGCGACGAACCAGGCGTGGTCCATATACGCAAGCGTTTGCGTTCAGTCTGAAGCGAGTTCGCGCTGTATTTTTTTCGACAACTTGGCGCGAACCAGCTCAAACGAATGACGCACTAGCGCCTTCAGTTCGTCGGCTGGCATCGCCGCGGAAGACAGCACCGATACCCAGTGTGCGCGCGCCATGTACGGCGCCGGAATGATGTGCGGCCGGTCGGTGAATTCGAGGAATCGCTCATCTTCCACTTTGAATGACACCTGCCCGCGGTGCTGGCCCTGAAAGCAGAACACGCAGAACATCTTGCCGGCGACCATGAACACGAGGTCGTCGTGCCATTTGATCTCGTGCGTGACACCCGGCCAGTCCTGCGTCCACGACGTGATCGTCGCCTGATCCATCGCCATCTCCCGCGTTTCGCCACAGTCTAGCCCCTGCGCACTGGCACCTTGGCGCGCTAGATTGGGCGGATGATTTCGAAACTACCGACTTGGGTATGGATCTGGGCTTGGTGGCTGGCCTTCATGGCCGGGATGATGAATGTTGTCGGCTTCCTGAGCTTTGAGCCGCAGGCCATCTCGCATATGACCGGCACCACGTCCCTGCTAGCGATGGCGCTGGCGCAGCAGGATGTCGCTAAGGCTTGGCACTGGCTGGCGATCATTGCTGCCTTCGTGTTCGGCGCCATGCTCAGCGGCTTGCTGCTGCGCCATAGTGCGCTGCGGCTTGGTCGTCGCTATGGCGTCGCATTGGTGATTGAAGCGCTGCTGCTGGTGGCCGCTGCACAATTGTTGATGCGCCACAACGCGCTCGGCATCTATCTCGTCGGCATCGGCTGTGGCCTGCAGAATGCGATGGCGACGACCTACAGCGGCACCGTGCTGCGTACTTCGCACCTCACCGGCATGTTTACCGATCTCGGCATCAGCTTGGGCCATGTGCTACGCGGTTCCGGTTATGACAAACGTCGCCTGCAACTCTGCCTGATCGTGATTTCCGCATTTTTTATTGGCGGCATTGCCAGCGCCCTGCTGTTCGCACGTATCGGCTACGCCACGCTGTACGTCCCTGCGGGCCTCGCATTGCTGTTTGCCGGCGGTTATGCGGTGTATCGCTGGCGCAAACGCGTCGTTACGCTGGCGGATTGATTTTGCGCCGCAGCGGGTTCAGGGCGATTCGGCACCGGCGGTGACGTAACGTTTGGCCGATACGCGCACGGCTGGCGGCTTTCGTGAACTCACGAACTCGGCGTCAATTGCGGCGAGATCGCGCCAGAAATCGCGCCAGCGAGAATCACCATGCGCCTGCTCCCATCCAGCCTCGAAGCGGAAGGGCAGGGCATGCACCTGCACTTGGTGTTGGCCGTGTCCCAGTGCGGCGGCAAGCAACGTATAGATGTCCTCGATGCCGGCATCGGTCATCGCGTAGCAACCGATCGAAACGCAGGCGCCATGCACCATCAGATAGGAACCGTTGCGAGCGTGGGCGCGATCAAACGCGTTCGGGTAGCCGAGGTCGAAACTCAGGTGATAACTGCTGTTTGGATTCAGTTGTCCGGCCCTGACTTGGTAAATGCCCTCTGGCGCTTGGCCATCGCCTTCACGCTGCTTCGGACCGAGATCTCCTGAGTACGTGCAGACTGGCCACGTGTCGAGCAGCGCATAGACACCGGTGCCGGTTTGCGCCCAGACCTCGAGTTCGCGTTCTTGTTTGAAAATACGCACGAATACCGGTGCGCCCCAGTCGGCACCGATGGCGTGCAAGCGTTGTGTCAGGTGTTCGCGAACCCGGGCTTCAGCCTGATCTGCTCGTTGCAAGCCGGCAACACCGATTGTCGCCAATACCGATCGCCCCGATATCGGCCACAACAACAGTATTACGCTGACGGCCGAGAGCAGCACGAATACGAGCCAATGGCGGGGCGGGAAATGCATGCCGCGAGCATATCGTGGTCCGCAGCCGCTATCCTTCGCCGCGATTTTTGTGGGGTTGTCCGACGTGAGTTCAGTGTTTGATCCGGTGTTGCCGGGCGGTTCGCAGTTGCGCACGTATTGGCGCACGCCAGACGGTTCGGCACTGGCTTTGGCGTTGGTGCAGGCGGCGCGCAAGCACGCCGGTTTGCTGGTCGTGGTCACCGCAGACACCCACGCTGCGCATGCACTCGAAACCGAGTTGCGCGTGTTCGCCGATGCCGATCTGCCGGTCCTGCACCTGCCAGATTGGGAGACCTTGCCCTACGACGTATTTTCGCCGCATTCGGAGATCGTCGCGGCCCGCATCAGCACGCTGTATCGACTGCCATCGCTGGCACGCGGCGTGCTGGTGGTGCCGGTGTCGACGCTGATGCAACGAGTGACGCCGAAGCGCTGGCTGGCCGGACAAAGTCTGGTGCTGAAGATCGGGCAGAAGTTCGACCTCGAGACCGAAAAGCGCATGCTCGAATCAGCTGGTTACCGACATGTGCCGCAAGTGTTCGAGCCGGGCGACTACGCCACGCGTGGTGCCTTGCTTGATCTCTATCCGGCCGGCGCCGATGCGCCATATCGCATCGAATTGCTGGACGACGAGATCGACTCGATCCGCAGCTTCGATCCGGAAACCCAGCGTTCGCAAGACAAGGTTGCTCAAGTATCGATGCTGCCGGCGCGCGAATTTCCGTTGACTGAAGCTGCGACCAAAGCCTTCAAGAACGAATTGCGTGAGCGCTTCGACATCGATCCGCGACGTTCGCCGCTGTATCTGGATCTGCGTGAAGGTGCAGCACCGGCTGGCATCGAGTCGTACTTGCCGCTGTTCTTTGAATCGCTCGACACCTTGTTCGACTACCTCGGCGGTACGCCACTGTTCGTGTTGTCGCCGGGCGCGATGGAAGCTGCCGAACACTTCTGGACGCAGACTGGCATTCGGCACGAGTCGCGCCGCCACGACATCGAGCGCCCGGTGTTGTCGCCGGCTGAATTGTTTTTGCCGCCGCAGCAATTACGTGAAATCCTGAATCACCATCCACGCATCGAACTGGTGCCGGCCGGCAGCGAGAAGGCGATGCTGACACTCGGCACGCAGCCGGCGCCAAGCTTGCCGATCGACCGCAAGCACGAGGACCCGGTTGCAGCGCTGCGCCAATTTCTGCGCAGCTATCGGGGACGAGTGCTGATTGCTGCCGACTCGCCAGGGCGGCGCGAAGCCTTGCTTGATCTGCTCGCTGGGTTCGAATTGCGACCGCAGTCGATCGCGTCATGGCACAGCTTTGCCGCGTCCGATGTGCCGTTCGCGATTACCGTCGCGGCGCTCGATGACGGCCTTGCGCTTGATGATCCGCAATGGGTCGTACTCACCGAACGCCAGTTGTATGGCGAACGCGTGCAGCAAGTGCGGCGCCGCAAACGTGCCGGTCGCGATCCTGAAACCATCATCCGTGACCTTGGCGAGCTCGCGATCGGCGCACCGGTGGTGCACGAAGACCATGGCGTCGGCCGCTATCTCGGTCTGATGACGCTTGATGTCGGCGGCCAAAGCGGCGAATTCCTCGCGATCGAATACGCCAAGGGCGACAAACTCTACGTACCGGTCGCGAATCTGCACTTGGTTGGGCGATATACCGGCTCGGCACCTGAGCATGCACCCCTGCACTCACTCGGTGGCGAAGCCTGGGTTCGGGCAAAACGCCGCGCTGCTGAAAAAGTACGTGACGCCGCTGCTGAACTGCTCGACATTTACGCCCGGCGCGCTGCCAAACCCGGCGTCGAGATTCGGCTCGATGCACCGGCCTACGAACAGTTCGCGGCGAGCTTCCCATTCGAAGAAACGCCGGATCAAGCCAGCGCCATCGAGACCGTGATCGCCGATCTCGGTAAGCCGGCACCGATGGATCGCGTGGTCTGTGGTGATGTCGGCTTCGGCAAGACCGAAGTGGCCTTGCGCGCTGCATTCGTGGTGGCACAGGCCGGCAAGCAGGTTGCGGTGTTGGTGCCGACAACCTTGCTGGCACAGCAGCATCATCGCAATTTCAGCGACCGCTTCGCTGACTGGCCGATCCGCGTCGAAGTGCTGTCACGCTTCAAGTCGGCGAAGGAAACGACCGCGGCGCTCAAGCTGGTCGCCGATGGCACGATCGACGTGATCATCGGCACGCACAAGCTGCTTGCGCCGGATGTGCGCTTCAAGGATCTCGGCCTCGTCATCGTCGACGAAGAGCAACGCTTCGGTGTGCGCCACAAAGAGCTGTTCCGCAAACTACGCGCTGAAGTCGATCTGCTGACCTTGACCGCGACGCCGATCCCACGCACCTTGAATATGGCGATGGCCGGGTTGCGTGATCTCAGCATCATCGGCACGCCGCCAGCACATCGCGTCGCCGTGCAGACCTTCGTGACGGTTTGGGACAACGCGCTGCTGCGTGAGGCGTTCCAGCGCGAGCTCGCCCGTGGCGGCCAGATTTACTTCTTGCACAACGAGGTCGAGACCATCCAGAAAATGGCAGCAACGCTGGCCGAACTGGTACCAGAAGCGCGCATCCGCGTCGCCCATGGACAGATGGCCGAGAAGGAACTCGAACAGGTCATGTTCGATTTCTATCGGCAGCGTTTCAACGTGTTGCTGTGTACGACCATCATCGAGTCCGGCATCGACGTGCCGAGTGCGAACACCATCATCATCCATCGTGCCGACAAGTTTGGCCTGAGCCAGTTGCATCAGTTGCGCGGCCGCGTCGGCCGTTCGCACCATCGGGCCTATGCCTATCTGGTCACGCCCGAGCGCAAGTCGATGACGGCGGACGCTGAGAAGCGGCTTGATGCCATTGCGTCGCTGGACGAACTCGGCGCCGGGTTCACGTTGGCGACGCATGATCTGGAAATCCGCGGCGCTGGCGAACTGCTTGGTGAAGAGCAGAGCGGTCAGATCAGTGAAGTCGGCTTCACCATCTACACCGAGATGCTGGAGCGAGCGGTGACGGCACTGAAATCCGGCACAGCCGTCGACCTCGAAAATCCGCATGCCGATCGCGTTGATGTTGAGTTGCGGGTGCCAGCGTTGATCCCGGAAGACTATCTTGGTGACGTGCACGAGCGCCTGACCCTGTACAAACGCGTCAGCATGGCGCGCGACGAGGATGCGTTGCGCGATCTACAAGTCGAGATGATCGATCGGTTCGGCTTGCTTCCGGTACAGGCGCAATCGCTGTTCGCGGTCGCACACATCAAACTTTTGGCGGACCAACTCGGTATCCGCAAGCTCGATGTGGATCGTGCCGGCGGCCGCATTCACTTCCGCGCGAAACCGAATGTCGAGCCGATGACGATCATCAAACTGATGCAATCGCAGCCCAAGGTTTATGCACTCGATGGTCAGGATAAACTGCGTTTTCGTCAGGAATTGCCGGAACCAGCGCAACGCATCGAGTTCGTGCAGAAACTACTCGGCCGATTATCCGGGCGGTGATTCCGCGTGCAGGAGCGACCCCCGGGTCGCGACTGTTTCGGCGACACCGGATGACCCGAAACGAGCATCGCGTACAGGGCAATGGGTGGTTCCAGCGCTCGTCAGTGCGTACGTGGTTTACGCAGTTCGACGGCGATGAAACCGGCCATGGCGGCGAGGAATAGGCCGACCAAGGTCCATAGGCCGAAGTCGATCCAGTACGCGGCACCAAGGGTGTACTCGCCACCGGCGCGCTTGATTTGCCACAGCCGCAACAAGGCCACCGGTGTGACTGCCAGCGTGGCGATCAGCGAGGTCAGCGCACCATGTATCGGGCCATCATCACGGGCGATGTATCCGGCGATCGCGCCACCGCCGATATCCGCCAATGCCGACACGATGCGCAGGGCGAACGACAGCAGCGCGAACTGCGCGCGATCGACCATGTTGAACACGGCGGTGCTGCCGAAGCTCATCAGCAAGCTCACGGCGATGTTGAAACCGGTGCCGGCAAGTAGTGCGCGCCAGACCAGTCGACCGTTCATGCCGCGCGCGCCTTCAATGCCGCGACCGCCGGCAATTCCTTGCCTTCGAGGAATTCGAGGAAAGCACCGCCGCCGGTCGAGATGTAGCTGATCTGATCGACAACACCGTACTTGTCGATCGCCGCGAGCGTATCGCCGCCGCCAGCAATCGAAAATGCGCTCGATGCAGCGATCGCCTTGGCCAGCACCTCGGTACCGTGACCGAAAGCAGCGAATTCGAACACGCCGACCGGACCGTTCCAAACCACGGTGCCGACCTTGAGGATGCGCTCGGCATAGGCCTTTGCGGTGTCGGGGCCGATGTCGAGGATCATGTCGTCTGGGCCGACATCAGCGACCCGCTTCACCGTCGCGACGGCGTTTGCGCTGAACTCAGTGGCGACCACGACATCGACCGGCAGCGGAACGTCAGCACCACGCGCCTTGGCATCGGCGATGATCTGCTTCGCGGTGTCGATCAAGTCGGCTTCGAACAAGGACTTGCCGACCGGCAG
>Ga0073899_10002727_pt1 | contig 15762 bp, 9 predicted proteins | sample KloWWTmetaKNB5Ph_FD_88975 | JGI IMG/M metagenome (GOLD analysis project Ga0073899, IMG submission 88975) | Active sludge microbial communities from Klosterneuburg, Austria, studying microevolution and ecology of nitrifiers - Klosterneuburg... | ecosystem: Engineered > WWTP > Aerobic digester >...
AGCAGAGCATGTCTGATGTCATTCTGGAAATGCGCAATATCACCAAAACCTTCCCTGGTGTAAAGGCGCTCGACAATGTGAATTTCAGTGTGCAGCGCGGGGAGATTCACGCCCTGGTCGGCGAGAACGGCGCCGGCAAATCCACCCTGATGAAGGTGCTGAGCGGCGTCTATCCTGCCGGCTCTTACACCGGGGAAATTTTCTTCGAGCGCGAAGAGCGCAGCTTCAAAGATATTTCTCACAGCGAAAAAGTGGGGATCGTCATTATCCATCAGGAATTGGCGTTGATCCCGCTGCTTTCGATTACGGAGAACATCTTTCTTGGCAATGAGCGCGCGCGTTACGGCGTCATCGACTGGAACGAAGCTACGATGCGCACCCAGGCGCTGCTGCAAAAGGTGGGTCTCCACGAATCGCCCAACACGTTGATCACCGATATTGGGGTCGGCAAGCAGCAGTTGGTCGAAATCGCCAAGGCGCTTTCCAAAGAAGTGCGTTTGCTCATTCTGGACGAGCCGACCGCCAGTCTCAACGAGAGCGACAGCGACGCGTTGCTGCAGCTTCTGCTGCAATTCAAGGAGCAGGGCATCTCGTCGATTCTGATTTCGCACAAGCTGGGCGAAGTCTCACGCGTGGCGGACTCGATCACGATTTTGCGCGACGGCGCCACGATCGAGACGCTCGACTGTCGCAAGGATGCCATCACCGAAGACCGCATCATCCGCGGCATGGTTGGGCGTGATATGACGCATCGCTTCCCGGCGCGCACACGCAATATCGGCGAAACGATCTTCGAGGTGCGCGACTGGACGGCTTATCATCCCGCGCACGCCGACCGCAAAGTAGTCGATCAGGTCAATCTACACGTGCGCAAAGGGGAAGTCGTCGGCATCGCCGGCTTGATGGGGTCGGGACGCACCGAACTGGCAATGAGCATCTTCGGCCATGCCTACGGCCGCAACATCAGCGGGACGGCTTACAAACACGGGCAGGCCATCGACCTCAGCTCCATCGACCGGGCGATCGCCAACGGCGTCGCCTACGCCACCGAGGATCGCAAGACCTTTGGGTTGGTGCTCATCCAGGACATCAAGAACAATATTACGCTGGCGAATCTGCCGGCCGTCACCAGCGGGTTTGTGATCAATGAACCCAAAGAGATGGTCGAGGCGCAGGAATATCAACAGCGGCTGAGCATTAAATGTTCCAACATCTTGCAGAAGACTGTCAATCTCTCTGGCGGCAACCAACAGAAGGTGGTGTTGAGCAAATGGCTCTTTGCCGAGCCGGAAATCCTGATGCTGGATGAACCGACGCGCGGCATCGATGTAGGCGCCAAGTACGAGATCTACACCTTGATCAACCGGATGGCGGATGAGGGGAAAGGCGTAATCGTCATCTCTTCGGAACTGCCCGAAATTTTAGGCATCTGCGACCGCGTCTATGTGATGAACAAAGGGAAGTTGGTCGGCGAACTGGCGGGCGAGGAAGCTTCTCAGGAATCCATTATGAAATGCATTATGAACCAAGAGGTGGTCGAAGCATGGAAAATCTAAAGCGGATATTTTCGGATAATATTCGTCAATATAGCATGCTGATCGCGCTGGTCGTCATCATGGTTTTTTTCCAAATCGTCACGGACGGAGCGCTGATGAAGCCTCTGAATCTGACTAACCTGGTGCTGCAGAACAGCTACGTCGTGATTCTGGCGCTGGGCATGTTGCTCGTGATCGTGGCGGGGAATATCGATCTCTCGGTAGGTTCGGTGGCAGCTTTTTCAGGCGCCATCGCTGCCGTCCTGATTGTGAACTACAAGCTGAATTCGGCGGTCGCCGTCCTTGTCTGTCTGGCCGTGGGCGCGCTGATCGGTTCGTTGCAGGGATATTTTATTGCCTACATCAAGATCCCTTCCTTTATTGCGACGCTCGCCGGCATGTTGATCTTCCGCGGCTTGACTTTGGTGCTGCTGCGCGGCCAATCGATCGGCCCCTTTCCAGGCGAGTTTCAGGCGCTTAGCTCCGGCTTTATCCCCGACATCTTTGGCAGCGGCGGGCTGCGCATCACGACGCTGGTGATCGGCGCTATCATCTCGATAATCCTGATTTATCTGGATGTGCGCTCCCGGCAGAACCAGAGAAAATATGGCTTCGAGGTCACGCCGCTCTATTTCTTCCTTATCAAGAACCTGGTGATCGCGGGCGCGATCATGGGCTTGAGCTATCTGCTCGCCTCCTACAACGGTCTGCCCAATGTTTTGATCGTGCTGGGCGTCCTGATCGCGCTCTACGGCTTTGTGACGACCCGCACTGTGATCGGCCGCCGCGTCTATGCCCTGGGCGGCAATCAGAAGGCCGCTAAGCTTTCCGGCGTCAACACCGAACGGCTGACGCTCTATACGTTCATCAACATGGGGATTCTGGCCGCGATGGCCGGCTTGATCATCACCGCGCGGCTCAACTCGGCGACGGCAAAGGCCGGGACGGGCTTTGAGCTGGATGCGATTGCCGCCACCTTCATCGGCGGCGCCTCCGCCACGGGCGGCATCGGCACGGTTTTTGGCGCAGTCATCGGCGCGTTCATCATGGGCACGATGAACAACGGCATGTCCATCCTCGGCGTCGGCATCGACTGGCAGCAGGCGATCAAGGGCAGCGTGCTGCTCATCGCGGTCTTCTTCGACGTGTACAACAAGAACAAGAGCTAGGCAGCACAGCCTGTCACAAATTGCATAACGGCGGATCTACCCACAGATTCCATGGATGTCACAGATATTTTTCACGATTTATCTGTGCAATCTGTGGATGCATTCTGTCACAAATTGCATAAAGACGAATCTACCCACAGATTCCATGGATGTCACAGATGTTTTTCCACGATTTATCCGTGTAATCTGTGCAATCTGTGAATGCATTGTTTTCCTCACGCGCGCGCGAACCGCCTCTCCTGGTCATACGGAAAGAAGTCAAGGATCTCACCTGCGCCGGTGCGCTCCTGTAGCCCGCGCCAGAACTCCACGGTGAAAAGTTGGCTGTGGTGCGCTTCCATCACCTGACGCAGCGGCGCGGGAAACCAAAGAAACTTGCGGAACTCCTCCGGAAAGATGTCGTTCTCGGCCACCGCAAACCAGGGCTGGTCGGACAATTCGTCCTCGTAGGTGCGCGCCTCGGGCATGATGCGAAAGTTGCAGTCGGCCAGCAGACACAATTCGTCGTAATCGTAGAAAACCACGCGGCCGTGGCGCGTCACCCCAAAGTTCTTGATAAAGAGATCGCCCGGAAAGATATTGGCTGTCGCCAGATCGACGATGGCGTGGCCGTAATCGATCACGGCTTCCTTGGCTTTTTCGAGGCTCATCTCCTTGATGTAGAGATCCAGCGGATAGAGCCGGCGCTCGGTGTAGAGATGCTTGATGATCACCTCATCATCGGTGATGGTGACGGTGTTGGACGCCGTCTCTTGCAACTCCTGCAACAGCTCCGGCGCAAAGCGGTCGCGGCTGAAGCTTAACCCCTCGAACTCCTGCGCATCGACCATGCGCCCCACGCGGTCGTGTTTGAAGACCAGCTTGTAGCGATCCTTCACCTGGGCGCGTGTCGAGGTCTTGGGATAGGCGAAGCGATCCTTGATGATCTTGAAGACCATGTCGTAGGAGGGCAGCGTAAAGACCGTCATCACCATGCCGCGCGCGCCGCGGGCGATCTCGAACTTGTCGTTGGAGTTGTTGAGGTGGCGATAAAGCGTGCGGTAGCGTTCGGTCTTGCCATGTTTGTTGTAGCCGATGGAGATATAAAGTTCCGCCACCGGCTTGAGCGGCAGGATGCTTTTGAGAAAGCCGACCAGATCGCCCGGAGTTCCCACATCGACGTGAAAGTAGGAGCGCGTAAAGCTGAAGACGATGCTTGCTTCCTCTTCCGAAAAGAGCGCGGCGTCGACCAAGATGCCCTCGTCCGTGTTGAGCAGCGGCAGGATGATCGGGATCACGCGGTTGCGTTTGCGCACGCGCCCGACCAGATACGCGCCTTTGTTGCGATAGAAGACCGACTTCACCATTTCCACGGCGTCGAAGTCGGGCGTTTCCCAATAGAAGCGCAGATATTCTTGCATCACGCGCGCCACTCGCTGCGCATCGCCTTCCATGTCTTGATAGGGGATGACAAACGCATAGTCGCGCAGGATGGATTTGATCATGTCTTCGAGCGTGTTGACCTGGCTGTAGACGCGCACGATGGGGGTGTCGCCGGTGGGAATGGTCGTGGCGCCAAACCAGACGAACTCTAGCTCCGGCTCGACGCCGACCGTCGTCAGGATGCGTCGCGTCACCGAGTTGTAGAAAGTTTCCGCCAGCTCGACGTCTCTGCGTTGATTGATGAGGCGGGCGTAGGCTTCTTTGATGGCTGCCCACACATAGTAGCTGTTGGCGTGCGCACCCAACAGTACGCGCAGTCCGTTGACCAGGCGTTGGATGACCTGCTCGCGCAACCCCAGCCGCTCGGTCGCATCCTCCTGCCATTTTGCCCACTCACGCCGCTCGAAACGATCCTGCGCGCGCCGCGTGACCGCCTTGAACTCGTTGTGATAGTCATCGAAAGCGCCGTGGATCGTGGCCGCGGCATTGCGCGCCAGGTTGGGTTTGATCGGTTCGCCATTCATTTTCTGTAAAATACCTTGTTGGCAATTGGGTTGCTTGCGATTAACACCGCGGCCAAGGCTGCATGACTGCACAGCACGCCCACAGTATACTGTAAAAAGCGCCACATCAAGAGCCGAGCGACGGGTATAGAACACTCGGACTGCATCCAGAGTCAAACCAACGGAGGGTCAAGCGGATTTCGTGTGGTTACGTGCCGGGGACAGGCTTGCGGTGCTTCGGTCGAGCAGACAGCGATCAGCCCGTCCCCGGCGCGTAAGCCTCGACCCCATGAATTCCGGGGTTGAGCCACAAAAAGGAAGCGCTTGCGGCCGCAAGCGCCTCCTTTTTGTTTTGACTCTGCAACTACCGTGTCGCGTGTAGGCTTGAACCTGGAAAATCAGGTGGGTGTCCGCTGGGCGTTTCCGTCTTGCCAAAGGTGGCTGTTACGTACGCGCCGCTTGGCTGAACTCCCCGGTAGATTATGTTGGCTCGGCTCCTGACGTATTCGCATCACGCATATCGCTGGGTCTTGGCCACAGTATGGCACGAAGCCGCTGCGCCGTCATGCGACAGATGTAGGATTTACCGGAAAAGATTAGCAACATTTAGCTTCACCTGGTCGCAGCGGTGAAAAGCAGACGCCAACCGCGCAACATAATGTTCCAATTCTGCCACGAATTATTCTACATCCTTCATTGGCAGAATGGAGTCGAGAACCTACACCCTATCGGGTGCTGGCGGAGGTCGTGCGCAGCATGTGGATGAGCGCCGCGGCGCTAAGGGCCATCACCGCCAGGAAGACGACTATGGCGCTAAGGGGCAGAAATGCCCAGCGCGTCTCCTGCAGCGGCGCCAGCAGCCCGGCTGCAATTGCTGAACCAACACTCATGCCTATCAAGATCAGCCCCACCGTCAGTCGGCGAGCAGTCTGGCTAAACTGCTCAACACTAGCAGCAAGCTCATGGGCGTCGAGTTCGACGACGAAGCGTCCGCGGTTGAGCTGGTCAAGTCACTTGAGAGCCGCACTTTCCAGATTGGGCGCCTGGCGGAGCAGCGCCTTGCCTGCACGGAGAGCCTGCAGCTTGAGGGTATGAGTGATCTGTTCGGCGCTAAACTGCTCACCCAACATGGACAGACTTTCGTCAAACGCTACTTGCACCCAGTTCATCTGCGGGTTGAGGGTGAGCGCAATCACTTCACCTTCCACGATAGCTTTCATGGCGAGAGTTAACGCATGGCTGAGGCGCAGACCATGGATGGACAGAACGTGCAGAACCTGGTTCATCATTTCGGCAAACGACGCTTCTGCCGAGAGAAAGACCCAATATCGGTAAAACGCTCGTTCGATGTCGGCGCGGAAGACACGTTCATCCAGCGGAGGATGCGGTTCGCACAGTAACAGTGTGACAGCGGCGAGACCCTGAGGGTCACCTTGGCTCAGACAGGCCAACAGGTCCAAGAGATCCAAACGCTGATCTTGGCGTAATTCACCGATCAATCCGAGATCCAAAAATATCAGCCTGCCCGTATTCGGGTCGACCCACACATTGCCGGGATGCGGATCGCCATGGAAGAAGCCATCGATCAGGATTTGTTTGACCAAGGCGCGCACGAAGATTTGCGCTACAGCCGACCGGTCTACACCACTTTCATCGAGTAGAGCAGGATCGGTGAGTTTGATGCCCTGGATATATTCCATGGTCAGCACACGAGTGGAACTGTAGGCGTCATAGATGCGCGGGATGTGCACCTCAGGCAACACAGCCATAGTCGCGGCCAGCCGTCGTGCATGGTAGGCTTCATTCTGGAAGTCTAGCTCCTTGAGCATACCGGCGGCGAACTCCTCCACAACGCCGCTTAAATTCATCTGGCGCGCCCAGGCATAGCGATTCTCCAAGACACTCGCCAACTTGATCATGACACCCAGATCGGCAGTGACCATCGCGCTAATATTGGGGCGTTGCACCTTGACCACCGCTAGATCACCGCTGTGCAAGGTAACACGATGGACCTGGGCCAGCGAAGCAGCGGCCACCGGCGTGGGGTCAAAGGCGGCAAATAACTCCTCGGGCGGCGCGCCAAGTTCCTGACGAATGATCGCGCGCGCGATATCTGCTGGGAAGGAGGGGACTGTGTCCTGCAGCTTGGCTAGTTCGGCGCTCCACTCGGCGGGCAGGCTCGCGACTTGACTGGAGACCATTTGGCCAAATTTGACATAGGTGGGACCAAGTTCTTGTAGCAAGAGGCGCACTTTGGCCGGTGTGCTCATTCCCGTCAAAAGGTCGGGGCGCGGCGACAGGTAGTGTGCCAGCCAGGTGTGCAGCGACCCAATCGGGGTAGGGCTGAGGGCGATGTCAAGACCATAGCGCCATACCATGTCATGCACTTGCTGCAGACGCACGTTTTCAACGAGCGTTTTGCCACGCAGCCCAGGGATGTGATCGATGCGCTGCCAAAACAGATAAAGATGACCATCCCGATCCAATTGCGGGCGGTCCAGCCCCAAAACCGCGTCGACCGCGGCCACCAGCAGCGCGAGCAGACTAGAGGCAACCAGGATCCAGAGCCAGCGTGGTTGGGCCACTGTCCAATCAAAAGGCGAAAAGATGATAAGAAAGCTAAAAAGGGATGCGTTGACGACAATTAAGAAAAGACCGGTGGAACGAATCAGCAGTTGGCCCACCAAGACGATGAGCAGTGGCTTGGCCAGATTATCGATCAGGCTAAAGAGCAAGCCGACCAGCAGATAGGTGAGCAGGCTGCCGTGCTGGAGGTGGATTTGAGACAGCAGGGTGAGCACCAGCATAACCGCCAAGGCATTGGCCGTGACCTGGACGGCAAAGCGGAGCAGCCCCTTGGCGCGCAAGGAGCGTTGTGTGGGGCGGCTGTCGGTCGGATTGATCGCCTGGTTGTTCATACTATTTCTCGTTCCCGAGCCGCCCATCACGCGCCAGCGGCGGGCGTGAAATGAGAATGGCCGATCGCTTATTATCCACTTGGCTCCATTGCCCTTTCCCAGCCTCACTGGGAGGAGCGCCAAGAGAGCGCCTCTGCAACAATGTGACCGCCACCCCAAACACGGCGCCCTCTACTCCTTGTCCGGAATCTGCTCTGCTCCTCAGCGGGACGCAGTCCAGACGAAGATTAACTCTTCTTAGGCGATTACTTTTGGGCTGCAATCGCCTTGTGTAGAATCTCCAAGAATTCGTCCAACGGTACGCGGTGGATCCGCGCTGCCCATTCCACGGTGAGCGCCTTTGTCAGCAGCCGGCGCAGCGAATAGCGGCCCACCCGCTTGACTCCAAAAAGCTCCATCACATCGGCAATGTCGCCATATTCTTCCAGTAGATCCGAAATAGACGTGTCTTTGGTGATTTCCATACCTACTCCCTCTACTCTTATAGCCGCCCCCGTGCCTGATTTGGACGCCAAAGGCCGCAAACACGAAGAATGTCGCGGCGACAATGGCAAACGAAAGCCACATCGACCAGCGTTGTCTAAACCAAAGCCCAACGCCGGCCATAACGTAAGCCAATCCGGCCAGAAAGTTGAACAAAGATACGCGTCTGCTTCTCTACGTGACCTCTTCTTTCCACATGCGTTGTAGGTTGTTCATAGCTGTGCAGACGCGAGCGCGGTCATAAAGCCGCTGATCATCAGGACAGCGACGCCCAGTATGATGTTAAGCGACAGCAGACGGATGCTTAGTTTTTCTTGGAATAAGCTGGATGATGTGGCCCGATGGCGCAGTCCTAGGCTGCGGAAAAGAGCCACAACGATCATGACCGCTACCAGAAGATGCTTTAAGGTCAATGCAGTTGTGTAGGCATTGCCCAGGCTGAACAGACCCTGAAACGCAGGGTTGCGATTGGCTTGGATCGCGCCAGTCACCACCAACCCAATCATGCTTATGTAGACCAGAACACTTTGTCGTCGCAGGATCGCATCCATGAATTGCCTGGTCTGCGATCCCTCCAACATCTTTTTGGCCGTCGGCAACGTCGTCAACCCCAGGGCGATCAGTCCTCCAATCCAAATAGTTGTGAACAGGTCATGCAGAAATATCACGGTGGCCAAAATAATAAAATCGCTTGACATATTGTCTCCTTTGATGTTGACGTAGTCGCTCTTGGCCAACCCTGGACGGCGAAGCGGCATCGATAGGGTCAACTATCGTCATCTCAGGCTATCTCACGCTGATCTCATCATGCGCCGATAGCCGATCACCAGGATAGGCACGATGATGGCCGCGGCGACCACATGCAGAAACGCGGCGATCGTGCTGGCAATGACCGTGCGGTTGGGAACCGGCAGGATATAATCTGGGATAAAGCTCAACATCAAGGCAGCCAGCGAGATCCACAAAAAGGTGCGCACCGGGTCGGCGGAACGATACGCCAGCCACGCCAGCAGCCCGGTAGCGAGCAACGCAGGCGCCAGCGTAAAGATGGCCGCGCGCACCGCGCTGTCCAATGGCTGAAACAGCGCTGCGTCGGGCCAGATGAACAGCGCCGCCGCCCGCGCGATCAATACACCCAGGATGGCAGCCGCAGCTGCGATCAGCCCCAAGACTAACCACTGGCGAAAGCTGGGCTGGTCAGTCGCACGCATTTGAGATGAACTGTGTACGGTCATGAAAGTGTCTCCTATCTGCTTCACTGAAGTTAATCAATTGTTTGCGATCGGCGCCATCACGCGTGGGCGTCAATGGCATGTTCTGTGGCGAGCTTTTGTTCCAGCGTCTGAATGCGGCTGTGGAACATGCGGTGACATAGGATAGCTCCTTTCGGGCCTGGTAGAAATGCCTCACGGCGCCACCAGAGTAGCAGATACGCCGCCGTTTGTATTTGACTTTTGTCGGATTTGGCAGGGAAAGAGAAGGTTTAGCTGGCGAGCAGCGCCTTGGCAGCCAGCCCGTCAGGGCTGGTCTAGACCAGCGAAGGAGAATTTGGCCTGTGGCGACATCGACGGTGACAGCTATCCTGAACTGGTGATTGGAAATTTTGGTGAGAGGTCGCAAAAACTCCAAGAACTGTATATGGCGAACGTTCTTTAGAAGGCTTGGCGGACGCTATTGCCACTAGTGCACATGGGCTGAAATACCTCATTGGTTGCCTGGTAGGGGCGCATCCCCGTGTGCGCCCGGAAGCCGGACAGGCACGGGGGCCTGTCCCTACCAAATTTACGGGCAGAATTACGCCCACCTGTACTAGCGACTTTGATGGGGATGGCGCACTCGAGATATTGCTGGGCTGCTCAATTTGCTCTATGCACGACGCAACTGGTTCTCTCAATGGACGAGGTTATCTGCTGGAGCCGCGCCAATTTACCGGTGTCGTGACCGTGACCGCAGTTTCTCGCCTTGAGATGCTGCCTGGTCCGGAGCCTCGATGTCCAGGCTCCGCCGTTGATGCCATCAATGCGGACGGCGACGGAGTCGATGAATTAGTCATCCTTGCACCTTGCAGCGATTTTACAGAGACCGGCCAGGCTGGAAACGTCTATGTGCTTGGCGATCCCAATCGACATCGAGTCTATCTGTCGGCGTCGTCTCGGTAAGCCAATTACCAGGCCTGCCGGATCGCCTCCACCGTCTCGACCTGCTCCAGGCTGCTCAAGTCCCCCAGCGGCTGGCCGAGATAGGCGGCGCGGATCACGCGGTGCATCACCTTGGCGTTGCGCGTCTTGGGCAACGCGCTGACAAACTTGACCGTGCGCGGCTTGAGCGGCTTGCCCAGCTCGGCGGTGACGAGCTCGATCAGCGCGGCGCGCAGCGCTTCGTCCGGAGCGACCCCGTCGCGCAACACGCAGAAGCCGACCACCTCCTGATCCTTGACAGGGTGCGGCGCGCCGATGACCGCGGATTCCTTGACCGCCGGGTGGCTGTTGAGGATCGCCTCCACCTCAGCCGGGCCAAGGCGCTTGCCGCCCACCTTGATCGTGTCGTCGCTGCGGCCGAGGATGTACCACAGCCCATGCGCGTCGATGGCCGCAAAGTCACCGTGCACCCACACGCCGGGCAGCTTGTTCCAGTAGCTCTCCAGATATCGCTCCCGGTCGCGCCAGAAACCGCGCGTCATGCCGATCCACGGCTGGCGGATGACCAGTTCGCCCACCGCGCCGCGCACGGGGTCGCCGTGCTCATCCACCACATCGGCGTCCATCCCCACCACCGGCCCGCTGAACGCACAGGGCGCAAGCGGCCGGAAAAAATCGCCGCAGAGGATGCCGCCGCTGATCTCGGTGCCGCCGGAGTAGTTGAGGATCGGCTTGGCGCCGCCCAGCACCGTGTGAAAGGTCCACAGCCAGCTTTCCGGATCCCACGGGCTGCCGGTGGAGCCGATGGCGCGCAGCGACGACAGATCGTGGCGTTGCACCGGCTCAACGCCGTGCGGCTTGAGGCTGCGGATCAACGTCGGCGAGATGCCCAGGTGGCTGACCTGGTGGCGCGCCGCCAGCGACCAGACGCGGTCGACCGCGGGGAAATCAGGCGCGCCGTCGTAGAAGAGCATCGTAGCGCCGTTGAGCAGCGCGCCAAACACAAGCCACGGCCCCATCATCCAGCCCATATCGGTGAACCAGAAGATCGTGTCATCGTGCTTGAGATCCATGCTGTGGCGCATGTCCTGCGCGGCTTTGATCGGGAAGCCACAGTGCGTGTGCACCGCACCTTTGGGCCGGCCGGTGGTGCCGCTGGTGTAGATGATCATCAGCACATCTTCGGCGTCGGTGATCTCTGTGGCGGCCACATCGGATTGCGCTGGGACAAGATCATGCCACCAATAGTCGCGGCCAGGCGACATAGGCGTATCTGCTCCCCCGGTGCGGGCGACCACGATCACATGCTGCACATTCGGCGCATCCGCACAGGCGACATCGACGGTGGGCTTCATCGGCGCGATCGCCCCGCGGCGCGGCAATCCGTCCGCGGTGACGATGGCCTTGGCGCCGGCGTCGGTCAGCCGCGTGACCACGGCGCCGTGGCCGTAGCCGCTGAAGAGGGGCAGGATCACGCCGCCGATCTTGATGATGGCGAGAAAGGCAATCGCCAGTTCAGGGATCATCGGCATATAAAGCGCCACGGCATCGCCCTTGCCCAGGCCAAGCCCGCGCAGGGCGTTGGCGCAGCGGTTCACTTCGGCGTGCAATTCAGCGTAGGTGAAGGTGCGCACGGCGCCTTCCTCGCCTTCCCAGCGCAGGGCAATGTGGTTGCGCACCGGCGTCGTCTGCCACTTGTCCAGACAATTGTGGATGATGTTGAGCTTGCCGCCCACACACCAACGCGGGAACTCGCTGCCGTCGCTCAGATCTACGACCTGCGTGTAGGGTTCATAAAACTCGATGCTGAGGTCGGCCAGGGCCGCGTCCCAGAACCAGGCGATGTCGTCGCGGACGCGTGCGTGGAGTTCGTCGTAGCCGGCGATATGATGACGTTGCATAAAATGCTGGAGGTTGCTCTCAGCAATCCAACGTTCGTTGGGCTGCCAGACAAGCGCTTGACCAAACGGGAACGTTGCGGAATCGTGCTTTTCGGCTGTCATCAGAGTGTTCTCCTCTTGATTTCGTGATTGTAACACAACCGCTGCGCATGGATGAGTCAACGCGCAAAGACGAGGCTGTTCCAGAATTTTGGGGTTCAACCGGAATTTATGTAGTCGGGCCTTACGTGCCGGGGACGGGCTGATCGTTGTCTGCTCGACCGAAACACCGCAAGCCCGTCCCCGGCACGTAACCACACGAGATTCGCTTGACCCAATTTTGGCAGAACCTCCCGCCTCTGGTCAAGGAAGAGCGGGTTGAACAGGGGCGCCTTCCTGATCAATGGTGGGGATGTCGCAACAATTTGCTCAACATCGACGGCAACCATTACTATAAGGTGGATGACGTGGCGACGCGTTTGTGGCAACTACTCTATGGAACCCAGGAGTCAGCCTGTGTCAGACTCTACCCAGCCAACGCAGCCCTATTGGAACCTACCGCTGCATGAAGTCGAGCGACAGCTCGACGCCACAGCTGACGGCCTGACCACGCAAGCAGCAGGCCAGCGCCTGGAGCAGGTTGGCCCCAACCAATTGACAGCCTCGCAGCAACTCGGCGCCCTGCACATTTTTCTTGAACAATTCAAAAGTCCCATCGTTCTGATTCTGCTCTTTGCCACAGCCGTGTCGGCGATCCTGCAGGATTGGATCGATGCCACGATCATCCTCGCCATTGTCTTCGGCAGCGCGCTGTTGAGCTTTTTCCAGGAATACAGCGCCAGCACCGCGGCCGCGCGCCTGCGCGCACAGGTCGGTGCGCGCGCCATCGTGTTGCGCGACGGCCAGCCGCAACAACTCCCGGCTGAACAAGTCGCGCCGGGCGATGTGGTGTTGCTCTCAGCCGGCAGCCTGATCCCGGCGGACGCGCTTGTGCTGGAAGCTAAGGATTTCTTTGTCAACCAGGCGGTGTTGACCGGCGAGACTTTCCCCGTCGAAAAGACGCCGGGGCTGGTTGCCGTCGATGCGGCGCTGGCAAGTCGCACGAATATGGTTTTCATGGGCACAAACGTGCGCAGCGGAACTGGCCGCGCATTGGTAGTCGCCACTGGCCGCGCCACGGCCTTCGGACAGATCGCCGACCGGCTCACTTTGCGTGCGCCCGAAACCGAGTTCGAGCGCGGGATTCGGCGGCTGGGCTATTTGTTGAGCGAAGTAATGTTCGTGCTGGTCTTCACGGTCTTTGCGCTCAACGTGATTTTTCAAAGACCGCCGCTCGATTCGCTGCTTTTCTCCATCGCGCTGGCCGTGGGGCTGACCCCGCAGTTGCTGCCTGCTATCATCAGCGTTAACCTGGCGCGCGGGTCACAGCGCATGGCGCAAGCCGGCGTCATCGTGCGACGGCTTGCCTCTATCGAGAACTTTGGCAGCATGGATGTGCTGTGTACGGACAAAACAGGCACATTGACCGAAGGCGTCGTCCAACTGGATCGCGCGCTGTCCCCAGATGGAAACGAATCGGCGCGCGTCCTGCAACTGGCCTATTTCAACGCTCACTTCCAGACCGGCCTGGCCAACCCGCTCGACGAAGCGATCCAGGCCAAGAGCACGCCCGACCTGACTACGGTCAGCAAGATCGACGAAATCCCCTATGACTTTGTGCGCAAGCGGCTGAGCGTCGTAGTCGATGAGACATTCACAGGCGCGACCACGCGGCGGCTGATTGCGAAAGGCGCGCTGGAACCGATTCTGACCATCTGCACGCAGGTCTGGGAGGGCGGTCAAGCGATGGCGCTGGATCAAGCCCGCCGCCGCGCGCTGGCCGACCAGTTTGCCGGCTGGAGTGCGGACGGGTTCCGTGTGCTGGGCATTGCCGAGCGCGTCGTCGAGCCAAAGTCCAGCTATGACTACAGCGACGAGCGAGATCTGATCTTTGCCGGCTTTCTGCTCTTTTTTGACCCGCCCAAGGCTGGCGTTGCGCAGACGGTGGAGGCGCTGGAACGGCTTGGCGTCGATCTCAAAATCATTACCGGCGACAACCGGCTGGTGGCCGCGCACACCGCGGCCACCCTCAAGCTGCCCGTGCGCGGCATTCTCACCGGCAGCGATCTGGAAGCGCTGCGCGACGAGGCGCTGTGGCAGGCGGCCGAACGCACGACGATCTTTGCCGAGGTCGATCCCAACCAGAAGGAGCGCATCATCCTGGCGCTGCAGAAGATGGGCCACGTCGTCGGCTATATGGGCGACGGCATCAACGACGCGCCTTCGCTGCACGCCGCCGATGTGGGCATTTCGGTCAACACGGCCGTCGATGTAGCCAAAGAAGCGGCCGATCTGGTGCTGCTGAACAAAGATCTGTCTGTGCTGGAGCAGGGCATCATCCAGGGACGGCGCACCTTTGCCAACACGCTCAAGTACGTCTTCATGGCGACGAGCGCCAACTTTGGCAATATGTTCAGCATGGCTGGCGCATCCTTGTTTTTGCCCTTCTTGCCGATGTTGCCCAAACAAATCTTGCTGATCAACTTCATGACCGACCTGCCCGAAATGACGATCGCCGGAGACAGTGTGGACGATGAGTACGTGCGCCGCCCGCACCGCTGGGACATCGGTTTTATTCGCCGCTTTATGTTCACCTTTGGTCCGATCAGCTCGATCTTCGACTTCTTGACCTTTGGTGTGTTGTTATGGGTGCTGCGCGCCGACCAGGCCGTCTTTCACACGGGGTGGTTCGTGGAGTCGGTGCTGTCGGCGGTGCTCGTCGTCTTTGCCATGCGCACGCGGCTCCCCTTCTTTCGCAGCCGGCCCAGCGCGCCGCTGCTGCTCACCGCGCTGGGCGTGATGGCCGTCACCCTCTGGCTGCCTTATGCGCCTTTTGCCGGTTTGCTTGGCTTTGCCCCCTTGCCTTTGCCTTATCTTGCGTTGATCTTTGCCATCGTGGGCCTTTATTTCGTCACGGCCGAGATCGCCAAGCACTACTTCTACCGGCGTGAAGATCGCGTTCATCCGCCTTCAGCTACAACATGATGACGATTATGCCTCTTGTCCAAGCCCGGCGCCAACATTCCCACCGAATATCGGGACATCTTCCCGAAGCTGGCCGAGATCGGCGTCCTGCCCGAAGGGTTGGCAATTCCCAGCCAGCCTGTAAAATCTTGCGCAAGCTAAACTTCTAACAACCTTTGGGTAAACCGGATCGCACTGAATTTCTCTGGATAGTGATTGTCGTTAGTCCCGATTGGATCCAGCGCCCAGCCCACACTTACCTGCTCGCCGTTGATCGGCAGTAGTTCGTAGCGCCCCAAAAAGATGCGCCAGCTATCGCCTTCGGCGGGCGGCGTTGCGCGCTCCCCAGCCAGTTCCTTCATGCCTGCCCACGGCAGCACGATCATCGCGGTCCAGCCTTTGCTGACGTGAGCAGGGTCGTTCAACACACCGTCGATATGGACAAAATTCTGCAACCCGGGGAAATCCCAATCGCGGTACGCCCACCGGTTGCCGCGCGGATGCGACCCACGCCAAAAGTAATGGCCGGTGCGGTCGTGGTTGCCGCCAAAGGTCAACGCGTGGTTGGATAAAATTTCAAATTCAGCTTTTTGATGCCAGCCATGCTGCTCGTAAACATCCTGCCAGATGTAAAACACTTCGTAGATGGTG
>Ga0073899_10002729_pt1 | contig 15760 bp, 11 predicted proteins | sample KloWWTmetaKNB5Ph_FD_88975 | JGI IMG/M metagenome (GOLD analysis project Ga0073899, IMG submission 88975) | Active sludge microbial communities from Klosterneuburg, Austria, studying microevolution and ecology of nitrifiers - Klosterneuburg... | ecosystem: Engineered > WWTP > Aerobic digester >...
GACGAGGCGCCCGACGCGAACGGCGGGCAAGCGAAGGGCAGCACCGACTACTACGGCATCGGGGTCCGTTTCTCGTCGGACGCCGATCGCGTGGGCTTCCTCACCGAGATCGATCTCGGGTGGCGCCGCTTCCGCGCCGAGTGGGAAGACGGCACCACGCTCGAGATGTCCGAAGCGCCCCTCGAGTTCCGCATCGGCCTCGGCGCCGACATCCGCGTCACCACCTTCTTCTCGCTGTCGCCCATGGTCTCGCTCGGCGCCGGCTCGTTCGGCAAAGCCGAGTGGACGGCGGCGAACGGGACCAAGTCGGACGCCTACCTGCCCGGCGACGAGGGCGCCGGGCATGGTTGGCTCACGTTCCAGCTCGGGGGGCACTTCGACATCCCCCCAGGCGGCGACTGATCAGCCGGCGCCGGGGCTTCCGGGCTCACTGCCGCCTGGCTCGTTGCCCCCGGGGTTTCCGGGCTCGCTGCCCCCGGGGTCGCTGCCCCCGGGGTTTCCGGGCGAAGCTCCCGGCGGGCAGCTGATGGTCTCGGTCTTGGTCTCCACGTCGTACGACACCGTGCAGTCCGGCGGGTAGCAGACCTCGAACTCCTTGCCTTGATTGTCGACCCCGACCGCGCAGGGCGCGTCGCCACAGCTCTCGTAGGCGCCGGCGATGGGCTGGCAGTCGCCGCCACCCGTGCCGGGGTCCTCGTCCGCGCAGTAGTCGAAGCACTGCGGCGGGTAGCTCTCGGCGCAGATGGTCTGCACGTTTTTGCAACCCTCGACCACTCCGGCCAGACGCACGCGCTGGCTTCCGTCGGACTCGTCGGACTTGCTCGAGCAAGCTCCGAGAACCAGGGAACCCGTGAGCACCGCAAAGATCGTCATGTGTTTCATCGTCGTCTGCCTTTCTTCCACTTGTCGTTGAACGAACTTCTCCCGCCACGCGCGCAGGCGCGCGTGTGCGTGAAACCTTGCCGTGTCGCCGAGAGCTACGGTCCGCTGCTGCCGTCGGCAGAGCCCGGCGAGTCGTCGAGACCGCCATCTGACGGAGAGGCGCAGGCGATCGTCTCTTTACCGGTCGCCGCCTCGTACGAAACCGTGCAGTCCATCCCGACGCACACCTGGATCAGCGTGCCCTTCGCGTCTTCGCCGACCACGCACTGCTCGTCGCCGCAGATCTTCACGTCGCCCTCGCCGCTGCAGGCGCTGCCCTTCTTGGGCGGGCCGTCAGCGCAGTAGTCGAAGCACTGTGGGGGGTCGGTCGTCAGGCACGTGCTCTCGACCTGGGCGCACTCCCGGAGGTCGCCCGGGTAGTAGACCGGCTCGGGCTGGGGCGAGCCGGTGCTCGGGTTCGAGCACCCGACCGCGATCCACGAAACCAGCAGCCACTTCGTCCGCGCCATGACCAGCCCTTTTGCAGCCCGCGTGCCAGGCGCGATTGTGCGACTTTTCAGCCGCTTGGGCCACCTCCGAGGGCCGGAGGGCGTCTCATGAGACACCGGCACATGTCTCATGGCACGCTTGAGACACCTTGGAGCGCATCGCCAGCCGGTATCAGGTCGTCGGACGCCTGGGCGAAGGGGCGAGCGGCGAGGTGCTGCTGTGCGAGGACCTGACCTCGGGTGGAAGGGTGGCGCTGAAGCGCCTCGAGGCGGGCTCGGCCGAGGCGACGGCGTTGCTGCGCCGCGAGCTCGAGCACCTGCGCCGCGCGCGCCACCCGCACCTGGTCGACGTCCGAGAGTTCGGCTTCGATCTGGAGCGACGCCGGGCGTTCTACACGGCGCGCGTGGTAAGCGGGGAGACGCTCGGCCGCTTCGCGCGCGGGCGCCCGTGGGCCGAGCTGCTCGTTCCCCTCGGGCATGCCCTCGACGCACTGGCGCACCTGCACGCGCTGGGCCTGCTCCACGGTGACTTCAAGCCCGACAACATCATGGTGTCGGCCAGCGGGGACGGCACGTTGCTCGATCTGAGCGCCAGCGTGCGCATCGGAAGTGGCGAGCGTCCGGCGATGGCCACACCGGGGTATGCAGCGCCGGACGCCGTGCTCGATGCGCGCAGCGATCTGTACGCGGTCGGCGCCACCCTGCGCGAGCTGGCACGCGAGGCGAGCGCGGTGCCCTCGTCGCTGCCGTCGCTGATCCGCCGCCTCACGCAGCCCGATCCGGCCTCGCGCCCCGCGAACGTGGATGAGCTGCTGACGCTGCTGGGCGTCGAGGTCTCGCAGCGAGCCGCGGTCGTTCCGTATGCGTTCGTCGGGCGCGAGACCGAGCTCGGCATGGCAGCTGCCGGGCGGACGCTGCATGTCGTCGGCGCCCCGGGCAGCGGCAAGAGCACGCTGCTCGCAGAGATCGTGGCGCGCGCCGAGACCGCAATGCCCGTGGTGACCCTGGACGGCACCCGCCCCGACCCCTTCGCTCCGCTGCTGCGGCACCTCGACTGGACGGGGCCGGCCGACGCACTGGCGGTGATGGACGCGCTGTCGGAGCTGGAAAATCGGGGCGAACGGCTGCTGATCGTGGTCGATGACGTGCAGCGGTTCCCCCCTGCCTCGCGGCGCATTCTGGCGGCGATGGTCGAGGTCGCCGGGCGCTCAGCGAACGTCGCCGTCGTGAGCGCGGGAACCGAGCCGTTCGCGCACCCGGAGGTCGTGCTTCCACCGCTGCCCGACGCAGCGCTGGCCCGCTGGCTCGGACCGCTCCTGGCACCCGAGGCGCTGGCGGTGGTGCTCGATCGGTCGCGCGGGCTGCCGGGCGTGGCGCGGCGCCTGGCGCTGGCGGCGATGGACGGCGCGCTGGGTCCCGAAGCGCTGGCCCAGCTCGCAGACCGCCTCGGCGACGGCCCGGTGCTGGACGCGCTGTCGCCAGGCGAGCTCGAGGCGCTGGCCGCCGCCGCGAGCGGCGTGCTCTCCGAGCGTGCCGCCGCGGGCCACGAGCTCTCGCCCGCCACGCTGGCTCGACTCGAGCAGCTGGACGTCTTGCGGGCGCGCGGGCCGGATTGGGTCGCCACCCGCCCGATCGCCAGCGACACGCTCCGCGCGCGCCTGGGCGAGCCGCGCTGGCGCGCCGTCCATGTTCGGCTGGCGCAGGCGCTCGCGGTCACCCGCGCGACCAACGCCGACGAGGCGCACGCCCTCGGGGCCGCCCTGCTGCACGCGCTCTTCGGCGGAGAAGAGGTCAGCGATCGGCTCGAGACGGCACGCGACGCGGTGGAGCGCTGGCCGCACGCCTTTGCCCTGCTGCCCGGGTGCTCCGACGCCCGCCTCGAACCGCCGGCCCGGGCGATCGAGCTGGCGCGCATCCAGATCGCAGCCGGCGAGCCCGAGCGCGCACTGGCCCGCCTGACCCACGCGCTTCGCCGGCGCCCCGCCCACGACCACCGGGCCGATCTGCGCGAGCTCGCGGGCCAGGCGTACGCCGCCCTCGGTGATACCCGGCGCGCGGCCGGCGCCCTGACGCGTGCCCAGAGCCGGCGGCCGAGCGCCGCCCTGGCCCACGCGCTGTCGCTGGTGCACGCCAAGCAGGGCAAGAACCACGAGGCGCGCGCGGTCGCAGAGGGCGCGCTGCCGATCGCCCAAGGCTCGGTGGCGATCGACCTGTGGTGCGACGTGGCCCAGGCCTCGAGCTTCTTGGGCGACGCCCCGGCCGCAGAAGAAGCCCTGGCGCGCGCCGCCGCGCTCGACACGAACAGCGGGCGCACGTCGACCCGGCGGGCGGCAGTGCGCGGCCTGGTCGCGTTGCGCCGCGGCGACTCGGCCGCGGCCGAGCTCGCGTACGCGGAGATGCTGAAGCTGGCGCTCGAGCATCGGCTCGACGATCTGGTGGCCTTCGCCGGCTTGAACTACGGCGCCGTGTGCCACCAGCGCGGCGCCTTCGCCGCCGCGCTCGACGCCTACACGCGGGGCCTCCGGGCCGCGCGCGTCCGCGGCCTGACGTCGGCCGAAGCGCGGGCGGCCTACAACCTGGGAACGCTCCACTTCGAGCTGGGGCAGACCGAGCTGGCCGAAGCGGAGTTGAATCGGGCTCTGACCCAGGCCGAGCGCGAGCGGCTGCCGTTCGTGGCCGGGGCGTCACTGCTGGTGCTGGGTGAGGCGGCGGCTCGAGCCGGCGCCTGGGGGCGCGCTCGCGATGCCTTCGAGCGAGCGCGCGCTGCGCTGAGCGCCTGCGACGCGCGGCGCGAGCTCTGCGAGCTCGACGTGGAGCAGGCCCTGCTCGAGCTAGCCGGCGGTGACGCGGCCGCGGCAGAGGCTCGGGTGACGGCTGCTGCCGCCGGCGCCGAAGCGCTGGCCGCCGACGATCTTCGCGCGCGCGTCGGGGGCGCGCGTGGACAGCTCGAGCTCCGTCGCGGCCGCCCGAGCCAGGCCCTGACCGAGCTGGAGCGGGCGCTCGCACTGGCCGAGCAGATCCCGCACCCGCTCTTGGCGGCCAAGCTGGCGGGCGCCGTGGCCGAGGTCTGTGCCGCCGCCGGCGCGCCGGCACTGGGCGAGCGTCACCGGGCTCGCGCGCGTGAGCTCTGGGAACGGATCACGGTGGGGCTGCCCGACGCGGTCCGCGAGCTTCGCGCGCCGGCTCGACCAGAGCCGGCGGTGGAGCCCGATCTCGACTGGCGTCGCGTGCTCGGGATCTACCGGCGGCTGAGCCAGGCGACGACGCCCCGCGACGTGCTGCGCGAGACCCTGGACGCGGCCATCGACCTGACGCGAGCCGAGCGGGGGTTCTTGATCATCGTGGACGAGCGAAAGGGCGAGCGGGTGTTGCGCGCTCCGGTGGCGCGAAACCTGGACCGCGAAGCGCTGGAGAAGCCGCAGCTCAAGTTCAGCCGAAGCATCGCCGAGTCCGTGATCGACTCGGCAGAGCCCTTGGTCACCGTCGACGCCGAGCGCGATCCCCGGTTTTCCGACAAGCGGTCGGTGCACGCGATGCAACTGCGCTCGGTGCTGTGCGTGCCGATCGTGGCAGCCAGCGGCGTGCTCGGCTCGATCTACCTCGACAACCGCTTCCGGACGGCGGGCTTCGGCACCCGCGAGACCGAGCTGGTGGTGATGTGTGCGGACCAGGCCGCGCTCGCGCTGGAGAAGGCGCGACTGCTGGAAGACCTCGAGGACAAGGCCCGAGCGCTCGAGGCAGAGCATGCGCGGGTCGAAGAGCTGATGCGGGCCCAGGCCGCCGAGATCCGCGACCTGTCGCGCGCCCTGGATCAGCGGCGCGAGAGCGCCGTGCTCGAGGGCGTGGTGGGTTCGAGCCCGGCGATGCGCGCGGTGTTCGCCCTGGTCGAGCGGGTCGCCCCGACGGACATCACCGTGCTGGTGACCGGCGAGAGCGGCACCGGCAAAGAGCTGATCGCCCGGGCCATCCACGACAAGAGCCCCCGGGCGAAGGCCGGGCTCTCCGCCATCAACTGCGGAGCCGTCCCCGAGGCGCTGCTCGAGGCCGAGCTGTTCGGCTACAAGAAGGGCGCGTTCACCGGCGCCAACCAGGATCGCGACGGTCTGTTCGTCGCGGCCCGCGGGGGGACGGTGTTCCTGGACGAGATCGGCGAGATGCCGCCGGCGATGCAGGTGAAGCTCTTGCGGGTGTTGCAAGAGCGCGAAGTGAAACCGCTGGGCTCCGAGCGCTCGGTACCCACCGACGTGCGGGTGGTGTGCGCCACCCACCGCGCGCTCAAGCGCGAGGTCGAGGCCGGGCGGTTTCGAGAGGATCTGTACTACCGCCTGGCCGTGGTGGAGATCGGGCTGCCACCGCTGCGCGAGCGACGGGACGACCTGCCGGCGCTCACCAGCACGCTGCTCACGCGCATCGCCGGCGAGCTCGGACGACCGAGCCCCCGCGTGTCGTCGGATGCGCTGCTGGCGCTGGCTCAGCACGCCTGGCCGGGCAACGTCCGCGAGCTCCACAACGTGCTGGCGCGGGCGGCTGTCCTGTGCACGGGCGAGGTCATCACCCGTGGCGATCTCGGGCTCGGCCCGATCCGCGCGGGCGGCGGCAAGCGCCCCGCGCCCGATGCTCGGGGGCTCGAGCAAGCGCTGATCGACAGCGGCATGAACGCCTCCGAGGCGGCGCGCCGCCTGGGCGTCGGCCGCGCCACGCTCTATCGCTGGCTGGCCCGCGCCGGCATCGACCGATCGCGGCTTGCGCCCGACGCCGCTGGCTGAACCGGGCGCCTTGCCCTACGTTCGAGCGGTGATGCGCAGCGCCCGGACGGTGATCGCAGCGCTGGCGCTTGCGCTGCCGTGCCACGCCGAGCCGGGTCTGACCGACGCTCAGTGGCAGCCCAGCGGCATCGCGTCGGCCGCCGAGAGCGCGCCTTCCGCCCCGCCCCGAACCACGGCGCGGCGCGCGCTCGACGTGGCGGTGGCAGTCGGCCCGGGCGCCGTGGTGCACGGCGCCGGGCACTGGTCGGCCGGGCGCCCCGAGACGGCGCGGCGCCTGGCGCTGACCCAGGCCGCCGGGCTCGGCACCATGGTGGTCGGCCTGGGCGGGTTGGCGATCACCGGCGCCAGCCGCTACCTGGTGGCGCCGCTGGCGCTGGCCACCATCGCCGGCGCCGGGATGTTCTTCTTGCCGTGGCTCGCCGACATCTACGGCGCCGCTGCCCATCCCGGGGCAAGCGGCTCGCCGCCGCGATTCGCTCCCGCGTGGATCACCGAGCTCGGGCATCGCTACGTGTGGGACGCGCAGTTTGCCTACCGCCACTTCCTGGTGCAGGGCGTCGATCTGCGGATCGGTCGCGTCCGCTTGGCGCAGAGCGGCTGGCATGCGCTGGACGATCGCAACGTGCGCCTGCGCGTGCTCGGCGCGTATCGCCTGTCGGGGCCGACCCCCGCGCGTGCCGCCCCGGACGGCAGCTTCCTCGAGCTCGAAGCCGCCGTCACCCAGCACCGCTACGACTCGGAGGGGTTTCGCAGCGTGACCGGCGAAGTGGCGCTCGCGGCGCGCCGCGACCTGGTCCGGCTGGATCCGGGCTTGCGGGGCTCGTTCGTCGAGGGCGGCTTCGGCGTGGCGCTGCAACGCTTCGAATACCGCGTGCCCGGCATGCGCGTGGAGCCGGACGTGAACGACCTGCTCTTGGCGCGCTTCGGTTTCGGGTTTTACTTCGCCGAAGCGGGCGAGGCGCAGGTTCACTACGACCACCGTCACGACGACTACGCCGCCGGCCTCGAGCTGACCGGCCTGGGCAGCGGCGTGGCGGGGCACCTGGGCGCCGAAGTGCGCCACTTCTGGGGGCCATGGGGCCTCTGCGCCGAAGGGCAAGTCGGGTCGGCGTTCGTCGCCGGCGTGTCGTTGATGTTTCGACAAGGAGCGGACTGATGCAGCTGAAACACGTCACGTTGACCCTGGCGCTCGGCCTTCTTTCGGCCGGCGGCTGCGTCCGCGTGAGCCAAGAGCGCGCCGAGCGCGATCTCGAGGTGGGCAAGCACAGCGCTCACGGGATCTCGATCGACGTGGCGCACGGCCTGGCCGCGGTTCGGCACGTGGCGCCGGGCGAGATCACGCTTTGGAGCAGCGCGCCCGCCTGGACGGTCACCCTCACCACCGCCGCCACGGCGCCGACCTCGTGGCGCGTGTCGCTGCAGAACGTGCTGCCCGACGCCGAGCTGGTCGGCGGCGTCCCCGTGAGCCAGGTCGCGGCTCAGCCCATCACCCGGAAGCAATTCCAGGTCGAGCTGCCGGCCGGAAGCACCACCACGCTCACGCTGTCGCCGCCCGACCACCACGACCCGGCGCCGTGGCGCTTTGCGGTGATGAGCGACGTGCAAGAGGCCATCGACGACGTCCAGGACATCTACCAGAAGCTGAACCACACGCCCAATGTCCGCTTTCTGCTCGGCGCCGGGGATCTCACCCAGCAAGGCGGCAGCGAGCAGCTCGAGCGTTTCCAGCGCGAGCTCGAGTCGCTCGACGTGCCCTATTACACCACGCTCGGCAATCACGAGCTGGGCGACGACGGGCCTGCGTATCAGGACTGGTTCGGCCGCGCGAGCTTCAGCTTCGTCTACCGAGGGGTGCGTTTCTCGATGCTCGACTCGGCGAGCGCCACGCTCGATCCGATGGTCTACGACTGGCTCGACGACTGGCTGGCGAAGGGCAAGGGCGGCGTCCACGTGGTGGGCATGCACATTCCCCCGGTCGACCCCGTGGGGGTGCGCAACGGCTCGTTCGCCAGCCGCAACGAAGCAGCCAAGCTCTTGACCCGTCTGGCGGCGGGCCGGGTCGACCTGACGCTCTACGGCCACATCCACAGCTACTACTCCTTCGAGAACGCCGGCATCCCGGCCTACGTCTCGGGCGGCGGTGGGGCCATCCCCGAGCGCTTCGACCAGGTCGGACGTCACTTCTTGGTGGTGGACGTGGACCCGAAGCGCGGGATCGATCGCGTGGAAATGGTGCAGGTGGATTGAGTCAGCCCGCGATGCGTTCCGCTTCGTCGAGCTGCAGGTTCATCACGGCGATCAACACCGGCCGAAGCGCACGCACCGCCCGCGCGCGGTGGCTGATGCAGTTCTTCTCGCCCTCGGTCAGCTCGGCCATGGCGCGCCCGTCGGCCTCGGTGGCCAAGAACAGCGGGTCGTAGCCGAAGCCGCCGCTGCCGCGAGGGTCGCGGGCGATGGTGCCCTCGATGCGGCCTTCGGAGGTCTTCACGTCGGCCAGCCAGGGGCTGGCCAGCGCCAGCACGCAGCGAAAGCGCGCCGTGCGCTCGTGACCGCGCTCGGCCTCTTCCAGGGCGCGCAAGAGCGCCGCGTTGTTCTCGGCGTCGGTGGCGCGCTCGTGTGCGAACCGCGCCGAGCGCACGCCCGGGCGCCCACCCAGCGCGTCGACCTCGAGCCCGCTGTCGTCGGCGAGCGCAATCATGCGCGTCGCCGCGCAGATCGCCTTGGCCTTCTGGATGGCGTTGGCTTCGAAGGTGTCGCCGTCCTCGGGCAAGGTCAGCTTCTCACCCAGCACCTCGGCGGTGGTCACCAGCTGCACCGGCAGATCCGCGAGCAGCCCACGAAGCTCCGAGGCCTTGCCCTCGTTCGAGGTCGCCAAGACGATCGTGACCGCGGGCAGCATGGGCTCTGCCATGGACTTAGCGCCCTTCGGCGCAGAACTCCAGAGCGCTACTCGGCGGCCTCGTCGTTCTCTCGGGATCCGGTTTGCGCGGGCAGGTGGATCCAGAACCGGGTGCCGCCGCCCGGGCGCGCTTCGCAGGCGATGGTGCCCCCGTGGTCTTCGACGATTTGCCGCGTGATCGCCAGGCCCAGACCCGTGCCGTGGCCCTTGGTCGTGAAGAACGGCTCGAACAGGTGCGCGCGCGTCTCTTCGTCCATTCCGCTGCCGCGATCTTCCACGATCAGGTCGACCCCGCCGCCGCTGGCACGGGCCACCCGGATTTCGATCAGGCCGCCGGTGGGCATTGCCTCGCGGGCGTTGCGCAGCAGGTTGAACAGCGATTGTTTGAGCTGCGCCTCGTCCACGCGCACGCTGGGCAGGTCGTGCTCGACGTCGACCGAGAGCTCGACCCCGTGGCGGCGCAGGTCGCCGCTCATGAACACGCAGGCCTCGTTCACCACCTCGCCGATCTGCTCTTCTTCCAGGCGCAGCGGCCGCCGGCGGGCCACCGACAGGTACTGTTCGGTGAGGGCGGTCAGCCGCTCGACCTCGGCCTTGATGGCCTTGAGCAGCGTCACGGCCTCTTTGGCGTCGTCGCGTCCGTCGAGCTCTTCTTCCAGCAGCTCTACGTTGAGGGCAATGCTCGAGAGCGGGTTGCGCACCTCGTGGGTCACGTGCGCTGCCATCTTGCCGATGGTGGCCAGGCGCTCCGAGCTGAGCAGCTGTTCGTTGGCGCGGGCAATGGCGGCCACCATGCCCTCGAAGGTCGTGGCCAGCTCGCCGATCTCGTCCGGCGAGGCCACCACCGGGTGCGGCGTGAGGTCGCCGCGCGCCACGGCCTTGGCGCGATCGGTGACCTGCGCCAAGGGCCTGAGCACGCGCCGCGCGTAGAGCGCCATGGCGGCGCCGACCAGGAGAGTGAACCCCGACAGCGCCAGCAGCAGCCGAATGGCCAGGCGCTCGCGCTGCCGCGCGGCGTCGAGCAGCTGGTCCACGTTGTGGCCGACCCGCTGCTCGAGCTGACTCATGCGCTTCTTGCCCTGCGCCCCGCGGGTCACCAGCTCGTCACGCAGGCTGTCGGCACGGGCAGCCTCGCCGCGGTCCAGCGCGTCGAACAGCTTGCCCAAGAGCTCGCGATCTTGCGCCAGGAACTCTTCGATGCCCGAGGCCTCGGAGGAAAGGTCGCTGCCGACTCGCTGGGCCGACTCGTCGCCCGAGCCAGAGAAGGCCCGGGCGATGGCCGCGCGCACCTCGCCGAAGGTCTTCGGCCGTCCGATGCGCAGCGAGGTCTCGAACCACACCTTCTTGTCGGCAGGGTTGCGAGCGGTGGTGATGTGGTTCAGCTGGGTGTTCCAGGTGTCCTGGTTGGCCACCAGGTCGCGCAGCGCCAGCGAAAGGGGCAGGTAGCCCGAGCGCATCAGGTCGGCCTCTTTGGCCGCGTTGCGCTGCGACAGCACCCCCCACCCGGCCGACAGCGCGAAGGCCGCGGTGACCAGGGCGTACGAGAGCAAGACGCGCGTGGCGACCGTGCGACGCCGAGAGCGCGAGTCGGCGTCAGCCATCGCTCGGCCGCGACGCTTCGTCCAAGAGGGTGACCAGATCCGCGACCTCGACCCCGCGGCCGCGGAGGCTGGTCAGGCTGCTGGCGCAGCCCGTCACCAAGAGGCCGCCGCCGCAGTCGCGGTGCTCGTCGAGCCGCCGCTGGGCGATGCGCCCCGCCACCTCGGGCATGGTCTGGGGCAAGAGGCCCCCGCCCCCCGAGCACAGGGCTTCGCCCCGCACGCGTGCCAGCTCGTCCGGAGCCCGACCCAGTGCCCGCGACAAGAGCTGCCGGGGCGCGTCGTAGATCCCCAGCCCGCGGCCCAGCTTGCACGGGTCTTGCCAGCGCACGGCAGCGTACGCAGCCAGGCGCGGCACCGGGTGGAACGCGTCGAGCCGGGTCGCCGCGAGCTCGACCAGAGTCTTTGCCCCGTGCTCGGCGAGCACCAGCGCACAGCCCGGATCGAGCGCCACGAAGCGGGGTGCGCCGCGGATCTGCTCCGTCAGCCGCGCGAGGCTCTGACCGAAACCCGCGCGGTCCCCGGCCAGCAGCAGGGGCAGGCCGCAACACCCGTCCACCAGGCGCACCGTCCCGAACAGGCGGGTGGTCACCGCGATCGCCGCGCGGGCTTCGCCTGGGTGGTCAGTGGCGTAGCCACACCCCACGAGCAGCGCGGTGTCGGCCGTGGGGCTGACCCCCGGCTCGCGCGCCAGCTCGGCCAGGGCGTCCGAGGTGGCCCGCCGCTTGGCCTCGAAGCCAGCGATCACGGCCTCGGACGCGGCGGGGGCCAGGCCCAACGCGCGGAACTCGGCGCGCGCGGCCCCCAGCGTGTGCGCCACCTCGTTCCGGTGGTCGCAGTGCTCGCGACACGAGAAGCACCCGGTGCACGCCCACGCCGTCGCTGCCACGTCGCGATCGACCTCGACGTCCCCGCGGGCGGAAAACCACGCCAGGCTCATCTTGCCCCAGGGCGTGAGCGAATCCCGGGGCTCGGCCTCGGAGACGGGGCACGCCGCACGGCACAGCTTCGGACAGTAGCCGCAGGTCTCGAGTGCGGCGCGGCTCTGGTCGAGCAGGGCGAGCGTGCGCTTCATCCGTCGGTCTTCTGTGGTCGGCCAGCGCCGGCAGACGAAGCCTTGCTCTTCTTGCCGGGCGGCGTCGAGTCCTTGTCGTCGCCCTGAGGCAGCCGCAGCACGAACTCGGTTCCCTGGGGCGAGCTCTGGGCGCTGACGCTGCCGCCGTGCTCCTCGGCGATCTTCTTCACGATGGCGAGCCCCAGGCCGGTGCCGCCGGCCTTGTTGGCCGTCACGAACGACTGGAACAGGCGGCCCTCGATCTCCTTGGGAATGCCCGGGCCGGTGTCCCGCACCACGATGGTCAGGTCGCGGCCGTCCATGCCGGCCACGATCGTCAGCCGCCCACCGTGCTCGGCCATGGCCTCGACCGCGTTGCGCGCCAGGTTGTGGATGGCCCGCGCCACCCGCGTCTCGTCGAAGCGCGCGACGACCTTGGTGTCCACGTCCAGCTCCAGCTCCACGGCGCGGCCGTCCACCTCGTGGCCCAGCTGGCGGGTGATGTCGGCGAAGAACTTCTTCAGGAACACGCGCCGGATGAAGATGGTGCGCTCGCCCCGGGCGAACTCGAGCACCTCGCGCTGCATCGCGGTCAGGATGTCGAACTGCTTCAAGATCTCTTCGGCATATTCGGCACGCTGCTCGCAGTCTTCCGACTCGGCCATCAGCTGGGTATAGCCACTGATCACCGTCATCGGCGTCTTGAAGTCGTGGATCACCTGCGAGAGCAGCTTTCCGATGGTGGTCAGCCGCTCGCCGACCTCGCGGGCGCGGTTGGCCCGGAAGAGCCGCACCGCCGTCGACAGGTTGGCGCTGACCAGACGAACCAGCGCCTGGTCTTCGTCGGTGAAGGGCGGCGCCCCGACCTCGCCGAACAGGCCCACGGACCCGAGGGCGCTGCCGTCCCCCTCGAGCTGCACTGCCAGCACGGGCTCCACGTCGAACGAAAACGCGCTCTCGGCCGGCTTGTTCCAGCGCTCGTGGTCTTTGCGAGAAAACAGCCGAATGGCCTCGGTCTGGTGCATGGCAGCGGCCAGCGCGCCTTCACCGCGCTTGGCACCGCTGCGCGTGAGCTGCGGCTCGGCCCCCGGATCGAACGCGTATTCGACCAGGTCGCCGCTGTCCTCTTCCGCCAACAGCACGGCCGCCGCCCGAGCGCCGCAGGCGGTGGTGAGGCGACTGAGCGCCGCGCTCAAGAGCGCCTCGATGGTCTGTGCCTCGGCCGTGGCGCGCTCCAGATCGAACAGCAGCTCCAGATCGCGCAGCTTGCGCTCGAGCTGGTCCTTGGTGTCCAGCAGCTGCTTGTTCTTCTGGATCAGCGACAAGAACAGGCGCGAGTTGTCGATGGCGACTGCTGCCTGGGTCGAGAGCGCAGCGAGCAGCGCCTCGTCTTCGTTGGTGAACTCGGCGCCACGCTGCTTGTTCAGCACCTGGATCACGCCGATGGTCCGGCCCAGGTGGTTCTTCAGCGGCGTGGCCAGCATGGTGGTGGTGCGATACCCGGTGAGCTGGTCCCACTGGCGCTCGAAGCGTGGGTCGGAATAGGCGTCGGCGATCCGGAATGGCTTGCCGGTCTGGGCCACCGAGCCGGCGATGCCGTGCCCGACCTTGAGCCGGATCGAGCGCACGTTCTGACCGACCACGAACCGGCTCACCAGCTCGTTCTTGGCCTCGTCGAGCAGGTACAGGGTCGCGCGGTCGGCCTCGACCAGCTCGGTCACGCGATCGAGGATCAGCTCGAGCAGCTCGTCGAGCTCGAGTGTGGTGCCGATGGCCACGCCCACCTCGCGCAGAGCTGCGCTGATCCGCTGCTCCCGCGACGGCGCGGCGGTCAGCTCAGCCGGGCTCCTGGGCCCGGATCTCGGGTCGGCCTCCTGCACCACCGCCGAGGATCACATCACGGACGGGGACGCGAAATCCACCAGGCCTGACCGTACGTTCAGAGACCGGCCAAAGCCCGCTGTTCCATCGGCTCGAAAGATGCTCTAACCAGGGCGCCATGGCGCTCAAGCAACTGAACCTCGTCGTGCGAGGGCGAGTCCAGGGCGTCTACTTCCGCGCGTCGGCACAGCGCGAAGCTCGACGACTCGGGCTCACGGGCTGGGTGAAGAACCGCAACGACGGCTCGGTGGAGATCTTGGCCGAGGGCGAAGAGACCAGCATTCGCGAGCTCTACGGTTGGGCGCAAAAGGGCCCGAGCGCAGCCCGCGTGGATCGGGTGGACACGCGATGGCGCAGCTTCAGCGGCGACTTCCCCGACTTCCGCATCTTGGACTGATCGCGCTGCTCGCCGCAGGCGCCGCCTCGGCGCCCGCCCGCGCTTCTGCACCGTCGGCCTCGGCGTCGGCCGCAGCCACGCCCACCCCGGCGCGCGCGCTGGCCACGTTGCCCGAGGTTCCGAAGATCGTCCTTCCGCCCCCCAGCGCGTCGGACCTCGAGGATCTGGACGGCGTGCTCGGGCGCCTGCGCGGAGAGGATGCGACCGCGCGCGAGTCTGCTGCCACCGAGGTCCTGGAAGCGAAGCCCAGCTGGGTCGCGGCCATCGACAAGCGCATGAACGAGATTGCGGACAAGACCAACCGCGACGACATGCGGCGCGTGCTCGAGGGCGCGCGCACCAAGGCGCGCACCGCCGAGCGCGAGAAGCTCGAGGCCTCGGGTAAACGCGGCAAGATCGAGACCCCCGACTACCTGGCGATCTTGGTCCAGAACGCCCAGCCCAAGTCCAAGCCCTGGGGCGACGCGGTGGCGGTGGTGGCCATGAGCCGCATGCTGGCCACCATCGGCACGGTCGAAGCGGCGCGCGAGCTGATCGACGTGCACACGCGCTTCGGCGATTTCCTGCGGGTCGACGTCCAGCTGCAGCTCAGCAAGATGGGCGACAAGGCGGTGGCGGCCCTGATCGAGGCGCGCAAACACAAGGCCGAGAAGATCGCCAAGTGGGCGGTGCGGCACCTGGACAGCATGGGCAAGGCCATCCCCAGCGAAGCCGTCCAGACCGAGGACCATCAGGTGCTGGCCGACGTGCTTCGAGCCTATGGCCGGGTGCGCGACCCCGATGCCGCCCGGATCGTGATTTCGTTCGCGAACACCGAGCGCGCTCAGGTGCGCGAGGCCGCGCGCCAGGCCGTGGCGATGATGGGCGACGTGGCCAACTGGCAGCTGCGCGACAGCTACGAAGATCTGCTGGGCAAGAAGCCGCCGCGCGACTGGACCTGGGACCGCACCGCCCGCGAGCTGTTCGGCGAGCTCGATCGCCAGCGCTTGGCGCAGGTGTACACGCTCTACGACCAGGGCCTGCGAGCCCGACAAGAGGGCAAGCTGGCCGAGATGCGGGCGGCCTGGGATCAGGTGCTGACCCGCAACCCCAGCTTCGAGCACCGGGAAGAGATGGCGCAGGGCTACCTGGCGCTGGCCAAGAGCAAGCTCGACGACGATCGGCCCGCGGCCCTTTCGGCCTTGAGGCGCGCCGAACGGCTGACGGCGAACGCCGACGACAAGAAGCGCATCGAGAGCCTGGCGCTCACGCTGGAGGGCGAAGAGCTGGCAGCGAAGGGGGTCGCCGATCAGGTGCTGTTCAACCGCGCCATCGAGCTCGATCCGGACAACGGCCGCGCGAAGGACGCGCTGGGCCGCCTGGCGCGGGGCGAGATCGAGAAGAAGAGCGCCGTCGGCCGCTGGGGCGGCACGCTGGCCATCGCCCTGGGCGCGCTGATCGCCATCGTGCTGATCGCGCTGCGCCGCGGGAAGCCCGAGCCGGCTCCCGCGCCGCCGCCCGCCCCGGCGCAAGACGAGGCCGAAGCCGGCGGTGCGCCCGCCCCCGCGAGCGCGGACGCGCCGGAGGGGTCGGACGCGGCCCACGAGGCGGACCTCCCGGCGCCTGCAGGCAAAGCCGAGGACGAAGACCAGAAGTGAGGGCCCAAAGGCCCGTGTACCCTTGGCGCTGGCTGTCGCAGGCCGTAGCCGAAGTCGTGCCTGTGCGCCCGCCTCCGTGTTTCTCTTGTAGACTTCCGCGATGCGCCGCGTGGGAGTGCTCGGGTGCACGGCCATCGTGCTCGCGGTCGTCGCGGCGC
>Ga0073899_10002730_pt1 | contig 15754 bp, 11 predicted proteins | sample KloWWTmetaKNB5Ph_FD_88975 | JGI IMG/M metagenome (GOLD analysis project Ga0073899, IMG submission 88975) | Active sludge microbial communities from Klosterneuburg, Austria, studying microevolution and ecology of nitrifiers - Klosterneuburg... | ecosystem: Engineered > WWTP > Aerobic digester >...
CATCAAGGTCGGCCGCGCCAGTCCGGCCACGTCAGGCACCTGCACGCCCAGGAAGCTGCCGGCGTGCCGCAGCGTGGTGCCCAGGCACGACAGTTCCATGTTGATCGTGTACGGGCCCGCGCCCTCGGCCTTGCGCGTGCTGGCCCACTTCACCAGCCTGGCCGGCGTCAGGTCGCAGACGCGCTCATGCCCGAGGTCGTCCTCCAGGTGCTGAAGCATGTAGGCGGTATTCGTCGCCGGGTCGATTTCCCGGCTGCCCTCGGCTCTGATCCGCTTGTACTCGCGGATCAGGTGCGCGAGCCGGGTGTTGGCCGACAGCGCCGGCCCGCTGCCGGCGTCAATGCTGGCTTCCAGGGCCCGGGCCCACTGGTCGGCCTCCTTGCGGGTCTTGAAGGTCCGGGTCTCCGGCTTATGATCCTTGCGCCGAACTTGGGCCCGCCACTTGTCGCCGATCTTGATGACGCTCGCCATTTGTAGCACCTCCCGTAGCAGTGTCGTAGCACTGACAGGGGAAAGTATAGGCGATTAGGTCTTACTAGGTGGTTGATTTGCCTAGGAAATGGACTCAGGTTGATAGCATTTCCCGCCGTAGTTCAATGGATAGAACGGGCGCCTCCTAAGCGCCAGATGCAGGTTCGATTCCTGCCGGGGGGGCCAAGAGCGCCACGCAGGAAGACTCGCAAAGCCGCAGACACCTAGAAAAGTCAGTCACTTGGACCAGACTTCCCGCTCAGGTCGGCGCGCAAGGGGGCTAGATAGAGCGGGGGAACAAGCGTTCTCCCACATCCGCCATCGTGGCCGACACCGCCTCCCGCCACGCCAAGTGCCCCGAGGGCAGGATCCGCCACTTCAAATGGGCCTCGCTGGATTGCCGGCGGCTGGGTGACTGATCCACCGAACTGGAGTTCTCACGCGCGCCAAGGTCATCGTGAAGCGTTTCGCCTGGCCTGGTGGACTGATGCGCTGTGCCAGTGGATCAGCAGCGCGTCCGACGGAGAGAGAAAGTCCTGCGCGCCCGGCAGGCCTTTGCAGGACATACGGGGTCGTCCGCGCTGCCTCTGGTGGCCGGAGGAGTCCAGCTCCCACGCCCCTTCACGCTACCCCTCGGGAGCACTCGAGACCCGCCAAGTCCGCCGCCCTCGCTGCCGACGAAGTCCCGGCTGCCCTGGCCGCCTTGACCGAGGCCCTGTGCCAGGCGCCAAACGCGCTCGACCTGCGCAAAAGGTCGCAGCCCGTCCTGCCACGCCCGCTCGATAAGTACCTGTGCTGCTGGTCAGCGAGCTGAAGTCCGCACCGCAGAGCGTGGGCGAGTCTCCGTCCGGCATAGGATGGATCGGTTCGTTACGCCACGCCAACTGTCACGGCCCCGCTGACCCTGGCCCGCGGGAGAGCGCCAGCGCCAAACCCATGTAGTGCATGTCGACGAAGCGCGGTCCTCAGGCTTCACTTGGACGTTGATGAGGGCGGTCAAAACTCCTATGCTCGTAACGGATGCCAATCTACAAAGACCAGATCGAAAGGCTCAGAGACCGCGATCTAGCCAACTGCAGCTTCCTCGGCGACCCGTTGCTGCAGGCGGCCGACATCCTGATCTACAAGGCCGCTTTCGTGCACTTGGGCGAGGACCAGGCCTTGCGCGTGGAGTTGACGCGCGAGGAGGCGCGCCGCTTCGCCAAGTGCAAGCGAATTTGGCGAGACCGGCAAGGCCGAGCCGCTGGCCAAGGGTGAGGCGCTGGTGCAGCGCTCGGCGGCGGTCATTTCGAGCTGGTCGGCAGAAGCTGCCGGTGACCGTTCAACTGGCCACGATGGCGATGACGATCGCGCTCGTCATCGGCGTCCCGGCCGGCATCGCCTCGGCGGTGGGCCGCGGCACGGTGTGGGGCACGGAGTCCAAAGTGTTCGCGCTGTGGGTCATCTCCACGCCCAATTTCTGGCTCGGCATCCTGCTCATCCTGCTTTTCTCGGTGCAGCTGGGCTGCCTGCCGGCCTCCGCCTAGATCAGCCCGTTAGACGGACGGAGGCTGAGCCTGTGCACCCGATGAGATCACCGACCGGTCTGCGCTGCCGGTGGCGCGTGCTGCTGCTGGCGGCGGGCTGGGCCGGGTGCCTGTCCAGCCAGGCGGCTGACCCCGTGCGCGGCGCCGCGCTCTTTGCGCAGGCCCCTGCGCCGGGCCTGCTTGGCTGCATCGACTGCCACAGCGAGAACCCGCACCTCAACAACTTCGGCAACATCTGGGTGGGCCGCAACGCGGTGGCGCTCATCGAGCGCGCGGTGGGCACCAACACGGGAGGCATGGGCTACCTGCGCAGCTACCGGTCGCCGGCCGACCTTGCCGACATCGCCGCCTACCTGGGCAATACGCCCGACGCGTTGAGCTTCCCGCTGACCGCGGTGGGCAGCAGCAGCGCGGTGCTGGCCGTCACCGTGGCCACCAGCACCAAGACGGGCGTGGGGGCGTTCGCGGTGCGCACCGAAGGGGACTTCACGGTGCGTGCCAGCAGCTGCGGCGCGGAGGTGCCGCGCTTCAGCGTCTGCACGGTCGATGTCGCCTTCACGCCGACGGCCGGCGGCCCTCGCAGCGGCGCACTGCTGATCGGCCACGATGGCACGCCGACCCCCGTACGCATCGCACTCGAGGGCCTGGCACCCGAGCGGATCCCGGCCGTCGTCGCGGTGCGGCCGCGGCTGCTGGACTTCGGCACCAGCCCGGTCGGCTTGCCCGGGGCGCTGCGCAACCTCACGCTGGCCAACCACAGCGCCGAGCCGTTGATCGTCACCGACATCCAAGCCAGCGCGCCACCGTTCGTCATCGCCGGCAGCTCGTGCGCGCCAGGCACGGTGCTGGCCAGCGGACAGCGCTGCACGGTAGCGCTGCGTTTCGATCCCGCCACGGCCGGTGCATCGAACGGCACGCTGACGATCGTGCACGACGGCGTCGGCGGCCGCTCCACCGTGGTCCTGGCAGGCAGCGGCCTGCCGGGCAACGTGCCGTTGCTGCGAGCCAGCCCGGGGGCGGTGTCGTTCGGTGTTACGCAGGTCGGGGACGCGCCCGTCCTGCAGACCGTGACACTGCGCAACGAAGGCAACGCACCGTTGACGAGCATCGAACTCGGCACGACCGGGGTCGACTTCGCGCTCGAGCACAACGGCTGCGGTGGCGCCCTGCCGCTGGCCATGGGGCAGACTTGCCAGTTGCAGCTGGCCTTCAGGCCCACGCGGGCCGGCAACTTCAGCGCCGGGTTGAGGATCGCCGGCGCTGGCCTATCCGAAGTCGTGCGCCTGCCGCTGTACGGCGGGGCGACTCTGGACAAGGCGCTGCTGCAGGCCAGCCCATCGCGCCTGCCCTTCGAAGAAACCGTGGGCCAGGCCAGCGTGCAGGAGTTGGTGATAGTGAACCGAGGCGCCGTGGCCACACGCGTGTCGAGCCTGGCACTGAACGGACCCGGGGCCACCGAATTTGCCGTCGAGCCACGCACCACCTGCCAGCCGGGAAGCCTGCTCGCACCGGGCGCCGGCTGCATCATCGCGCTGCGCTTCGCACCTGCCACCGCCGGCCTGCGCGCGGCGCGCGTGCAAGTGCTGACTGACGGCAGCGACACGCCTGTGGCCGTTGCTGAACTGGCGGGGACTGCACACGCACAAGCCGCGCCCCGGCTGCTGCTCGACGCCGTCGCGCTGACCTTCGCCGAGCAGGTGGTCGGCAGCGCCACGGCCGGCGTGCCGTTGCAGGTGACGGCGCACAACGCCGGCCGCGGGACCCTGCGCTGGGACACCATTCAGGTGGTGGGCGATCATGCGGCCGACTTCGCGATCGACGGCGAGTGCCTGACCAGCCCCACCCTGGCGGCTGGCGCGTCATGCCGCCTCCAACTGCACTTCAGGCCACAAGCTGCGGGCCTGCGCAGTGCGAGCCTGCGGCTGGCGCCCGCAACCGGCACCCCACTGGCGCTCGTGTCACTGGCCGGCCGCGTCGCGACCGTGGCCACGGCACAACCCAGCCCCGGCAAGGCGGCGCTCGATCTCGGCAGCGCACCACGCGGCAACCGGTTGGACTCAGGACCCTGGCTGGATTGGCAGGCGTCGGCAACAACACCCACGCACACCGGCACAGGGCTGGGTCAAGTGACGTTGGGCCCGGCGTGGACCGTCGTCAACCGCGGCAACGCCACCTCGGAACCACTGCGCTGGCGCATCGCCGGCGATGCCGCAGCCGATTACAGCATCGACCCGGCCAGCAGCTGCGTCTCGGGCGCGGTGCTGCCCGCCGGAGGCGCATGCTTCGTGCGCGTGAGGTTCCACCCCGGGGCCGGAGGCGTGCGGGCGGCGGAGCTGCAACTGACCACCGGCGACGCGACGCTGACCCAGGGCCTCGAAGGCCGGTGCCTGGCGCCGGCGGCCGGCATGCTGGCCGTTGCGCCGATGGCCGCGGTCTTCCAGGCGCTGCCTGGCCAGATGCCCACGGCGCAGAGCGTGACGTGGCGCAACGACGGTGCAGCGGCATTGCACGTGCAGTCGATCTCGTTGCAGCGCGCGGCCTTCACGCTGAGCGCGCCGGGCCCCGGCGCCTGCCCCGACGAGGCCTTCGACCTGTTGCCGGGGCAGAGCTGCCAGGTCGAGGTGGGCTGGACGGGCAGTGCGGCCGGCGCCAGCGGTGCCCTTCTGGTGGCCACCGGCAACGACGCGTGGGGCGGATTGTCCGTACCGGTCACCGTGAGTGAAAGCCCCTCATCTCTTACCAACGTCGGCGCTGGAGGCGGTGCCGTCGGGTCGGCAAAGTGGCTGCTGGCGCTGGCTGCGGCAGCGCTCGCGCTCAGATGCGAAGCGAGTACCCGGCGCAAGACAGAATCGCGCCATGTCTGATGCACGACGCGAGCCGCCCGGCCGGGCCAGCGCCCCGACCACGCCTGCCCGCCGCCAGGCCTGCGGCAGCCTGGCGATCACCGCGGCGCTCGCCGCCACAGGCCTGTGGCCGCTGCACCCCGCAGCGGCTGATGAACGCATGCCGGAGATCAGGCTGCGCGCCAGCGACGGCCAGCCCGTGCTGGCCGAGGCCGGCCCCGCGCGTGCAACCTACGTCGACTTCTGGGCCTCGTGGTGCGCGCCCTGCAAGCTGTCGTTCCCGTGGATGAACGAGATGCACGAGCGCCTGTCGGGCGCGGGGCTGCGCATCGTCGCCGTCAACCTCGACCGCCGCGAGGCCGACGCGCAGCGCTTCCTGCAGCAGATCCCGGCGCGATTCGCGGTGGCGATGGATCCGGCGGCCGACACGGCCAGGCTGCTGGACATCCCGACCATGCCGACCTCGATGCTCGTCGCGCCCGACCGCCGCGTGCTCTTCACGCACCGCGGCTTTCGGCTCGACGACCGGGCCGATCTCGAGCGGCGCCTGCGCGGCGCGCTGTACTGAAGGCGGTGCCATGCAGCAGCTCCTTCGCGTCGCTTCAGGGTGCGTGCTCGGTGCCCTGCTCGCCCTGATCGAGGGATGCAGCGTCGCGCCGCCCAAGCCGTGGGATAAGGACGTCCTGGCGCGGCCGGCCATGGCGATGGACGGCGACGTGCTCGGCCAGCGCGTCCTGCAGCACATCTACACGAGCAAGGAGAACTCGTCCGGTGGCGACGGGGTGGGCGGTGGTGGCTGTGGCTGCAACTGAGGCTGCAGCCGAGCACTCCGCAGTCGCCACGCCGGTGAGGCGCCCTGCAACCTGGCCCGCCGGCAACGCCGCGGCAGGCTGGGGCCCGTTGGTCGCGGCCGCGCTGGCGCTGCCAGGCTCTGCGGCAGCACAGGGCGGGCCCGGCCCGGGGCCCGGGCTGCTGTCCTTCAAGTGGCTGTCGTACCAGGACTCGCAGCCAGGGTTGCAGCGTGTCGGCGTGACATCGCCCTCCCTGCTGTTGCGCGCGCCGCTGGGTGAGCGCTGGGCGGCCGAGGTCGGCGTGACCGCCGACAGCGTCTCGGGTGCCTCGCCGCGTTACCACACGGCCATCTCGGGCGCCAGCCGCATGAGCGACGAGCGGCGTGCCGGCGACGTGAAGGTCACGCGCTTCGACGAACGCAGCAGCTGGTCGCTCGGAGCGGCGGCCTCCGACGAGAACGACTTCACCTCGCGCGCCGTTTCCGCGCAGGCCAGCTGGGCCAGCGACGACAACAACCGGAGCTGGAACGCCGGCATCGGCTACATACGCGACCGCATCGGCTCCAGCAACGACCCGGCCCTGGACGAACGACGTCGCACGCTGGAACTGGCCGGCGGCGTGACCCAGGCCCTGTCGCGGCTGGACCTGGTGCAACTGGGCCTGACGCTGGTCGAGGGCCGGGGCTACTACACCGATCCGTACAAGAGCCTGGACGCGCGGCCGGACGCGCGGCGGCAGGCCATCGCTACGGTGCGCTGGAACCACCACTTCGAAGCAAGCGAGATCACGCTGCGCAGCCACTACCGCCACTACCGCGACAGCTTCGGCGTGCGCTCGCACACGCTGCAGTTCGACCCCATCTGGCAGGCCACGACGCGGCTGGCCATCACGCCGAGCCTGCGGCTCTACACGCAGACCGCGGCGTCTTTCTACTACGACCCCGTCTACTCCTTCCTCGGTGCGCCGCTGCCACCCGGGTATGTCGAGGCGCCGCCACGCTATCTCTCGGCGGACCAGCGCTTGTCGGCCTTCGGTGCGGTGACGCTGGGCATCAGGCTCGCCTGGCAGCTCGACGACGACTGGGCCACCGACATCCGCTTCGACCGCTACGAGCAGCGCGGGGATTGGCATCTGGGTGGTCCCGGCTCGCCGGGGCTGGCACCCTTCTCGGCGCGCTTTCTGCAATGGGGCCTGTCGCGCCGCTTCTGAGCAACCCAGGGCCGGGCTGCGCCCAGCCCCCCACGTGGGGTTTTGCGCACAATGGCAAAACCCATATTTACCTCACGGGGCGCAGGTCTTGCCGGCGGTACCGATGATCGAGCTCGGCTTCGAATTCCAGGCCATGGCCAGTGCCTGCGAGCTGCGCCTGGTCGGCGACGACGAGAGTGCGCTGCGACGCGCCGCGCAGGCGGCCATCGCAGAGGTGCACCGCATCGAGCGCAAATACTCACGCTACGACGCGGGCAGCCTGGTGTCGCGCATCAACGCCTCAGCGGGTCGCGGCCAGGCCGTGCCCGTCGACGACGAAACCGCCGGCCTGCTGGCGTTTGCCGGCCGGCTGCATGCGCTCAGCGGCGGCCGTTTCGACATCACTTCGGGGGTGCTGCGCCGCGCCTGGGACTTTCGCGCCGGACGGGTGCCGGGCGGCGCCGAAGTCAAGGCCCTGTTGCCGCTCATCGGCTGGCCACGGGTGGTGTTCGACGGTCATCGCGTGGCGCTGCCGCAGGCCGGCATGGAGATCGACTTCGGCGGCTTCGGCAAGGAGTACGCCGCCGACCGCGCCGCGGCGCTGCTGCGCCAGGCCGGCGTGGCCGGCGGCTATGTCAACCTGGGAGGGGACATCGCCGTGCTCGGCCCGCGGAGTGACGGCCGTGGCTGGCGTCTGGGCATCCGTCACCCGCGCCGGGACGATGCCATGATCGACACCCTGGAGCTCGGCGCGGGGGCACTCGCCACGAGTGGCGACTATGAACGCTACTTCGAGGCCGACGGCGTGCGCTACTGCCATGTGCTCGACCCGAGCAGCGGCTGGCCCGTGCGTGACTGGCAATCGGTGAGCGTGGTGGCTCCCACCTGCGCCGCCGCCGGGGCGGCCTGCACCATCACCATGCTGCTAGGCGCGCGTGGCTTGACATTCATCCGCGAGCAGTCCTTGCCGTTCCTGGCGGTCGATGTCCGGGGTGTCGTGATCCGCGTCTGAAGGGAACGCGCGGGTTTGTCCGGACACCTGGGTTCGGGGCGAAAGCCCTTTGTGTGTAGACGGTGCAGGTCGAGCAAAGATACATTTGCGCCCATCGGACCAGTCGCCCGGGCTTTCGGGGAGGGGACTCCGTCAAATGACTAACCATCGTGTTGCGACCGCTGCCGCAGTGGTTCTCTCGTGCCTACTGGTCGCCTGCGGCGGCGGCAAACCAACGGCGTCGGAATCGCCGTCGCCACCTTCCCCGTCTGCCGGGCAGGTAGCCGGGCCCGCTGCGGCATCCAGGGTCAGCTTCTACGCCGCCAGCCGCTTTGCCGAGCAGGTCAGCTTCGGTGCAACGCCGGCCCTGGTGGCCGAGGTCCAGGCCAAGGGCTACGAGAAGTGGATCGACGACCAGTTCGCCCTGCCCATCGTGCCGATCGACATCAAGCCTGCCGAGGCCATCTACGCGTATGGCCCGAACGACCAGGTGCCCCAGGAGCTGATGAACTACCTGGAGCGTGAGTTCGGGCGCCGGGCGGTCGGCGGCAACGACCAGCTGCGAATGCGCGTGACGTGGTCCTTGTCGCAGTTCATCGTCGCCGCCGCCACCAAGGGCGAACTGCCGGGCTGGGTGAACTGGGTCAACCTGCTCCATCGGCACGCGTTCGGACGTTATGGCGAGCTGCTGCGCGAGGCCTCGGTCGACAGCCACATGGGAACTTACCTCGACAACGACCAGAACCGGCCGAAGAGCGCCGAGTGTCAGCACTGCGCCCCCAACGAGAACTACGCACGCGAGCTGATGCAGCTGTTCACCGTCGGCGTGCTCAAGCTCAACGCGGACGGGACGCCGCAGCGCGACAGCCGGGGCCGCTACATCGAGACCTACACGCAAGGTGATGTGGAGGAGCTTGCGCGCGTCCTCACCGGCTGGACGCGCGAGTACACCAGCCCGCGGCCGCCGCGCAACTGGGGCAACTGGGGCAAGCCGATGATCCCGAGTACCTGGCCGCCGGAGCGCGACGCGGGCCGCAAGGTGGTGATGGGAAAGGTGTTCCCGGCGGGCCAGTCGACCACCAAGGATCTGGACGACGCGATCGCGATGCTGATGGCACATCCGAACATCGCGCCCTTCGTCAGCCTGCGGCTGATCCAGCACCTGGTGAAGAGCGACCCCTCGCCGGCCTACGTCGCACGCGTGGGAGCCCAGTTCCGCAACAACGGCCAGGGCGTGGCCGGCGATCTCAAGGCCGTGGTCAAGGCGGTCCTGCTCGACCCCGAAGCGCGACGCGGGGACAACCCGAACGGCGCCGCACCCGCCGACGGCAAATTCCGCGAACCCTTCCTGCACAACATGGCCCTGTGGCGAGGACTGAACTGCACCAATCTGCCGCGTACCAACTGGGGCGGTCTTGGCTTCTCGGGCACGCAACAGCCTTTCCGGCAATCCAGCGTGTTCAGCTTTTACGCGCCCACCGACCGGGCGCCCGGCAGCAACCTGCTCGCACCCGAGCAGCGCCTGCTGACGGCCGAGGACCTCCGCAATCGACTGAGTCTGATGGAGTCGAGCAGCACCTGGAGTCAGCAGACCCATACCCGCAGCTACCCCAATCTCGAGGCGGCGGGCTGCGACGTGGAGCAGTGGCGGGCCGCCTTCGCGACCTCCCCACGGGCCTTCAACGATCTGCTGTCGGTGCGCTACTTCCGTGGTGTGATGCCGCCCACCCTGCGCAGCAACATCGAGCAGATCATGCGCGAACCCTGGCCGCCCTGGAACAAGGAAGACCCTTTAGAAGGCGCCATGCGCATGATCGGCTTTGCCCTGGCCACTCCCTACTTCGGGGTCAGCAAATGATGATTACACGCAGGCATCTGCTCGGCGCCACCGGCGCCGCCTCGCTGGCCGCCGCCTTGGGCACGCTGAGCGGCAAGGGCCGGGCCGCCGCCGACGACTTTCGCGCCCTCGTCGTCGTCTACCTCAATGGCGGAAACGACGGCAACAACACGCTGGTGCCGACGGACGGGGCCTATGGCGACTACCAGAGCGCACGCCAGAATCTGGCGCTGCCGAAGTCGAGCCTGCTGGCTTTGCCCGGCACCGCGGCGGGCCACAGCTTCGGGCTGCATCCTGCGCTGGCTCCGCTGGTAAACCTCTACACCCAGGAACGCCTGGCCTTCATCGCCAACGTCGGACCGCTGGTCGAACCGTCGACGGCCGCACAGGTGCTGGCCGGCACGGTGGACGTACCGCCGTTCCTGATGTCCCACAACGACCAGACCGCCATCGTGCAAGGCTGGACGGTGCAGGACGACACCAGCGGCTGGGCCGGCCGCGCGCTGGAGCTGCTGCCATCACGGCTGCAGAACCGACTGGCCGCCGTGACCTCGGACACCAATCGCACGCTCGTGCTCGGCCGGCGTTCGCCGGTGTCCTTCATGGACGGCAACGGTAACAACAATTGGTGGGGCATCGGCGACCTCGCCAGACCGCAGGAGATCGGCGCGCAATCGCTCGGACGCATGGCGCAGTGGCAGTTCGCCAACGCCTACGAGGCCGAGTACGCCCGCACCTACGGCTTGGCCTTCGACGACGGCACGTTCATCGCGCAGGCACGCGCCGCCGTCGTGGAGCCGAGCGCCGACTTCGGCAACTCCGATGAAGGAGTGGTGACGAGCCTGCGCAACCTGGCCTCTCTGCTGCCGTATTTCAGGTCGCAGGGACTGAAGCGCCAGGTGTTCCTGCAGAGCTGGGGCAGATTCGACACCCACACCAACCAGCGTGGCAGCGACCGCAACACGCAGGACGCGCAGCTCGCGGTGCTGGGCAAGGCACTGGCGGCGTTCGACGAGACCAACCGCGCCAACGGCCTGGACATGAACGTGGTCACCCTCGTGATGACCGAGTTCGGCCGCACCATCCGACCGGGGTCCGGTGGCGGCAGCGAGCACGCGTGGGGCAACCACTGGTTCGCGGTCGGCGGGCCGGTGGCCGGCAGGTCCGTGGTCGGCCGCTTCCCGAGCCTGGTGCTGGGCAGTGCGGACGACGGCGATCCGGGCAAGAACGGCCGTATGGTGCCTACCACCAGCAGCGACCAGGTCGGCGCCACACTGATGCAGTGGATGGGCCTTCAGGGCTCGCAGTTCCACGACGTGTTCCCGAACCTCGTGAACTTCGAGCAGAAGACGATTCCGCTGCTGCGGACCTGACCGCGAGACCTTCATGGCCGATATCAGACTCACTGCCGGCAACGACATCTATACCCAGCCCGAAGCGAACAAGAACAACTGGGACAACGTGTTCGGCGAAAGCGGAGACGACCTCATCCGCATGTACCAGGGCGCGGCCATCGGCGGTCCCGGCAACGACCGCTTCGAGAAGATCGTCGACCCCGACAACCCCTACCGCGAACTTCACGTCGCCTACTGGAACGCCGGCGACAACCTGAGAGTCAACCTCGCCGAGGGCTGGTCCGATGACGGAGAGGGCGGGCGCGACACGTTGATCGGCGTGCGCGGCATCCACGGCAGCGGCAGCAGGAATGCCTGGGTCCTGGGCGACTCGCAAGACAACTACTACTGGCCGAACGGCGGTGACGACACTTTCATCGGCGGCGGTGGCAACGATACGGTCTCGCTCAACAGCTGGTTCGAGCCCGCACCGGGCCTTGCCTGGCGCAATGCCTTGCTGTCGGAGCTCGACATCCAGGTCTCGACCGACGGCCGCACCGCCACCGTCAAGCCCAAGTTCGGAACAGGCTTCACGATCAACGTCACCGACGTCGAGTATTTCGATGCGCTGATCGTTGGCAACAACGACTGGACGAGGTTCAGCTTCGCCGATTTCATCCAGCCGCAGACGATGGCCGAGCAGGCCATCGCGGCCGGCGGCAACATGCGCTGGAACGCATCACAGCCCCTGGGCACGGCCGTCGACGTCACCTTCAGCTTCGTCACCTCGGCCCCGGCCAACGGACCCGGGGCGCCGGGCTTTCGCGCCTTCACGTCGTCCGAGCAGCAACTGGTGCGCGACATCCTGGCCAAGACCGCGCAGATCACGCAGATCGGCTTCAGCGAAGTGGCCGAAAGCGGGGGCTCGGTCGGGCAGATGCGATTCGGAGTCAGCCAGCAGGCCGCCACCAAGGGCGTGACCTGGCTGCCGGGGCAGGGCGGCGAGGCCGCTGGCGACGTCTGGATGGACGTCGAATCGATGCTCGACATGGCCCCCGGCACCGAGGGCTACGCCGCGCTGCTGCACGAGATCGGCCACGCGCTGGGGCTGCGCCACCCGCGCAATGTCGATGCGGGCGACGCCTGGGCGATGCAGTTGCGTGCGCAGGACGACCGCACGGCGCTGAGCGTGATGTCGCAGAGCCCGTCGGGCGACGGTTTGTTCCGGTCGGATTGGGGGCCGCTCGACGTGCTGGCGCTGCGTTACCTCTACGGCACGAAACCCGCCGACACGGGCAACACGCACTACGCGCTGGGTGCGCTGCAGGGTGGCTCGCAGACGACCATCGTCGACGACGGTGGCGTCGACACACTCGACGCCTCGGCGCTGAACACCGGCGTCAGCCTCGACCTGACGCCGGGCCACCTGGGCAGCGCCGGCATCACGCCGGCGGGCTTTAGCGGCGTCGACAACCTCGGTGTCTCGGCCAGCACCGTGATCGAGCATGCCGTGGGCTCACCCTTCGACGACGTGCTGCTGGGCAATGACATCGACAACACCTTGAGTGGTGGCCTCGGCAATGACTGGAGCGAAGGCGGCGCCGGCACCGACACCGCCGCGTTCGAGGGGCGCCGCGCCGACTACGAGGTGTCCAACCAGTTCGGCAAGGTCTTCGTGAGGGCGCGCGATGGCGTCTCGGGTTTCGACACGCTGATCGACATCGAACATCTGCACTTCAGTGACCAGACGGTCGTCCTTTCGCCCAAGGTGCTGGGAAACGACAGCCGGCTCGGCGTGGATGAAGATGCCAGCCTCGCGGCCACCCTGCCCGACCCGGTGGACGTGGCGCGTTCGGCCGTCGGCTACCAGCTGGCCGGCACGTCGGCGCATGGCCACGCCATCCTCAGCGGCGCGGGCCAATTGCAGTACGCCCCCGCCCCGAACTACCATGGGCTCGACACGGTGGCCTACGACATCGTCGGCAGCGGCGGCAGCAACCGGTACCTGGTCTTCATCACGGTGCTGCCCATCAACGACGCCGCCCCGGTGTCAGGCGCCGGCGGCTTTCTCGCGTTGGGCAACGACGTGCTGCAAGGGCGTTTGCCAGCGGCCAGCGACATCGATGGCGACACCATCACCTATTCGTTGGCCACCGAGCCGCGCAATGGCGACATGGCGCTGGCGACTGACGGCAGTTTTGTCTACACGGCGCGCGGCAGCTTCCGCGGCGACGATCCGTTCAGCTTCACGGTGAGCGACGGCATGGGTGGCAGCAATACCTACAGCGCGCGGATGGCAGTGGCCAGCGTGTCACAGACGATCAACGGCACCGAAGGCGCCGACACCCTGGGCGGGCGCGCCGGCAGCGACGGCTACCGCGGTCTGGGCGGGTCCGACCGCATCACGGGCGGCGCGGGCAGCGATGCGTTCGACGGCGGCGCCGGCGTAGACATCGCCGAATACTCGGGCGCGCGCGGTGCGTTCCGACTCTCGCGCACCGACTACGGCTGGGACGTGGACGACACCACTGGCACGGAAGGCAACGACAAGCTCAGCAACGTGGAGCGCCTGAAGTTCGCCGATACGGGCATCGCCCTGGACCTGTCCGGCAACGCAGGCACCGTGGCCAAGATTCTCGGCGCCGTGTTCGGCCCTGCGGAGGTCTACAACGAGGTCTATGCGGGGATCGGGCTGTACTACATCGACGGAGGGATGACCTACGAGAGCCTCATGCAACTGGCCATCGACGCGCGGCTGGGTGCAGGCGCTGGTCACGCGGCAGTCGTGGATCTTCTGTACACGAACGTGGTCGGTGTCCCGCCCGGCGAGACTGATCGTGCGTACTTCGTCGGCCTGCTGGACACCGGCGCCTACACGGTAGCGGGCCTGGGCGTGATGGCCGCGGACATCGATCTCAATGTGAACAACATCAACCTGGTGGGGCTGGCCGGCACCGGGCTGGAATACGTGCCGTACTTCGAGGGGTGAACGCCGGCCACAGGCTCGGAGTCAGGATGCCCAGGGCGACCTTTGCATCACCGCGCCGCTGATCGTGCACCTGGCACGTCGGTGAGGCGAAGCAGGGACGATCTCTGGCCCGAGAGTGGTCGAGGGCAAGGTCATCTGCGTCATCGGCCCCGAGGTCGAGCACTGCTTCCAGGCCTGCCCGGAATCTCGCCGACGCAGGCACCGCCGCCCTTGGCCGAATGGACGGGTCCCTTGGACGAGCCGGCCATGCTGTCCACTCCGCGGCGTCGCTCGGCGTCAGCGGGCAACGTCAAGGAGAAGAACCATGCCCGACCTGTAGGCTGCGCTGACGAGCGCTGCGGCCCACTCGTCTGCCGTCACGCTGCGCGCGGACCTGATCGCCGCTTCCGCCGTCGAGGGCGACGCCAGACAGCATGTGTTCCCACCCACCTTCGTGGATGTCGGCCACCTGACCTCGCCGGTCCGCGAGGACGGCACCCACGAGTACGTGCTCATCGACTCCACGCAGTCGTGGGCGAATCGTCTCGAAGAGGTGGCGGACGATCCGGCGCTGGGCTTGCCGCGCATCGAGGTTCAGGTTGGCGCCCAGTCTCTTTCGGCCTGCACGCTGCCCCACCGCGTGTACGACGCCATCCTGCGCGACTCCACCGACGGCACGACGACCTTCAGGGACACCGAACTCGGGCGCTCGCTCGTGTCGGCACGGCCCTCCGACGCCACGGCACTGCTGCGCCACGCCCCCACCGTGCTGCTGTTCGGGGGCTGGGATTCGTTCGCGGGCCTGAAGGTCGGCGCCGCCAAGTGGCCGGCGGCATTGAGCGGGCAGATCCTCGGCTTCGACGCCCAGCTCTCGCGCAAGACAGGCGTGCGCGTGGACCCGCTCGAAATCTCCATCGACGACTTCCAGTCCTACAAGGCGGCCGCCCCGGCCGAGGTCTGGACGCTCGATGCCGACGCCGCCGAGAAGGACGGCAAAGACAAGCCCGTCACGCTCAAGCCTTCGGAGGTCGGCCGCGGCAACATACCGGCCGCCGTCGCGTTCAAGGAGGCCTGGGTCAGCCGCATCGAACTGCGGTCAGCGCTGTCGATCACGCGCCTGCGCCGCTATCACTACCCGGTGAACAGGGTCGCCAGTCCGGAGCGCGACCGCGACGGGGGCGGCGCAGGCCGACCGAGGGAACCATTGGGGGAACAACGACAACCTATCACCGGGATTCGAAAGCATCCATGCGGTCCATCGGCCGATGTTCAATCCCTGCCGGGCAGACGACATCGCCAAAGGGCCAGGGCATGGCAAGCACGGCCAGCCGGCCGCTGTCGTCGCCAGCCATCGCGCCAGAGGTGCGCAGAACAAGCAGCCTGGCTGCGAGCTGCACCCTCGCGACGCATCCCCCGCCGCTGCTGCCACCCTTAGGGCAGACCGACCACCCGCCTCAGCGCCTGAGCCCAGGTTTCCTCGTGCAATTCCATGCGCTGCTGGTCGTTGAACTCCTGCAGCCGCTGCAATTCGCGCACGATGCCGGGCGCGAAGCCGCGCCGGCCGCCGCGGCGGTCGACGAGCAGGTCTTGCAGCACCTGCCGGCTCAGGTCCGGGTCGTTCCAGCACCACGCGATGCGATTTGCCACCCGCGGATGCACCATGCACAGGCGCAGCGGGCGTCGCCGCGGCGGCAGCCGGCGCAGCCACTGGCGCGAAGTGCCGGTGAGCGCGCGGTCGCACTCGCGTTCCGGGCGCCGCGCGCGCAGCCAATGCTCGCGCTCGGCGGCAGCCTCGGCCTGGGGC
>Ga0073899_10002731_pt1 | contig 15747 bp, 15 predicted proteins | sample KloWWTmetaKNB5Ph_FD_88975 | JGI IMG/M metagenome (GOLD analysis project Ga0073899, IMG submission 88975) | Active sludge microbial communities from Klosterneuburg, Austria, studying microevolution and ecology of nitrifiers - Klosterneuburg... | ecosystem: Engineered > WWTP > Aerobic digester >...
CTTCTGGACGATCCACGAGAGCGACCGGTCCTGCCGGGCCGCCTCGTCCTGGATCTCTTTGAGCATGTCCTCAGGGAAGTAGAGAGACTGCTTGCGCTTGTCGGAGCCGGACATTGTGCACATGATTCTCGGCGGTTCACCTACACGGTGTCAAGGTGTGGACGGCCTCCCCCACACGTGCGAGTCGAGATCGGCGACGCCCGGTGTGGGTAGCCAGGCCCAGGGGTTGTCAGGCAGCCGCGCCGCCACTATGGTATGCGGCCTTTCGCGCCGGACGCTCCGGCTTCCCGATCTTCACGAAGGGGCACGACGTGTCGACCACGAGCAGCACTGCAGCGCCGGCGGCCAAGCCGCTCACCAAGAAAGAACTGCAGAAGTTCAAGGAGCTGCTCGAGGGCAAGCGTCGCGACGTCGTCGATCGCGCTCGGCAGACGCTCACCGAGAACATGACGCTGGATCCGAGCGACCTGCCCGACGAGATGGACCTGGCCTCGGCCGAGTACACCCAGTCGTTCGAGTTCCGGTTGCGCGGCCGCGACAAGAGCTTGCTGTCGAAGCTCGATCTCGCGATCAAGAAGATCGACGACGGCACGTTCGGCAACTGCGAGTCGTGCGACGAGCCGATCGGCAAGAAGCGGCTCGAGGCGCGCCCCGAGACGAGCTTGTGCATCCGCTGCAAGGAAGACCAGGAGCGCGAAGAGCGCACGATGGGGTGATGGCCCGCGCGGGCCGCGCCGCGCGGGGACGCGCCGTGCGCCGCGGCATGGCGCCGCTCGCTTCGCGCGGTCGCTCGGTTACCAGCGCCGGGGGCGCGGCGTAGACTGCGCCGGTGAGCGAACAGGACCCGACCGGCGATCCGCCCTCCTCCTCTGCTGGCGACGCCACCCGTCGCCGGTTCCTGCAGGTCGCGACCTGCGCGGTGGGCGGCGGGGTCGGGGCGGCGCTGCTGGTGCCGGTGGCGCGGCTGGTCGGCCACCCGGTCGGCGCGGTCGTCGTCTCGTCGCCGACCGATCCGATCGACGCGATCGCCGCCGATCAGGTCGGCGACCTGCCGGTGCGGGTGCCGCTGGTCGCCGCCAGCGTGCGCGACGCCTACGCGTCGACCGCCAACGTCGTGCTCGGCGCCGCGTGGCTGCGCCGCGGCAAGGACGGCCAGATCGCGGCGCTGTCGTCGGTGTGCCCGCACAAGGGCTGCGCGATCGGGTTCGCCGAGGGCGCCAAGCGGTTCGAGTGCCCGTGCCACAGCGCGACCTTCGATCTCGACGGCGCGCGCCTGAGCGGCCCCGCCGAGCGCGGCCTCGATCCGCTGCCGGTGGTGATCGAGCGCGGCCGGGTCAAGGTGACCTGGGTGCGCTACCAGCCCGGCGGCGCCGATCGGAAGCCGGCGTGATGCGCGCGCGGATCGGCGACTGGCTCGACGAGCGCATCGGCCACCGCGAGGTGCTCGCGCAGTGGCAGCGCCCGGTGGCGGGCGGCGCGTCGTTCGCCCACACGCTGTCGTTCCTGGTGGCGTTCCTGCTGGTGATCGAGGCGGCGTCGGGCGCGCTGCTCGCGCTGTACTACGCGCCGTCGACCGGCGCGGCGTGGGCCTCGGTCGCGTACATCGAGGACCAGGTGACGATGGGCAGCGTCGTCCGCGGCGTCCACCGCTGGGGCATGTCGGCGGTGGTGATCGTCGCCGGCCTGCACCTGGTGGTGACCGCGCTGCGCGGCGGCTACCGCCGGCCGCGCGAGCTGCAGTGGTGGCTCGGGCTCGGGCTGATCGGCGTCATCACGCTGTACTCGGTGACCGGCTTCGTGCTGCGCTGGGATCAGTACGGCTACTGGGCGACCAAGGTCGAGCTGGCCTACGTCAACGACGCGCCCGGCCCGGGGCGGCAGCTGGTGCAGGCGGTCCAGGGCGGCAACGAGTTCGGCAACCTGACCTTGACCCACTTCTACGCGCTGCACGCGGTGGTGCTGCCGATCGTCACGCTGCTGCTGGCGTGGGCGCTCCGCGCCCAGGCCCGGCGCCACGGCGTGCTGCCGACCGGCGGGCCGGCGCGCGCGGCGTGGCCGTACCAGAGCCTGCGCAACTGGGTGGTGGCGGCGCTGGCGCTGATCGCGCTGGTGGCGTGGAGCGAGCACGCCGGCGGCGCCGGGCTCGACGGGCCGGCCGACCCGACCGCGGCCTACGACGCGCGCCCGCAGTGGTACTTCCGGCCGCTGTTCGCGCTGGTCAACACCTTCGGCTCGCTGCGCACGTTCATGGCGCTGGGCCTGCCGCTGGTGGTGTTCGGCGTGCTCGCCGCGGTGCCGCTGTTCGACGGCCGCCCCGGGCGCCCGCGCCGCCACTACGCGGTGCTGGCGATGCTGTTCGTCGGCCTGGTCGGCGCGATCGGCGTGTCGATGCAGTCGTACGCCAAGGACGACGACGATCAGGAGCTGCAGCGGCGCAGCCACCGGTTCGCGCGCGAGGCGGCGCGAGCGCGGGCGCTGGCCAAGACCAACGGCGTGCCGTCGCCAGGCGGCCTGGCGGTGTTCACGACGCCGCGCTTCTACGTGGCGCGGACGCTGTGGGCCAGCGAGTGCGCGAGCTGCCACGACGGCGACGATCGCAAGGCGCCGGTGATTGGGCCGGGCCTGGCCAGCCGCGCGCACATCCGCTCGCTCCTGCTCGATCCGTCGGCGCCGGAGCACTTCGGCACGTCGAAGAAGATCGTCGACGACGAGAACGCGATGCCCAAGACCGAGGCCGCCGGCGCCGACCTCGACGCGCTGGTCGAGCTGCTCTACGCCGAGACCGGCGCCACCGACGTCGACGCCGCCAAGGTCGAGCAGGGCAAGCCGCTGTTCGACGACGGCCCGTGCGCCGACTGCCACAACCGCGCCGGCACCGACGCCTCGACCGGGCCCAACCTCGCCGGCTACGGATCGCGCCGCTACTACGAGGCGGTGCTGCGCGACAGCGGGGCGCCCAACCTGTTCGGCAAGCTCGACGACATGCCGGCCTACGACGACGACCTCGAGCCCAACCAGATCCGTGCGATGGCCGACTACCTGGTGTGGCTGCGCACCGCGACCCCGGCTGATCTCGAGGCCTTGAAGGCCAGCAAGGGCCCGTAAGTTCGCGGAACCCGGTGCGTTGACAGGACGATCGCGGGTGGGAATACTCGCGGTTGAAACAATCATGGACCTGGCCGTCCAAGAGTTGTTCCCGGCCCGGACGCTCCGGCTGGACGACCTAAAGGAGACTCGAGATGAACCGTACCCGTCGGATCCTGTCGACCCTGGGCCTCGCGGCCCTGCTCGGCACCACGCTCCCCGCCTGCGTCGTCACGGCCCGGGGCCGCATCGCCACTGGCGCCGTCGTCGCCTACGATCAACCGCCGCCCCCGCGCGCCGAGAACCCGCAGCCGATGAGCGGCCACGTGTGGGTCAAGGGCAACTGGCAGTGGCAGGGCGGCCAGTGGGTGTGGGTCGATGGCCACTGGGAGCGCGAGCGCTCTGGCTACGCCTGGAACGACGGCCGCTGGGAGCCGCGCAACGGTAGCTGGCACTGGGTCGACGGCAGCTGGGTCGTGGTCGGCGGCGGCGTGGTCGTCACCGGCGGCGGCGGCGGCACCGTGATCGATCCGCACAACCAGGATCACCGCTACGACCAGCCCGGTGGCGGCGGCGTGGTGGTGGGCGGCAATGGCGGCGTGGTCGGCGGCAACGGCGGCGTCATCGTCAACAACGGCCAGGGCGGCGTGATCGCCACCAACGGCGCCGGCACGGTGATCTCGTCGGGCGGCCAGGTCGTCATCGTCGGTCCGACGATGGCGCCGCCCCCGCCGCGCGTCGAGAACCCCGGCGCGGCGCGCCGCGGCTACGTCTGGATCGAGGGCGCCTACGCGTGGAGCGAGCAGGCCCGCCAGTACGAGTGGGTCCCCGGCCACTGGGAGCGCGCCAAGGCCGGCCACCGCTGGGCGCCGGTGCGCTGGGAGCTGCGCGGCAACGTCTACGTCCGCGTCGGCGGCGAGTGGCAGATCGGCGGCTGAGATCCTGTTTCCTGGAGGGGCTTTCGCAAAGCCCCTCCCCCACAAGACGTGGGGCCCCCACCCGAAACGCGAGAGCGTTCGGCACGGGGCACAGGAGACTGCGAGACGAAGGCCGGGTCCACGCGGATCCGGCCTTCGGCCGTTTCGGCCCCAGCGAAAGGCTCGGACAGACGCGCCGAGGATCTGGGCCGTCTTGGGAGGGGGGCCCCGGCGAATGCCGGGGGGAGGGTTTCGCGAGAAACCCTCCGCATGTCTCAGCCCAGCTCGGCGCGGCGGCGCGCGCGCGCCTGCTTGCCGAGGTAGGCCTTGAGGAACTTCGACGGCAGGTCGTGGCCGATGAACGTGGCGGCCTGGCGCGCGGCGATGACCAGCTTGTCGAGATCGATGCCGGTCGCGATGCCCATCGAGTGCAGCATGCCGACCAGATCGTCGGTGGCGAGGTTGCCCGAGGCGCCGGGCGCGTAGGGGCAGCCGCCAAGGCCGCCGACCGACGAGTCGATCGTGGTGACGCCGAGCTGCAGCGCGGTGACGCAGTTGGCCAGCGCGGTGCCCTGGGTGTCGTGGAAGTGCACCTCCACCGCCTCGAGCGGCACCTCGGTCAGCACCCGGCTGAGCACGTCCTCGACCTGCGCCGGGTTGGCGACGCCGATCGTGTCGGACACCGAGACCTGGTAGACGCCCATCGCCCGCAGCTCGCGGCACAGCTCGACCACCACCGCGGGATCGACGTCGCCCTCGTAGGGACAGCCGAAGCACGTCGACAGGTACGCGCGCACCGGCACGCCGGCGGCCAGCGCGGGCGGCACGACGTCGGCGAACGCCGCCAGCGTCTCGCGCATCGTCTTGTTGACGTTCTTCTTGTTGTGCGTCTCCGACGCCGACATGAACACCGCGACCTCGCGCATCCCGGCGGCCAGCGCGGTGTCGAGCCCGCGGCGGTTGGGCACCAGGCACGACAGCACGACGCCCTCCTTGCGCGGCACGCCGCGCGCGACCTCGGCGGCGTCGGCCAGCTGCGGGATCCACTTGGGGCTGACGAAGCTGGTGATCTCGATGCGCGAGAGGCCGCTGTCGATCAGCGCCGTGATGAACGCGATCTTCTCGGCGGTCGGCACGTGCCGCGCCTCGTTCTGCAGGCCATCGCGGGGCCCGACCTCGTACACGGTGACGCGCGGCGGGAGCTTCATGCCGTCGGCGCACCATACCCACGGTCGACCGATCGCGCCACCTCGTGGGCCAGCTCGATGGTGATCGCGTCGAGGGTGTCGACCACGACGTGGGCCGCGCCCTGATCTTGCCCGCCGCGGTTGCCGGCCCGCACCGCGACCACCGCGCAGCCGGCGGCGCGGCCGGCGGCGCACCCGGCCGCCGAGTCCTCGATGACCAGCGCCTCGGCCGGCGCGACGCCGAGGTGGGCGCACGCCGCCAGGTAGCCGTCGGGCGCCGGCTTGGACCGCGGCACGTCCTCGGCGCACAGCGTGATCGCGAACGCGTCGCTCAGGCGCAGGAGCTCGAGCATGTGCCCGGCCTCGGCCCGCGAGCTGCCGGTCACCAGGCCCCGGGCGAAGGCGTCGAACCGCGCCACCGCGGCGTGGGCCCCGGGGAGCACGGTGATGCCGCGCTCGGCGAACAGCGCCCGGCTCTCGGCGGCGGTCGCGGCGATCAACGCGTCGCGATCCCAGGCCAGCGCCGGGTAGCGCTCGCGCAGGTACGCGTGGATCGCGACCCACGAGCGGCCGGTGCCGTAGGCGCGATCGGCGGCGGTGAGCGTGATCGCGAACTCCCGGGCGACGCAGCGGGCGATGGCCTCGGCGTAGTCGGCCTCGCTGTCGACCAGGGTGCCATCGAGATCGAAGAGGATCGCGCGCAGCGTCACGCGCTGTGGGTAGCACGTAACCGCGGCGGCAGGCGCCGCCACTACGCAGGCACACACCTCAGGCACGCGCGCCTGGCCCGCCCGGGTCGGGCGGTGCATCCTTGCCGTCGGAGTCCGCCATGCGCCCTGCCCTGCTCCTGTCCCTCGTCGTGATCGCCGCCACCGCCTGCGGGCCGTCGGCGTCGGTCCAGCACGCCAACACGCTCCTGGCCCGCGGGGACTACCGCGGCGCCTCGGACTACACCGCGGCCGAGCTGTCCAAGCACCCCGGCGACGCCGAGCTGCACCGCATCCGGCTGCGCGCGCTGCTCGGCCTGGGCGATCCCGGCCGCGCGGTGGCCGACTACCGGGCGTGGCGCGCGCAGCACGGCGGCACCGACGATCGCAAGGCGCTGCGCACGATGGCGCTGACCACCGTGTGGCAGGGCGTGACGTCGCCGTCGGCGGCGCTGCGGCTGACCGCGATCCGCGCGATCGAGCGCCTCGAGCTCGAGGAGCTGGCCGAGGACGTCGGCAAGGCGATGGGCGACGACGACGACGCGGTGGCGGCGGCGGCGGCGGTGGCGGTGCTGCGCTCGTTCGGCCAGGCCCCCGACGTCGCCGAGCAGATGCTGCGCTCCGACGACCCGCGGGCCCGGGCGATCGCCGTCGAAGGCATCGGCCGCAAGGTCCGGCGGCTGGCGATCGACGACCTGCGGCCGCTGGCCGGCGATCCCGACCCGCAGGTGCGAGCCGCGGTCGCGCGCTACCTGGGCACGGTCGGCGGCGACGGCGCGGCCGAGCTGGTGACGATGACCGGCGACGGCGCGGCCGAGGTCCGGGCCGCGGCGATCGCGGCGCTGGCCGCCGGCGGCGGTGGCCGGGCGGCCCTGCCCGACGCGACGCGCTTCCTGGCCGACGAGTCGCTCGCCGTGCGGCTGGCCGCGGTGGCGCTGGTGGCCAAGGCCGGCGGCAAGCCGGCGCTCGAGGCGCTGCTCGCCCACGCCGATCCGATGGTGGCGGCGACCGCGGCGCACCGGCGCGGCGATCGCGCCGCCGCGGTGGCGGTGTTCGATCGCGCGCTGGGCGCCACCGACGTCGGCACCCGCGCCGGCGTGGTCAACCTGCTGGCCGCGGCGCTGCCGCAGGACGCGGCGATCGCCCGCGCCACCGCGGCGCTCGCCGATCCGGCGCCGACGGTGAAGCTGGCCGCGGCCCGCGCGCTGGCGTACCTGGGTCAGCACGGCGCCGCGCTCACCGCGCTGACCGCGCTCGCGGCGACCGCGGCCCCGGCCGATCGCGCCGACGCCGCCGCCGAGCTGGCGCGGCTCGGCGACCCGCACGGCGCGGCGATCCTCACCGAGCTCGCCGGCTCGCCCGACGCCGACGTGCGGCGCGCGGTGGTGCAGGCCCACGTCGGCGCCGGCGCCATCACCGCCGGCCTGTGGGGCGCGCTGGCCGACGATCAGGCCGCGACCCGGCTCGACGCGGCGATCGCGATCCTCACGCTCGCGGGCTGACGCTCACGGCTCGGCGCGCGGCGCCACCGCGAGGCTCAGCCCGACCCGGGCGCCGCCGCCGGGGCGCTCGCCGGCCCAGCTCCGGCCGTCGTGGGCGGCGGCGATCCGCGCGACCAGCGCCAGGCCCAAGCCCAGGCCGCCGCCGGTCGACGGCACGAACGCGCGGCCGACGTCGCCGACCCGATCGGCGGGCAGCCCGGGGCCGGCGTCGTCGACCTCGACCACCACCTCGTCGGCGCGCCGCTCGATGCGGATCGCGGTCACGCCGCCGCCGTGGCGGGCGGCGTTGTCGATCAGGTTGGCGATCGCGCGGCGCACCAGCGTCGGATCGATCGCCGCGGTGGCGTCGCCCTCGGCGGCGATCACGTCGGCCGAGACCCCGCTGGCCAGCGCGACGTCGGCGGTGAGCGCCGCGACGTCGAGCGGCCGCCGCTCGATCCGCCCGAACTCGAGGCGCGACGACGCCAGGAGCCGCGCCACCAGATCGTCGAGCGCCAGCAGCTCCCGCTCGACCGCGTCGAGGGCGCGCCAGTCGGCCTGCTCGCGCGCGGTCTCGATCATCACCCGCAGGTGGCCCAGCGGCGTGCGCAGCTCGTGCGAGACCGCGGCCAGGAGCGCCTTCTGATCGCGCAGCTGTTGCTCGATGCGCGCCGCCATGTGGTTGAGCGCGCTCGCGAGGATCGCCAGCTCGCCGCGGTGGCCGACGTCGACCCGGGTGTCGAGCTTGCCGTCGCCGATCGCCCGGGCCGCGGCGATCGTCACCACCAGCGGCCGGGTCAGCCGCCACGCCATCGCGCCCGCCACCATCCACAGCGCCGACAGGATCAGCGCGAGCTGCCACCAGTGCGGCTGGCGCGCGCCGACCCACGCGCCGGCGGCCAGCGCCACGCCGAAGCCGAGGAAGATGCGCAGCCGCAGCTTGCCCTGCAGCCACCACGGCCCGTGGCGGTGGCGCCGCGCGTGGTGCATCGCGTGGTGCATCGCGTGGTGGCGCCGCCAGAACTCGCGCTCGGCGCGCAGCTCCTCGCGCCAGCGCCGCCGCGATCTTACGGCGCCTCGTCGGCGCCGCGGGCCAGCGTGTAGCCGATGCCGCGCACGGTCTTGAGCCGCGCCGCGGCCGGCTCGCCCAGCTTCTTGCGCAACCGCGAGATGTGGACGTCGATCGTGCGATCGCCGACGGTGGTGTCGTCGCGGCCGGCCAGCTCGAGCAGCGCGGCCCGCGGCACGACCCGGCCGGCGCGCTGCACCAGCACCGTCAGCAGGTCGAGCTCGAGCGCGGTCAGCTCGAGCGGCGCGCCGTCGACCCACGCCTGCCGGCCGGCGACGTCGACCTCGATGCCGGCGGCGGCGATCCGCGCCGCGACCGCGCTCGGCGTGGCCCGCCGCACCACCGCGCGCAGCCGGGCCAGGAGCTCGCGCGGCGAGAACGGCTTGGCGACGTAGTCGTCGGCGCCGAGCTCGAGCCCGACGACACGATCCGACTCGTCGCCGCGCGCGGTGAGCATCAGCACCGGCAGCCGCGCGTCCTTGGCGCGCAGCTGGCGCAGCACCGCCAGGCCGTCGAGCCCCGGCATCATCACGTCGAGCAGGACCGCGTCCCAGCCGCCGGCCGCGACCTGGGCCAGCCCGGCCTGGCCGCCGGGCGCGTGGGTGAGCGCGACGCCCTGCGGCGCCAGGTACGCGACGAGCAGCTCGGCGAGCCGGGCGTCGTCGTCGATGAGCAGGACCCGCATCGGGCGTTCATCCTCGCACGGTTGCCGCGCTCAGACGCGGTAGGGGCCGGCGCCGCGGGCCGCGCCGCCGAGCATCGTGGCCAGCGTCGCGCGCTGCTTGGGATCGAGCAGCCCGTGGATCGCGCGCAGCGAGTCGAACAGCGCGGCGCGGGCGTCGGCGATCGCCGCGTCGACCCCGGCCTCGAGGCCGGCCGCCGCGGTGGCGTCGAGCGTGTCGGCGTGCAGCGCCTCGGCCAGCGTCGGCCGCAGCGCGGTCAGGTTGCCGCGGGCGGTGCGCAGCCGCTGCTCGAGCTGATCGAGCTCGGCCACCAGCGCCCGCTCCTGCGCGGGGCTTGCGTCGATGCGCTCGAACATCCGGCCCAGCATCCAGCGGCGGGCGCGGCGGTGGCGCCAGCCGCCGTGGTGGTGGCCGTGGCCGCCGTGGCAACCGCCGCCGTGGCAACCGCCGCCGTGGCAACCGCCGCCGTGCCAGCCGTGGTGGCGCCGGTGCATGCGCGCGAAGCCGATGGCGCCGAGGACTCCGAGACCGAGTGCGAGACACAGCATGAGTAGCTCCTTTTCGCTACCCAAGCTGCGGGCCCGACGTTGCGCCAGTGCCGCCGCGGACGTGAAGAAACCTTGCGCGGCGGCGCCGTGGCCGCCCGGCCTTCACTGGAAGTCGAGCGGGTGCGTCGCGCGCGCGGCGACGTAGCTGGTCGGCAGCGGCAGCGCCCACACCGCCTCGATCAGGCACGCGCCGACCGGCGTGGTCGCGCCAGCGCCGGGCACCACGTCGACGACCTCGTGGCCGGTGGTCTCCATGTCGAGGTGCACCGCCCAGCCGGCGGCGGGCTGGTGCCGCTTGACGCACGCGGCGGCGGCGCGGGCCAGGAGCGTCATCGGGTCGGGCGGCGCCAGCGGCACCCCGCCGACGCCGGACATGCCCATGCCGCCCATGCCCGAGCCGACGCCGAAGCCGGCCAGGCCCTCCTCGAGGCCGATCACCGACGGCCGCACGCCGGGCTCGGTGGCCAGGTACGAGGTCACCGGCGACACCGCCTTGCCCATCATCGCCACCGTCATCATCTCTTCGTGCGACAGCTCCTGGTGATCGTCCTCGGAGAACACCCACGCCGCGGCGGCCTTCGAGAACGCCGCGTCGGCGGTGACCACCCGGCGGAACTTGTCGCCCCAGATCATGCCGGTGAGCTCGACCTTGTCGGGCGCGGCGGCGGCGGCGACCACCACCCGCAGCCCGGCGCCCTCGTCGAGCACGTCGGGGATCGACTGGTCGTACTTGCCGTTGACCAGGTCGAGGCCGCCGATCGCGAAGTGATCGATCCGCACCGGGCGCACCAGCCCGAGCACGCGCTCGCTCAGCCGCTTGTCGCCGATGCCCAGCCCGACGACGGTGGCGGCGATGCCGTGGTGGGTCAGCGCCAGCGGCGCCAGCGGGTGCGCGTCGTCCCGCGTCAGCTCGACCGCGAAGCCCTCCGGGTTGGCCTCGACGACGTGGACCACCGCGCCGGCCGGCGCCGCGGCCAGGCCGGCCAGCGCGAGGTCGTTGGTCCAGCGGCCGCGCAGCCGGTTGTCGGTGGTCAGCACCATCCGCAGCGCGCCCTTGCGGGTGGCCAAGAGCGACGCCGCCAGCTTCGCGCCCTCGTCGAGCGCGCTGCCGTTGCCCGGCGCCAGCCGGCCGGCCTGCTCGGCGGCGGCCAGCCTGGCCGCGACCTGGCCGGCCGGGACGAAGCCGCCGAACAGCCGGGCCGCGGCGCGGCGATAGACGACCACCTCGACCTCGGCGTCGGGGACGTGGGCCAGGTAGCCCTTGATCAGCGCGACCTGGCTGGCGACGCCCTCGACGTCCATCGAGTACGAGGCGTCGATCGCGAACACCACCTGCGCCTTCTTGGGCAGCGGCCGCAGCTCGGGCGCGGCGTCGATCTCGAGACGCCCGAAGGCGTGGGCCTTCGACGCCACCACCTTGCCGTAGCGGTTGGCCACCGCGTCGATCGGCGGCGGCGCCAGCTCGATCATCGCGACGCCGCCGTCGGACTCGTTCTCGGGCGCGTCGGGGATGAACAGCGGCAGGTCGCTGGCGTCGACGACCACCGGCGCCTTGTCGCCCAGCGTCAGCTTCCACGCGGTCAGCGTGCCGGCGTCGAGCGCCGCGTGATCCGAGACCACCAGGCGCCACGCGCCGACGCCCGCGGTCTTGGCCGGCAGGTCGACGGGGAACGCGCCGCGGACGTCGTTGTCGCTGCCGCCGCTGCCGTCGAAGACCTCGACCTCGTCGCCCTTGGGCGTGATCAGCGCGACCCGCAGATCGCTCCGGTAGGTGTGCTCGATGTCGAGCGTGACGGTGGCCTTGGCGAAGGCGCGGCGCGCCGGCGCGGTGTCCTCGACCTCGACCACGCTCGCCACGTAGCTGGCGCCGCTGGTGTGGCTGATCGCCGCGAGCCACGCCGGCTCGGTCGGCCGAGCCAGCACGATCGGCGCGCCGGGCGCCTTGCGCGCGCCGTCGATCTTGATCGCGGTCATCGCGTTGCCCCAGCCCGGGCGGATCGTGAACACCGGCACCGCGAGGTTGTCGGCGGCGCCCTCGGCCAGCCGCGGGTACGACAGGAACACCTTGCCGCGCTCGTAGCGCGTCGGCACGGTCAGCGTGTACTCGACGGTGCTGGTGCCGCCGGGCATGACCGGGAACACCCGCAGCCGCAGCTTGTCGGCCCACCGCCAGTACAGCAGCGCCGGGTCCTTGGGCTCCCAGCGGCCCTTGCCGGTGAGCTCCAGGTACAGCTTCTCGGCCTTCTCGGCCTCCATCAGCTCGCCGTCGTACCAGCGATCGCGGGCCCGGATGCGCAGCCCGGTGGCGGCGCCGCCGTAGGGCAGATCGATCTCGAGGCGTACCTCGTCGGCCTTGGTGCCGCCGTTGGCGAACACCCGCTGGACCTTGTAGGTCGCGATCCCGTCGACGACCGACACGTCGACGGCGTGCGACACCTCGGTCAGCGGTTGATCGAGAGCGGCGCCGAGGACGTCGGCCGACGCCGGCGCGGCCAGGAGGGCGAGCACGACCGCACACACGAGTGGACGCATGGGCGGTGCGACAACCGGCGCGCGCGATCGGTTGCGACAATCGCCGGCCTGCGTACCATCGCCGGCGATGACGCTGCCCACCGTCGAGATCCGCGACCACGTCGCCCACGTCACGCTCAACCGCCCCGACGCCCGCAACGCGCTGTCGCGCGCGGTCAACGAGGAGCTGCGTCGCCTCGCCGCCGTGCTCGGCGACGATCCCGGCGTGCGCGCGGTGGTGCTGACCGGCGCCGGCGACCAGGCGTTCTGCGCCGGCGCCGACCTCAAGGAGCGCAAGGGCGTGCCGGCGGCCGAGTCCAAGCCGTACATCGACGCGATCAGCGGCGCCATCGACGCCTGGGCCCGCATCCCCAAGCCGACGATCTGCGCGCTCAACGGCTCGGCCTACGGCGGCGGCCTGGAGCTCGCGCTGGCGTGCGACCTGCGGCTGATCGTCGAGGGCGCCGAGCTCGGCCTGACCGAGGTGCGGCTGGGGATCATGCCGGGCGCCGGCGGCACCCAGCGGCTGCCGCGGCTGATCGGCGTCGCCGCCGCCAAGGAGCTCATCCTGCTCGGTCGCCGCGTCAGCGCCGAGCGCGCGCTGGCGCTGGGCCTGGTGATGGCGGTGGTGCCGCCGGGCGGCCTGGCCGCGGCGGTCGACGGGCTGCTCGGCGAGCTGGCCGGGTGCGCGCCGCGGTCGCTGCAGATGGCCAAGGCCGCGATCGACCGCGGCGTCGACGTCGGGATCGACGAGGGGCTGCGGATCGAGCGCCAGTGCTACGACGTGACGCTGTTCAGCGAGGACCGCGACGAGGGCCTGCGGGCGTTCGCCGAGCGGCGGCCGGCGCGCTTCACCGGGCGGTAAGAAGCCAGGCGCGGCGGGGTGCGGCGATCCGCCCGGGGACAACCGTCCCGAGGGCTGGGGCTCCGGAGGTGACGGACCGCACCGACGCGGGATCGTCGATCCGACGAGTTGCGCGACGCGCGATCCCCGCGAACATGGCCCGGGCCGTGCAGAAGCCGGTCCCCATGGCGGTCATCGAGAGCATCCTCGCGCGCGCTGGGTACGTGAAGCTGTCGCGGTACGGGATGATGTTGACTCCAGACGGGAGAATCGTCGACCTGCACGCGATGACCAGCGACGTGGCCTTCGCGGCCCCGGTGCCCGGTCCGACCGTCGCGCCGATCGCGCAGCCCACGCCGCCACCGCCGCTCCCCGCCCCGCGGCTCGCCGCGCCGGTGGCGCCAGTCGCCACCCCGGTGGCGCCTCGATCCGCCAGCATGCCCTCGGTGATCATCGCCGCCGACGTGCTGCCGGACGACGGCGACGACGGCCTGGCCGACGACGACGAGTGGGAGTGGCAGCTGGCCCTGGCCCGCGCGCGCATCGCCGCCGCCGAGACCGAGGCCGCCAAGGTGCCGGCGCCGGCGATCCGCGCGCTGCCCAACGCCACGGTCGCGCGCCGCCTCGCGCCGCCCGCCACCCCGCCGCAGCGCCCGGCTCGGGCGGCAGCGCCGAGCGCCCCGCCGGTCGCCCGCGCGCATGCCGCGCCGATCGCCCGCCCGGCGGCGCCGATCGCCCGCCCCGTCGCGGAGCCTGCCCGGGTCCGACGCACCACGTCGGCCGGCGCCGCGGTCGCGCCGCCCGCGCGCCCGATCGCCGCCGCGCCCCTGCCCGCGCGCCTCCAGCCCCCGCCGCTGCCGCCGCCGCCGGTGGTCGCGCAGCCGGCGCCGCTGCCGGTCACGCCGCTGCCGCCGTCGCCGCCGCGCCGCTTCGCTCGCGGCACCGGTCCGCTGGTCCCGGCGCAGCTGCCGGCCGCGCAGCCCGCCGCGAAGCTGCCGCCGGCGCGGGTCATGAACGACGACACCTCCGAGATCACGACCGACGTCACCGATCTCGGCGTCGGCGACGTGACCTCGGTCGACGTCGCCCGCCCGGCGGCGCCGCCGCTCCCGCCCGCGCCGCTCCCGCCCGCGCCGCCGCACGCCGCGCTGCCGCGCATGACCGCCGCCCTGCCGCGCCTCAGCGCGCGCCGGTAGCCGGCGTCGCCGGCCCGGCGCACGCGTACAGCGCCGCCTGATCGCTCGCCGCCAGCGCGCACGTCCACGCCGCGCGATCCAGCTCGCGGCACGGCTCGCTGGCCACCAGCTTCGCGCGGATCGCCGCGACCTGCTCGCCGGTCGGGATCTCGTCGGCGGCGCGGGTGCCGCGCATCGCCGTCAGCGCCACCGCCAGCACGTGATCGACATAGGCGCCGCACTCGTCGGCGGTCAGCGCCGGCGGCGCGGCGTCGACGGTCGGCGCCACGACCTCGGGGCCGGCGTCGATCGCCGCCGGCGGCGTCGGCGGCGCGGTCGGCGCGGCGTGCGGACAGGCGGCGAGCACCAGCGCGAGCGACAGCGAGGCGAAGCGAGGCATCGGCGCGCATGATAGCGTGCGCGCCGTGCCGATCTGGTTCGCGATCGTCCTGGGTCTGATCCAGGGGCTTACCGAGTTCTTGCCGGTGTCGTCGACCGCGCACCTGCGCCTGGCGCCGGCGCTGCTCGGCCAGCACGATCCTGGCGCCGCGTTCACCGCGGTGCTGCAGCTCGGCACGCTGGCCGCCGTGATCGTCTACTTCGCGCGCGACCTGTTCATCGACCTGCCGCGCGCGATGTTCCGCGATCCGCGCAGCCCGCGCGGCCGGCTGCCGCTGCTGATCGTGCTCGGCACCGTGCCGATCGTCGTGCTCGGCCTCCTGGCCAAGGACCTCGTCGAGGGCGACGCGCGCTCGCTGTGGGTGATCGCCGCGTCGCTGATGGTGGTCGGCGTGCTGATGGCGGTGATCGACGCCCGGGCCCAGGGCGCGCGCACGCTCGACGACCTCGGCGTGCGCGACGCGCTGATCATCGGCGGGGCCCAGGCCATGGCGCTGTGCCCGGGCGTGTCGCGCTCGGGCGCGACGATCGTCGCGGCGCTGCTGGTCGGGATGCGCCGCACCGACGCCGCGCGGTTCTCGTTCTTGCTGGGCATCCCGGCGATCGCCGGCGCCGCGATCCTCGAGGCCAAGCAGTCGATGGCCGAGCTCGGGCCCGGCGCCTGGAAGCCGATGACGGTGGCACTGGTGGTGGCCGCGCTCAGCGGCTACGCGTCGATCGCGTGGCTCTTGCGCTTCCTCGGCAGCCACCGCCTGGTCGGCTTCGCGCTGTACCGCGGCGCGGTGGCGATCGCGGTCGCGTCGCTGTTGATCTCCGGCACCGTCTCGCACATGGCCGGTGTGTGAGCCGTCACGCACGGTGAACACCGGGTGAACCGCGGCGTCGAAACCAGGGACCGGACGCCTCGGGCGGTCGCCGGACCTGCTACGTTCGCCCTCGCATGAAGGGGAGTTCCCGCACCATGAAGCTCACCGAGTTGCCTCTGCGCTGGCTCCGCGGCGCGTCGATCTTTGCGCTCGCGATCGTGGCGCTGTGCCTGGCCGGTCCGGCCGCGGCCCAGAGCCACCCCGCCCTGTCCGGCGGCAAGTACCCCGTCAAGATCGAGTCGGCCCCGCCCGGCGCCACCATCTACATCGACCGCA
>Ga0073899_10002732_pt1 | contig 15738 bp, 15 predicted proteins | sample KloWWTmetaKNB5Ph_FD_88975 | JGI IMG/M metagenome (GOLD analysis project Ga0073899, IMG submission 88975) | Active sludge microbial communities from Klosterneuburg, Austria, studying microevolution and ecology of nitrifiers - Klosterneuburg... | ecosystem: Engineered > WWTP > Aerobic digester >...
TCGCAGCGCGGCCGGGCGGCGCCAGTGCACGGCCGACCCGGGCCAGCAGCATGGCCTGCCTGGCCTCGTAAACCAAGTGCGCCATGTCGTTGCTGGCACAACCGTCGACTCCCAGACCTACCGGTACGCCGGCATCGACCATGCGCCGGATCGGCGCGATACCACTGGCCAGGCGCATATTGCTGCAGGGGCAATGGGCGACACCGGTGCGGGTGGCGGCAAACAGCGATATACCCTCGTCATCGAGCTTGACCGCATGGGCATGCCAGACGTCGTCGCCCAGCCAGCCCAGTTCCTGCGCGTATTGCGCCGGTGTGCGATTGAACTTTTCGCGGCTGTAGGCGACGTCATGGTCGTTCTCGGCCAGGTGGGTATGCAATCGCACACCCGTGCTGCGGGCCAGTGTTGCGGTTTCGCGCATCAGGTCGCGGCTGACCGAAAACGGCGAGCAGGGCGCCAGCGCGATCTGCACCATCGCACCATGTCCGCTGTCGTGGTGGGTCTCGATCAGGCGCTGCGAATCCTTCAGGATGAAGGCCTCGTCCTCGACCAGGTCGTCCGGTGGCAAACCACCGTTGGAGCGTCCCACGCTCATGCTGCCGCGGCAGGCCACGAAGCGCATGCCGATCTCGCGCGCGGCCGTTATGCTGTCGTCCAGCCGCACACCGTTGGGGTAGATGTACAGGTGGTCGCTGCTGGTGGTGCAACCGCCCAGCAGCAACTCGGCCATCGCGACCTGGGTCGAGACCCGCACCATCTCCGGTGTCAGGCCGCTCCAGATCGGGTACAGGCCGCGTAGCCATGAAAACAGCTCGGCATTCTGTACCGCAGGTATTGCCCGGGTCAGCGACTGGTACATATGGTGGTGGGTATTGACCAGGCCGGGCATCACCAGGTGAGCGCGCGCATCGATCACCTCGTCCGCGTCCTGCGGCAGTTCGCTGGCGGGGCCGATGGCGGCGATGGTGTTTCCGTGGATCAGTACCGATGCATCGCGCAGCTCGCGCCCCCGTGCTGGCTCGGGCGCGTCGAAGGTGGCGATGCAGCGGGCGTTGCGGATCAGCAAGGTCTTGGTCATGGGCGAACGGCCGGCCGGGTCGACCGGCAGCGTGGGGGTTTGGCAGAATCGGCGCATGAAACCCACAGCGCCTGCCCTGCATACTATCCCGCAAAACCTGGCCCAGGCCCGGGCACTGCTCGAACATCTCTACCACACGGCGGTCAAGCGGGCTTTGCCCGCGCAGGCCCTGGCAGCGTATCTTCCGGCGCCACCCGCGCCCGGCAGCGGCGGGCGTACCGTGGTGCTCGGGGCCGGCAAGGCAGGGGCGGCGATGGCGCAGGCGGTCGAGGCCTTGTGGCCGCCGGATGCGCCGCTCGAAGGCCTGGTGGTGACCCGTTATGAGCACATCCCGGAGCGTGCGGCGGGCCTGCCGCAGCGCATCGAGGTGGTCGAGGCGGCTCATCCGGTACCCGATGCCGCCGGCCTGCAGGCCGCGCAGCGGATGCTGGCCATGGCGCAGGGGCTGGGCCCGCAAGACCTGGTGTTGTGCCTGATCTCGGGTGGTGGCTCGGCCTTGCTGACCTTGCCGGTCGAGGGGCTCGATCTGGCTGGCAAGCAGCAGGTCAACAAGGCCTTGCTGGCCAGTGGTGCCAACATCTCGGAGATGAACTGCGTGCGCAAGCACCTGTCGCGCATCAAGGGTGGCCAGCTGGCGGCCGCCTGTGCACCGGCCCGGGTGGTGACGCTGGCGATCAGCGATGTTCCCGGTGACGACCCGGGCATCATCGCCAGCGGCCCGACGGTGCCCGATGCCAGCAGTTGCGCCGACGCGCTGGCCATCGTGCGCCGTTATGGCATCGACCTGCCGCCAGCGCTGGAGCGCGCGCTCGAGGCTGGCGAGCTGGAAACGCCCAAGCCGGGCGACCCGGTGTTCCAGGGCCACGAAGTGCACCTGATCGCGACGCCGCAGCAAAGCCTGGAAGCCGCAGCCGATGCGGCGCGCGCGGCCGGTCTGCAGGCTTGCATCCTGAGTGACGAAATCGAGGGCGAGTCACGCGAGGTGGGCAAGGTGCATGCCGCGCTGGCGCGGGCCGTGGCACGCCGGGACCAGCCGTTTGCACGGCCCTGCGTGATCCTCAGTGGCGGCGAGACCACGGTCACCATACGCCCGCGCGCCGAAGGTGTGGCGCGCGGCCGCGGCGGCCGCGCCGGCGAGTTCTGCATGGGGCTGGCGCAGGCGCTGCAGGGCCAGCCGGGGGTTTATGCGCTGGCAGCCGATACCGATGGCATCGACGGTGTCGAGGACAACGCCGGCGCCTTCGTGGAGCCACAGACGCTGGCGCGGGCTGCCGCGCTGGGCATGAAAGTCGACCGATTCCTGGACCGCAACGACGCCTATGGTTTCTTCGAACCGCTGGGCGACCTGGTGTTCACCGGGCCGACGTTTACCAACGTCAATGACTTCCGGGCAATCCTGGTGATTTGAGCCCCGACCAGCGGCGGTCTGCCCCACATTTGATATTGCTCAATGTCAAATCCCGGGTTCAGCGGCACAGTGGGAGCCATGTTGCCAAATGCCTTGCTCCAACTTCCCGCCCGCCAGGTGTCGCTGGAGCCAGGTGCTGTGGTCTTGCGCCGCGCCGTGATGGCGGACGCCGTCGTCCACGTCGACTCCGGCCGGTTGGCCCTGGGCTTGATGGAAGATGATGGCTTGACACATTTGCTGGGAACGGCAGTCGGACCACTATGGCTGGAGGCGTCGGCCGCCATTCTGGGTAGACCCAGCCTGATCGATGCCGTGGCGGAAACGCCGGTGGTGTTGCGCCGCTTGCCGCTGGCCGACTTCACCGCCTGGATGCAGGCCCTGCCGGAATCGGCGCAGACCATGTTGCGCGACGTCGCCGCGGCGCATTGGCAGCAGGCCGAACTGACCGTCAGCCGGCTGGCCAAGGACGCCGAGGCGCGTTGTGCCGAGTGGTTGCTGCGCCACGCCCAGACCAGTGCCCAGGGCGCGGTGGCGGTGATGCTGCAGCAACGCAAGCGCCTGATCGCGGCGCAACTGGGGATTGCACCGGAGACCTTGTCGCGTGTGTTGCGCCACCTGCGCGAACGCAGCCTGATCAGCGGATCGGGCCGGGTCGTGAACCTGGTGGATCCGGGCGGCCTGCGCTCGCTGGCCGGGGTCTAGCTAAGTGGCCCTGAATTCACCCGGCGCTGCGCCATAACGAGACTTGAAACGGCGATAAAAAGTCGACGTTTCCCGAAAACCGGCTGCAAAACCGATATTGGTCGTACTCAAATGACTGAACGCCGGGTCGTGCAGCAGATCGTGCGCCTTGGCAAGGCGCACCTGCGTCAGGTGTTCATGGAAGGTCTTGTCGGCCAGCTCGAACAATTGGTGCAGCGCGCGCAGTGACAGTGCCAACTCGGCCGCCATTGTCGCGGGGCTCAGATCCGGATCGGCAGCACGCAACTCGATCTGCCGCAACACGCGCTGCAATTGTGCCGCACGGCGGCCGAGCCGACCGTGCTCGTGCATCTCAGGGGCCAGGCCCGCCATATTGGCCACCAGCGCGCATAGGGTGCCAAAGGCGAGGTCCAGGCCGCCGCCAGAAAGCGTGGCGTAATTGCGCAGCAAAGCGTCGAGCCAGCTGTTGATCAGCGCACCCTCGCCCTGGTTGCGGCTGACCTTGATCATCGGCAGCGCGGTCATCTGTCGCGCAAGCAGCGGCTCCAGCCGTGAACGCTCGAGCCGCCACAGCCGGAAGTTGAATGTGCCATCCGTGCCGGTATTGAACGCGACGTTCGGGTCCGCGATGATGATGTCATTTGGCTCGGTCACCTGATGGCGTCTGCCCTGCTCGAACCAGGCGCGGCCTTCGAGTTGCATGTAGATGTAATAGGTATCGCTGGGGCATGTGCTGATGTCCTGGGGTCGGCGCTGCACCAGATGGCCGTCGCACCGGATGTCAGCCACATCCAGCGCACCGGCACGATGCAGCCGCAGCTGCCCGTTGAACGGCTCGCGCGCGCTCCGTTCCGGGGTCAGCGCGTAAACCTGCTGACAGCATACTTCGCGCCATTCCTCAAAACGCTTTGGGGGCGACACGGCTGCAGTGGACCACTCGACGAGCATGGCTGTTTCCTGGATTTCGCGGTGATGCGCGCGGATTGCAGGGGTTCCCTGCACTGTGCGCGAAGACGACGGCAATCGTTTGACCGATTATCCATGGCCCGCAGGCTGCCGATTCCCCCGCAGTGGCATGACGCTTTTGCGCGAACTGCAACGATGCATGCATGGTGGCGGGATCAGCGGCACCGCATCGCGTGAACATCCATACCTGCCGCTCATGAAAAACGCTACGCCCATGTCCGATTTGCCGTCCCGGGACATTGTCGTCCTGGTAGCCGATGACCATGCCCTTGTGCGTGACGGCATCAAGCTGCTGCTCACCGCCATTCTGGGCAAGGTGAGTTTCCTGGAAGCAGAAGACGGGCATTCGCTGATGCGCGTGCTGCACCAGCATCCCATCATCAGGCTTGGACTGGTAGACCTGAACATGCCGGGCATGGAGCGCGGTTTCCGGCTCGCCGAGCTGGCGCGCGAATATCCGGGGCTGCCGCTGGTTGTGGTCTCGGCGCTGACATCGCCCGACGTGGTGCGCCGCACCCTGGACATCGCGAGCGTGTTCGCCTTCGTGCCCAAGAGTGCGAGCTCCGAACACATGGGAGCTTCCATCGTGGCGGCGATGCAGGGGATCAAACTGCCGTTCACGCAAATGCTGGCCAGCGGCAAGCCCGCCGACGTCAATCTCACGCCGCGCATGCGAGAGGTGCGCAATCTGCTGCGCCAGGGCATGAGCAACAAGCTCATCGCCAGCCGCCTGGGTATCAGCGAAGGTACCGTCAAGAACCACATGAGCGAGATCTTCCGGGCGCTCCACGTGTCCAACCGTACGCAGGCGGCGCAGCTCGACCTCGACAGCCTGTGACCGCGGCGCCCGACACCAAGGCTGACCCGGAGGACAGCGCACACACGGTCGCGTCGTTCTGGGTATTGCGCGCGTGTGAGCTGCTGGTTGCGCTGATGTTTTCCACTGCATTGCCCTGGCAGCGTTCGTTTGGATGGTTTGCCCTCATAGCCGGCCTCGGTACTTTGCGCTGGATCCATGTGAACAGTGCGCGCTTTCGTGCCTTGCCCAGGGTGCGGCGCAGGCGCGCCTATCGCATCCATGTGTGGGTGCTGATGTCGTTCGTGGGCAGTGCGGCCTATTTCCTGTACATACCGGGCAACCTGCCAATGCAGGCGGTGCTGCTGTGTTACCTGCTCGGAAACGCGACGCTGATCGCCGTACGTCTCACCGGTGATGTCGTGCGCACGGCGATTGCGTTGTGCCTGGCCGTTTTGCCGACCTCGCTGCGGGCCATCATCGAGGGTGCGCAGGACAATCTGCTGCTGATGATGATGGGGTGGGGCGGACTCCTGATGACCGTCAGCATGGTCTTCATGTCGCGGGCACAGGAGCGCAAGGTGCAGTACCAGTACGAACAGCGCCGGCGTGCGGAGAGCGCCGCCGACACAGTGGCTGCGCTGGGCCTGGCCAAGTCGCGCTTCTTTGCCGCTGTCAGCCACGACCTGCGCCAGCCCGTGCACGCGATCGGCTTGTACCTTGATCCGCTCGTGAAGCTCAGCCAGGCCGCCGGTGACCGGGATGCACTGCGCGCTGTTGAAGGCATACGCCAGTCGTGGAGGGCGCTCGATGACCTGCTGTCGCAGGTGCTCGACCTCACACGCATGGATTCCGGCGTGGTGCAACCCGACCTCCAGCCGGTGGAGGTGGCGCCACTGGTGCGCGGCCTGGTGATGCAACACAGTGCTGCGGCTGAGCGAAATGCAGTGCGCATCGTGGCGCTGGTCCGGCCGGGCCTGTATGCGCTGGCCGACGACCTCATGCTCAACCGCGTGTTGTCCAACCTGCTGGACAACGCCATCAAGTTCTCTCCGCCGGGGGCTTCGGTGGTGGTGGCGTTGCGCCGGGGGCAGGACCATTGGCGGCTGCAGATTCGCGACGCCGGCATTGGCATTGCACCCGCCGTGCAGGGCAAGATATTCGATGAGTTCGTGCAGCTCGATAACGACGCGCGCGACCGCCGGCGGGGACTTGGGCTGGGTTTGGCCATTGCGAAGCGGTTTTCGTTGTTGATGAATGGTGGACTGGAGGTTCGATCGACGCCCGGGCGTGGATGCTGCATGACGGTTACCTTGCCCAAGTCCTTGATGCCTTCGCAGAGCGCGGATGCCGACCGCAGCGACGCGGCTCCCACGTCGGTCCCGGGCGACCTGTACGGCATGCCGGCGCAGGAATTCCCGCTGCCCATGCCGCCCTTGCCCGCGCGCGACGTGTTGCTGGTCGAGGACGACACTCTTGTAGCCGACGCCATGTGCCATTTGCTGCGCGCCTGGGGCCTGCAGGTACGCCACGTGGAAACGGCAGATGAAGCATTGCGGCAGGCCGAGTTCGGCCAGATCGCCATCTGCGACGTAAGGCTGCCCCAGGGAGCGTCGGGCGTTGATGTGGCGTTGCAGTTGCGCAAAGCCGGCAAGAAGGTGGCATTGCTCAGTGGAGAGACCAATGCGCTGCTGCGCGAGTTGGCCCAGAAGCACCAGTTGCTGCTGCTCACCAAGCCGGTGTCCAGCGTCAAGTTGCGCTCCACGCTCGAGAGCCTGTGAACGCCAAAGTCCCGCGGCGTCATGTGCCCAGGCACCGGGGCATGACCAATTTCACCTGTTCGCAATCCACCCGTCCCGATAAATTCTCCACGTCGCGTTGATTCACTTCAGTCGTTGTGACAGAAGGACGCGGCCGACGCAGAGTCTTGCGTCATGGAAGGGAACACACAATGAGTTATCTAATTTTGCCGGCCGTCGCGCGAGCGGGATTCGTGCCGCCTTGCCAGGCCCGGCAACCGCGCCGCGCGGGGCGCTTCGCCGAAACCCGCAAGGTCAGGGCGTTGCGCGGCGTTTTTCGCATGTTGTGCAAGGTGGCGCCGGCAGTCGCGGCACATATCGGTTATGCCATGTTGGCCAAGCCACCCGCCAGTGCCGAGAACACCTGGCAGGCGGCCCTGCGCGACAAGGCACTTACCTGGCGCCTGGGCGTGGGCGCCGGCCAGATCGCGGTCTATGAATGGGGTGCCGGGCCGGCGATTCTGCTGGTGCATGGGTGGGGTTCGCGTGCAACCCACATGGGAAAGTTGGTCGGCCCGCTGGTGGCGGCCGGCTTTCGGGTTGTCGCCTTCGACGCGCCAGCCCATGGTGCGTCGACAGGTGGCTCCACGGACCTGGTGGAATTCGCTTCTGCCGTGGCTGCCGTGGCCAGGCAGGTGGGTCCGCTGCGTTGTGTGCTTGCGCACTCGTTCGGTGCCTCGATGTCCCTGTATGCGCAGCGCGACTGGGGTCTGGCCACGGACAAGCTTGTGCTCATCAGTTCTTTCGAACATTGCGTATGGTTCACCGAGGCCTTTGGCGAATGCATGGGTCTGTCGTCCAGTGTCCTGGAGGAAGTGCGCCAGAAGCTGGTCGAACGCCATTGCGGCCGCCTGAACTGGAGCCGCCTGTCCGTGCTCGACATGTTGCGCGATAGCCAGGGGCAGGCGCTGGTCATCCACGATGAAGACGACGCGGAGATTCCGTTCGAGCACGGTCTGGCGCTGGCGCGCGTTTCGCCGCGTACCGAGTTTCTAGCCACGCGCGGCTACGGCCACCATCGCGTGTTGCGCCGCAACGATGTGATCCGGCGCATCGTGCAGTTCATTTCGGCCTGAGGAATTACCATGTCTGTTCAGAAAATCACCCCCCCTTCGCCCGCGCGCCCGCGTCTGGCGCTGGTACTGGGTAGCGGCGGCGTACGCAGCATCGCCGCTGTCGGCATCGCGGACCGCTTGGCCCGTGAAGGCATCCATCCCGACCTGATCGTCGGTTGCAGCTCCGGTGCATTGTTCGGCGCCACCATCGCTTGCGGTATGTCGAGCAACGATGCGCTGCAGGCCGCCACGCGGCTGTGGTCACCCGAGTTGACGCAGCAACGTCGCTGGCGCGCCTATCTGCAGCTGATTGCACCGAAGCTGGCCGGTTTCACCGACAACTTTGCGCTGCGTGACGATGGCTTGATCGCGCAGCGTGTTCACGAAGCCTTCGGCGAGGTGCGGATCGAGCATCTGCCCACCCGCCTTCGCATCGCCGCCACGGATGCCGTCACCGGAAACCCGGCTGTGTTGTCGCGCGGCCCGCTGGTGGACGCACTGCGCGCCAGCATGGCGGTGCCCATCATGTTTCCGGGTGTGGACATCGACGGCCGACGGCTGGTGGACGGTGTGTTGTCCGACCCGCTGCCGATCAGCGCCGCGCCCGACGCCGGCGTGGTTATCGCGCTAGGCTTTCACGGCGCGATGCCCCGGCGCGTCGACCGGCTGTCAAGGCTGGTGGCGCAAACCAGCACCACGCTGATCAACAACCTGATGCAAGCGCGTATTGCCGCTGCACGTGCGAGTGGCCAGAGGGTGGTACGTGTCGAGCTCGACCTGGACCGGCCCATCGGGCTTTGGGACACCCGGGCCATGCCGTACCTGTTCGAGGCCGGTCAGCGTGCCGCTGAAGCGCAACTTTCGAAAATCCTCGCGGCACTCGAGAGTCACCAGTCGGCCACCATGCCAAGGCCCGAGCCAGTGCGTTTTCCATTCGCCATGGAGGCCTGTCAGGTCGCCACACATTGAAAAGAGTAACCATGCAAACCACAACCATGACCTACAACACCACCAGCAACGGCAGTTACGCCCGCTGCATTGAAGTGTCCAGGCGCATTCGCTGGGACATCGAACGCGATGTCATCCGCGGACGGACCTTCGACTTTTCCCGGCGCTTTCTGCCGGATGGCCTTTCGCGTGTGAACAGGCTCGAATTCCTGGATACCGACGAGCGTCGCCTGCTGAGCCAGATCCAGGGCCGCACCTACGCCAACATGTTCGGATTGGTGGAGCGGTTTATCGGGATCAAGATGCTGCAGGTCAGCCGGGACCATTGGTTCGGCGACCAGGTGGCGCTGGAGGCACTGGTACGTTTCACCGACGAGGAACTGAAACACCAGGCGCTGTTTCGCCGCATCGAACAACTCGCTGCTGCGGGCATGGAGGTCGGCTACGAGTTTGCGCATACCCCCGACCAGGTGGCAAGCCAGGTGCTGCAGGCGTCGACCTGGGCGGTACTGGCGCTTACCTGCCATATCGAACTGTTCACGCAGGTGCATTACCGCCAGAGCATTGAGCCCGACAGCGAGGTGTCCGAGCTGTACCGCGATGTGTTCCTGTTTCACTGGCGCGAGGAGTCGCAGCACGCGATTCTCGACGAGCTGGAATGGGCGCGCGAAGACGCGCGACTGACGCCGGCGGAACGCGACAAGGCCGTGGACGACCTGATCGGCCTGGTCGGTGCGGTGGATGCAATCGTGCGGCAGCAGGCACTGGCAGATGCCCGCTACTTTCAGCGTGTGTGCGGCCGCGCCTTGAGGCCTGGCGGTCTCGATCGTGTCGAGATGGGTCTGCGTGACGCCTACCGCTGGCAATACATAGTGTCGGGTGTGCAGGACGAGCGCTTCAACCGTTCGCTGCACGCGATGACCACCGCCGAGCAGCGACTTCGCATCCAGGCGGCGCTGGCGCCGCTACTGGCATGAGGCGCGCCCGACCGACCCTTTGCCTGCTTGCCAGTGCGGCCGTGTTCAGCGTGGTCGGCGCCAACGCCGGCGTCGTGACCACTGGCTTGGATAACGGCGCCGAAGTCTGGGAGGCGGCTGGAAATGGCGCAGGCAACGCCCAGTGGCTTGCGGTAGATGACCAGCCGGCGGGACATCTGGCTATTTCCGACGCGGCACTGGGGTGGGCGTATTTCGCGGCGCCGGCCGTGTACCGCATGCCCATTGAGGAGGGCGCCCTGTTGTCGTTTGACCTCAAGAGCAACAGCGACGCCGCGCATCCCATCGTATCGCCGGTCCGGGTGGCGCTGGTGGGCGCCGGGTTGACGCTTGTGGCCGAAACCGTCTTGCCCACCGCCAGCACCGCCCCCTTCTCGGGCCGACGACACCGGGCGGCATCCATTCCAACAATGCAACTAAAGGGAGAACCCATGAAAACACCTGCACGGACGGCCGGCGCAATCGCCAGAGATGCGCCGGCGATGGCCGAACCACACTGCGTGCATGCCCACGACAGGTTCGACCGCAACCCGTTGTGCCCCACCCTGCCGCTGCGCCAGTCCGCAATGGCCGAGCTTGCCAGCCCTGGCTTGCGGCGCAACATGCCGTACCACGCCGATTGACCTTTGCGGGCCGCGGCCCCGCGCTCCGATTGACTTGTTGCAATTCCCTTCCCAACCGACTCATGAAACCAGTTCTCCAACACATTTTCCGTCTCAAACGTGACTACGCGCGCTTGCCGTTCTTCGACTTCCTGCGCGACGAAGCACTTTCCACGCGCGAACGCCTGGCCTTTTTCCCGAGCATGGCCTCGTTCATCATGGCGTTCGGGGACCTTAACCGCCTGGTACTGCGCGAAGAGCCCACTGACGACCCCTACCTTGAGATGATCAATGCCCATACTTACGAAGATGACCACCACTGGCCCTGGTACCTGGAGGATTTTGCCAAGCTGGGCCACGACCGCGAGCGGATGGAACCGGGCGAAACCATCCGCTTCCTGTATGGCGACGCGACCATCCAGAACCGTTTGCTTTCGCTGCGTCTCGCACACCTGATCTGGAGCGCCGAGCCGGTGGTGCGACTGGCCATCATCGAAGCCATCGAGGAAACTGGCAACGTATTGTTCGCGTTGACTTCGAAGATCGCAGCACGATTTCATAACGAGACCGGCGTTGAGCTGCGCTACTGTGGCGAGTTCCATTTCCAGCTTGAGTCCGGCCACGCGATGAACAATGATCATGCCGAACTGGCGACCATCGAACTCGACGAGGCGCAGCGCCGTGATGCGTTGGCACGCGTCGACAAGGTATTCACCTGGTTCGCCGACTGGACGCACGAATTGCTTGCTTATGCACGCGCGGCGCCAACTGCACAAGCTGGTCGACGGGCACTTGAACTGGTACCGGGTTAGCCGGGGTTCTGCGGCGCGGCCGGCGAACCGCGAAGCCGTCCTGGGCCCCAAGGCTGGTGTCGCTGCACATAGCTGGTGGGGTATCGGGCATCGACCGTGTCCTGGCGCCTTCCCGATCCTGCACCGTGAACAAATACCCTTCTGACAACACATCTGCGTGCTTATAATGAGTTTATACTCAGTGAGTTATTGCTCATTTAAAGCGGAAGTTTCCATGCCTGCAGTCTCCCGATCCCGCACCCGACAGCGCGAGGCCACGCGCCGCCAGTTGGTGGAGGCCGGGTTGCGGGTCGTGGCCGAACATGGTTTCGCCGGCGCTACGACGGCGGCGATTGCGCGGGAGACGGGCAAGGCGCATGGCACGGTGTTCGTGCACTTCGCCAGCCGAGACATCCTTGTCGAGGCGCTTGTCGCCGCGATCGGCGAGGCAATGTCGCAACAGCTTGCGCGCCTGCCGGCCGAAGTGTGTGGCGTGGCCGAGGTGCTCGACGCGCATCTGGTCGCATTGGAGGAGCACGAGGTGTTGTACGTGCGGTTGCTGCGCGAGGCAACGGTCTTGCCGTTGTCGGCGCGGGCCCGCGTGTTTGCGCTGCAGTCGGCTGTCGGTAGCCGGCTGCGCCAGGCACATGCGCGCGACGTGGCACACGGCGTTGCACGAGCGATGAACCCGGTGGCATTGACCAACCTGTGGATCGCGCTGACCAACCACTACCTGTTGAACCGTGACCTGTTCGCCCCTGGCGGCAGCGTCGTGGCGCAACGCGGCGCCGAACTCAAGGCGCAATTTCTCGATGTCCTGAAACCCTGAGGAGATGACACCATGCCCCATGAACTTTGCAGGTCCTGTGGATCCTGCGGCTTCCCGATGCGCGACCCTTCCGACTTCGCCGGTGGCAACCCGGACGCTATCTACTGCAGTACCTGCGGCGACGCGACCGGACAGTTGCGTCCCTTTGACGAGGTGCTCCAGGCCAATGCCGACTACCTCGTGGGCCAGCAGGGTATCGACCCGCAAGCTGCCCGCTTGATGGCCCATTCCCTGCTGGTGGCAATGCCCGCATGGCAGTCACACCGGCCGCTGTCCTGAGGAGCGATTCGAGATGCAGACGCTGCCCAATGTCTCCGCGCGCCTGGCACGCGCCCAGCTGCGCGCGATCAATCACCGCGTGATCCACGCCATGGTCGTGCCCGATGACGGCTTCATGAATGCCCTCGTTGGCCATGATTTCCTGTTTATAGGCTGCGACGGCGCATGGGCCGACCGCGCCGGCTATCTGGCCCGGATGCAAGCACCGGCTGCGCTGAGCCGCGCTTCCTGCGGCGATGTACGGGTGCGTCTTTACGGGCCGGTCGCGCTGGTGCAGGGCACCGTGCAGTCGCCGCTCGACGACGGCTTGATCCAGCGGCTGCGATTTAGTGACGTATACCTGCGACAGGACTCGGACTGGTGGCTGGTGAACAGCCAGCACACCACGGTGCAGCCAGGCGTGCCGATGGCGTCGCGCACCGGTGTCGCTCCGAAGATTGAGCCCTGGTCCGGGAAGGACCCGACCGGGGATGACACTGCCGTGCTGCATACACTGAACACGCAATATGTCCAGGCATACCGCGACGCCGATGTGGCCTGGTATGACGCGCATTTCGCCTCTGACTACTGCGCGGTGCAGGGAGACGGCACCATCACCGACCGTGCGGCGTCACTGGCCCGCTTTGCAATTGCGTCGTACGCCCGCGAGATGCAAGCCTTCCCGGTCGACAAAGTTGTGGTGCGGCGGTTTGCCGATGTCGCCTTGATCCACGCCGAAAACGCCTACACGCTCAAGGACGGGCGACAGGGCATCAGCCGTTATACCGATATCTGGAACCGCGAACAGGCAGGATGGCGATGCGTTGCTGCCCACATTACCGAATACCAGGAACCTGTGATGGCGTGAGTCTGTCCTGCCCGCCTCAGCGACAAACCCCGCAAGTCCCGCACCCATGAATCGTCAGGCAGGTGACCACAGGGGCGCGCGATGCGTGTCGTAGCAAACTCAATCCGTGGCCGCCCGTTTCGGCATGGCCAGGCTGTCCATCTTTCCCGCTGAAATGAGCGTCACCACGACTCTGATTCTGATCGCGGACGACCATGTTTTGGTACGGGACGGACTGCGCGCCATGTTGTCTGCAGGGCTGGCTGCAGTCCGGTGGCTTGAGGCGGATAACGGCAGCGCGCTGGTGCGGATGGTTGGTGCACACCCCCGTCTCGACCTGGCGCTGGTCGATCTGAACATGCCGGGCATGGAAAGCGGCTTGCGACTGTGCGAGCTGGCCCGATTGCATCCGCGCCTGCCGCTCATCGTGATCTCGGCATTGACTTCGCCCGACGTCATAAGGCGCACGCTCGAAATACCCAGCGTGCATGTGTTCGTACCCAAGAGTGCACCGTCGGAGTATTTGCGGCATGCCGTGGCGGCGGCCTTGCAGGGGCGCCGACTGCCCTACGATCACCACGCGTCCACGGCTGATCCAAGCCAGTTGCCGCTGACGCCCCGCATGGAGGAGGTGCACCGCTTGCTGCGCCGGGGAATGAGCAACAAGCAGATCGCGCTGACGCTGGGCATCAGCGAAGGTACCGTGAAAAATCACATCAGCGGAATTTTCAGGATCCTGCAGGTATCCAACCGGACACAGGCGGCGCAGCACGACGGAAACCTGGTGTGACGCCGGTTGTGCCGCCGGCGGCCGATGCCGCCGGAATCGGCGCAGACCATGTTGCGCGACGTGGCCGCGGCGCATTGGCAGCAGGCCGAACTGACCGTCAGCCGGCTGGCCAGGGACGCCGAGGCGCGTTGCGCCACCTGCGTGAGCGCAGCTTCACCTCGGTGTTGGGCCGTCTTGCATATACCGCGCTGGAGGGCCCGGGTCAAAGCCCGGCACCGCCGCGTGCCAGAATCTGCGTCATGTCGATCGGCACGTTCCAGGCCCTTACTCCATGCGCACCCGCTTGAAACTGCAGTTGCCCGAGCTGTTCTCCGTGCCGGACTTCCGGCCCCTGCTGTTCGTCGGCTTCATCACATTCGTCGTGCGCTGGATCGAGATGCTGGCGTTCGCGCTGTTTGCCTACCAGGCCACCCACTCGGCGTTCGTGGTCGCGATGCTGACCATGTTGCGGGTACTTCCGATGGGGCTTTTTGGCGCCTTCATCGGCGCTGCCGCCGACAAGTTCGCATTGCGCAGTGCGCTGATCCTGGTGATCGCGGTGATGATGGCAACCACCCTGGTGCTGGCCGTGCTGGCCAGCGTCGATGCACTGGAGGTCTGGCATCTGGCCGTCGCCAGTTTTGTCAATGGCACCGGCTGGGCCGCCGACAACCCGGTGCGCCGCATGATGATCGGCAACACCGTCGGCCCGCAGCGCATGGGTTCGGCGATTGCGCTGGATGTGGGCAGCAGCAATGCCAGCCGGGTGATCGGACCTTTGCTGGGCGGGGCGCTGCTGGCGTCGTTCGGCATCGCCAGTGTGTTCTGGTTCGGCCTGCTGTTGTATGGGGCGAGCCTGGTGGTGGCCTGGCGCATTGGCGCGCACGACGTGACGACACATGTGCGTCCGGCCTCGTTCTTCACCGGCTTGCGCCAGGGGCTCCGCTGGCTTCGCGGCGATCGCAATGTGACCGGCGTGTTCGTCGTCACGGTGATCTTCAACATCTTCGGCTGGCCTTATACGAGCATGATCCCGGTCATCTCGACGGACTATTTCAAGCTCGATCCGCAAGGCGTCGGCCTGCTTGCGAGTACCGAAGGTGTTGGCGGCCTGCTCGGCGCGCTGGTGTTCGCCAGCCTGGCGCGATCCGAATGGTATGGGCGCATCTACCTGGGTGCCACCGCCGCCTATTTCGCGATGATGATCGGATTCGCGGTCGCACCCGACGCGCGTATCGCCGCGGTGTTCCTGTTGCTCAGCGGCCTGAGCGGCGTTGGTTTCTCCGTGATGCAGGCCACGCTGGTGTACCGCGACTCGCCGGTCGAGATGCGCGGCCGGCTGCTGGGTGTGTTGTCGGTCTGCATCGGCACCGGTCCGATCGGCTTCATGTACCTGGGTTTTCTCGCCGATGCGCTGACACCGCGTGGTGCCACGGTGGCGCTGGCGGTGCAGGGAATTGCAGCGCTGTTCCTGACGCGCCGCTATTGGGCCGCCATCGCGCGGCAGTAGGCCGCCGCGCAATTGCAGCGCAGGCTTACATTTCCTTCGGGACAGAAGCCGCCGGATCCAGTGCCGATATCACGTTCAACACATTCTCGGCGGTAGCCGGCGCGCGCAACTGTATGGGGGCATTTCCGGCGGGGGCGGCGGCGGCCAGTGCCGCCCGCAACGCCTCGTAGACGCTGATCGCCAGCATCAGCGGCGGCTCGCCCACCGCCTTGGAGCCGAACACGTTGTCTTCCCGATTGGCTTCGGGCCACAGCTCGACCCGGAAGTGCGCGGGCACGTCACCGGTGGCCGGTATCTTGTAGGTGCTCGGTGCGTGCGTCGTCAGCTGGCCCTTGTCGTTCCAGACCAGTTGCTCGGTGGTCAGCCAGCCCATGCCCTGGATGAA
>Ga0073899_10002734_pt1 | contig 15730 bp, 14 predicted proteins | sample KloWWTmetaKNB5Ph_FD_88975 | JGI IMG/M metagenome (GOLD analysis project Ga0073899, IMG submission 88975) | Active sludge microbial communities from Klosterneuburg, Austria, studying microevolution and ecology of nitrifiers - Klosterneuburg... | ecosystem: Engineered > WWTP > Aerobic digester >...
GTCACCGATCGTACCCGCGCCCTGGCCTTCGAGGTTACTCAGGGTGCTCAGACGCCGTACGACCAGGCCAAAGCGATCGAGGCCTATCTGCGAACCGCGATCGAATATAGCGAGGATGTCGAGTTTCCACCGGCCGGCCGCGATGTTGTGGACTTCGTCCTCTTCGATTCGCACAAGGGATATTGCGAATACTACGCCTCGGCGTTCATCGTGATGGCCCGCGAGATCGGCCTGCCCACGCGAATGGTGACGGGATTCTTCCCAGCGGATCGTGACAAGGACGCGGGCGGATTCCTGTATCGCGAGCGGAACGCCCACGCCTGGCCCGAGGTGTACCTGGCCGGCTATGGCTGGGTGCCGTTCGAGCCGACGGCGTCGCGAACGGCCTTCAATCGCGAACCAGCCGCGCCCGCAAATCCAGCGGCTGGCGCAATCGATCGCGAATCCGGTGGTATCGGCGGCCCATTGCCGGACGATAGCGCATTCCTGCGCGACCAGAATGACCTTCCGACGGGAGCCGGCGTCGGCGCGACCAACCGCCAGCAGCCGGTGTCTCGCCTCGAGTGGGCAATCCGGGCCGCGATTGCAGCGCTGATGCTGGGCACGTTGACCCTTGCGTTCTTCTGGTTACGTGGCATGCGCGGTCTGTCACCGACCGGCCAGCTCTACGCGAAAACAATCCGCGGCGCAGGCTGGGGCGGGATCCATGTCGATCCATCGATGACCCCGCACGAGATCGCTAGGTCGGTGGCGACCGAGGTTCCGGGGACTCGCGGGCCGACGTCCTACCTCGCCGACTTGTACGTCCGCGAGACATATGGTGGCCGGCCGGTGCCACAGACCGATCTTCTTCGTGGCCGGCAGGCCTGGCTTCGCCTCCGCGGACTCCTCGTGAAACACTTCTTCAGCCGGTTCGCGCCGTGGACGAACCGCCACGAAGACGACCAGGACGACGATCTCGACTGGTAGTCGCTCGTAGACCGAGGAGTGACTGACGTGGGCAGAGTCGTTGTCATCGGCAGTAGTAATACCGATCTCGTCAGCCGGGCGGCTCGGCTGCCAAGTGCCGGCGAGACAGTGTTCGGGACGGCATTCGCGGTTTATCCGGGCGGCAAGGGCGCGAACCAGGCAGTCGCGGCAAGACGGGCCGGCGCAGAGGTGAGATTTGTCGGCGCTATTGGCGACGATGCCTTCGGCGCCGCGCGTCGCGATGAGCTAGCGGCAGAAGGGATCGACCTGACATATCTCACAGAGATCCCCGAGGCGACATCCGGTGTGGCACAGATCGTGGTCGACTTCTCCGGAGAGAATCAGATCGTCGTTGTGCCTGGCTCGAATGATCTCGTCCAGCCCGAGCAATCGGTTGCGGCGGTATCCGCAGGCTTCGATGTCCTCAGCGCGGTCCTCGAGGTCGCCTTCGATGCGATTCGCGCAGGATTCATTGCCCCGCGAACCGGGCTTGCTCTCTTGAATGCCGCGCCATTCGACCCGCGAGTGATCGAGATCCTCGGTAGTGTCGATATTCTGATCTGCAACGAATCCGAGGCCTCGGCTATCCTCGGTTATGCGGTCGAGGCGTCCGACGTTGCCGGCGCGGCGACCGCCGCGATGCAGCTTCTCGCGTTTGGACCACGCACGGCGATCATCACGATCGGCCCGGCCGGCGCTGTTGTCGCCGACGAGGCAGGAGTACGCACATTCCCCGCCCCGACGGTCGATGTCGTCGATACGACTGGCGCTGGCGATTGTTTCTGTGGCGTGCTTGCCGCCTGGCTCGCCGATGGCGCGTCACTGGATGACGCTGTGGCCGCCGCGGTCGTCGCCGGGTCGCTGGCTGTTACCGTGCCCGGCGCCCAACCGTCGATGCCGGAGCGGGCGGCAATCGTCACTGCGATGTCTGAACGCAGGCTCATGTGACCTTTCGCCTCTTCGATTCCAAGGCGAATCAGCTTTTTCGCAACGTGTCGTTCGATCAGATTCCGGAATCATCATCGGACTGGATCTGGCTCGACGTTGTGAACCCGACCAGCAACGAGATCGACCAGATCGGGCGGCTGTTTGCGTTTCATCCGCTGGCTATCGAAAATGTCCAGCGACCTCACCAGCGACCGAAGGTCGAGGAGTATCCTACCCACCTGCTTGTCGTCCTCTACTCGCTGACACTTTCCGATGGTGATCAGCGGCCGATCCTGCGGGAGTTAGCGGTCTTCATCACGGCTCGCGCCGTTGTCACCGTGCAATACAACGCGATCGAGGAGATAACGTTCGCCGCTCGCCGTTGGGCCGAGCATTGCCAGGGCGAGCGGCAGGTCGACCCGGCAATGCTTGTCTACACGATCTCGGACACGATCGTCGATAGCTACTTCCCGGCGATGGACGCGATCGGAGATCGGATCGAAGACCTCGAAGCGCTGGTCTTTTCCAACGATGGAACAGGGACGGTCGAGCAGGTATTCCGTCTCAAGCGCGTGCTTCTGGAGATGCGCCGGCTTATCGCGCCGACGCGAGAGGTCTTCAATGCGTTCACGCGTCGCGAGTTCCCGCTTCTCGGTGGCACATCGGTGACCTACTTCCAGGATGTCTACGATCACGTTATCCGCGTCACCGATACCATCGACGGCTACCGCGATATTCTCTCGACGATCATCGACGTCCACTTGACAGTCGTGTCTAACGACCTCAACCAGTCTGTGCGAACGCTGACTGTTGCCAGCATCATTCTGATGACGCTGGCATTGATTGCGGGCCTGTATGGGATGAATTTCAGGTATATCCCGGGGCTCGACTGGCGATTCGGCTACGTTGGTGCGCTGGCGGGGATGGCAATCATCGCGGTGGCGCTGGGCTGGACGTTCCGCCGTCTGCGGTGGTGGTGAATCGGGCGATGGGGGTGTTTCGGTGCGGAAGGGGCGGGATTCGAACCCGCGAGGCGAGAGGTCCCGCCTACGCGCTTTCCAGGCGCGCGCACTAGGCCAACTATGCGACCCTTCCAGAGACACAAACCAGCCGCTCGCGCTCAGCGCCCAGCGTTCTTCGGCGCTGTCAGGTGAACGCGAGCGACTGGTTGCAGATCCGCGGAGAGGGTGGGATTCGAACCCACGGTGACCTCATCAGCCACACCGATTTTCGAGATCGGCACCTTCAACCACTCGGACACCTCTCCGTCGGGAAGTATACCGGACAGTTGAAAGCACGCCAACGGGCACGAAAAAGGCTCCTGCCACCGCAGGAGCCCTATTGAGTACGCCCGGAGGGATTTGAACCCCCGACCTTTTGGTCCGCAACCAAACGCTCTATCCCCTGAGCTACGGGCGCATGTATGTTCGCGCCGTCGGCTGGCGCGGCGAGAATCATAGCATAGCCGTTCGGTGATCTCCAGCGCCGTCCGCAGCCGCCGATTATCGCAACACGAGCGGATTGCTTGACACATGCGATTCCCCCCTCGTAAGATGCATCTGTACGGAACCTAATTCACTGTCACGCGATTGGTAACCCCTTTGCCGCGATTGGTCTCGCAGCCGAACCTGATCAGCCCGCTGGCGTCGTATGACGCGCCGGTCGCTGTTGCGTTCGACCTTGAGTCCATTATTCGCGGCGTAGTACTCCTTATTATTACGAAGGAGACATAAGGGGGCGCGCGAGTAACGTAACAGGACAGACCGATTCTTCGCGAGCCTCCCTCTGGGGAGGCTCGATTCGTCTCTGCCGCGGGATTTTCAGGGATAGGGAAGGCTAGGACGCATGGTCGTCACGAAACCAGTTGAGAGCAGTCCGACGCCGGTGGCGGAGCCACGGCAGGCCGCGGCCGCGCGCCCGCGAAACGGCGCGCGCGTGCTATGTGAGGCGCTTGTCCGAGAGGGTGTCGATACGATCTTTGGCTACCCGGGCGGGGCGGTGATCCCTCTGTACGATGTGCTGCCCGAGTACCCCCGTCTGAATCATGTCCTCGTCCGCCACGAGCAGGGCGCCGGACATGCGGCCGACGGGTTCGCGCGCGCGACGGGCAGGGTCGGAGTCTGCCTCGCCACGTCCGGCCCGGGCGCAACCAACCTCGTCACGCCAATCGCGACCGCGATGCTCGATTCGATCCCGATGGTCGCGATCACCGGTCAGGTCGCCCAGCAGTTCATTGGCAGCGACGCATTTCAGGAAATCGATATCACCGGGATCACGTTGCCGATCACGAAACACAACTTCCTGGTTCGCCACGCAGCCGACATCGGCCCGACAATCCAGAAGGCGTTTCACCTCGCCAGCTCAGGCCGCCCCGGTCCGGTCCTTGTCGATATTCCGAAGGATGTGCTGTTGGCGCAGGGTGAGCTTGCGCCGGCTGAGCCGCTGGAACTGATTGGCTACAAGCCGACCTATACCCCTCACCGCCGGCAGATTCGGCTGGCAGCGCAGGAAATTCGCAACGCGCGAAAGCCGCTCATCCTCGCCGGCCACGGCATTCTCCTGTCCGGCGCGATGGATGAGCTCCGAACGTTGGCGGAGCGCGCGCAGATCCCGGTCGCACTCACGTTGTTGGGCATTGGCGGGATCAGCCAGCAACATCCGCTGTGCCTCGGGATGGTCGGCATGCATGGTTTCGCGCACGCCAATCGCGCCATCCATGAGGCCGATCTGCTCATTGGCGTCGGGATGCGATTCGACGATCGGGTGACTGGCCGTGTCAGCAAGTTCGCTCCGAACGCCCGAATTGTGCACATCGACATCGACCCGGCCGAAATCGGTAAGAACGTAGAGACCGCCGTCCCCGTCGTTGGCGACGCGCGACAGGCTCTGGCGATGCTGGTGGCCGACGTCGAGGAGCTGCGCCATGAGGAGTGGATTGCGGAAATCGATGACTGGCGGCAAACCCCTCCCTATCGACCGCTCGGAAACGAAACCGTGTTGCAGCCGCAGTTCGTGATGGAGAGACTGTCCGAGCTGACCGAACGAAGCGCGGTCGTCGCGACGGATGTCGGCCAACATCAGATGTGGGCCGCCCAGTTCTACAAGTGCGACACACCGAACCACTGGATCACATCGGGCGGCCTTGGAACGATGGGGTTTGGCGTCCCGGCCGCGCTTGGCGCGGCGATCGGCCGGCCAGAGGCGGAAGTCTGGGCGATCGTCGGCGATGGTGGCGTCCAGATGACGTCGTTCGAGTTCGCCACGATCGTCCAGGAGCATGCAAACGTCAACATTGCGATCATCAACAATGGCTATCTCGGCATGGTGCGCCAGTGGCAGCAACTGTTCCATGATCGTAATTACTCGGAGACGTTTATCAGCCAGCCCGATTTCCAGATGCTGGCGACCGCGTACGGCATTCCAGCGCGCACTGTCACGCGACGTGAGGAAGTGGATGATGCGATCGTCTGGGCCCGCGCGACGGATGGGCCAACCCTGATCAACTTCGTCGTTGACCAGGAAATGAACGTCTACCCGATGATCCCGAGTGGCGGCTCGTTCGGCGAGCTCATCGAGAAGGGGGAGTGAGAATGGTGATGCGACTGCATACCCTGGTAGTACTCGTCGAGGACCATCCGGGTGTCCTGAACCGTGTCATGAGTCTGTTTCGCCAGCGCGGATTTAACGTTCATTCGGTCGCAGTCGGGCATTCCGAGACCACTGGCCTGTCGCGTATGACGTTCGTCATCGGCGGCGACGACCGAATGGTCGAGCAGGTGACCAAGCAGCTCTACAAGCTGCTGGAAGTTGTCAAGGTGACCGATGTCACCGCTGAGAACTTGATCCAGCGTGAGTTAGCCCTGGTCAAGGTTGCGGCAACCGAACGCACTCGCGCCGATGTCATGCGGTTGGCGACCGATATCTACCGGGCGCGATTCGTCGATGCAACGCCGGATTCACTCATTCTCGAGGTGACCGGGCCGAGCGACAAGATCGATTCTCTGCTGACCATGATCCGACCATATGGCATAAAGGAGGTTGCGCGAACTGGACTGGTTGCGATGGTGCGCGGATCCGGAAGCACCCGACTGACAGTTGTCCAGGATGCGGTAGCCTGACCGTCGGATCGAAGGCACGGGGAGTGAAGTTGCTGCCGCATGGTGCGCAGCGAACTGAGACATTGAAAGGAACAGGCAGACAGTTGGCGACAATCTACTACGAGGCGGACGCGAACCCGGAAGCGCTCCGAGAGAAGAAGATCGCAGTCATGGGCTACGGCAGTCAGGGGCATGCCCATGCACTGAACCTGAAGGAATCTGGCTACGACGTCCGCGTCGGCCTCTATGAGGGCAGCCGTTCGTGGCAGAAGGCCGAAGAGAACGGTCTGAAGGTGATGGCGGTCGCCGATGCCGCGGCCGAGGCCGACGTCATCATGGTGCTTGTCCCGGATCACATCCAGAAGCGTCTGTACAACGAGGCGATTGCCCCGAACCTGACCGAGGGTAAGCTGCTGATGTTTGCCCATGGATTCAACATCCACTTTGGCCACATTTCTCCGCCCGCGAACGTGGATGTTGCGATGATCGCGCCAAAGGGCCCGGGGCATATTCTTCGTGACACGTACGTCGAGGGCGTCGGTATTCCGGCGCTGATCGCCGTGCATCAGGACTACACCGGACATGCCAAGGAGCTTGCCCTTGCGTATGCCAGTGGCATTGGCTGCACCAAGGCGGGCGTTATCGAGACCACGTTCAAAGAGGAAACCGAGACTGACCTGTTCGGCGAGCAGGCTGTTCTCTGCGGCGGCGTATCGGCGTTGGTAACGACCGCGTTCGAGACGTTGGTCGGGGCCGGCTATCAACCAGAGATCGCGTATTTCGAGGTGCTGCACGAGCTGAAGCTGATCGTCGATCTGATGTATCAGGGCGGCATCAAGTACATGCGCTACTCCGTCTCGGACACCGCCGAATACGGAGATTACGTCTCCGGCCCGCGTGTCATCGACGAGCGCGTCCGGGCGACGATGGAGCAGATTCTGGGCGATATCCAGTCGGGAGAATTCGCCAAAGAGTGGATCGCTGAGAACGAGGCCGGCCGCGGCAACTTCATGCGGCTGCGCGAGCAGGCCACCGGGCATCAGATCGAGCAGGTCGGCGAGGATCTGCGCTCAATGATGACGTGGTTGCCGAAGAAGACCATCCCATCCTGAATTTCCTTCGTCGATTCCAGGGGGCGTCCCGTTTGGGGCGCCCTCTTTGTGTTGGAGACGGTCCTATACTCGAACTGACCTGCAGAGACGGTCGGTGGCAATGTTGAGGCGATGGAGGTGTCATGGCGGCCGATTACACGATGCGACGTGTCCTGCCGAACGGGTTGACCGCGATCGCCCGGCAGCAGTCTGGCGCTCCGATAGGCTCGTTCTGGGTCTGGTATCGCGTCGGTGGGCGGAACGAAGTCGCCGGGATCACCGGGATCTCGCACTGGGTCGAGCACATGCAGTTCAAGGGGACTGCCGACATTGCTGCCGGCGAGATTTTTCGCACGATCACAGCGAATGGCGGCGCGCTCAATGGCTTCACCTGGCTCGACTACACCGCGTATTACGAAACACTGCCGATCGACAGACTCCAGGTTGCACTCGACATCGAATCAGACCGGATGGTCAACTCGCGATTCAGCGCCGACGAGGTCGCCAGCGAGCGGACGGTCATTATCTCCGAGCGACAGGGTAACGAGAACAACCCTGGTTTCCTTCTCTCGGAGGAGGTGGCCGGCGTCGCGTTTCGCGCACACCCGTATGGCAATGGTGTCATCGGGCATCTCTCTGACCTTCGGGAGATCACTCGCGATGATCTGTACCGCCATTACCGTCGATACTACGCGCCGAATAACGCTGTCGTCGTGTTCTCAGGGGCGCTCGATCCGGCGGATGCGCTGGAGCGAATCGAACGACAGTTCGGCGCGATCCCGCGCGGCGAGGACATCCCGGCGGTTCGAACGGCGGAGCCGCCGCAGTATGGGGAACGACGGGTGCGGGTGGAGCATCCAGCGCCGAACCCCGTGATACAGATGGTTCACCGGGCGCCGGAGGCGGCTCATCCTGATACACCGGCGCTGCTCGTCGCCGAGGCTGTTCTCTCCGGTGGCAAGCCGTTCAGCTTCGGAGGCGGCGCCGCGATGGGTCGCTCTTCGCGGCTCTATCGCGCCCTCGTGACGACTGGCCTCGCGTCGAGCGCCGGCGCGTCGATGTCGCTGACAATAGATCCGTACCTTTTCGGTGTTTCAGCGACATTGCGGCCCGACTCGGACGCCGGTCGCGTGGAAGAAGTCATCGTTGCTGAGCTGACGCGGCTGCGGACTGATCCCGTGCCCACAGAGGAGATGGGTCGTGTCCGAAAGCAGATTCGGGCGCAGTTCGTCTATTCGCAGCAGAGCGCGTCGAGCAAGGCATACCTCCTCGGCGCGCTAGCCGTCGTCGCGCCAGACCGTACTCCAGAGGAATTGCTGGAGGACATGCTGGCCGTGACGCCGGACGATCTGCGACGAGTGGCGAACACGTGGCTGGTGGAGCGGCAGCGGACGACCGGTTGGCTGATTCCGACGAACGGTGAGAACAGCTCGGGTCCTGTTACGGTTGGCACACAACCGGCAGGCTACGTGCCGGATAACAGCGATCTCGGACTCGACACGTCGATGCCAGTTGCTCAGGAGACGCGTCTTAATAATGGAGTCCGGATTCTGACGCTTGCCGCACAGCCGGAAGACCAGCCGGTGGTGGTGCGCATCCGCATCCCCGGTGGTAGCGCAGGGGACGGCGGCCGGCCAGGGATCGCGCGATTTGCCGGCGAGATGCTCACACGTGGCAGCGGTGGCCGGACGATCGAGGATCTGTCGGACGAGCTCGATGGGCTCGGCGCGTCGCTCACGGTCGGTGCCGGCCGTGAAGCTCTGGACATCGTGCTCACCTGTCTCCCGGAGGACACCGAGCGGGTGTTCGAATTGGCAGCGACGACGCTTCTCTCCCCCGACTTCCCTGCGCAACAGATAGAGGTTGTTCGGGGTCAGGTCCTGGCCGGGCTACGTCAGGCGAGGAGTGACACGCGTTCGGAAGCAGATCATCTCCTGCGCGCCGCGCTCTTCCCTGCGGGACACCCGTGGCGTGAACGCCTGGCTGGCACTGAGGAGTCGGTTGCGGCAATCTCGCGCGATGATTTGCTGGGTTGGTTCCAGACGAGTCTTGGCGCTTCGGGTTCGCTGTTCGCTGTAGCTGGCGGTATCGGACACGAGCGCGCCGTTCAGCTTGCGGACCGGCACTTCGGCCAATGGACCGGCATCGCGCCACGACTGGAGCCGCTGGCGATTGTTGCCGGGGCTGGGGGTGAACGGATCACCGCGGCGATCCCGGGCAAGACGCAAGCAGACATCGCCCTTGGTCTTCGGTCGCTTCCGCGATCGGCGGATGACTATCACGCGCTGAGCTTCGGGAGCCTGATCTTCGGGCGGCTCGGGCTCATGGGCCGAGTCGGCCAGAGCGTGCGAGAGCGGCAAGGGATGGCTTACTACGCATATGCGGCCTACGAGGCTGGGCTGCTGACGGGTCTCTGGAGCGCGCGAGCTGGCGTGAATCCGATGAATATCGAGCGGGCGATTGACGCAATCCAGGAGGAGCTGCGCGGGTTCCTGGAGAGCGGCCCGACCGAGCGTGAGATGGCTGACGCGGTCTCGAATCTGACTGGCTCGCTACTGCTTGGCCTGGAGACGGCCGGCAGCGTCGCGGGCGTCCTCGCCGACATCGGATTCCACGAACTCGGGCTGGACTACCTCCAGAGATACCGAGCGATCATCAGGGCACAGACCCATGGCGATGTGGTCGCGACGATGCGACGTCACATCAACCCGGACGCGCTCCAGCTGATCGTCGTCGGGCCGCCTGAATGACGTGACGGAGGAGGGTGGCATAATCGACCCGGCGATACGTCCTACGAGAGACAGGGAGACATGAGCGAGCACCCGCAAGCGACATATACGAACTTCTGGGTTTATCAGATTGCGTCCGAGTGGCGGACGACTGATGCCGAGTCGCGGTCCGCGGCGCGCGACGAGCTTGCCGCGCTTCTCGACGACGCGGCGAGCTATGGCGTCGCGATCCGCGGTGTCTATTCGACAGTTGGCCTCCGACCGGATGCCGACCTGATGATCTGGGCAGTCACCGATGACTTCGATGCGCTTCAGCGACTGGCGGTGGCCATTCGCGCGACGACGTTGGGCGCCATGTTGCAGCCGCGACACACGTTTCCCGGTGCATCACTGGGCTCAAAATACAGCAGCGACCATGCTCCAGCGTTCATGAAGGGCATCCCACCGAAACGCTATCTGTCGATGTATCCGTTCACGAAGACGCATGGGTGGTATCAGCTTCCATTCGAGGAGCGGCGTTCGGCGATGGGCGAGCACGGCCGGATGGGCCGCGAGTACCCCGATATTCTGACGAACACAGTCTCGTCATTCGGCATCAGTGACTGGGAGTTTGTCGTCGCGTTCGAGAGCGATGATGTCGGTGACATGGTCCGGATGGTCGAGTATCTGCGGCCGGCCGCATCGAGGCCATACACGAAGCTGGACACGCCGATCTTCCTTGGGGTACTGAAGGATCTGCGCGAGGCTCTTCTCGATCTCGGTTGAGATTGGCGTTCAGAGCGATGGAATCAGGAGTGTCTGGCGTGAGTGACTGGCCAGATGGGATCCAGTGCGCGGTCACGTTGACTTTCGATGTTGACGCCGAGACGCTCTGGCTTTCCGGAGATCTGGCGAATCTCTCCCGGCCAGGGTTGCTCTCGCAAGGCGCTTATGGCGCGCAGGTTGCTGTGCCGTTGATCCTCGACCTGCTCGATCGCCAGGGTTTGCCAGCCACGTTCTTCGTGCCAGGCTGGACTGCCGAGACTCACCGCGACGCGATCTCGCAGGTCCATCAGGCGGGCCACGAGATCGGTCACCACGGCTGGCTCCACGAGCACGCGTCCAATCTGGACGCAGCCGCTGAGGAGGAGGTGCTTCGGAAAGGGATTGCCGCGCTCGAGGCGATCACCGGGGTCCCACCGCGCGGCTACCGATCGCCGGCCTGGGAGTTCTCGCCGAATACACTCAACCTCCTGCAACAATACAATTTCTCGTATTCGTCGAATCTGATGAGCCATTTCAAGCCGTGGCTCCACCCGGGTACGGATATCGTTGAGCTGCCCGTTCAGTGGTTGCTGGATGACGCGCCGTTCTTCCTGTTCGGCGGTGGCCGGCCCCGACCGATCAGCACTGCCGAGAACGTCTACCAGGCCTGGATCGAGGAATTCGACGGCATATACCTGCATGGTGGCTTGTTCAACCTCACGATGCACCCGCAGATTATCGGCCGGCCCGGCCGGCTGATGATGCTGGGCCGGCTGATCGAGTACATTCGCGCCCGTCCGGGCGTCTGGTTCGCGACGGCTGGGGAGATCGCTGACTACTGGCGTGCACAATCCTCGCCGGAGTCGTCGACGGGCGGGTGATACGATTCGGGCGTGGTGTATCGCCTGACGAAGCATTCTGGAGTGAATGTGGTAGTTGACACAATTCTCGACCGGGCCGGCCTCGAAAAGAAGCTCAGCATCGACTCATATACAGTCGATCCGACGCGAGCCCATATCAGGATCATTGATTCGCGCCTGTGCCTGCAATGCGAGCGGCAACAGTGCGTCAACTGCTGCCCGGCGGCGTGCTATGCGCCGCAAGCGGACGGAACTGTCCTCTTTTCGTATGAGGGCTGCGTGGAATGCGGAACCTGCCGGATCGTCTGCAACGAATTTGACAACATCGAGTGGACCTACCCACGCGGTGGATTCGGCATCCAGTATCGCTTCGGCTAGTCGCACGCTGGCGCGGGTCGACGCGACAATTGATACAGGAACGGAGCGCTTGTGTACTGGAGCCGCAAGCATGTCCTCGTTTGTACCGCTCAGCACTGCATGCAGAAAGGGGCAATGAACGTCGCCGGTCGGTTGCGAATCGAATGCAAGCGACGCGGACTCGATCGCGATGTCATGGTGAACACCTGTGACTCAATCGACCTGTGCGATATCGGCCCCAACATCGTTGTCTATCCCGAACGCATCATCTATAGCCACGTCAAGGTGTCCGACCTGCCCGATATCATCGCGCACCTCGAAGGCGGAGAGCCCGTGGAGCGATTGATCCTGTCCCCGACGACGCCTGAAGAGAATGAACGCGAACGGTTCTATCGCGCAGCGACCGCGGACGGCGCGACGCTCTCGCGTGATGCGTTCGAGTCGATCATGACGACGTATGGTTTTGACGAGGCGTGGCTTGCTGAGCAGGGCCGTCGCGGATTTATCGCGCGAAAGGAGGCCGACGGCGTGCCGACGATCACCGTGACCAGCAAGGCGCTGCAGCGGTACCGCATCGAGCTGGCGTCGCCAGTCGACTGACCTCATGCCAGTGCCCACGAACGACCGGGATCTGGAGCTGGAAGAACCGGGAAACGAGGCGGCAGGGCCGTCCGCGTCCCGGCGCGCACAACTGCGTGCCTGGATGCTGCGCCGGCGCAGCATTCTCGTCCGAGTGGCGATCGCGATCGTCGCGATGACGGCGATCCTGCTCTTCAATCCGTCATTCTTCGGCTGGGGCTTCGCGGTCGCCGCGATGATCATTGCCGTCCCGATCTCGCGTTTTCGCGCCTACGCGGCGGCATTCCTGCCATATGGCGGCGCCTGGCTCGGTTTCACTCTACTGCGTTCGCTTGCAGATGAGACGGGTGTGCAACTCCGCACAACCCAGGTGACGGCGATCGAGCGCACGATGTTTGGTGGCGTCACCCCAACTATCTGGCTTCAGAGTCATCTGTTCGATCCGGTGCATATTCACTGGTATGACTACGTGACGACGTTCATTCATTGGTCGTACTTCTTCGTGCCGCACGTCGCCGCGATCATCATGTGGCGCAAGGCGCCGGACCACTACCGGCGTTATCTGATCGCGACGGTGATTACGCTCGGCATGGGACTGGTAGTTTACTTTCTGTCCCCGGCCGCGCCTCCGTGGCTTACCGCGGACCGTGCCCCTCAACAGGATATCTATCGTGTGATGGCCAACGTTGGACGGCATCTCAATTCTTCGCTCTACGATCGTACGTATAGCGCGTTGGGTGATCCGAATCCCGTCGCAGCAATGCCGTCGCTTCACGAGGCGATCACCTTTCTTGTGTTTCTATTCAGTCTGCGGGCCGGCTGGAAAGTGTCCGTGCCGATGGGCATCTACGCCGTTGCGATGGCGTTCTCGCTGGTCTATACGGGCGAGCATTACGTGATCGACACATTGGTCGGCGCGTCGATCGCGACCTACGCGTACCTCTATTCGGGGCGCTGGCTCACTTTCACAGCCCCGATCTTTCAACTGGTGAACCGTCGAACCGCGCCGCTGATCCCGCATGCGCCTGTCGCAAGCCAAGGGACGGGTCTGGGCGATTGAGCGAAGACGAGATGCCCGCGAACCTCGGCGAACAGGAAGACCCGGACGAACCCGGCTCCGTTGATCTCTCGCCGTTTGTCCACCCGGCCGAGGCGGACTTCGCTGCGTTCCTGGACTTCTATCGCATCCGATGGCAATACGAGCCGCGTTCGTTCGCGCTCCGCTGGCGAGACGGGCGTATCGCGCAGATGTTCACGCCGGATTTCTACCTGCCAGAGCAGGATCTCTATGTCGAGCTCACGACAATGAAGCAATCGCTCGTCACTCGGAAGAACCGGAAAATCCGTCGACTTCGCGAGCTGTACCCGACGATCAAGGTCGTCCTGCTGAATCGCAAGGGCTTTCACGAGCTCCTATCGCGTTTCGGCTACGGCGCGGTAGATATCACGTCACTCTCCGAGGACGACATCGAGTGGGTGTTGTTTTCGCAGTCGGAGATTCAGCAGCGCGTGCAGGCGCTCGGCAGACAGATCTCGACGGACTACGCGGGAGAATCACTCGTGCTCGTTGGCCTCTTGAAGGGGGTTACGTTCTTTCTCGCCGATCTCGCCCGAGCGATCACCCGGCCTCTTGTCATCGACTATTTGTCGGTTGCGAATCCCGACGACTCGCCAGATGGCGTGCATTTCGAGCGTGACCTGGACTATGACATCCACAACAGGCATGTCATATTGATCGAGGATATCGTCAACACCGGGTTCACGATGGACTTCGTTCTCGAACATCTCCGGGCCCGCGGGCCGGCCAGCCTGTCGGTGTGCGCGTTGCTCGATAAGGCCGAGCGTCGCATTGTCCCGGTCGATCTGCGATACGTGGGCTTCCAGATCCCCAACGAGTACGTCGTGGGATACGGGCTCGATCATCGCGAGCTGTACCGAAACCTGCCGTTCATCTGTGTGCTGAAACGCTCCACCTACGAGGATGATGAAACCGTGGGTATTGAGGCGGCGACTACCGGGCGGCTGGAATAGAGATGAACAGGATCTGGCTGCGCCGGTTGCTTGTGCTGCTGTCGGTAGCGGTCATCGGTTCCGGCTGCGCCAGTGGCGGCAGTTCCCCGCCGCCGGCCACAGCGACTCCCGCATCCGCGACGCCACCAGTGGCAGGATCCCTGTCTGAGAACCCCGTCATTGAGGCGAATCTGATCGACGTGCAGGTGGCCGGCCACACGTTGAGAATTCCGACTGGTTTGCGAGTGACGATCTTCGCGGAGGATCTCGGGTCGCCACGGTTCATGGCATTGGACGATCGCGGGGTTGTCTATGTCGCGGATCCGGCCGGCGGTCGCATCCTGCGTTTGCCAGATGAGAATGGTGACGGGGTCGCCGATAAAGCGACTGAGGTGCTTCGCGGTCTCGACCAACCTCATAGTCTCGCGTTTCATGGTGGCTGGCTCTACGTCGCCGAGACGAACGAAGTCGTCCGAAGCCGCGAAGATGCCGGGGTGTACGGCGCCCCGGAAATCGTCGTTCCGGACCTTCCGACGGGCGGCCACTGGTCACGGACAATCGTATTCGGCCCGGACGGGATGCTCTACCTCTCGATCGGCTCGTCGTGCAACGTCTGTAACGAACACGATGATCGCCGCGCATCCGTGCTTCGCTATAGCGCGGACGGGGGCGACGGCGCGCTATTCTCAACCGGGCTGCGCAACGCGGTCGGCCTTGCGTTCGACGCTAGCGGCCACCTCTGGGCGACGAACAATGGGCGAGATGGCATGGGTGATGATGTTCCGCCCGAGACGATCAACCTGTTGGCCCAGGGCGCGGATTTCGGTTGGCCCAGCTGTCATGCTGGTGACATCCCCGACCCTGAATACGCCGGTGAGCGCGGCTGCAAGGGCGTCACGCAACCGTCAGTCCGCATGCAGGCGCATTCGGCGCCGCTCGGTCTGGCATTCGCCGACGCGACGACGCTCGGGGGCGCGTTCGAGGGTAGCTTGCTGGTCGCCTTCCACGGTTCCTGGAATCGCACCGTGCCGACGGGGTACAAGGTGGTGCTTCTGCCGTTCGTCGACGGACAGCCGACCGGCCAGACACTGGATTTTCTGTCGGGCTTCCTGCTTGCCGACGGCAGCAGCTGGGCCCGCCCGGTCGGTATTCTGCCGCTGCCGGACGGCAGCGTGCTCGTCTCCGATGACGCAGGTGGCCGCATCTTCCGTATCAGTCTCGACAGAAAGCGACCGTCCGGCAGCTAGACGCCTGACCAGACGGTCGCACCGATCATCACCCCAGCACGTCCACGATTGCGGTCTGGACGATGTTGGCGATCTGGCGTGCCTCGTCGCGGCTGAGCGTCAGCGGTGGCGAGATCGCGA
>Ga0073899_10002736_pt1 | contig 15727 bp, 14 predicted proteins | sample KloWWTmetaKNB5Ph_FD_88975 | JGI IMG/M metagenome (GOLD analysis project Ga0073899, IMG submission 88975) | Active sludge microbial communities from Klosterneuburg, Austria, studying microevolution and ecology of nitrifiers - Klosterneuburg... | ecosystem: Engineered > WWTP > Aerobic digester >...
AGCTCGCCGACGAGTCCGAGCGCCAGCGCGATGCGTTTCATCGCTTCCTCGCGATCGGTTCGCGACACTTCATCCCCGCGCGACTCGGCGATCCGCGCGCGAAGTCCGAGCGCGGGTGGCGCGAGCTGTTCGCCGGATGGAGCGAGCCGACGTTCGAGCGCATCGAGCTCGAGCTCGGCGGCACGTTCGATCAGGCGTGGGACTTCCTCGGCGCGAGCTACCAGCTCGATCCCGCGCATGCGGATCGCGTACGTGACGAGCTCCGCGCCGAGCTCGGTGATCGCGCGAGCTGCAAGGTCGCGTGCTGGCTCGCGACCGTTACTCGATGAGTCGATCGATCAGACGTTGAACATGAAGTGCATGATGTCGCCGTCCTTGACGACGTACTCCTTGCCTTCCATGCGCATCTTGCCGGCGGACTTGATCGCGGCTTCGCTCTTGTGGACCTCGAGATCCTCGAGCGAGTAGACCTGGGCCTTGATAAAGCCCTTCTCGAAGTCCGTGTGGATCACGCCCGCGGCTTCGGGAGCCGTCGCGCCGACCTTGACCGTCCACGCGCGCACTTCCTTCTCGCCGGCGGTGAAGTACGACTGCAGGCCGAGCAGGCGGTAGCACTCGCGTGCGAGGGACGCGAGCGCAGGCTCGGTCAGGCCGTACGACGCGAGCAGCTCACCGCGATCGCTTTCGGACAGCTCGGCGAGCTCGGCTTCGACCTTGCCACACAGGATGACGACGCCGGCGCCTTCCTTTTTGGCGCGCTCGCGCACGAGGTTACTCCACTGATTGCCGTCGGGCAGGTCGCCCTCGCCGACGTTGCAGCAGTAGAGGACCGGCTTCGAGGTGAGCAGGCCCATCGTGTTCATCACCTTGCGCTCGTCGTCGGACAGCTCGAGCGTGCGCGCCGCTTTGCCCGCGGACAGGTGCGTGGTGATCTTCTCGATCAGCGCGAGGTCGGCTTTGCCTTCCTTCGAGCCCGTCTTCGCGAGGCCCTGCGCCTTCTTAAGGCGCTTCTCGGCGGAGTCGAGGTCGGACAGCGCGAGCTCGAGATCGATGATGTCGATGTCGCGCATCGGATCGACCGAGCCGGCCACGTGGATCACGTTGGGATCGTCGAAGCAGCGGACCATCATCAGGATCGCGCTGGTCTCGCGGATGTTGGCGAGGAACTTGTTGCCCAGGCCCTCGCCCTCGGAGGCACCCTTGACGAGGCCGGCGATGTCGACGATCTCGACCACCGCGGGGATGATCTTCTGGCAGGGGATGTGTTTCTGGATCCGCTGCAGCCGGGGGTCCGGCACCGGCACGATCCCGACGTTGGGATCGATGGTGCAGAACGGATAGTTCGCCGCCTCCGCCTTGCCGGCGGTGAGGGCGTTGAACACGGTGCTCTTGCCGACGTTGGGCAGGCCGACGATGCCGACGGACAGGGCCATGGGGGGGACACGTACCGAGAATCGTGCGCCGGCGCAAGCCGTCGTCGGCCGTGACGCAGGCCACCGCCCCGGCGACCGCCGGCTGGCCCCGGGTCGGGGCGTGCGATGCTGCCGGGCATGCGACGCACCTCCCTGACCGCGCTGGTGCTGGCCGCCCTGACGCTGGGCGCGGCCTGCGGCGGCGACGACGGCCCGGCGCCGATCGACGCCCCGACCGCCGGCGACATCCTGGCGCAGCTGCAGGCCCAGCCCGAGATCGCCGACGTCTTCGAGCGGCCCACGTCGCGCGCCGGCTACCGCTTCTTCGAGATCTGGTTCACCCAGCCGATCGATCACGCCCACCCCGAGCGCGGGACGTTCCGGCAGTACGCCACGCTGATCCACCGCGATCCGACCGCGCCGATGGTGCTGCTGCACACCGGCTACGGCAACTGGTACTACGACTACCCGGGGGAGGTGACGCGCCTCTACCACGCCAACCAGCTGGTCATCGAGCACCGGTTCTTCCGCACCTCGCGGCCGGCGGCGATCGCCGACTGGGCGTCGCTGACGATCGAGCAGGCCGCGGCCGACCACCACGTCATCGCCACCGTCATGCACCGGCTCTACGCCGGCGCGTTCCTCGAGACCGGCGCGTCGAAGGGCGGGATGACGTCGATCTACCACCGCCGGTTCTGGCCCGACGACGTCGACGTGACGCTGGCCTACGTCGCGCCGATCTCGTTCGCGGCCCCCGACTACCGCTACGAGCCGTACCTCGAGGGCATCGGCCCGGCCGACTGCAAGGCGCGCCTGCGCGCGATCCAGGTCGAGATGCTGACCAACCGGCGCGCCGCGCTGCAGACGCTGGCCGGCGCCGAGGCGACCCAGGAGGGGCGCAGCTACACCCGGATCGACCTGCCGGCGGCGGTCGAGTCGGCGGTGATCAGCCTGGAGTGGGCGTTCTGGCAGTACGTCGGCGCCGACGGCTGCGCCGGCATCCCGGCGGTGACCGCGACCGACGACGAGCTGTTCGCCTTCCTGCAGGTGGTGTCGGAGGTCGGCAGCTCCGCCGACGCCAACCTCGCCGAGTTCGAGGCGTACTACTACCAGGCCGAGGTCGAGCTCGGCTACCCGGGCACGATGGACGAGCACCTGACCGGGCTGACGCTGTTCCCGGCCGACGCGTACGACGGCGCGTACCCGCAGGGCGTGACCCGGCCGCCGTACGAGCGCGCCGCGATGGACGACGTCGCGGCGTGGGTGGCGACCTCGGGCGAGCGCATCGTCTTGCTGTACGGCGAGTGGGATCCGTGGTCGGGCGGCATGTTCGATCCCGGCGCCCGCCCCGAGGTGCTGCGGGTGGTGGCGCCGGGCGCGCCCCACGGCGCCGGCGTCGGCGAGCTCACCGCCAGCGATCGCGCGGCGGTGCTCGCGCGGGTGCAGGCGTGGACCGGGCTGGTCGCCGACGAGGCCGCGCTGGCGCGTGGCGTGCCCGAGCCGGCGCTGCCGCGGCCGCCGCGGCCGCTGCGCCCGCGGCCGCCGATCGCCCCGCGGTGAGCCCCGCCCGCGCCGCGGCCGGCGATGGTACAAACGCCGCCATGGCTGCTCCGCGCACCGCGCTCGTCACCGGCTCCACCGATGGCATCGGCAAGGCGACCGCGCTGGCCCTGGCCAAGGCCGGGCTGCGGGTGGTGATCCACGGCCGCAACCGCCCCAAGGTCGAGGCCGCGCTGGCCGAGCTGACCGCCGCCGTCCCCGGCGCCGACGTCCACGGCGTGTCCTTCGACCTCGGGTCGTTCTCGACGGTGCGCCGCGGCGCGGCCGACGTGCTGGCCGCGGTCGATCCGCTCGACGTGCTGGTGTGCAACGCCGGCATCTACGCCAACGAGCGGGTGCTGGTGGCCGACGGGCTCGAGGCGACGCTGGCGGTGAACCACGTCGGCCACGTGCTCCTGACCGAGCTGCTGCACGAGCGGCTGCTCGCGTCGGCGCCGGCGCGGGTCATCGTGGTGTCGTCGGTGGCGCACACCCGCGGCCGGATCCACCTCGACGATCTGTCGCTGGCGGGGGCGTACACCGGCTACGCGGCGTACGCGCAGTCGAAGCTCGCCAACCTGATGCACGCGCTCGACCTGGCCGCCGCCCACGATCCAAAGGTCCTCGCCGCGTACGCGCTGCACCCCGGCGTGATCTCGACCAAGCTGCTGCGCGACGGCTTCGCCGGCATGCGCGGCGCCGGCGTCAGCCAGGGGGCCGCGACGATCGTCAAGCTGGCCACCGCCGAGACCATCGCCGAGCCGAGCGGCACCTATTACAACGAGGGCGTGCCGACGCCGCCCAGCGCGTCGGCCAAGGATCCGGCGGTGCGGGCGGCGCTGCGCGCGGCGACGCTGGCGTTCGCCGGCCTGCCGGTCGAGGCCTGATCCCGGCGCCGCGATGAGCCCCGACGAGTACGCGGCGCTCGAGGCCGCCGCGCTGGCGCAGCTGGCGGCGGGCGATCCGGCGGCGGCGTTCACTGGCTTCCGCTGGGCGCTGCGCTACCCGGTCGAGCTGTCCCCCGCGGACCTGGCGGCGGCGCTCGGCGTGCTGGCCCGGATCGTCGTCGCGCTCGGCGACGGCGAGCTGGCGGCGCGGGTGGCGCACGCGTCGGTCGAGCCCGACGACGTCGACGGCCTCTACGATCTCGGCTACCACCTGATCGAGGCGGGGCAGCCGGCGATCGCGGCGACCGTGCTGGCCCAGGCCCACGCCCGGGCCCCGGGCTCGGAGGCGGTGGTGACCGAGCTGTGCGCGGCGCTCGAGCGCGACCTGCGCCACGGCGGCGCGCGGGCGGCGCTCGAGCGGGAGCCCGGCCTGATCGCGCAGAGCTTCTTGTGCCGCTACCTGTACGCGTGGAACGCGGCGATGAGCGGCGACCTCGGCGTCGCGCGATCGCGCGGGCCGTGGATCGCGCCGACGCCCGAGCAGGCGGTGATGGCCGAGCGGATCGCGCGGCTGGTGGCCCGCGCCGATCGCGTGACGCCGACGACGCCGCTCGACGATCGCGACCTGCGCGGCTGGCACTACGTGATCCACGGCGGGCTGTTGTTGCACCGCTCGCCCCACGGCCTCGACGATCCGATGCGCGGTCGGTACGCGTGGCTGCAGGACGCGCCGGCGCTGTGCGCCGACGGCCTGGCCCACCTCGCGGCGGTGCTGGCGGCGTGGGGCTGGCGGCCGCCGTGCGTCTACGCGCCGCCGGGCCCGGGCCACGAGCTGGTCGCCGCCGCCGCCGCCGCGCGGCTGGGCGTGCCGCTCGCGCCGTGGCCGATGGTCGGCGCGCCGGCGCCGGGGCTGGTGGTCGCGCACCGCCTCGACGCGCTCGACGGCCCGACGATCGAGCGCCTGCGCGAGCGCCGGGCCGACCAGCTGGTCTACGCCCACGCCGGCTGCTGGACCGCCGACTTCCCGATCGCGCCCGACCTGGTCGGGCTCGTGCACCAGTCGCTCGGCCCGTGGGCCACCGACGACGTCGCCGCGCTGGCGCTGATGCTGGTGGCCGACGATCGCGAGCCGGCGGAGGAGCGCGCCGCGGCGGTGGCGCTCGCGGCCGCGGTGGGACGTCCGGAACCCGGACCGCGCGAGCGGTGGTGGGCCGGCGGGCCGGTCCCCTCGAACCGCTTCGTGTGAGGGCGGGGCGCTACGGCCGCGCGGCGAACCAGGCGCGCAGCTCGCACGCGGCGGGCTTGCCGCGCGGCGTGTAGCCGCCGTCGTCGGCGCCGCCGGCGCCGCTCCACTCCCAGACGAACAGCCCGGCCAGCGCCGGCTCGCCGGCCCACGCGGCGGCCAGCGCGGCGAACGCGCGGCGCTGCTCCTCGAGATCGATCGCGGTGCCGCGCAGGTAGTCCCACGGCGCGCGGGTGGCGCCGTCGCGCGACACGTAGCCGACCTCGGTCAGCCACAGCGGCAGCTTGCGCGCGGTGGCGGCGGCGGCCAGCTCGCGGCGGGCGGCGCGCCACGCGGCGGTGAGCGTCGCGACGTCGGCGTCGTCGCGCTGGGTCAGCTCGAAGTAGCCGGTGACGCCGAGGCCGTCGAGGCGATCCCAGAACGACACCTCCTGCCAGTGATCCCAGTTGGCGCTGTACAGGAGCCGGCCCTTGAACGTGCGGCGGACCCGGCTGATCAGGTGGTACCAGCGCTCGCGCCAGTGCTCGGTCGAGCCGAGCTCCGAGCCGACCACCAGCGCGGCGGCCCCGTGGGCGGCGGCCAGCCCGGCGGCGTGGGTGATGTAGCGCTCGTAGCTCTGCCACCACGCGTCGACGTCGGCCGGCGCCAGCGTGCCGCGCCACTGCCCGGGGGCGACGACGTCGAGGATCACGATCGGGAACAGCGTCGCCGCCAGCCCGCGCGCGGCGGCCAGGTCGAGCGCCGCGGCGACGTCGTCGTCGGTGGCGCTGCCGGCGCCGGCGGCCACCGCGGTCGAGGTCACGTCGCGCTGGCGCCACGCCATCACCAGCGCGACGTCGGTCGCGCCGAGCGCGGCGATCTCGTCGAGCGCGCGGGCCAGCGCGGCGCGATCGATCGGCGCCCACAGGCCCAGCGCCACGCCGGGGTGGGGCGGCGCCGGGCCGGGCGCGACGGCGTCGGGGCAGTCGGGTCGCGGATCGCCGGCCGGACCCGCTACCGTTTTTTTGGCTTGGGCGCCGACGGCGGGGGCGGCAGCGCCAGCTTGGTCAGCGACGCCGCCATCGCGTCGCCGACCGCGCCCTCGCAGGCCGACTTGATCGCGAACGTGCGGTCGGCCGCGCGCAGCTTCTTGCCGACGTCGACCTTGATCGTCGCCGAGCCCTCGGCGGCGAAGCCCATGATCCGCTCGGGGAAGGTCTCGCCGAAGGTGCGCAGGGCCAGGCGCACCGTCAGGCGCTTCTCCTGGTTGACCGCCGCGTCCTTGTCGTCGAGCGACTCCTCGTACGAGGTGATCTCGACGTTCATGCGGTAGGCGCCGGCGATCTTCTTCTTGGCCAGCCACTTCTTGAACTTCTTGACGTCGACCTTGGCGTCGGGCGCGCCGTCGAGCGTCGCCATCTGCGGGTGGGCCGCGAGGATCTTGGTCCACTCGGCGGTGCACACCGGCAGCGCGTCGGCGGTCTCGGCCGGCAGGCCCGCGGTCGTGGTGACCTCGATCAACTCGATGTGGTAGCGCTTGGGCTTGCCGGCGAGGGCCGGCGGCGTCGCGGCCACCAGCGCGAGCGCGGCGAGCGCGGGGAGCGAGGCACGGAGCAGGGCGGGGCGCACCCCCGCATCATGCCTCGCCGGACCCGCGTGGTACACTGCGGCTTGCATGGTGCGCCGCCGCTGGCCCGACGTCGTGATCGTGATCGCGGTCCTGGGCATCGGCGCGGGCGGCGTCTGGGCGCTGTGGGGCGACCGCTTTCGGGAAAAGAGCAAGCCCGCGGCGCCCACGTCGACCGAGACGTCGACACCCGGGCTGTGAGCGTGGGGAATCGAGCGGATCTTTCGACCTCCGAGTTACCGCGGGGGGCTTTCCCGCCCGTCGGTAACTTGACGGATCGCCGCGAAACTATGTACGCTTTTCGGGCTCGGGGGTGGCTTCGCGCGCTTTCCACGCCAGCCACGTCCGCTCGGGAGAGTCCATGTTCGCGATCGTCCTGACGGAAAAAGGCGGTGAGCAGCGCCGCCTGGTGTTCAACAAGCCCGAGATCACGATCGGCCGCGTGCAGGGCAACGACATCGTCTTGCCCAAGGGCAACGTGTCGAAGCGGCACGCCCGCGTCCTGCTCAAGGACGGCAAGTTCATCATCGTCGACCTCAAGAGCACCAACGGCACCTACGTCAACGGGCGCAAGATCACGACGCCGCTGGTGGTGAAGGAGGCCGACAAGATCTACATCGGCGACTTCATCATGGGCGTCGAGGAGAGCCCGGGCGAGGGAGGCGGCGACAGCGACATCCAGCAGCCGACCCCGCCGCCGCCGGCGCCGATGCCGCCGCCGCGCGAGCCGCCGCCGCGCGAGCCCCCAGGCGGGGGCGCGTCCAACGAGCTGTTGCGCGCCGCGCTGTCGCACCAGAGCCCGCCGCGGCCGACCGCCGAGCGCCCGGTCGCGGCGCCGATCGAGCGCCCGCCGGCGCCGTCGCCCATGGACCGTGGCATGCCCCCGTCGCCGATGGACCGCGGCATGCCGCCGGCGCCGTCGCCGATGGATCGCGGCATGCCGCCGCCGCGCGAGCCCGGCCCGCTGGCCGCGCCGACCGCCCAGGGCGAGCCGCGCACGCGGCCGCCGCGCCCGGCCCCGGGCGGCACGCTGCCCCCGCCGATGGGCGGCGCGATGGGCGCGCCGCCGCCGGTGCCGGCGACGATGGCGCCGCCGCCGATGGCCGCCCCGCCGCCGATGGCCGCCCCGCCGCCGATGGCCGCCCCGCCGCCGATGGCCGCCCCGCCGCCGGCCGCCCCGCCGCCGGCCGCCGCGCTGCCGACGCCCATCCCGCCGGCGCACCAGCCGATGGTCCCGCCGATGACGCCGCCGCCCGCGGCGCCGCCGCTGGCCGCCGAGCGCCCGACCATCCCGGCCCCGGCTCCGGCGCCGGCCGCCCGCCCACGCCTGGTCGGCGCCGGCGCGCGCAAGGTCGCCGCCCGCGCGATCGCCGCCCCGCTGCGCCGCGGCGTGGTGCTCGAGCCGCTCGACCCCAAGGTCATCAAGATGCTCGATCTGCAGGCGCAGATGCTCGAGCGCGTGCGGGCCAAGCTCGACCTCGATCGCATCCCGGTCGAGCGCCTCGGCGACGAGGAGCTGTGGCAGAAGACCGAGCGCGCGATCGTCGATCTGGTCGGCGGCCTCGAGCAGTCGGGCGAGCTGCCCAAGTACGTCGATCGCGACGGCCTGATCAAGGAGACCATCAACGAGGCGCTGGGCCTGGGCCCGCTCGAGGATCTGCTGGCCGACGACAAGATCGACGAGATCCGCGTCGATCGCCGCGACCGCGTGCTGGTCGGCAAGGACGGCGCGATGCGCGGCTCGGGCCGGGCGTTCTCGAGCGACGACGTCCTGACCCGCGTGGTCGAGCGCCTGGTCGCGCCGCTGGGCGTGACCGTCGACGACGATCACCCGGTGGTCGACGTGCGGCTGCGCGACGGCAGCCGGCTGACCGCGGCGGTGGCCCCGGCGTCGGTCCACGGCCCGTGCCTGGTGCTGAAGAAGCCGGTGCGGCTCAAGCGCACGCTCGGCGATCTGGTCGGCGCCAACGCGCTGTCGTCGCCGATGGCGGACTTCCTGGCCACCTGCGTCGCGGCGCGCCGCAACATCGCGGTGTGCGGCGCGGCCGGCGTCGGCAAGGGCTCGCTCTTGGCCGCGCTGGTCGGCGCGGTGGTCGACGGCGAGCGGGTGATCACCGTCGAGGACGTCGCCGAGCTGTCGCTCGACCGCGAGGACTGGCTGGCGCTCGAGACCCGGCCGACGGTCGGCCTCGGCGCGCTGGTCGCGAGCGCGCTGCGGCTGCGCCCCGATCGCCTGGTGGTCGCCGACCTGCGCGGCCCCGAGGCGCTCGACGTGGCCAGCGCGTTCGGCGCGGCGGTCGACGGCGCGCTGGTGTCGTTGACCGGCGACGGCGCCCAGGCGGCGCTGGCCCGCTGGGTGGCGCTGGCCCAGCTCGGCGCGCCCGGCGCCGCCGAGCCCGCGGTGCGCGAGTTGATCGCGGGCGCCTGCGACCTGGTGGTGCACGTCGGCCGCTTCGCCGACGGCACGCTGCGGGTGATCGCGATCGACGAGGTGCTCGGCGTGCGCGAGGTCGGCTTCGACACCCAGACGCTGTTCGCCTACCGCGGCGGCGACGAGGGCTTCGCCGCCACCGGCGCGATCCCGCGGTTCTGGGCCGAGCTCGACGGCCGCGGCATCCCCGCCGACCCGTCGATCTTCAAGACGTGACCCTTTAGAGCTCGGGGACGGCGAACCGCCCCACCCGAAAACGCGAACCGCCTGTGCCGCGGCCTCCTAGCGACACGTCTCGAACGTGACGTCGACGGTGCCGTCCGGGTTGGCCCGGTGCACCGGCGCGCGGCAGCGGGTCAGGTCGACCTCGATCGCGGCCCGGCGCGGCGTCGGCGCGACCGCGGCCGGGCGGATCGGCGTGACCCGCGGCGCGGGTGGCGGCCGCGGCACCAGCGTCATGGCCGCCAGCGCCATGGTGACGAACAGGGTCGCGAGCAGCACGATCAACGGCGCGGTCATGCCCAGGCCTGGCGCCGGTCGCGGTGGCAAGACTTCACGATGGAACTCGCCCATGAGTCCACGGTACCAAACCTGACGCAGGGCGACAGCGGATTCGACGGCGATCGGGCCGGCCGAGGTACCGCCGTCCCGGCCACTCGAGTCGCCGCCCAGCCGGGTGGCCACGCCAACTGCGCGCAGCCACGGACGCGAGGCGCGGCACGGATTCTGCTGATGGTTCGACCATGCGCCGCCGCCTCCTGCTCCTGTTCTCGATCGCCCTGGCCTCGGCGTGCGCCGATCCTGATCCCGCCGCCGACCTCGACGCCGAGTGGGGCATGGAGGGGCCGCTGTCGCCGACCCCGCCGCCGGGCAAGGAGGACAGCGAGTACCGGCGCGGCCTGCTGGTCAACACCGACACCCGCCGCACCCAGGTGTGGACCGCGCGCAACGCGTGGGAGGACACCACCACCGCCGCGGCCCGCGCCGCCGGCGTCGCGTGGCCGGCCAGCTCGGGGCTGACCTGGGATCAGAAGTACGGCAAGTGGCTCGAGTCGCTGGCGTGGATCCCGTCGGCCGACGGCTACGGCCAGACCATCCGGCTCACGACGCCGTGGGGCAAGACCCTCGACGCGCCGTCGCTCGAGTGCGCCGAGACCTCGCTGTTCCTGCGCATCACCTTCGCCGCCTGGTACGAGCTGCCGCTGTTCCTCGAGAGCGTCGACAGCCGCGGCCAGCGCGTGTTCTTCGGCCACAACGGCGTGCGCACCGCCGCCGGCCGCTACGCGTCGAGCCCCGAGTTCGCGATCAAGTACGCCGACCACGCGGCGCTGACCCCGGCGCAGTACCAGGCGGCGTGGCCCCACGACGCGACCCTGCGCGGCAAGCGCATCGCCGGCGGCGAGGACGTGCAGCCGGCGGTCGGCGGCGCGGCGTTCGGCGCCTACCTCGACGAGCTGCACCTCAACAAGCGCGCCGCGTACTTCACGGTGATGGCGCTCGACTACCTGGGCTCGATGAACCTGGCCGACAGCGCCAACACCTACAACCTGCGCCCCGACACCGTGCGCCCCGGCGACATGTTGATCGAGCGCTGGCAGCGCTCGGGCATCGGCCACACGCTGGTGGTCAAGGAGGTCGCGGTGCTGGGCGAGGCCAACCTCGACCTGACGACGATCTCGGGCTCGATGCCGCGCCGCCAGGGCAAGCGCGAGAGCGGCGTCGCGTCGAAGGGCTACTTCACCAGCGCCTACGCCGGCGGCCCGGGCGAGAACCTCGACGGCGACGCCTACGCCCGGCTGGGCGGCGGCGCCAAGCGCTGGCGGGTGACCAAGAACGTCAACGGCTACTGGACCAACACCTGGATGCGCGGCGACGAGGCCAGCTGGATCAACTCGACCGACTACGCGGCGATCGCGGCGCGGCCGGCGCGCTTCGATCAGCTGCTCGGCCAGGTCTCGCCGCAGCAGCAGCAGACCGAGCTGGTGGCGCAGATCGAGGACGCGCGCCGCCACCTGCGCGGCTACCCGGCGTCGTGCTCGGCCCGCGAGCGGCGCGAGGCGGCGTTCGCGCAGCTCTACGATCTGGGCGAGCGGTCGCTGGGGCTGTCGCGCGCCAAGATCGATCGCCGCTACCGCGCCTTCGACGACTACGTGCTGGCCGAGCTGACCTACACCCGCAGCAAGACCTGCTGCTGGAACTCGTCGACCGCCGGCATGTACGACGTGATCATGAGCTACGCCCGCGCCGAGCAGGCCGCGGCCGAGGCCGCCCACACCTGCGCCGCGCCGACGGTGTTCCGCGCCGAGGGCGGCGGCTACCAGCGCTGGGCGGACCACGCCAGCGCGATCGGGCAGGGCGCGACCTGGCGGGCGTGGAGCGAGGACGAGAGCTGCCCGCAGCGCGACGTCGCGGCCGACGAGGTCGCGGCCAACCAGGCCCCGGCGTACTGCAGCCAGGCGCCGGCCCCGAGCTGCACCGATCGCTTCGAGCCCAACGACAGCCAGGCCGCGGCGCCCACCGTCGCGGTCGGCACCACCGCCGACCTGCGGCTGTGCGGCGGCGACGCCGACTGGTACCGGGTCGCGACCGCGCGCACCGCGCGCATCCGCTTCACCCACGCCAGCGGCGATCTGGATCTGGTCGCGGTCGACGCCAGCGGGGCGCGGGTCGCGACCTCGGACGGCGTCACCGACGAGGAGCGGGTCGCGGTGCCGGCCGGCGGCGCGGTGCAGGTGATCGGCTACGGCGGCGCGGTCAACGGCTACACGCTGATCATCGAGTATCATCGGCGCCGATGGGCGCGCTGGTGCCTCCGACCGCCACCGGCTTCGCCGCCGCGATCCGGCCGATCGATGCGGCGCTGGCGGCGCGGCTGCGCGGCCGGTCGTACAAGGCACACCCGCGGGCGCCGGCGCTCAGCGCGTTGGCCCACGTCCGGGCCCGCCACCGCACCCTCGACGGTGGGGTCGCCGACGGCGAGCTGGTGGTGCTGGGCGCGGCCGCGCCGGCGGTGGTGACGCTGCTGGCCCGGCTCTACGCGATCGGGTTCCCGCTGGCGTCGCTGCGGCTGGTCGACGACTTCGACGCCGACGACGAGCGCTCGATGGCCGCCGACAACAGCTCGGCGCTCAACGTGCGGACGATCGCCGGGTCGCCGACGCTGTCGGATCACGCGCTGGGCATCGCGGTCGATCTCAACCCGGTCGAGAACCCGATGGTGTGGTCGCCGACGCGGTTCGTGCCGGCCGGGGGCGCGCCGTTCGTCGATCGCCGCCGGCTGCGGCCGGGCATGATCGTCCGTCCCGGGCCGGTGACCGCGATCCTCGACGAGCTGGGCTGGGAGTGGGGCGGCGACTGGTCCCACGTCGCCGACCTGCACCACCTGGTGTGGCGGGCCACCCCGTTCGGGGCCCGCGTCGGCGGCGGGCGGTAACCGCCGGCGCGCCGTCGCGACGTCGGCCGGGATCACGGTAGGATGCCGGCCGATGCCGCAGGTCACCGAGTTCGTCCCCGCGGGCGCCGACGCCCGCGCCACGCTGGTCGCGCTGGGCAAGGTCGCCCGGGAGATCCCCGCCGGCGGCGAGCCGTTCCGCGAGCTGCGCAGCCGGCTGCGCGCCGCCAAGCAGTGGGACCGCGAGCGGCCGGCGGCGGTGCTGCGGGTGCTCGGCGTCGGCGGCGCGACGATCGCGCCGTCGCCCTTCGTCACCAAGCTGCGGTCGGTCGCCTCCGACGACGACACCGTCGACGCGTTCCTCGAGCGCTACTTCGAGCTGAACCCGCTGCTGTTCAAGACGGTCTACGAGCTGCTGGGCCAGCGCGCCCACGGCAAGGACGAGCTGTCGAAGTACCTCGGCTCGTTCGCGTACCGCGGCAAGCTGCCGTCGCGCCCCGACCTCGAGCACTACTTCGCCGCGCTGGTGGCCGGCGGCGTGGCCCGGGTGCTGGGCATCGCGCTGATCCTCGGCCCGCGCGCCGATCGCTTCGCGGCCAAGGTCGCGGCGCTCGACGTCGATGAGCTGCTCGAGACCGACCAGCCGGTGCCCGAGCCGGTGCTGCCGACCGACGACGAGGCCGCGCCGGTCGCGGTCGCCGAGGCGGCCGCCGAGGACAGCGCCGCGGTCGCCGCGCCGGCGCCGGGCGGGCGCGAGGCGTCGCCGCTGCCGCCGTACCTGCGCCACCTGGCGATCGCGCCGCCGCCGGCCTCGCCGCGCGGCCGCGATCGCGCGGTGCCGACCTCGCGGTTCGCGGCCGAGTTCGCCGACGAGGTGCTCGACGAGACCACCCGGCGCATCGGCGCGTGGGCGGCCGAGCTGGGCGGCGTCGCGTCGCCGTACGCGCCGGCCGACTTCGGCTTCGATCCCGAGGCCTGGGTCGAGGGCGCCGACGAGGTCATCTACCGCATCGCGGTGGCCGCGGCGCTGGTGTTCCGCCTCGACAGCGATCGCGACGGCGTGCTGCGCGCGTACAAGGCGCTCGAGCAGGCGGCGATCCTGGGCGACCTGTACCACGGCACCGTCCCCGAGACCCTGCCGGCGGCGGTCGACGCCCGGGCGCTGATGCTGGCGTCCCTGGCGGCGCGGCGCTGCGCCGAGACCCCCGAGCTGGCGTCGAACCTCGAGCAGCAGAAGACGGCCGCCGAGGCGTGGACCGTGCTCGAGGCGGCGCTCGGCCGCGGCCTGTTCAAGATCGAGCTGTTCTGGATCCTCGGCATGCTGGGCCAGCTCGGCGTCATCCGCTTCGACGACCTCGGCGCGGTGACCGCGCTGCCGCACCGGCTGGTGCGCGACACGCTGTTCCGGCTGGGCTTCGTGGCCAGCCCGTACGCCCCCGACGCGCCCACGCTCCTGGCCGCGGCCCGGGCCGCGCGCCGCGCCGCGGGCGGCGAGCCCGCCGACGAGATCGTGGCGCGGTTCGCGCTGGCCGCCGGCTGCGCCTACGACTGTCCGCACCGGAAGGCCTGCGACTTTCCCTGCCGCGAGCGCCTCGAGTAGCCTATACTCCAGGCGTGCTGGTGCTCGCGCTCGCGGTGTTCGCGGTGACCGCCCGCTTCTTCGGGCTGCGGCGGGGGGCGGTGGCCGGCGGGGTCTCGTTCGCCACCCTGGTGCTGGCGTCGATCGCGCCGCTCATCCCGGTGGGCCTGTTCATCTACCTGGCCAACGTCGCCTGGGCCGCGGGGCTCTGGTACTTCGGCAAGAAGGTCGAGCGGATGCGCCAGCGCAGCCCGTGGGAGAAGGCGGGGCAGTGGGCCAAGCGCGGCTGGTCGTTGTTCCGCTGGCGTTGACGCTGGCGATCGCTGGGTAGGGACACCAGGCCGCGCTCGCGGACTCGGCCCCCCAGGCGAACCTCCGTCGCGGATGTGGTTTCGCGCGGTTGGCGGCGGCACGCGGTTCGCAATATCCGAGGCATGGCCCCACGCGCGCTCGCGCTCTCCTTCGCCCTGGTCGCTCTGGCTGCCTGCGATGTCGGCACCGTGGGGCCGAACCCCGGCGGCGACGACGTCCCGGACGTCGACGCCGGGATCGTGGTGCCGATCGACGCGCCGACCGCCGGCGTGGCGCTGGCGGTGAGCCCGGCCACCGAGACCACCACGCTGGGCACCGAGAAGACGTTCACCGTGACGGTGACCTCGAGCCACTTCAGCGGCCCGGTGACCCTGGCCGCGACCGGCGCGCCGGCGGGCTGGACCGTGACCGTCCAGCCGACGTCGGTGACGCTCGCCGACGGCGGCAGCGCTACCGCGACCGTCAAGGTGCGCGTGCCGTCGAATGGGGCGCCGGCGCCGACCGGCCAGGCCCTGGCCATCGCCGCGACCGGCGCGGCGGTGTCGGCCAGCAGCGACGCGACGCTCACCGTCACCAACGACTACATCGTCGGCGTCGGCCAGGTCGGCGGCGGCACCCACTGGGGCGCGATGAACGGGGGCACGATCCGCATCAAGGCCGGCACCCGGCTGCACATCCGCAACGACGACACCATCCCGCACCGCATCCACACCGGCGGCGGCGTCGGCGGCTTCGATCACCAGGGCACCAGCATGGGGCCGAGCGCCAGCTACGACGTGACGCCGACCGACGGCTCCGACATCTTCTACTGCCACGATCACGGCCAGGGGACCGGTCAGGTCAACCTGGTGATCGAGTAGGATCGCGGCATGGACGTGCCCGCGCCGCAGTCGTTCGAGGAGTTCTGGCCGTACTACGTGTCGCAGCACCTGGACCCGACCTGCCGGGCGCTGCACTTCGCGGGCACCACGCTGGCGATGGCCTGCGTGGCCGCGGCGCCGCTGTGGCCGCCGGCGCTGCTCGCGGCGCCGGTCGCCGGCTACGGGCTGGCCTGGATCGGGCACTTCGCGTTCGAGAAGAACCGGCCGGCGACCTGGGCGTCGCCCCGGTTCGCGGTGTGGTCGCTGCGCGGCGACCTCCGCATGTGGCGGCGGATCGTCACAGGGGCGATGGCGGCCGAGGTCGAGCGCGTCCAGGCCGGCGCGGCCGTCGCCGACGCGGCCTGACCCGGGAGTGGCCGGTCGTCCGCTTTCCGGACTTTCTGACCGAGCGCCGTTTCATGCCCGGACGGCTTCTGCTATGACGCCCACCGACCGCCGGTCGCTCA
>Ga0073899_10002738_pt1 | contig 15723 bp, 11 predicted proteins | sample KloWWTmetaKNB5Ph_FD_88975 | JGI IMG/M metagenome (GOLD analysis project Ga0073899, IMG submission 88975) | Active sludge microbial communities from Klosterneuburg, Austria, studying microevolution and ecology of nitrifiers - Klosterneuburg... | ecosystem: Engineered > WWTP > Aerobic digester >...
AGTCGCTGGATGACAAACGTGCCGTGGCACGCTACCGCGAGCGGCTAATCCAGGAATTTCCGGAGTCCGCCGAGGCGGAATCCCTCAACCGCACTATGGATTCACGATGACGCGCGCTCCTCGATCTCGCAAGAAGAAGTCGGCCAAAACGATTGATCCGACGCTCGTAGCCACGGCCGCGAGCAGCGAATCTCTGGACCTACCTTTGCCTGCCGCGGACATGGCGGCAGACGAACTGGCGATCAATGCCGCACCGATGGACGTGACCAATGGCACGGAATCCGTCGAAATGGTTCAAGTTGCGATGCCGGCGGAACTTCTGGTCGACGCTGATACTGGCGACGTCGAGCCGATATTGCAGGTTGCCGAGCGCAGCACCTTGCGCGTCGATGTCACCGAAGATCGTTCGCATCTCGGTCCACGCCTGCGTGCCGCGCGCGAAGTGCGCGGCTGGTCGCGTGAGGATGTCGCGCATCGCCTGCACGTGCCGACAACCATCGTCGCCGACATCGAAGCCGAACGCTTCGAACGCTTGGGCGCACCGATTTATCTGCGAGGGTACCTTAGCAAGTACGCGCAACTCGTTGATCTTCCTATGGTCGTAGTCAATCGTGTGCTGGAAGGCATGAGCGAGCCGACATTGAAGGCATCGACCGAGACCCCGCGCGTGGCCGCGACTTGGGAACGCTATCGAGTGGCGGTTATCGGTGGTGTGATCACGCTGGCGGTCGCGATTCCGGTACTGACCTTGGTGGCGAATCGCGGCATCAATGCGCCAGTGCCGCAGGTGCGTAGCCTTGATGAGTCCGAATTGGTCGAGTCGGCCTTACCGGCACCGTCGTTGCCAACCACGATTGCGGCACAAGACCTCGCGACCAGCACCATTGATGTTGGGTCGGGTTCAGGTTCGGGGCTCGAATTCAAATCGGAATCGGCATCGGTGGACACGCTCACCGCGACCACCCCGGCGCCGGTCAATGTGGCGTCGCAAGAGCCGTCGCTGATGGCGTCAATGACAGGATTCTCAACGCCTGTAACCACCGGCATGCATGTGCTCGAAGCACGTTTCCGCGAGGACAGTTGGATCGAAATCTTCGATGCGGACGGTCATGTGATCGAGCAAAATCTCGTCCGCGCCGGCCAGAGCCGTCGTTACGAGTCCACTGGCGCGGTCAGCATCAAGATCGGTAATGTGAGCGGCGTCGACGTGCAGGCGGATGGTAATCTGATCGACCTTGCCGCTCACGCCCGCGCCAACGTCGCGCGCCTGCGCCTGTTCGAGGAATCGGCCGCAACGCCGACACCTTGAGTCCATCCGGGACGCGATCGCGTCTCTGCAACAACGGGAAAGAAGCATGTCTCTTGAAGAACTCGACGAACACGAGCGCAGTGAGCACGTCCGCGAATGGGTGCGCAAAAACATTGGCTCGATCGTGCTGGGATTGGTTGCCGGTATCGGCGCGATCTACGGCATGGAGCAGTGGGGCCACTACCGCCAGCGTAATGCTGGCCTCGCCGGTGATGATTATCGAGTCTACGCTGAGGCGGTGATCAAGAAGGATGCGACAGCAGTCGCAACTTTGGGCAAGAGCCTGCGTGACAAGTATCCAGATTCGCCATATGCATCAATGGTCGCGCTGAACGATGCCGCCACTGCGGTGACTGACGGCAAGACCGATGCAGCGCTGACCTCGCTGGAATGGGCGGAAGCGCATGCCACGATGCCGGAGGTGAAGTCGCTGTCGATGTTGCGTCGCGCGCGCCTGCTGATCGCTATCGGCAAGGCCGATGCAGCGCTGGAACTGGCGAACAAGGTCGAAGGTGACGGCTTCAAACCGTTGGCGGCCGAAGTCCGTGGCGACGCGTTGCTGGCGCTGAAACGCAATAGTGAGGCGATCGCTGCTTATGATGAAGCGCTGGTCGGCCTCGATTCAGGGGCAACGCGACGTTCCATCGTCGAGATGAAGCGCGACGATCTCGCAAGCACCAAGGTGGGCAGCTGATGAAGCGCTCCGTCCTGCTGATCGTGTTGTGCGTGCTGGGCCTGAGCGGTTGCGAATGGCTGAAGGGTCGTTCGACCAAGGACAATCTGGATCCGCCGGCCGAATTGATTGATTTCGACGCGACGGCACCGGTCCGAAAAGCGTGGTCAGTTGGCCTCGGTGGAGGTATTGAACGCAGCGGCACGCGTCCGCGACCGGTTGAGACGGACGGCGTGGTCTACGCGTCTGATTTGGAAGGTTCGGTGGTCGCCACCGATTTGATCAGTGGCAAGCAGCGTTGGCGGATCGATGCCGATAAACGTCTTTCCTCAGGCCCTGGCGTGGGCGAAGGACTGGTCGTGGTCGGCGGACTTGATGGCGATGTGATCGCACTTGATCGCGACACTGGCTCGGCCAAGTGGGCGACGAACGTATCCTCGGAAGTATTGGCCAGCCCAGCCATTGCCGATGGCATCGTGGTCATCCGCAGCAATGACGGCCGCGTCTTTGGACTGAATGCGACCGACGGTGCGCGGGTATGGTTGTTCGATCGTGGCGTTCCCTTGATCAGCTTGCGTGGCAACGCCGCGCCGGTGCTGCGCGATGGTCAGGTTTATGTTGGTTACGACAATGGCAAGGTCGTCGCGTTGCAGTTGGCGGACGGAAACCAGCTATGGGAACAAACCATCGCCACGCCGGAAGGTCGTACCGAACTTGAGCGTATGGGCGATATCGATGGCGAGATCGTCGCCAGCGACGGCGAGTTGTACATGGTCACCTATCGCGGCCAGGCTGCAGCGTTGGCGCGCGATTCCGGGCGCGTGCTGTGGACCCGTGATATGTCGTCATTCACTGGTGTCAGCGTCGCCGCCAACGAGGTTTATCTCAGTGATGCCGACGGCTCGGTTTGGGCACTTGATCGTCAAAGCGGCAGTTCGCTGTGGCAGCAGGATGCGTTGGCGCATCGTTGGCTGACTACGCCGGCGGTCTATGGCGACTATTTGGCGGTTGGCGATTACGACGGCTACCTGCATATTCTGACGCGCAAGGACGGCACTACTGCAGCGCGTTTCCGACCGGCGGATAAAGCAATTCTCGCGGCGCCTCTGGTTGTCGGCGCACACGTGTTGGTCGAGTCCACCGACGGTGAACTTGCGGCCTTCGTGCTCGAAGCTGCGAACTGAAACCTTCGGGGAGTCCAACATGTTGCCAGCCGTTGCGCTTGTTGGGCGCCCGAATGTCGGTAAGTCCACGTTGTTCAATGCGATCACGAATACGCGCGACGCGCTCGTTGCCGATGAACCCGGTGTGACGCGTGACCGTCACTACGGGGTCTGCCGCACCGCCGCACGCGCATTCGTCGTCGTCGATACCGGTGGTCTGACCGACGATCGTGGATTACTTGCCGAACTCACCGTGCGCCAGTCGTTGGCGGCGGTGGACGAGGCTGCGGTTGCCGTCTTCGTTGTTGACGCGAAAGATGGCATGACCGCCGCGGACGAAACCATCCTCGCGCAACTGCGTCGTTATGGCCGTCCGATCATTCTCGCCGTGAACAAGACCGACGGCCGTGACCTGCAGGACTCAGTCAACGAATTCTCGGCGCTCGGTCTGGCGCGAGTTTTGCCGATGGCGGCATCGCATCGTCGTGGCGTTCCCGAGTTGCTCGAAGCGATTGACGACCTCTTGCCTGAAGAGATCGATGCCGAGGAATTGCCTGATGAAGCCGGCGTGCGCGTCGCCATCATTGGCCGCCCGAACGTCGGCAAGTCGACGTTGGTCAATCGCCTACTCGGCGAGGAACGTGTGATCGCCAGTGAAGTGCCGGGCACCACGCGTGATGCGATCGAAGTGCCCTTGCATCGTGATGGTCGTGACTATGTGTTGATCGATACCGCCGGCGTGCGGCGCAAGGGCCGGGTCGAGGAAGCGATTGAAAAATTCAGTGTGATCAAAACCTTGCAGGCGTTGGAACGCGCGCATGTGGCGGTGTTGATGGTCGATGCCGCAGAAGGCGTGACTGATCAGGATGCGTCCGTGCTTGGCTATGCGCTTGATGCCGGTCGGGCACTGGTCGTCTGCGTGAACAAATGGGATGGCCTTGGCGAATACCAACGCGACCGCTGTGAGAGTGAACTCGCGCGCCGCCTTGATTTCGTACCGTGGGCCGAGCGTATGTTTATTTCGGCCAAACATGGCTCTGGTCTGCGCGAACTGATGGCCGCAGTCGATCGCGCGTATGCGTCATCGATCGTCGATCTCGGTGCCAGTGAAGTGACCAAGGCCGTCGAAATCGCCGTCGAAAGTTTCCAGCCGCCGATGGTCTCCGGCAAGGTCGCCAAGATCCGCTACGCGCATATGGGGGGACGCAATCCGCCGCGCATCGTGTTGCATGGTTCGCGCTTGGATTCGCTCCCGGCCAGTTATGTGCGCTACCTCGAGAACTTCATGCGGCGTCGTTACAAGCTGGTTGGCACGCCGGTCGTGATCGAAACCCGCGCCGGTGCGAATCCGTTTGCCGGCAAGAAAAACGTGTTGACCGACAAGCAGGTCCAGCGTCGCCGGCGCTTGATCCGCCACGTCAAGCGCTGAGTACACGGCGCGCACCGATTCGATCAGTCGTGGTGCCGAATACGGCATACTTGCCTCGGTAAAAGAGAGCAAGCAAATGACAGGGCGAACTCAGGTTACAGGCGGCATTCTGGCGGGTGGTCGTGGCTTGCGCATGGGCGGTGTCGACAAAGGCCTCGTGCTGCATGAAGGCCGTGAACTGGTCGCGCATATGATTCAGCGCCTGAAGCCGCAGGTACACGGCATCGTGATCAGTGCCAACCGAAATGTTGATCGATATTCGCAGTTCGGCTATCCGGTTTTTACCGACGAGGACGATGGCTTCCTCGGGCCACTGGCCGGCATTGCCCGCTTGCTGCGTGAGATCGATAGCGACTTTCTGGTCACGACACCGTGCGATACGCCCGATTTCCCCGACGATTTGGTGCAACGCTTGCTGACGCGCCAGCACGAAACCGGTGCCGATGCCGTCGTCGCCCATGATGGCGAGCAACGCCAGTTTCTGTTCACGCTGTATCGGCGCCAATTGGCGGATTCCGCAGCAGCGGCGCTTTCCAGCGGCGAGCGTGCGCTGTGGCGCTGGCATGAGGACCTGAACTTGGCTGAGGCGCAGGTTCAAGGCAGTGCAGCGTTTGCGAATTTGAACACCCGCGCAGACCTCTAACCGATGACGTCGCCGACCCCCTTCGATGTGGCTGCGAAACGGTTACGCGACGACGCCGTCGCGCGGCTGTTGCCGGCGGAATCAGTGCCGCTGGATCAGGCGCTGGGGCGCGTATTGGCTGCGGCGGTGGTGGCGCCGATCAGCGTTCCAGGGTTCGCGAATACCGCGATGGATGGCTATGCCTTGCGCACCCAAGGCCGTGGTGCGCGCGTCGGCCAGTCATTTCGTTGCATTGATCTTGCGTTGGCGGGCGCGGCGGGCCAAGCCATCGACGACGCCGCGGTCTGTGTCGAAATCGCGACCGGCGCAGTCTTGCCGGACCATGCCGATGCAGTGGTGCAATACGAACTGACGACGCGAACTGGCGATTGCGTAACGCTGCAGGCCGACGTCGTCAGCGGTTCGAACGTGCGCGGAGCGGAGGACGATTACGCACGTGGGCAGCTCGCATTGCCGGCGGGTCGCATCATCGACGCCGGGGCGATCGGCGTGCTGGCGGGTTTCGGCGTCGGTGATGTGTTGGTTCGGCGGCGTCCGCGCATTGCTGTTGTCGTGACTGGCTCGGAATTGCAGCCGGCCGGCGCGGCCTTGGCGCGCGGCCAGATTCATGACAGTAACTCGTCGACCTTGCGCGCTTTGCTCGGCAGCGTTGCAGAATCGCTGCAGATGATTGGTCCGCTGGCTGATGACCGCGATCTGCTCGCTGACACGCTGCGCGATACCGCGCGGACGCATGACGTGCTGGTGACTACCGGCGGCGCTTCCGCTGGTCGTGCCGATTTCATTCCCGGATTGGTCGGTGAACTGGGCGAGATCAGCTTGTGGAAAGTCGCGATGCGTCCGGGCATGCCGTTCTTGTATGGCCGCATCGGAACGTGTGCGGTCTACGGCCTACCTGGGAATCCAGTGTCGGTGTTCGCGAGCATGTTGAGCTTGGTCTTGCCGGCACTGCATGCGATGCAGGGCCGCAACCCGGTTGGCACGCAGTACGCCAGTTTGGCCATCGCCGCACGCAAGTCGCATGGTCGGCTCGAATGGCGACGCGGGGTGCTCGCCAGTCTGCCAGATGGCCGCCGCGTGATTCGACCGCATCCGGCGCAGGGATCAGGCATGTTGCGTGGCGTGGCTGAATCGAATGCATTGTTTCGTCTCGATGCCGAGGTGCGTGCGCTTGGCGCAGGACAAATCGTTGAAGTGCTGCCATTTTCGGTATGAGTTCAATGCTGCCACCGCTTGAAATCGAGGTGATCGAAGCGCGCGCTGCGCATGCGCGTGGCGGGCTGTTCCTTGACGTGCGCGAAGCCGCCGAGCAGACACAAGGTATTTGCTTGGGTGCGACTTGTATCGCGCTATCGAACGGTATCGACGCGATCCTCGACTGGGCGCGTGCGCAATCGGTGCCGGTACATGTGCTGTGTGCTGTGGGCGCTCGCTCATTGCACGTCGCACAGGTCTTGCGCGCGGCGGGTATCGCCGCGACCTCGGTGCATGGCGGTATGCAGCAATGGCGTTTGCAGGGTGGGGCGATCGCGACGCCAGTCACGACGGCGGTCGCCGATGACCGATACCTGCGGCATCTGCTGCTGCCGGAAGTCGGTGCGGCTGGGCAATTGCGCCTGCAGCAATCACGCGTGGCCATCGTCGGTGCCGGTGGGCTCGGTTCTCCGGCAGCGTTCTACCTCGCGGCGGCCGGCGTTGGGTGTATCCGTTTGATTGACGACGACGTCGTCGAACGCAGTAACTTGCAGCGCCAGATCCTGCATCGCGACGATCGCATCGGCGCGCGCAAAGTCGATTCCGCCGCCGCGACATTGTCGGCGCTGAATCCTTGCGTGCGCATCGAGCCGATTGCGCAGCGTCTGTCCGCAGCCAATGCCGAAGCGCTATTCGATGGCTGCGATGTCGTGATTGATGGCGCCGATAATTTCCCGACTCGACAACGGATCAATGCAACTTGCCTGACACTCGGCCAGCCATGGGTGTACGGCGCGGTGCATCGCTTTGAAGGCCAGGTCAGCGTGTTCGATCCACGCCGCGGGCGTGGCGTCACGCCGTGCTACCGCTGCCTGTTTCCGGAGGCACCACGACCTGAGGATGCGCCCAACTGCGCCGAAGCCGGTGTACTCGGCGTGTTACCCGGCATCATCGGCAGCTTGCAGGCGAACGAGGCGATCAAGCTGTTGCTTGACCTCGGTGAACCGCTCGTTGGGCGGCTGTTGTTGTTCGATGCGTTGGCGATGCGCTTCCGAGAGTTGCGTTACGGCGCTGATCCACAATGTCCCGGATGCAGCGCGCAGGCGACCGATACCGGATTGCTGGATAGCCACGCACCGTTTTGCACGGCCGGTTGATCACTTCTGGAAGGTCGCTTTCCACTCGGCATAAGGCATGCCGTAGACGTGATGACGCGCCTCTTCCATGCCGATGACTTCGCCGCCTTGCTCGGCCGCTGATCGATACCATTCGGCAAGGCAGTTGCGACAGAACCCGGCGAGGTTCATTAATTCGATGTTTTGGACATCAGTACGTTTGCGCAGATGGGCGACCAGACGTCGGAATGCCGCAGCTTCGAATTCGGTGGTATCGGACATCAGTGATCACTCCGCATGAACTCATCAGCGTCGATGCTGCCATGAATATGTCGCGCCGTGCTGCGCCGCAGCGCGCACAAGCTCGCTAGACTTCGCGGCTATATGACATCGAGATACTTTTTTCCAATCATTGGCGTGATCGTCGGTCTGATCCCTGGCGGAGTCGTTTCCGCCGTGGTTACGCCGCATCCGATCTCATTGAACTCGCTGCAGATCGACACCCGCAGCGTCGCAGCCATCGCTTCGACGGCCCCGCCCGACGCGGCCTTGCTAGTGCAATTTCGCGCCCCAGTGACGGCGGCGCAGCGTGCCGCACTTGCCGGCGTTGCGACGATTTACGCCTATTTGCCCGAAGATGCCTTTCTGGTGCGCATGACGGATGCCGATTCCTTTCAGCGCCTCGCTGCGACCGGGGTCGCTTGGTCGGCGCCATGGCAATCGGCGTACAAAGTCGGCCGTAGCGTGCGTGCGGCAGCTGGCAACCCAGACGGCAAGCGCAGTCGTCAGCTGATGCTGCAAGTGTTTCCGGATCGAGATCTCGATGCTGTGCTCGCCAAACTGCAGGCGATGCAGGTGCCGGGTATCGGCGCATCGGCGCAGGGCAAGTTGTTTTCGCGTTTGCGCCTGCATTGGACGACTGCGGAGATCGCCGCAAACGCCGATCGCGTCGCATCACTCGCCGAGGTGTTCTGGCTCGATTTAGAGCCACGACGCACACTGCTCAACGACACTACGGTCTGGGTTGGCCAATCCGGATTGGCCGGCAGTCAAACGACGCCGGTATTTGCCAACGGCATCCACGGTGAAGGCCAGATCGTCGCGATACTCGACACTGGCATCGATCCGGACATGTGCTATTTCCGCACTACCGGGCTCGGCCTACCGCCGACCAATGCCTGCAACAGCGGCGTCACCATCGACCCAGCTCAGCGCAAGATTCTCGGCGTCAATTTCCTGGCAACAGGAGAATGCGCGGGCGGAATTTCGGTCAGTGAATGGGATACACAGAATCACGGTACCCACGTCGCCGGAACCGTGGCCGGCGACAACCTTGCCAATCCGATCGGGCACGATGCCGGCGACGGCATGGCACCAGCCGCGAAGCTGGTGATTCAAGACGGTGGTTACGCGGTCGACAGTTGTGGAGACCTACCCGGCATTGGTTGTCCAGTCGTGGACTTGAATCCGATCTTCCAGCAGACCTATGACCAAGGTGCGCGCATCCATAGCAATTCATGGGGCGACAACGAAGATGATCCGACGCAGAACGACTACACGGCGGGTAGTCAGGACGTTGATGAGTTCATGTGGAATCACAAGGATTTCCTGATCTTCTTCGCCGCTGGCAATTCCGGGCCGGGGACCGCCAGCGTCGGCAGTCCGTCGACGGCGAAGTCCGCAGTCTCGGTGGGGGCGACGCAACGTTCGACCAATGCGACGAACATGGCGTCGTTTTCGTCCTGCGGCCCGACCGACGATGGGCGTCGCAAGCCCGAGATCACGGTGCCGGGTTCGAGCATTGTCTCGGCCGGCAATGACTTCAATACCGGCTCGAACAACTGCAGCACACGCTCGATGTCCGGCACCAGCATGGCCACGCCCGGCGCCGCTGGCCTGACTGCGCTGATCCGCCAGTACTACACCGATGGCTACTATCCGAGCGGAAATGCGGTCGTCGCGAATGCCATGATTCCAAGCGCGGCATTGATGCGCGCAACGCTGGTGAACTCGGGGCAGAACATGTCCGGTGCAACGGTGATGCCATCGAACTGCCAAGGATGGGGTCGCGTCACCCTGGATGACGCGCTGTTCTTCCCCGGTGATGCGCGCGTGCTTTGGGTACGCGACGATGCAACCGGTTTGGCCGATGCCGCGAGCGAACGCCGCTTCGAATTCATTGCCAGTGCCGGCCAGCCGTTGAAAATCTCGTTAGCCTGGACCGATTTCCCGTCGACACCGGCGGCGTTTCCGCATCTGGTGAATGACCTCGATCTCATCGTCGAGCACGCCGGTACGACCTACCTCGGCAATGTCTGGAGTGGCGGCCAATCGGTTGCCGGTGGCAGTGCCGATCGCCTAAATACGCTGGAACAGGTGCTCGTTAGTGCGCCCGCCAGTGGCTCGTTGCTGGTGACGGTGCGTGCTCACAACATCCCGAGTGGACCACAACCGTTCGCCATCATCGTCACTGGTGCCGTGAGTCCGGCTCCTTACCGCGTGTTCGACGACAGCTTCGAATAACGCGCAGCCTCAGTCGCGTGCGCGAATGGCTTCCGAGAAGTCGCCGGCATCGGCCGCGCGCGCGGCACGTTCATTGATGCGAAATGCGTTGCGATAGCGGTCACGCGGCAATTCGGTGTCGATCAAGCCAAGGTCATAGGCGAAGTCGTCGGTATAGCCTGGCAGTAAGGTCGTCAGGCTAAACGGCACGCGTCCTGGGGCGATGTCATCGATATGGTCGACGATATTGCTGGTGCAGGTGTTGGTCAGCGTGTTGTAGAACTCCGGCTGTGCGGCCATCGTATTCGCGCGCTCCAGCATCGACACGAACAGCGCACGCATCCGCACCGGTGTGCTGCGGACCGGGTAAAGGAATACATCGTCCTTGCGGTGGTTGGCGCGCAGCCCGATCAAGTCGCGCTCGTCGCCGATCACGTACATCAGTTCATATTGGCGCAGTACGCCGAGCCACGGCGAGAATGACTCACCGCGTTCCTTGCGAATCTCGACCGAGATTGCGAGGTACTGGCCATCGGCGAAACCGAAACTGAGGAAAGTGTGGGCCGGGCCGCGCCAGTCCGCGAAGGGTTCGACGACAAACCAGACCGAATTGAGGCGCGCAAGGTCGTAGCGACGTTCTTCCCAATGCACGTCGAAATCGTCAACTGCGCGATATCGCGTATTGCGGACGTTGTGCACGAGAACATGGTCACCGTGGATCTCCGCCGTCGCGAGCTGGGCCTGATCGGCGTTCCAGTCGCGTTGGTTCGACGGGTGCAGGCAAAATACGAGCAGCGTGTATGCCGCGAGCAGCAGTAGCGAAATGCGAAGTAGCCAACGCCGCATCACGCGGCGTCGGGAAATTCCTCGGTGCGCTCGCTCGTCGACCTTGTCTGCGCGTTCTTGTCGATCCATGGTGCTGATGCGATTCCTCGATGGACGCCGCTAGCGCTAGTGCGCTTGCATCTCCACCGTCCGGTTCGGCTTCCAGTCCAGCGGCTTCGAGGTGATGCCGTTCGGGCCTTCGACTTGGTCAGTCGTCCACCAAGGTTTGCCCTCGGTATCGAGGTAGAGATTTTCCATCTCCGGATGATTGAACGGGCGTGCGCCGATACGGCCGAGGACAGCGATCTGGCCGCCGGTTTCATCGACCGCGCGGTCGCGTTCGAGGCCGCGCGAGAGTGATGTCGCCGGTGAGGGTGTGGGCCAGACGGCAATCAGCTGCGGCTTCGGTTGTGGGCTAAAACCGTAGAACTTCGGTTGCGTTTCCGGACTGAACAGTTGTAACACCTTGAGGCCATTCGCGCCGTCCGCGACATAGCCGAACAAGGACGCATTCGTTGCCGCGACGACGATGTCGCGGGCGTCGTTGATCGCACCATCGGCATTGAACATCTGGTAAAGCGCCGGCGATTCCGGTTTGGTGACATTGATGATCGCGATGCCATCTGCGCCATCCGCGACATAGGCATACGTGCGTGCGACATGCAGTTTCGCCGCGTGCAGCAGCGGAACCCGCGCATCCGGCACGATTCGCGGTTGCGCCGGGTTGGTCACATCGACAACTTCAAGGCCGCGTGCCATGGTCGCGAACAGATAGCGGAACTGCATCTGTGACGCGCGTGGATCAGCAAGCGCGATCGTTGTCACCGCGCGCGGTTGCATCGGGTCAGACATGTCGAGTACAACAATGCCCTTCGGCGTGCTTGCATAGAACCAGGTACCGGCAATGGCGAGATGACGCACACCATCAAGGACATTGCCCTCATTCCAGGTCAGTGCGCGCGTGAGCTGGTTGTTGCGCAGTTCGCCATCCGCCAGCGTGTTGATGTCGACGAGGATCAGACCTTCTTCGGCATCGGTCAGGAATGCGAAGTTGTAGATCGCTAGGAACGGTTGCTCCATATTCGTAACGCGGATCAGATCGCCGCTGTTGCGTGCAGGATGGATCGGCTGCGTCGTCGGTAATACGACGCAGGTTGCGGCCTTCGACTCAACCACGCTGTCGTGGCCAAGCGGCGAACTGGGCGCGCTGATAATGCGTTGGCTAAAGCCCTTATTCGCCACGCTCGCGATGTCGTAGACCACCAAACCACGGCCGGCTTCGGCGACATACAGATATTCGCCGCGATGCTGCAGGCAACCAACGCCATCGGCTGAATGCGAAAAGCCTTCGGGCAATGCCCGCGCACGCGCCTCATGCTTGCCGTAGCGTTCTGGATAGGCGTAACGATGCAGATAAGAGCCGATGACTGCCTGTGGTTCATCCCACTCGGTTACTGGAACTGCGCTGAGTGTCCGCTCACCACCGACAAAAGCGTTATAGCCGAGGAAGTCGACGAAGTCGGTGCCCTGCAGCAGTAGCTGGGCCATGATCGCGTTGTTGTCGTTCTGCTGGCTCAGGTGGCAATCGGTACAGGTCTTGGTTTCGCCGCGTCGCTCGGTGTGCGGGTAGTGAGGCGCGAAGGCTTGTGACGAAAAACCGGCGGCGCTGATCGGCGGTTGCTGGATATAGATGCGCTCGCGGTTGCTGTTCGTTGACGACAACACCAAGGCCGAACTCGAGCGTACCGGTGCGATCTTGCCGCCCTTGACCTCGCCATGGCGACCGAGTTGAAACATGTCGTCGCGGGCAATTTGCGGGTTGTAGGTTGCGTAGTTGCGCGTATCGCCGCCTTCGTAATGTTGACGTTCGGTCTTCCAGTTCGCCTGGATCGGCAGATGGCAGCCGCCACAACTCGTGGTCCACGAGGTATGGCAGCTATAGCAGAGCATCTTGTCCTCATTGTGTGCGCGCTGTTGCTTCGGTACGCCGGCACCCCAGTTCTGTTGCGCGGTGTCGTTCGAGACCGTGTGCGCGCGCGTCGCCTTCGCGTTGTAGGCGGCGGATTCCTTGTTGGCGATGTCTTTCAGTAGCGACAACGTCCATTCCAGTCCGGCAGTGACCGCCGAGCGCTGAATCAATTGTCCGTTGACCCATTCGAAGCGTTTTTTGCCGTCTGGATTGCGGATCAGCGCGAGTTGTTTGCCCTTCGGGCTGGCCATCGGCCCCGACGTGCTGAGTGACGGATAGTCATCGACGGTGCCGTGGCAGTCTTGGCACTGAACTTCGACACCGGCCATGACCTCACCGACGATGTGGCCGTTCCCGTGGGCATCTTGTGCGTAGTGGCAGTCGACGCATTGCAGGCCGAGATCGACGTGGATCGAACTCATGTGCACGGCCTTCTCGAATTTCTTCGGATCGTTGTCGTCGATCGGCTGGTTATCCGAGGTCAGCAGCGTGCCTTCGCGGTCACGCTTGAACACGGCGCGGAAGTTCCAGCCATGGCCGTGGTAATCGGCAAACTGGGTGTCTTTCAAGATCGGATTGTTTTGCGACACCTGCTGCAGGAATTTCGGGTCGGACCATAAGCCACGGATTGCCGCTTCCTCGGGGTTACGCAAGTTGATCGCACGGATTTCCGCGGCACTCGGCTTACGTTCTTCCTTCGGCCACATCGATGGCGCATCTGATTCGTAGTCCCACATCGTGTAGCCGAGCATGCTGTTGATGAACATATTCGGCTGGTGCATGTGGCAGATCATGCACTGGCTGGTCGGAATGGCGCGGGTGAACTCGTGCTTGAGCGGATGGCCGGGTTCATCGTGTGGAATGGTCGGATCGACTTGTTGCGATGCCCCGGTGTTGCCGAATTGTGCATAGCCAGCGGAATGCCGTGGATCACGGTCATTGGCGTAGACGACATGACAGGACGAACAGCCGGATGAGCGGTAGTCGCCGGGATTGTCATTGGTGCCGAGGAACCACAGGTGCGGGTCGTTCAAGCGCGACTTGTGGATGTTCAGCGCCGGAATCGCGACGCGTTGTCCGGTGGCGGGCCCGCGATTGCTCTGTTTCAGGTCGGGACGCCCGGGTTCTTCCAAACGCTGGATTTGACCCAGCGAGTCCGGCAAGCCGGTCTCTGCGAACGTGGTGTTGATGTTGCGGCCACCGCGTTCGAACACGCGGAAGACATCGGCCGGCGGAATCACTTCCCAGGCTGGCAGTGGGAACAGTTGCGGCAAGATGCCACGTGGTGCCATGTCCGGTGTGACTGCGATCAACGCCTTGACCACATTCGGTTGCGAATCACGGGTGTAGCTCTCGCCAAGCAGATAGCGCTTATACGGCAGGATGCCGTTGTTGTAGCTGGCACCACCCCAGAGCATCGCACTCGTCGCCATCAGGCTGCGTTCGCTGGCCTGGATGATCGGCAGATGACAGGCGCCGCAGGCCTCGCGCGCGATGCGCAGATCGCCCGGGTTGACGAAGCGCACGAACTCCGGCGCTTCCTTGTTCAGTGCCGCATAACTGTGCGCCGGATTGGCACTGTCTTTCCATTTGGATGGATATCGCGACAACACATGGGCGCTATCCATCGCCGATTGGTAGAGCGGATCGAACGGACTGGCGCTGCCAAATTCGCCGTGTTTATCCGCGTGCTCGGCATGCTCGGCGTCGCCGAAGTGATGCGCAGCGCGGACGCTGAAATCGACATTCACCGGTGCCTGGATCGAGGCATTGCCGCCATGGCAGTCAGTACAACCGAGCACGACAGCGGGGGATGCGTGCATGGTGTGGCGATCGGTCTGGCCGTGACAACTGACGCAGCCTTCGAACTTGGCGTTGGCCTGATCCCAGCTTTGCGTCTTCGGCGCCGAAGCGGCGGTCGTGTAGCTGCGTTCGACCGGTTTTTGTTCGGATGCCGACACGCTCAAGGACAGACACGCCATTACCATCAAGACGATCCTGCGCATGAACATCACCTCAGTAGTTCACGACAACATTGGCGAGCACCGTGGCGTAGGTGTCGTTACTGCCGTACAGATTTTCGAGGCCGCTGCCGGGGAACAACGCAGCGGCGGAGAGGCGCAGGATCGTGTTTTGGCTTGCTAACGGTCGCCAGATCCAGGCCACGGAGAGGTCGGTACCGATGCTGCGCTTGATCGGCGCCTGATTGCGTGCGACTTCGAGCGTGGCGGTGTCATCGAACCAGAGTTGATTGACGTTGGCCGAAACCCGCGATTGCGGTGTCAGGTCGAAATCGGCGCCGAGGCCAATCAGATGCAGCCCCGGATTTTCGAAGTTCGACTGGCCCAGTTCGCGTGACGAGCGCAATGACGGCAGCAGCGAATTGCGGCCGGCGAGGGCGACACCGCCGCCGCCAATCAGGGGTAGATTCTGGCGCACCCAATAACTTGTATCGGCGCCGGCGAAGATCGGATTCTCGAAGATCGCATCGTAACCCTGCGATTTATCGTCGAACGGATCGCGGTCGCCACTCGCATACGCTGCCGAAGCACGCACACGGATCCAGTCGAAATCCATCGACGCCTCGGCGGCAGCGAAACCTGCCTGCAGATCGGAATCGCGACCGGTGAAGGTGCCAATGTTGTTGCCGAAAAGATAATAGGCGCTGGCAGTGAGATTCACGCGACCGAAGTGGCCGTCGCCGTTGTAGCCAATATAGGTGGCGTCGTATTCGCGCAAGCTTTCGCTGCCGAGCGACGACGGTCGCGCCAGAAATCCGTTCTCATCGAAATAGAATTCATCCTCGCGATTGCGGTTGTGCACGATCGTCGCCTGCGAGGTGAATCCCAGGTGCGGCCAGTCTTGACGGTAGAGATTCGCGATGAACACATCGTCGTCGCG
>Ga0073899_10002740_pt1 | contig 15719 bp, 11 predicted proteins | sample KloWWTmetaKNB5Ph_FD_88975 | JGI IMG/M metagenome (GOLD analysis project Ga0073899, IMG submission 88975) | Active sludge microbial communities from Klosterneuburg, Austria, studying microevolution and ecology of nitrifiers - Klosterneuburg... | ecosystem: Engineered > WWTP > Aerobic digester >...
AGCTCGCGCGCCATCGCCGCGCCGTGGTCGAGCGGGCTGCCGTGCTCGCTGACGATCGCGGCGGCGCCGCCGATGAGCAGCGCGAGCGCGGGCGTCACGGCGCGGGTCACGATCACGGCGCCGGGCGGCACCGGCCCGTCGTCGTCGTCCGCGTGGTGGACCGGTCCGGCGACCACGCCGCCGATCCCGGCGCCGCGGTAGATCGTCGTCGCGACCGGCGGGGCTTCGGGATCGTCGAGCGACAGCGGCAGCTCCCAGGCGGCGGCGCGGGCGGCGGCGGCGCGGGCGGCGCCGGCGTGGCCGCGCGCGGTCTCGGCCGACAGCGGCGCGTCGTCGAGCAGCCGCGCGAACGGCAGCCAGCACGCGTCGTCGGGATCGAGGCCGCGCTGCATCGCCAGCGCCCGCAGCGCGCGGCGCACGACGGCCTGGGCGCGCCAGTACCACAGGTCGTCGCGCTCGGCGGCGTCGACGGCGACCCGCGCGATCGCGATGGCGTCGTCGAGCCCGGGCCCCGGCGCGGCGATCGGCGGCGGCGGCGGGCGGCGCGGCGCGGCGGCGAGCGCGTGATCGATCAGCGCCGGCGTCTCGGCGAAGGTCGCCGCGTCGACGTCCCAGCGCGGGGCGGCGTCGCCGATCGCGGCCAGCAGCGCGGCGCGGTCGAGCTCGCCGCGGGCGCACGCCGCGAGCTGGCTGGCGATCGACGACGGCCGGGCCGGGGCCAGCCGCGCCGCCAGCGCCGGCGGGTGGCCGGCCGCCGCCAGCGCCGCCGGCAAGACCGCCAGCGCCGCGTGGACCCGCGGGCCCAGCGCGCTGGCCAGGAGCTGGTACGCGCGCAGGTAGATCGCCAGCGCGTCGTCGAGGCCGCCGGCCGGCGCGGCCAGCGCGTCCGCGATCCGCGCCTCGTCGGCGGCGAGCGCGCGGGTCAGCGCGTCGGCGTCGGCGATCGGCGGCGGCGGCGGCGCGTCGGGCCGCGGCGCCCAGTACAGGTGGTGCGCGACGACCCGCAGGTGGAACGGCGCGATCGCGGCGGCCTCGACCCGCGCGCACAGCTCGGCCTGCGCGACCGACAGCGGCCCGGGGTTGTGGGTGACGTCGCGGCGCCAGCGGCGCGGCAGCGCGCGCAGCGGCGCCAGCACGATCGGCGGCGGCGGCGAGCGGCGCGGCGCGGGCGGCGGGTGCACCAGCGGCCGCGCCTGCACCACGATCCACGCGCGCTCGGCCAGCGCCCACACCAGCTCGACGTCGGCGCCGGCCGGCGCGGCGATCGCGCGCTCGGCGGCCAGCGCCAGCGCCAGCGCCTCGCGCCACGCCGCGCCGTCGCGCGCGACCCGCGCGGGCGCGCCCGGCCCGCACGCGATCCACGCCTCGGCGCCGGCGGGCTGGCCCGGCGGCCGGGTGTAGATCGTCGCGCGAAAGCCGGCGACGAACCGCTGCACGATCACCGCCGGCGGCGCGGTCGTCGCCGCCCCGCGGCGCGCGGCGTACGCGGCGACCAGCGGCAGCATCGCGGCGCTCCAGACGTGGCGGATCGCCGGCCACACCTCGACGGGCGCGATCGCCACCACGCTGGCGCCGACGCCAGGCGCCGCGCCGCCCGCGCGATCCTCGATCGCCAGCGACGAGCGCACCGCGATCCGCGGGCCCAGCGCCGCCGCGCGGGCGGTGACCTCGGCGGCCAGCGCCGCGGGTGGTTCGGCGTGGCGCGCGGCCTCGGCCAGCGCGCCCAGCGCGTGGCCGTGATCGGGGCTGGCCGGATCGGGCAGCGCGCCGACCAGCGCGGCGAACGCCGCCGGCGCGATCACGAAGCCGGGCGGCGTCGGCACGCCCGCCGCGATCAGCCGCGCCAGGCCGTGGGCCTTGCCGCCGGCGTCGGCGCCGGCGTCGGCCAGGTCGAGGAGGCTCGCCACGCACGCACGCTACCACGCGCTATAGTGGCCATCGTGCGAGCCCTCGCGCTGGTCGTCTTCGCGTGGTGCGCGGCGCCGGCGATCGCGCGCGCCGACGACTCCAAGCTGGCGCTGGTCGGGGAGACGGTCGCGCCGCGGGCGCCGGCGGTGGGCAAGAACAAGCTGTGCTGCGGCTACCCGCTGGTGCCCGAGCTGCAGTGGGCGCTGCGCTTCTACTGGCTGGCGCGCGAGGAGGACTTCGACGAGCCCGACGAGATCGAGTACGGCGACGTCGACGCGCTCGACGTCTACGATCGGCGCGGCTTCTACGTCGGCACGTTCTCGGAGAAGTTCATCTGGCACCTGCGCATGGAGGGCTCGGGGCTGCTCGCCGACGGCCGCGTGATCAACTACGCGGGCGCGTGCAAGTACGGCACCGGCACCTGCTACCAGCTGCTCGATCCCAGGGAGTACCCGTTCGGCCGCGGCGCGCGCCGACGGACGCTGACCCCGTTCAAGTCGGTGGCGGTCGATCCTCGGGTCGTGCCGCTGGGCGAGCCGCTGTACGTGCCGGAGTTCGACGGCCTGCGCCTGCCCGACGGCACGATCCACGACGGCTGCGTCCGCGCCGACGACACCGGCGGCGGCATCAAGGTGCACAAGCTCGACTTCTTCGTCGTCAGCTACGGCAACTTCCGCACGCTCTTGCAGGAGATCTGGGGCGTCAACTGGGTGACGCCGTACCTCGAGGCGCCGCGCTGCCAGTACCTGCGCAACGGCTGAGCGCCTTGCCCTGGCGCCGGGGCAGCGGGTAGGGTGCGGCTCGATGCTCGACGGCCTGTGGATCGCCAGCGCCGCGCCCGCGGTCGAGGCCGCGCTGGCCGGGCTGCCGGCTGGCGCGGTGGCGGTGATCGCCAACCCGCGGCTGGCCCGCGCGCTGATCGCCCGCGGCCGCGCGGTCACCGAGGTCGCGGCCGACGCCGCGCTGGCGCCGGCGACGTTCGCCGCGGTGGTGGCGGTGGGCGCCGGCGATCGCGCCGACTGGGCGCCGACCCTGGCCGCGTGGGCCGGCGCGGTGGTCGACGGCGGCGGCCTGGTGCTGGTCGATCGCGCGGCCGCCGTCGAGCTGTCGCGGCGCGCGCTGTGCGCCGGGCTGACCGCGCTCGAGCAGCGCGTGGCCGGCCGCTGGACCGTCACCAGCGGCGTCGTGTCACGGCTTTGAGACGCTGTAGGTGAGGCCGCCGATGATCGGCACGAACTCGTAGCCGCCGGCGGCGTCCTTGCCGACGCCGTAGCCGCTCTCGATGAAGTAGTCGATGCGCAGCGGGCCCGAGCGCGACCCCGCGATCATCAGGCCGCCGCCGATCTGCGCGGTCGCGTCGCCGGCGAAGCCGTAGTTGACGCCGCCGACGAGGTACGGGCGCACCGGCCCGGTCAGCGCGAAGGCGCGGCCGCGCAGCGCCCAGCCGAAGCCGACGCTGCCGAACGCGATGCCGCTGGCCACCTCGAGGTGCTGGCCGGCGGTGCGGTAGCCGATCATCAGCCCGACCGTCCAGCCCCGGCCGAGGTAGGCCCCCGACTCGAGGATCACCGGCGTCGTCGCGCGGCTCGCCGGCGTCGGCTCGACCCAGCCGATCGGGCGCCCGAGCGCGGCCTGGATCCGCGCGGTGCCGTCGGCGGGGACCTCGACCGAGCGCTCGGTGGTGGTGAAGCCGGGCGCGCTCACGACCAGCGTGTGGGTGCCGGCGCCGACCGCGCCGCGCCACGGCGTCGTGCCGACCGGCTGGCCGTCGATCGTGACGGTGGCGTGGGGCGCGTTGGAGTCGACCACCAGCGTGCCCTCGCCGGCGCGCAGCGTCAGCGCCAGATCCTGGCGCTCGCCGTACTCGATCGCCACGACCATCGACCGGCGCGCGGCGCCGGCCACGACCACGACCTGGTGGCTGCCGCCGTCGAGCGTCACCGTCAGCGGCGCCTGGCCGCGCGGCTGGCCGTCGATCGCGACGTCGGCGCCGACCGGATCGCTGGTGATCTGCACCTCGGCCGGTCGGGCGCGCAGCTCGGCCAGCTTGCCGACGACCTTGGCGCGATCGGGCGCGGCGGGGCTGCCGTCGAGGTAGCGCTGGTAGAAGCCGGCCGCCGCGCGCGCCTCGCCGATCCGCTCGTGGACGGCGGCGATGTTGTAGAGCACGTCGGGGTGCGGCGACAGATCGTACGCGGCCTGGTACTCGCGGATCGCGACGCGCCAGTCCTGGCGCTTCTCGGCGGCGACCGCGCGCTTGAACGCGGCGCCGGCCGCGGCGCGGGCCTCGTCGGTGGGCTGGGCGCGGGCGGCGCCGGCGGCGAGCGTCACGCTCGTCGCGATCAGCGCCGCGATCGGTCGACGCGCGGTGTGGATCAGGTACCGAATGGGTTGTCCTTCCGATCGGGCGGCGGCGGCGGATCGTGATCGCCGTACGGGTTCTTCGGGCCCTTGTCGCCGCCGCCGGGCGCGCTCGAGCCGGTGCCGCCGCCGGGCTTGCTCGAGCCGCCGCCGGGCGTCGGGGTCGCGCTGCCGCTGCCGCTGCCGCTGCCCTTGCCGATCGCCGGTCGACCGGCGCTGCCGCTGCCGTGCCCGGGCTTGCCGCGATCGCTGCCGGCGGCCGGCGCGTCGAGCTTGGCCATCACCGCCGAAAGCGTCTCGTCGCGGCCCTCGCGCACCGCCTTGCGCAGCACCACCGGCGCGTAGCCGTCGCGGGTCAGCCGCACCTCGTGGACGCCGGCCGGCAGCCCGGCGACCACCACCGGCGTGGTGCCGCGCGGCGAGCCGTCGATCTCGACCGCGGCGCCGGCCGGATCCGACACCACCTCGAGCGAGCCGGTCACCACCGGCGCCGGCGGCGGCGGGGCCGCGGTGGCCGCGGGGCGCTTGCCGCTGGGCCGCAGCGCCACCACCACGATGCCGGCGCCCAGCGTCGCCGCCAGCGCGACGATCGCCGCCATCCACGGCCACCGTCGACGGGGCGTGGTCACCGACGACGGCGCCGGCCGGCGCGACGTGGTCGGCATCGCCGCGCCGCCGGGCGTGATCGCGGCCTTGGCCTTCTTGCCGCGCGGCGACTCGGCCGCCGTGCCGCCGGCGTCGGGCATCGTCGGCCCGGTCAGGGTGGCGACCCGATCGAGGTTGGCGACCGCGGCGTCCGACGGCAGCGCCGCCGCCATCTCGGCCGCCGACGCGAACCGGTGGCGCGGCTCCTTCTCGAGGGCCTTGTGCACCGCGACCACCAGCGGGGTCGGCAGGTCGGGGCGCGCCTGCTGCAGCGGCGGCGGCGGCTGCTGCAGGTGCTGGGTCACCAGCGCGATGTAGGTCGGCGCCTGGAACGGCGGCCGCCCGGCCAGGAGCTCGTAGAGCATCACGCCCACCGCGTACAGGTCGACGCGGGCGTCGATCTCGCCGGTGCCCATCGCCTGCTCGGGGGCCATGTACACCGGCGTGCCGATCACCGCGCCGGTGGCGGTGAGCCGCACCTTGCTCTCGCGGTCCTGCAGGAACTTCGAGATGCCGAAGTCCATGATCTTCACGAAGTCGTGGCGATCCGGCTTCTGCACCAGGAACACGTTCTCGGGCTTCATGTCGCGGTGGACGATGCCCTTGGCGTGGGCGGCGGCCAGCCCGCGCAGCACCTGGCGCACGATCGGCACCGCCCGCGCCGCCGGCATCGGGCCGGTGGCCTCGGCGACGTCCGACAGGCTCAGGCCGATCAACAGCTCCATCACCAGGTAGCTGCGGCCGTCGTCGGTGACGCCGGCGTCGAACACCTCGACGATGTGCTCGTCGCCGATCGCGCTGGCGGTGCGGGCCTCGCGCTGGAACCGCGCCACCACCTCGGGGTCGTCGCTGTACTTGTCGAGCAGCACCTTGACCGCCACCCGCTTGCCGATGCCCAGGTGGTCGGCCTCGTAGACCAGCCCCATGCCGCCCTTGCCGATGCGACGGATCAGCTGATAGCGCCCGCCGATGACGGTGCCGATCAGCGTGTCGGTCGCGGGATCCGGGCGCACGGTAGCGAGCCTAGCTTAGCAAAGCCGAGCGGTCGGACGGCCCAGCAGTCGTGGCCATTCACCCGATCGAGCGGTTCGGCGCTGTAAACGCGCGAGCCCCCCGATCGAGTTCACGCCGGCGGCTGACCGGGCGGGGCGGCGCCGTCCTCGCCGACGCCGTCGTCGGGCGGCTTCTCGGCGTGGCGGTAGATCAGGCTCATCGCCCCGCCGCGCCGGCCCTTGCTGTGGTCCCCGCGGTCCTTGGCCTCGACGCCCGGGGGCACCTGCCACGGGATCTCCGGATTGGGGAAGTCGTGGGCGACCTCGAACATGAACCGCGCCCACATCGGGACCACGGTCATGTAGGCGGCGTCTTGTTTGCCCAGCTCGCGCTCGCGCTTGTCGTCGCCCAGCCAGACCGTCGTGGTGAACCGCGAGGTGTAGGCCACGAACGAGGTGTCCATGGTGGCGCTCGACGTGCCGGTCTTGCCCGCGGCGTGGAGGTCGGTCGCGCGCAGGGTCTTGGTGAAGCCGTAGTTGACCATCTGCGCCATCAGCTTCGTGGTCAGGAACGCGGTGCGCGCGGGGATGGCCTGGCGCGGCCGCGCGCCGGCGGTGGCGGCCAGCCGGTCGAGGCGGTCGGCCGGGGCCAGCATCGGGTCGTGATAGACGGTGCGGTCCTCGACCACGTTGCCGTCGCGATCCTTGATCCGGCGGACGTACGCCCAGTCGATCCACTGGCCGTTGCGGGCGAAGATCGAGAACGCCCGCGACATCTGGTCGAGGTAGGTGCACGACGCGCCCAGCGCCAGCGCCTTGTCGGCGATGATCTCGGACGTGAAGCCCAGCCGGCGGGCCCACTGCTCGACGCGGTCGGCGCCGACCTCGGAGAAGATCGCCACCGACGGGATGTTCTTCGAGAACACCAGCGCGTACTCGAGCGTGACGTCGTTGTCGACCGAGCCGTGGAGGTTGGTCGGCGTCCACACCTCGCCGGTCACCGGGTCGACGATCGACACCGGCCGGTCGTAGAACATCGAGTCGAAGCCGAACCCGTCGTCGAGCGCCGCCGAGTAGTAGATCGGCTTGTAGGTCGAGCCCGGCTGCCGGCACGACTGCACCGCGCGGTTGAGCTCGCTGCGCGCGTAGTCGTAGCCGCCGACCATCGCGGTGACGTAGCCGGTGCGGTGGTCGGCCATGAACAGCGCGCCCTGCGGGTGCGGCACCTGCTCGAGCTGGACCACGTCGGCGTTCTTGGCGTCCCAGTCGGGCTGGTCCTGGCTGTGCCGCCACGACGGGTTGACGTCGTCGGGCATGAAGAACTCGCGGTAGCGGCCGAACGTGCGCAGCTCGCGCCGCACCCACACCACGTCGCCGCGCTTGAGCGCGCGGGTCGCGCAGGTGATCTTCTTGTCGTTGTGCGAGTCGGTGGCGCTCCACGGCGACGCCCAGTCGAGGTTGCGCAGCGGCAGGGTCAGCCGGCGATCGCCGACGGTGACGTGGGCGCCGTCGCAGGCGACGTCCTCGACCACCGCCAGGTAGCGGCGCGCCGGATCGAGCGGGCCGTCGCCGTAGAGCTGCCGCTGCCGGGCGATCAGCGTGTCCTTGGCCGGGCCGTCGACGTACCACTCGGGGCCGCGCCAGCCCTGACGCTTGTCCTGCTTGCGGGTGCCGTAGTCGACGTTCTCGTACGCGCCGGCCTCGAACGACGGCTCGGCGGTGGTCTCGACCAGGAGGCCGCCGCGCATCAGGCCGTCCTTGCCGATGCCGGGGTGGTTCACCAGGTAGCGGCGCACGTGCTCGGCGAAGTACGGCATGCGCTCGGGGAAGACGTCCTTGTAGACGTTCAGCTTGAGCGGCTCGGCCTTGGCCGCCTCGGCGGCCGCGGCGTCGATCTTGCCCCACTTGACCATCTGATCGAGCACCACGTTGCGCCGCTCGATCGCGCGATCGGGGTGGGCGATCGGCGAGAACGTCGACGGCGCCTTGGGCAGCCCGGCGATCAGCGCCATCTCGGCCAGCGAGAGCTGCGCGAGGTCCTTCTGGAAGTAGCGGTGGGCGGCGGCGGCCACGCCGTAGGCGCCGGCGCCGAGGAAGATGTGGTTGAGGTACAACGACAGGATCGCGCGCTTCGAGTAGCGCGACTCGATCCGCCGCGCGAGGATCGCCTCGCGGGCCTTGCGCGCCAGCGACTTGTCGGCGGTGAGGAACTGCTTGGCGACCTGCTGGGTGATCGTCGAGCCGCCCTGGGCGAAGTCGCCGGCGGTGACGTTGCGCCACGCGGCGCGGGCGATGCCCTTCCAGTAGATGCCGCCGTGCTCGAAGAACTGGTGGTCCTCGATCGCGACCACCGCGTCGATCAGCTGCGGCGGGATCTGCTCGTAGGGGACGATCTCGCGGAACTCCTCGGCGAACTCGCCGAGCTTGGTGCCGTCGGCGGCGTAGACCCGGGTCACCGCGGGCGCGACCCGGGTGTAGCTCGACAGGTCGGGCGCCGGGGGCGTCGACACCGCGAAGTAGCGGTACGCGCCCAGCGTGGCCACGACCGCGCTGGCCACGATGATCAGCGCGAGGAACAGGTACAGCCGACCGACCCACAGGAGCACGCCCCCGCCGGCGGGGTTGGCGACCACGACGCGCTGGCGCGCGGCCGCGGGGCTCGGCGCGCTGGGGACTTCGGCGGCAGGCTCCACGGAGGCCGCGCAATCTAGCAGATGGTCGCCGCGCCGACGCGGCAAAAGCGAGCTGCTAGACTCGCCGCGTGAAGTACGTGTGGATCTTCGCGACGATCGGCGCGATCGCGGCGGGCGTCTGGGTGTGGCGGGGGCGCGATCGACCGGCGGCAGCGCCGCCTGCCCCGAGCGCGGCGCGCGGGACCGCGGCAGCCGCCCCGCCAGTGGCGACGGCGACGATCGACGCCGGCGCGATCGCCGTGGCGCCCGCGCCGCTGCCGGTGCCGGCCCAGCCGGGGACGCCGTCGCCGCCGCCGCCCGAGGCGCCGCCGGTGGCGGGCGGTGATTCGCTGCCGTTCGATCGCGAGGCGCGCGATCCAGGGTGGGCGGTCGATCAGGAGCGCGAGCTGAAGGTGCGCATGACCCACGTCGGCGAGCTCTTGGCCGATCGCGGCGCCAAGGTCGAGGTGGTCGGCGCCGAGTGCCGGGCCACGCAGTGCCGGCTCGCGATCGCCGCCAGCGCCGAGGCGGATCTGTCGGCGCTGTACGGCGTGCTCGAGAGCCCCGACGGCCTCTACGGCTGGGCCGACGCGGTGGTGCTGGGGCAGATCGATCGCGATCCGGCGACCGGCGGGCTGACCACCGCGGTCACCGCGGTGTTCGAGCGCGAGGAGTAGCCGCGCCCGTCACGCGCGCGGTCACGGCCGCGGACGCAGCGGCCCGGGCGCCGCGCACAGCGGGCAGCCGGGCGCGGTGGCGGCCCAGTCGCAGTCGTCGCACGCCATCGCGATCACGTGGAAGCCGGGCTCGCCGAACAGCGCGCGCGGCGTGGGCGTCGGCGGCTTGGCGCCGGTGGTGCGCACGGTGGCGGGCGCGAAGCCGATCAGCGCCAGCTGCATGCCGCTACACGCCGGGCACCGCTTGGGCACCGCGAGGTGCGACGGCGCGGCCAGCGTCGCTGGCAGCGCGCCGGGCGCGTGGCAGCGCGGGCAGGCGTCGCTGGCGAACGCCTCGACGCCGCAGGTGGCGCAGGCGATGCGGTAGACGCCGTCGACGAACTTCTCGCCGTCGTGGACCCACTTGCCGTCGTTGTTGGCGTCGCCCAGCATCACCTCGACGTGGCGGTCGAGGTAGGTGGCGACGTCGAAGCTGGTGCCGCCGCAGCCGCGACAGGCCTGCAGGTGGTGCGCGAACCCGCGCTCGTCGAGCTGACCCATGGACCGCGCACGCTACCACCCTGCTCGTGATAAGGCTCGCGCGTGGACGACCTGCGCTGGTTCGAGCCGCCGCTGGCGGCGGCCGAGCTGCCGGCGGTGATGCCCAGCCCGTTCGCGATCGCGGCGCCGCACCCGCTGGCGGCGCGCGCGGCGGCGGCGCTGGTGGCCGAGCTGCGCGCCGATCCCCGGCCGCTCGACGACGACGGCGGCGGCAAGATGTTCGGCGTGCTGGTGGTGGCCGACGCCGATGGGCGGGTGGGCTGGCTGCGCGCGTTCTCGGGCATGCTGCGCGGCGCGTGGTTCGTCGACGGGTTCGCCCCGCCGCTGTTCGATCCAGCCGATCGCGATCGGTTCTGGCCGGCCGGCGAGGCGGCGCTGGCCGCGGACACCGCGGCGGTCGCGGCGGCGGCGGGGCAGGTGGCGGCGGCGGCGGCGGACGCGGCCGCGCTGGCCGAGGCGCACCGCGCGGCGCGGGCGGCCGTCGACGCGGCGCAGGCCGAGCGCAAGCGCGACCGCGGGCGGGCCCGGGCGGCGGGGCTCGACGCGGCGGCGGCGGCGGCGCTCGACGCGCACAGCCGCGCCGACGGCCGCGCGCGGCGGGAGCTGGTGGCGGCGCAGCGCGCGGCGGCGGCGGCGGCGGCGGCGACGGTGGCCGCGGCCCGCGGCGAGCACGATCGCCTGGTCGACGCCCGCGCGGCGCGGTCGCGGGCGCTGTGGACCCGGGTGTGCGACGGCTACGCGGTCGTCGACGCGCGCGGCGCGGCCCGGTCGCTGGCCAGCCTGTACGCCGGGCCGCCGCCGGGCGGCGCCGGCGACTGCGCGGCGCCGAAGCTGATCGCCGACGCGTACCGCCGCGGGCTGCGGCCGCTCGCGCTGGCCGAGCTGTGGTGGGGGCCGGCGCGCGACGGCCGCCACGCCGGCCACTTCTACCCGGCGTGCCGAGGCAAGTGCGGCCCGCTATTGCCGGCGATGCTCGAGGGGCTCGCCGTCGCGCCGCCGCCCGAGCCGGGCGCCGACGCGGTCGCGCCCGACGAGCCGCGGGTGTTGCACGCCGACGCGCACGTGCTCGTCGTGATCAAGCCGGTCGGCTTGCTGTCGGTGCCGGGGCGCTCCGGCGCGCTGCGCGACTGCGTGGCGGCGCGGCTGCGCGCGCGCGATCCGGCGTGCGACGGGCCGATCGTCGTGCACCGCCTCGACCTCGACACCTCGGGCCTGCTCTTGTGCGCGCGCGACCTCGACACCTACCGCGCGTTGCAAGCGCAGTTCGCGCGCCGCGAGGTGGCCAAGCGCTACGTCGCGATCGTCGACGGCGAGGTCGCCGGCGAGCGCGGCGCGATCGAGCTGCCGCTGCGGCTCGACCCCGACGATCGCCCGCGCCAGGTGGTCGACGCGCGGCACGGCAAGCCGGCGCTCACGACGTGGGAGGTGCTCGCCCGCGCTGATGGCCGCACGCGGCTCGCGCTCACCCCGCACACCGGCCGCACCCACCAGCTGCGCGTGCACTGCGCGATCGGGCTGGGCGCGCCGATCGTCGGCGATCGGCTGTACGGGCGCGCCGCGGCGCCGCGGCTGATGCTGCACGCCGAGGCGCTGACCTTCGTCCACCCGACGACCGGCGCGACGATCGCGCTCACCTGGCCGGCGCCGTTCTGAGGGGCCCCGGGATGCCCCCGGCGGGGGATGTCAACAAACCCTCGAGGTCGTTCAGAACGGCTGGGTGACGCGCGCGCTGCTCGTGATCTGCGCGGCGCGGGTGGCCCACGAGCTCGACACGGCGTTGGTGCCCTCGGCGCCGGCGTTGGCGCCGATGATCCACTGCTTGCCGACCGGGATCCCGGCGTCCTTGTAGCCGTGGATGTCGGTGGTGGCGTTGCCGTAGGCGAGGTCGATCTTGACGCCGTCGGCCTCGATCTCGTCGAGCCACGCGGTCTTGTACGCGCCGACCGAGCCGTCGGTGGGCAGGATGTCGAGGTTCGAGTCGGCGGCGTGGATCGGGCCGGGCGCGAAGCCCTGCTGGGCCAGCCACGCGCGGGTCTGCGGCAGGAGCCAGGCCGGGCGGCCGGTCAGGTACACGACGACGTGGCCGCGCTCGGCGTGGGCCTTGGTCAACGCCTGCGCCGACGGGTAGGCCTGCGGCACGTAGCTGCCGTCGAAGATCTGCTTGAACAGCTCGGTGTCGGCGGTGGTCATCGTGCCGTCGATGTCGGTGACCGCGACGCGGGTGCCGGCGGGCAGGACCCACAGGTTCATCAGCGTGGTCGACGCGTCGCCGCGGGCCACCGCGCGCACCTCGTACACGCCGGCCGGCAGGTTGACGTTCACCGCCAGCGTGGCGAGGCCGTCATCGTCGGTGCGGCGGGTGGCGACCGCCACCCAGCCGGCGCAGTTGTCGAGGTAGAACGCCGCGTTCTCGTCCTCGAGATCCTTCCAGGTCGGGCCGTACGCGAACTTCGCGACCAGCTCCGCGCGGCTGTTGGGCGCCGTGATCACGTCCTGGGCGCGGTGGCGCGCGCCGGTCAGCGCGGCGACCTTGCTGGTGGTGTGGCGGAAGCCGGTCGCGCCCGGCGCGGTGAACGGGCGGCCGGTGCAGCGCCGGAACGCGGCGCCGCCATCGGCCTTGCCGCCGGCGTCGTCGGTCCCGTCCGCGGACAGCACGACCTCGGGCTCATCGGTACACGCCACCGCCGCCGCCGCCAGGAACAACGCAGTCAGCACAGTAGGGGTGAGGCGCATTTCTACCTGTGTACACGCGGACCTACATCGGCGTCCAGTGGCTACCTTTCTCGCCACCCCTGGGGTCGGGAAACCGCAGCAAGCGTTCTCGGCACTTGTGTCGTCGGTCAGGGAGGGCTACAGGGCGGCATGCCGTTCAGCAACGCTCACCCCGGCCTCCAGTCCGCGCTGACCGCGCGGGGGTACGCCGCCCCGACGCCGGTGCAGGCCGCCATCCTCGATCCCGAGGGCCGCGACCGCGACCTGCTGGTGTCGGCGCAGACCGGGTCGGGCAAGACCGTCGCCTTCGGGCTGGCGCTGGCGTCGACCCTCCTCGGCGAGGCCGCGCGGTTCGAGCGCGGGCCGGTGAAGGCGCTGGTGATCGCGCCGACCCGCGAGCTGGCGCTGCAGGTGCAGCGCGAGCTGCAGTGGCTGTACGCGCCCACCGGCGCGCGCATCGTCGCGTGCGTCGGCGGCATGGACCCGCGGCGCGAGGCCTACCTGCTGCACGAGGGTGCGCACATCGTCGTCGGCACGCCCGGCCGCCTGCGCGATCACGTCGATCGCGGCAACGTCTCGTTCGCCGAGGTCGCGGCGGTGGTGCTCGACGAGGCCGACGAGATGCTCGACCTCGGGTTCCGGGAGGACATCGAGGAGCTGCTCGAGAAGACCCCGGCCACGCGGCGCACGCTGTTGTTCTCGGCGACCCTGCCGCGCGAGATCCAAGCGCTGGCCAAGCGCTTCCAGAAGGACGCGCACCGGATCGCCACCGTCGGCGAGCGCGAGCCCCACGTCGACATCGACTACCAGGCGATGTTGATCTCGCCGCGCGAGCGCGAGCTGGCGGTGGTCAACGTGCTGCGCTTCGTCGAGGCCGGTGGCGCGCTGGTGTTCTGCGCGACCCGCGACGGCGTGACCCACCTCGCCGCCAACCTCAACGAGCGCGGCTTCGCGGTGGTGGCGCTGTCGGGCGAGCTGTCGCAGGCCGAGCGGACCCGCGCGCTGCAGTCGCTGCGCGACGGCCGGGCCCGGGTGTGCATCTGCACCGACGTCGCGGCCCGCGGGCTCGACCTGCCCGACCTGGGGCTCGTGGTCCATGCCGACCTGCCGCAGAACAGCCAGGTTCTCATGCACCGCTCCGGCCGCACCGGCCGCGCTGGCAAGAAGGGCGAGGCGATCGTGCTGGTGCCGGTGCCGGCGCGCGCCCACGCCACCCGCATGTTCCAGACCGCCGGCGTCAAGCCGCGCTGGGTGACGCCGCCCACCGCCGATCAGATCCGCGCCGGCGACAGCGCGCGCCTGGCGGCCGATCTGGCGGCGATGGTGGGCGACGCCTCCGACGAGGAGCGCGCCGCCGCGGCGGCGCTGGCCGCCGAGCGCAGCGCGGTCGACCTGGCCACCGTGCTGGTGCGCTGGCACCGCGCGCGGCTGCCGGCGCCCGAGGAGCTGTCGGTGATCGCGCCGCCCGCGGCCCGGGCGCGCACCGAGCGCCGCGATCGCGATCAGCGCCCGGCGTTCGCGCCGCGCGACGGCGGCGGCAACGGCCCGCCGGTGTGGTTCCGCATCGACGTCGGCCGGCTGCGCAACGCCGACCCGCGCTGGCTGATCCCGGTGATCTGCACCCGCGGCGGCATCACCAAGGCCGAGATCGGCGCGATCCGCGTGCTGCCGCGCGAGACCCGCTTCGAGATCGTCGGCGGCGCCGCCGAGCACTTCGAGCGCAACGCCGATCGCCCGCCCAAGGAGCACCCCGACCGCACCGTGCGCACCGCGCGCATCGGCCGCGCGCCGATGCTCGACGAGCCCGAGGCCAGCGATCGCGCGCCGCGCCGCGGCCCGCCGCCCCCGCGCCGCCCCGGCCCCGGCCCGCGCCCGCGCTGAGCGGCGACGCTGCGGTGGCGGCGATGGAGGCGATGGAGGCGATGGAGGCGATGGAGGCGATGGAGGCGATGGAGGCGATGGAGGCGATGGAGGCTGGCAGGCTCGAGAGCGCTGCTGGGGTTGCCGCCGGTGATGGACAACCGCGCCGGGTGGCGCGCGGGCGGACCGATGGCGATTGCGTCGCGCGGTTGTCCACACCGGCTTGAAGAACGGCGAGGCGATCGGGCGGGCTGGCGGGCGATCGCCGTGGCGCCGTTCTTCACAACACCCACAGCGCCTGCCGCCGTCCCTGATCACTTCGTTTGGGATCCCAGAACCCAGAGGCGGCGGAGCCGCGGTCCGATCCAGGACGGGGCGACGGGATGGGGCGCGCCAGCGCCCCGGGCGTCGTGAGCGCCGCCAGCGCCTCTCTCGTTCTCAACCCAAAAACGAAGTGATCAGGGCCCGGCGGCACGCGCTGTGCGGGTTGTGAATCGCGGCGCCCCGATCATCGGGTGAGGCGCGCGTGCATGGCGGCGCCGCGATTCAAGGCGGTGTGGGCAACCGCGCGCCCCCGCGCCATCGGCCAGCCCGTGCGCCGGCCGGCGCGGTTGTCCGCCACCGCCGGCAACTCCACAGCGCCCTCGGAGCCAGCCTGCCTCCCCGGATTCGAACGCCACATCCTCATCGGTGCTTGACGCGCCCGCCGTCGGTGTTATATTAGCCCAATCAAGATGGCGAAGCAGCTGGGGTTGCCGGGGACCGAGGGCGCGCCGCGGCGCGCGGGCGGCAACACGACCGGCCACGGCGGCAAGCGCCCCGGGGCCGGGCGCAAGCGGGCGCGGCCGGGGCGGGCGCGCGGCACGCACCGGGCGCGGCCGTTCCACGACCGCCGCCTGCCAGTGCACGTCGTGCTGCGGGTGACGCCCGAAGTCGGGCGGCTGCGGCGGCACAAGGCGTACGCGGCGGTGCGGCTGGCGATGGTCGCGCTCGTGCTGGCGGGCCGCCCCGGTTTCCGCGTCGTGCACCTGTCGATCCAGCGGCACCACATCCACCTCTTGTGCGAGGCCGACGATCGCACGACCCTCGCCAACGGCGTGCGGACGCTGTGCATCTCCGCCGCGAAGCGGCTGAACCGCGCGGTCACCATTGCCGGTGGCAGGCCGCGCACCGGCCGCGTGTTCAGCGACCGCTACCACGCGACGGCGATCGCCACGCCGCGGCAGGCACGCCACGCGCTGGCGTACGTGCTCAACAACTGGCGGCGGCACCGCGAGGACCACGCCGGCGTCGGCGAGCGGCGGGCGCTGGTCGATCGCTACTCGAGCGGCATCGCGTTCGGCGGCTGGGCC
>Ga0073899_10002745_pt1 | contig 15717 bp, 12 predicted proteins | sample KloWWTmetaKNB5Ph_FD_88975 | JGI IMG/M metagenome (GOLD analysis project Ga0073899, IMG submission 88975) | Active sludge microbial communities from Klosterneuburg, Austria, studying microevolution and ecology of nitrifiers - Klosterneuburg... | ecosystem: Engineered > WWTP > Aerobic digester >...
ACCCCCACCCCCATCTCCGTCCCCATTTCCATCTCTTCGACACCGCTGCGCCGTGGCCTGCTGCTGGCCAGCCTGGCCGCGCCTCTGCTGGCTGGCCTGCCCGCGCCCGCCTGGGCACAGGCACAGCCCGCGAAGATCCTGGTCGGCTTCCCGGCCGGCGGCTCCTTCGATGCCATCGCCCGCCTGCTGGCCGAGAAGTTGAAGGACGAACTCAAGCGACCGGTGATCGTCGAGAACAAGCCCGGCGCCGGTGGCCGCCTGGCGGTGGACATCCTGAAAAGTTCCCCGGCCGACGGCAGTGTGATCATGCTCGGGCCGGATGCACTGGTGGGCCTGTACCCCTTCACCTTCCGCAAGCTCAACTACGACCCGGCCCGGGACCTGGTCCCGGTGGGCACGGTGGCGGAGTTCCCCTTTGCCCTGGCAGCTGGAAGTGAGCCGGCGGTGAAGACTCTGGCCGAGTACGTCGCCTGGGCCAAGGCCAACCCGAACAAGGCCAACTACGGCATTCCCGCGCCAGGCGGCCCGCACCACTTCTTCGGCATGTTGCTGGGCCAGACCATCGGTGTGAAGGTCGAGCATGTGCCCTTCCAGGGCAGCGCGCCGATGATCGTCGGCCTGATCGGCGGCCAGGTCAGCTCGGCCATCGACGTGATGACCAGCCTGACCGAGCAGCACAAGGGCGGCAAGCTGCGCATCCTGGCCGTGTCTGCACCGCAGCGCACACCGCAGTTGCCGGACGTGCCCACCTTTGCCGAGCAGGGTTACCCCGCCATCACCGGCATGGGCTTCAACGCACTCTACGCTCCGGCCGGCACACCGGCCGCCGCCGTGACCAGCTGGAACGCCGCGCTGGCCAAGGTGGTCACGCTGCCGGAGGTGAAGGACCGCCTGGCCACCATGGGTTTCCTGCCGGTGGGGCAGTCGCCGCAGGAGCTGGCCGCCCGAGGCGAAGCGTCCGCCAAGCGCTGGGCACCGATCATCAAGGCCTCCGGCTTCGTGGCCGACTGACGCACAGGAACCGCGCTGATGACGGCCGCTGTGTCCACCTCCCCGACCGCACATGCTGCGGCCAGCCGGCCAGCGGCCGGCACTGCCCTGAACCTGGATTCACTGCACGCCTGGTTGCGTCCGCATGTGCCCGGCTTGCCGGCTCTCACGGGCGACCTGCGCGCCGAGCGGCTGGTGGGCGGCCAGTCCAACCCCACCTGGGTGCTGCGTGCTCAGGGCGGCCCGCCCGCCTGGGTGCTGCGCGCCAAACCAGGGCCCGCAGCCCAACTGCTTGCTTCGGCCCACGCCATCGAGCGTGAGTACAAGGTGATGCATGCGCTGGCTGGCAGCGATGTACCGGTGCCGGCAGTGCGAGCCTTGTGCGAAGACGAGTCCGTCATCGGTGCGGCCTTCTACGTCATGGACTTCGTGCCCGGCCGGGTCTTTCGCGAAGCGGCCATTCCAGACGTTTCCCGTGAAGAGCGCGCCGCGCTGCACGACGAGGCCAACCGGGTGATCGCCGCCCTGCACCGCGTCGACTGGGCCGCTGCCGGGCTGGAGGGCTACGGTCGCAGCGACCCGGCCTACTTCGAACGCATGGTGTCGCGCTGGACGCGCCAATACCGCGCCAGCCTGCAGCCGCCTGACCTCCCGCCGCTGCCGTCGATGGAGGCACTGATCGAGTGGCTGCCGGCGCACATCCCGGCCGAGGCCCGCAGCGGCGAGACCCGGCTGATCCACGGCGATTACCGCATCGAGAACCTGCTCTTCCACCCCAGTGAACCGCGCGTGCTGGCGGTGCTGGACTGGGAGCTGTCGACGCTGGGCCACCCGCTCAGCGACCTGGCCTACCACTGCCTGTCCTGGCACCACGCGCCGGGCGTGCTGCAGGGCTTTGCCGGGCTGGAGCTGGCGGCGCTGGGCATCCCGAGTGAGCGCGCCTACATCGAACGCTACTGCGAACGCACCGGCCGGCAGGACCTGGAGGCGGTGATGGCCCACTGGCCCTTCTACCTGGCCTACAACCTGTTCCGCCTCTCGGCCATCCTGCTGGGCATTGGCCGGCGAGTGCTGGACGGCACCGCCGCCCACCCCAAGGCCCGCGAGATCGCTGCCCAGGCCGGTCCTGTCGCAGACCTGGGCTGGCGGCTGGTGCAAGACGGACACCGCCCGAGCTGAACCCGCCCGGCGCCTGCGCACGGCCACGCCGTGCCCACCTTGCCCACGGCCCCTGCTGCCCGTTTTCCCTACCGCATCCGGACCATGAACGTCTTCCACCACCCGGCGCCCCCCGAGGCGCCGCACCACCGCTTCTGGCCCGCTGGCGTGCCCCGTGCGCTGGACGTGCCGGACGAATCCCTCTGGCAGGCGCTCGAACGCCGCGCCGAGGCCGAACCGCAGGCCGTCGGCCTGGACTTCCTGGGCCGCCGCTGGACCTGGCAGGCCCTGCACGACGAGGCCGAACGCCTGGCCGGCGCGCTGCTGGCACTGGGCGTTGGCGCAGGCGATCGGGTGATCGTCTTCATGCAGAACTGTCCGCAGTTCCTGCTGGGTTACCACGCCGTCCTGCGCGCCAACGCAGTGGTGGTGCCGGTCAACCCGATGAACAAGGCCGACGAACTCGACCACTACATCCAGGACTCCGGCGCCCGGGTGGCCCTGGCGTCCTCCGACATCGCCGGCGAGCTGGCACGCGCGCAGGAGATGCTGCAGGGCGAAGGCGGTGCGCGGCTGGAGCATCTGGTGGTGTTCGACCTCGCCGAGGCGCTGCCGGACGACATCGAAGCGGCCCAGGCAGGCTGGCCGCTGCACTGGCGGCGCTGGTTGCCGACGCGCCACCCCAAGCCGACGCTGGCCGGTGGCAGCGTGCACGCCTGGACCGACCTGGTCGCCCGCGGCCTGCGCCCCGGGCCGCTCAGCACGCAGGGGCAGGACCTGGCCGCCCTTCCCTACACCAGCGGCACCACCGGCGCGGCCAAAGGCTGCATGCACAACCACGCCAGCCTGATGCACAACGCGATGACCAGCCAGGACTGGCTCGACCTGCGCCCTGGCGACGTGATGCTGATCGTGGTGCCGATGTTCCACATCACCGGCATGGTGATGGCGATGCTGGCGGCGATCCGCCTGGGCGCCTCCATCGTGCTGCTGCCGCGCTGGGACCGCGATGTGGCCGCCGCCGCGATCGAGCAGCAGCGCGTCACCCACTGGCCCAACATCCCGACCATGGTGATCGACCTGCTCGGCAAACCCGACCTGCAGCCGGCCATGCTGCGCAGCCTGCGCTACATCGGCGGCGGCGGCGCGGCCATGCCGGAGGCCATCGCCACCCGGCTGAAGAACGAGCTGGGGCTGGACTACATCGAGGGTTACGGCCTGACCGAGACCTCCGGCCCCACCCACTCCAACCCACCCGGCGCGGTGCGCCGCCAGTGCCTGGGCATCCCCTACCTCAGCACCCGGGCGCGGGTGGTGGACCCGGACACGCTGCACGATGTCGCAACCGGCGAGGTGGGCGAGATCCTGGTGCACGGCCCGCAGGTCTTCCAGGGCTACTGGCGCAACCCGGACGCCACCCGGGCGGCTTTTGTCGAGCTGGACGGGCTGCGCTGGTTCCGCACCGGCGACCTCGGCCGGGTCGATGCGGACGGCTACTTCACGATGGCCGACCGCCTCAAGCGCATGATCAACGCCAGCGGCTTCAAGGTCTGGCCGGCCGAGGTGGAAGCCCTGCTCTACCGCCACCCAGGCGTGCAGGAGGTCTGCATCATCGCCACCCGGGACGACTACCGCGGCGAAAGCGTCAAGGCGGTGATCGTGCCCAAACCCGAGGCGCGTGAGACGCTGACCGAGGCGGATGTGATCGCCTGGTCGCGTGAACACATGGCGGTCTACAAGGTGCCGCGACAGGTGGAATTCGTCGAGCAACTGCCCAAAAGCGCCAGCGGCAAGCTGCTGTGGCGGCTGCTGCAGGTGGAGCAGGATCAGCGCGATGCGCGTACGGAGTCCACGCCACCGGCCTGACCTGAGGGTCCGCCTCCGGGTGAATTGCAAAGGACGGTCTTCGTATACTGCGCGCAACGCGTCGCCGGACCGATGCCCGGCATGGCAGCAACGCATCTTGAGGCGGCACCCGAGTCCAAACGGATTCTGCTGGTTTCGTTCACATACGCTCGCACGGGTTCACCCACCAGCGCTCAGAGCCCACAGGAGGCTTGAAACCATGACCACCCTTCACATCGAGGTGCCAGAGGCGACGGCGAACCCCGCCGCCCATCAAGACACAGTCAAGCACAAGACCCCGATGGAGCCGATGCCATGACCGCCGCCGAACAGGTGTTGATCGACAAGATCAAGCAACTGCCGCCTCAGCGCATGGCAGAGGTGGAGGACTTCGTCGATTTCCTGCGCTCCCGCGAAGACGAGCAGCGCCTCACGTACGCCGCCGCCAGAGCCAGTGAAGCCAGCTTCGTCCAGGTCTGGGACAACGATGAGGACGCGGCTTACGACCGCCTGTGATGCCCATGGCCAACGCCTCGAGGTTCTGTTCTGGCGACGTGGTGCTGGTGCCGTTTCCATTCACGGATCAGTCAGGCACCAAGAAGCGCCCGGCCGCTGTCGTCTCAAGCGCCGGATACAACGCCAGCCGGCGCGATATCGTCATCATGGCCATCACCAGCCAGGTACGCACTCCGCTGGGCTTCGGTGAGGCGATGGTCGGCGACTGGCAGTCAGCAGGTCTCATCAAGCAATCCGTGCTCAAGCCGGTGTTCACCACCATAGAGCAGCACCTCGTCATCCGCACCATGGGCCAGCTCTCCGCCGCCGATGCCAAGGCGCTGCGCCAGGTCATCGGCGATGTCATCGGGTGACTCTCACCGGGCTTGAGTCAAGACTCAAGACCCCGAAGCCGCGTTGCCGCAGTCCGGCCGATTGGTTGCTGATCTGCTTCACGTCACTCGGAACCTGGCACCGCAGCCTTCGGGGCCGACCGACGCCCCACCGCCAGTTTCCCGCGCCACCCGTCTCAGCCCAACGCCTCCAGCCGGTCGGCCGGGCAGCCGTCCTCCAACCACTGGGCGAATTCGTCGGCCAGGCGTTGGCTTTCGGCCACCGCGACGCGCCAGCGTTGCTGGCGCTCCAGGGTCGGAAGTGACTTGAAGTCGTTGCGGTCGGGGAGTTTGCCGCCCGGCAGGGTGGCGATCCAGGCCGGGTTCGGGCAGAGCAGCAGCAGGTTGTCCAGGCCCGGCGTGGGGCGGTGGCGTTGTTTCCAGGGTTTGTCCAGCCAGCCGGGCACCAGGTGGGGCTGGAAATGCGGGTAGAGCACCAGGGGGGTGTGTGCACCGGGGGGCCGGGTGGCTTCGTCCGGGGCCAGCAGCGCCGCCCAGGGCCAGTGCAGGTGGTAGTCGGTGATGCCGCCGTCCCAGTGGGCGCCCGGGGCAGCGCCGGGGATGTCGTGCACCGCGCTGAGCCAGAACGGGATGGAGCCCGAGGCCTGCAGTGCCGGCAGCAGGTTGTCCGGACGCAGCGGCACCAGCTGGGTCGGCAGGTCGTCCCAGGGCAAGGGGAGCGCATCGCGCGGGTCGCTGAACAGCACCCGCTGCAGCCAGCCGCCCAAGCCACGCCGGTGGATGGCATTGGCACACCAGGCGGCCGCGTAGCCGGCCAGGGTCGCCCCACGGCGTTCGCGCTGCAACAGGGCCGATCGACCGGCCGTGGTGAGCAGGTGCAGACGGTAACCGGGTCGGGACAGGAGTCGATCAATCTGGCCGCCGGTCACCGTGTCGAAGTGCTGTGCCAGCAGTTGCCGGTAGCGCTCGGCGATGAAGGCGGGCGTCAGTGGCTGGCCGGCCGGTGGGGTGTAGTCTGCATCGATGTAGTCCTGCGCCATGCGCGCCAGGGCGCTGTCCGCATCGGGGGCCATGGCACTGGCCATGCGCCAGGCGCCGATGCTGGCACCCACCAGGTGCAGCGGCGGCCGGCCGGGGCGGTTCAGCCAATGGCCCAGCAGCAGGCGGTCCAGCGGGTTGAGGATCAGGCCCTTGGGCCCACCCGCGGCAGCCGGGAAGGCGCGCACCTGCTGAGGCTGGAGGCCGTCGGCCCGGATCGCTGCAGCGGCGACCGGTCCGGCGAACAGGCGCAGGGCGGGTGAAGCCATCGAAGGGAGGCCCCGAGTGCAGCGCAGGGGTCAGCGTTCGGTCTGGGGCGCCGCGGTGCCGCTGGCCGCAGGGGCTGCGCCCAGGCTGCCGGAGGCGGCCGACACCGGTGCATCGCCTGCCATCACCGTGTCCTCCAATCCGATGCCGGGGACGAAGCCGCCTTCGGCGTATTCACCGTAGCGCCATTGGCCGCCCACGTCCACCACGCCGTCGGGCACCGGCGGCTGTACCGGTGCCACACCCCGCAGCGCGCGATCCATGTAGCCGATCCACACCGGCAGGGCCAGGCCGCCTCCGGTCTCGCGGCTTCCCAGGCTGCGGGGTTCGTCGTAGCCGATCCACACCACCGCCACCACTCCCGGCTGGTAGCCGGCGAACCAGGCGTCCACCGCGTCGTTGGTGGTGCCGGTCTTGCCGTACAGGTCGCTGCGCTTGAGGGCTCCCTGGGCCCGGGCCGCCGTGCCGCTGCGGGTGACTTCCTGCATCAGCGTGCCGGTGAGGAAGACGTTGCGGGCCGGCAGCACCCGGTTCTCTTCCACCAGCGGTGCAGCAGCTGGCGCCTCGAAGACGACCTTGCCGGCAGCATCGGTGACGCGTTCGATCACCGTGGTGGCCACGCGGTAGCCGCCGTTGGCAAACACCGAGTAGGCAGCGGCCATCTGCATCGGTGTGGTGCTGCCTGCACCCAGGGCCAGGGTGAGGTTGTCGGGATGGCGTTCGCGGTCGAAGCCGAACTTCTGTACCCAGTCCAGCGCCTGGGTGGTGCCCAGGTGGCGCAGCACCCGCACACTGACCAGGTTCTTGGATTTGGCCAGCGCCTGGCGCAGGGTGATCGGGCCGGCGAACTCGCCGTCGGAGTTCTGCGGGTTCCAGGCGCCGTTGGCCACTGCTTCGGAGTCCGGCAGGTGCAGTGGCGCGTCGTTGACCAGCGTCTCCGGCATGATGCCGTGCTCCAGTGCCGCCGAGTACAGGAAGGGCTTGAAGCTGGATCCCGGCTGGCGCCAGGCCTGGGTGACGTGGTTGAAGGGCTGTCGGGTGAAGTCAAAGCCGCCCACCAGCGCGCGCACCCGCCCGGTGGTGGGCTCCATCGACACCAGCGCGCCTTGCACCTGCGGCCACTGCACCACCGACCAGCTCAAGGCCCCCGGCTCCGTGGTGGCCCCCCGGGCCGGGCGGGCGGACTGGGCCACCAGCCGCAGGATGGAGCCGCGCGAGATCAGCAGCGGCTTCGTGGCCTTGGGTCCGAGGCCGGACTGGGCCCAGCGCAGGCCTTCCCCGGTGATGCTCACCACCTCGCCACTGGCCAGCTGGGCGCGGATCTCCTTGGGTGAGGCCTGCAGCACGATGGCCACGCGCAGGTCCTCGTCATCGCGGTGTTCCTTCAGGGCCTGGGCCACCGCCGCGCTGCCGGGCTCCGCATCGGCAGGCAGCTCCTCCTGGTCCTCCGGGCCGCGCCAGGGCTGGCGGCGCTCGTGGTCCATCAGGCCGCGGCGCAGGGCCGTCCAGGCCGCCTGCTGTTCGACGGCCACCAGCGAGGTGGTGACCTTGAAGCCCTCGGTGTAGGCGCGCTCGCCGTACTTCTCGTAGACCACCTTGCGCGCCATTTCGGCCACATGTTCGGCATGCACGGCGGCGTAGAGCCGGGAGCGGATCACCAGTTTCTGCGCCCGGGCAGCGTCGTGTTCGGCCTGGTTGATGACGCCTGTGACGAGCATGCGCTGCAGCACCACCCGCTGCCGCGTGGTGGCCCGATCCAGGTTGCTGATCGGGTTGGCATAGGCGGGGTTCTGCGGCAGGCCGGCCAGCATGGCCACCTCTGCCGTGCCGAGCTGGTCCAGCGTCTTGCCGAAGTAGACCTGTGCCGCCGCCCCGAACCCGTAGGCTCGGTGGCCCAGGTAGATCTGGTTCAGGTAGAGCTCCAGGATCTCGTCCTTGCTCAGCTTCTGTTCGATCTTCAGGGCCAGCAGCACCTCCTTGAGCTTGCGCTCCAGCGTGCGCCGGGAGCTGAGGAAGAAGGTGCGTGCCACCTGCTGGGTGATGGTGGAGGCGCCCTGGCGGCTGCCACCGGTGAGCATCGACCAGGCCGCGCGCGCAATGCCGATCGGGTCGATGCCGCTGTGCTCGCGAAAGCGCGCGTCCTCCACGGCCACCACCGCGTCCTGCATGCGCCTGGGAATCTGCGCCAGTGGCAGGTAGACCCGCCGCTCCGAGCCGAACTGGGCGATCTCGACCCCGTCGCGGGTGAACACCTGCAGGGGCTGACGGGGCTGGTAGTCGGTGACCCGGTCCAGGTCCGGCAGCTGCGGCAGCAGGGCCGCCACGGCCACCCCCATCAGCAGGAACACGCCCGCCAGCACGCCACCGAGCCCGACCAGGGCCTGACGCCACCGCGGCTGAACGGCCAGCCATTGGCGGAAGGCGGCCAGTGCGCCGGACAGTCCACGGCGGTCGGAGGGGGAATCAGGTGTCGAGCTCATCTGCAGCAGTCCAGCGGGCGGGCCTGGGGGCCTGCACCGGGAAGCGAATCATAGGCAACCCGGCTGAAGCCCGGCCTCGACCGGGCCGGACCGATCGGGCACCGTCCCGGTGGCTGGGCAAGTCCGCTTCAGCGCCGACCCTGTTGCAGCTTGGCAAAGGCCGCCGCCATCGCTCCGCCTGCAGCCGGCTCGCTGCGGCCGCCGCGTTGCGGCTGAGCGCAACGGTCGGAGGCCCGCTCGCCCCGGCCGGCCGGGCGGAAGCTGTTGTCCGCCGCCTTGCCGGCGCCCTTGGCCTGCATCGGTGCGTCCAGCTTCATGGTCAGTGCGATGCGCTTGCGCGCCAGGTCGACCTCGATCACCCGCACCTTGACGATGTCGCCGGTCTTGACCACCTCGCGCGCATCGTTGACGAACTTGTTGGACAGCTGGCTGACATGCACCAGGCCGTCCTGGTGCACACCGAGGTCGACGAAGGCACCGAACTGCGCCACGTTGGACACCGTGCCCTCCAGCACCATGCCCTCCTGCAGGTCCTTGATGTCCTCGACACCGTCATTGAAGCGCGCCACCTTGAAGTCCGGGCGCGGGTCGCGGCCGGGCTTTTCCAGCTCGGTGAGGATGTCCTTGACGGTGATGGCGCCGAACTTGTCGTCCGAGAAAGCCTCCGGCTTGAGCTTTCGGATCACGTCGGCATTGCCCACCAGCTCGTGAACCGGGCGGCCCACCGCGGCGATGATCTTCTCCACCACCGGGTAGGTTTCCGGGTGCACGCCCGACAGGTCCAGCGGGTTGTCGCCACCGCGGATGCGCAGGAAGCCTGCCGCCTGCTCGAAGGTCTTGGGGCCGAGCCCGGCCACGTCCAGCAGTTGGCGGCGGTTGCGGAAGGCGCCGTTGGCGTCGCGCCAGCGCACGATGCTCGACGCCACCGCAGCACTCAGGCCGGAGACGCGCGACAGCAGCGGTGCCGAGGCGGTGTTCAGGTCCACACCCACCGAGTTCACGCAGTCCTCGACCACCGCGCCCAGCGTGCGGGCCAGTTCGCTCTGGTTGACGTCGTGCTGGTACTGGCCCACGCCGATGCTCTTGGGATCGATCTTGACCAGCTCGGCCAGCGGATCCTGCAGCCGGCGGGCGATGGACACCGCGCCGCGCAGCGAGACGTCCAGCTCGGGCAGCTCCTTGCTGGCGTATTCGCTGGCGGAGTAGACCGAGGCGCCGGCTTCGCTCACCACGACCTTCTCGATCGCCGTGTCCGGCGCGATCTGTTGCAGGCGCTTGATCAGGTCGGCGGCCAGCTTGTCGGTCTCCCGGCTGGCGGTGCCATTGCCGATGGCGATCAGGTTCACCCCGTGGGTGGCACACAGCCGCCCGAGGGTGTGGATGGAGCCTTCCCAGTCACGGCGCGGCTCGTGGGGGTAGACGGTGGAGGTGTCCAGCACCTTGCCGGTGTCGCTGACCACCGCGACCTTCACGCCGGTGCGGATGCCCGGGTCCAGCCCCATCACCACCCGCTTGCCGGCCGGTGCGGCCAGCAGCAGGTCACGCAGGTTGGCGCCGAAGACCTTGATCGCCACCTGCTCCGCATCCTCGCGCAGGCGGGTGAAGAGGTCACGCTCCAGGCTCAGGCTGAGCTTGACCTTCCAGGTCCAGGCGATGGTCTTGCGGATCAGGTCATCCGACGGCCGCTTCGCGTGGCTCCAGCCCAGGTGGACAGCGATGCGGCCCTCTGCCAACGTGGGCTGGCCCGGCACGACTTCCTCGTCGAGCACCAGCTTGGCGTCCAGGATCTCCAGCGTGCGGCCGCGGAACACCGCCAGCGCGCGGTGCGAGGGCACGCGGCGGATCGGCTCGTCGTAGTCGAAGTAGTCGCGGAACTTGGCGACGTCAGCGTCCTGCTCGTTCTTGCCGTCCATCAGCTTGGAAAGGAACAGGCCCTCGTCCCACAGCCACTCGCGCAGCGTCTTGACCAGCGCGGCGTCCTCGGCCCAGCGCTCGGAGAGGATGTCGCGCACCCCGTCCAGCACCGCCAGCGCGTCGGCAAAGCCGGCGGTGGCCAGCGCCTCGGCGCCGCCTTCGTAAGCGGCAACGAAAGCCGCGGCCTCGGCGCGCGGGTCCAGCGTCGGGTCGGCGAAGAGGCGGTCGGCCAGCGGGCCGATGCCTGCCTCCCGGGCGATCATGCCCTTGGTGCGGCGCTTGACCTTGTACGGCAGGTAGAGGTCTTCCAGCTCCTGCTTGGTGGGCGCGGCCTCGATGGCGGCGCGCAGCTCGGGCGTGAGCTTGCCCTGCTCGTCGATGCTCTTGAGGATGGCGCCGCGGCGCTGCGCCAGCTCGCGCAGGTAGACCAGCCGCACCTCCAGCTCACGCAGCTGGGTGTCGTCCAGGCCGTCGGTGGCTTCCTTGCGGTAACGGGCGATGAAGGGCACCGTGGCCCCTCCGTCCAGCAGCTCGACGGCTGCGGTGACCTGCGCCGGGCGGACCTTCAGCTCCGCCGCAATCTGTAGAAGGATCTTGTCCAAGACTTTTGGGGGCCCTCCCAGGGGCCGGCTGCCGGGAAAGCGCGCGAGTGTGCCACAGGGGGTTGAACAGGCGGTGACGCGGCTGTAACCGGCGGGGGTGTCTCCGATCACAGCTGCAGCGCCATCTCCTGGTGGGGGATGCCGGCCTCTTCGAAGGGGGCCCCCCGGTCACTGAACCCGGCGCGGCGGTAGAAGCCGATGGCCGAGCGCTGCGCATGCAGCACGATCTCGCGGTCGCCACGGGCACGGGCGGCAGCGATCAGCGCCTCCAGCACCTGGCGGCCCACCGCACTGCCGCGCATCGGCGCGACCACCGCCATGCGGCCGAGTTTGGCACTGCCCTCCTCCGCCGGCAGCAGCCGGCCGGTGGCCAGCGGCATGCCCAGGCGGTTGACGGCCAGGGCGTGCAGGCAGGTGGCGTCGGCCTCATCCCATTCCAGATCGGCGGGGATCTGCTGCTCCTGCACGAAGACCTCGGTGCGGATGGCGCCTGCCGCCCCGCCCAGCGCCTGCCAGGAGCCCACCTGCACCTGCAGCATCGGCTCACCGGCTTCGTAGCCCGGCAAGATCTGGCGCAGCCCGTCCGGCACCGGCCGGCTGGACTGGCTGGCCGGATCGGCGAAGACGTAGACCAGCTCGCCGCTGATCAGCAGGGTTTCGGCGCGGAAGATCGCGGCCACGAAGCGGATGGACGAGTTGCCGATGCGGTCGCAGCGCACGCAGACCTCCAGCTGCTCGTCGTAACGGGCGCTGGCGTGGTACTCCACCGTGGCCTTGCGCACATACAGGTCGCCCTGCAGTAGCTGCATCGACGCCTGGTACGGCAACGCCAGCGCACGCCAGTAGTCGGCGATCGCGGTGTCGAAGTACATCAGGTAGTGGCCGTTGAAGACGATGTGCTGCATGTCCACCTCCACCCAGCGCACGCGCAGGCGGTGGGCGAAGCGGAAGGCGGCGCGGGACAGGTCGTCGCTCATGGCGGGTCTCCTCTTGTGGGGTGTCTTGTGGGGTGTGCAGGGCGCTCAGGCCGCGGGCGGGGTGGGCAGGCCGAAGGCCTCGCGCAGCGCGGCGGCGATGGAGGCCTGGGCATCGCCCGCCTCTGCAATCGCACGGCCCATCTTGATGAAGTCGTGCGTCAGGCCGCGCCACAGCTCCAGCTGCACCGGCACGCCGGCCAGGCGCAGGCGGTCGGCGTAGGCAATGCCCTCGTCGACCAGCGGGTCGCATTCGGCCAGGCCGATCCAGGCGGGCGCCACACCGTCCAGGTCGTCGGCCAGCAGCGGCGCGAAGCGCCAGTCGCTGCGCTGGCCGCGGTCGATGTAGTGGTCGAAGAACCAGACGATGGCCGCCTGGTCGAGCAGGAAGCCCTCGGCAAACTCCCGGTGCGAATCGGTGTCCGCATGTGCGGTGGTGCCGGGCGTGATGAGCACCTGCAGGGCCAGCGGCAGGCCCTCGTCGCGGGCATGCAGCGCGCTCACCGCCGCCAGGGTGCCGCCCGCGCTGTCGCCGCCCACCGCCAGCCGGCTGCCGTCCAGCCCCAGGCGCTGGGCGCCCTCCCCGCCCAGCCAGCGCAGCGCCGCCCAGCTGTCGTGCACCGCGGCGGGGAAGCGGTGTTCCGGCGCCAGGCGGTAGTCCAGTGCCACCACCGCCGCGCCGCTGCGCGCAGCCAGCTGGCGGCACAGGCTGTCGTGCGTTTCCAGCCCGCCGATGGTGAAGCCGCCGCCGTGCAGGTAGAGCAGCAGCGGCAGGCGCTCCCGACTGGGCGCGTACAGCCGGGCCGGGCGCAGCAGGCCGCTGCAGTCGGGCACCTCCAGCGGCATCGCAAAGTTCTCCACCCGCTCCAGCGGGGTGCGCGGCGGCTCCAGCACCTCGGCCGCCAGCTCGTAGGCAGCGCGGGCGTCCTGGGCGGTCATGGCGTGGAAGGGCTGGCGGCGGGCGCGCTGGATGCGCTCCAGCAGGCCACGCATGGCGGGTGTCAATCGTTGTGGCACAACAGGATCGCTCGCTCGGAAAGTCAGTTCGGGACGACAGGGGCCGCCACTTCCACCTGGTTTCGGCCCTTGCGCTTGGCGCCGTACAGCGCGCTGTCGGCCGCACTGTAGAGGCGCTCGAAGGCGTCGGCCAACGGCAGCCGCGGCCATCCCGGCAGGCAGGCCACACCGAAGCTGGCGGTGATCGCCACGTCCACCGGCGGGCACTGCAGGGCCTCCAGCTGCTGGCGCAGCCGCTCCGCCAGGGCCTGCGCGGCATCCAGGCTGGTCTGGGGCAGCAGCACCACAAACTCCTCGCCACCCAGCCGGCCCACTTCGTCGGAGCCGCGCACGCCCTCGCGCAGCACGTTGGCCGCGGCCACCAGCACCGCATCCCCCACCGGGTGGCCCCAGGCATCGTTGATGTGTTTGAAACGGTCCAGGTCGAGCAGGATCAGGCTGGTGTCGTGCAGGTGGCGCTGGCCCAACGCCAGCTCGCGTTCAGCCAGGCGACGGAACTCGCTGCGGTTCCAGGTGCGTGTCAGGGCATCGCGCACCGCCAGCTGCCGCAGGCGGCGCTGCTGCTGTTGCAGGTGGTCGCGGCTGCTGCGCAACTCGGCCAGCAGGCGGTCCACCTTCAGGCGCTGCTGCCACAGCGACACCGACACCAGCCAGCCTATGCTCACCACCGTCAGGCCATTGACCTGGTTGCTCAACCGCAGCTGCGGGTTGGCCTGGCTGAGTTCCATGCCCCACCAGAAGCCGGCTCCCGCCACCCCGTACAACAGCAACCCCATGCCGGGACGCAACCGCAGCAGGGTGGCCGCCAGCAGACAGGCCACCAGGAAGGGGGTGATGTTGGAGGTGACCCGCTGGTCGATCGCGACCACCAGCAACGCGAAGCCGAGACCGGTGGCGCAGGCCAGCAGCTCGAAGACGCGTTTCACGTTCAGATTTCCGCCTGGCAGGTACCGCAGCAGCAGCCACAGGCCGATGCCCAGCACAGCAGACAGCACCGCCATGGCAGCGTGCGCCGACACCAGCTGCTGCTTCCAGAGCCACTCCGGCGGCGGTGTTGCAGGCGCAGCCCCTGGCTGCAGCAGCAGCACATGCGCCAGGGTCAGCGGCACCAACAGGGCGTAGGTACCTGCCAGACGCTGGAGGTTGTCCTCCACGGCGCGGACCACTGCGGCGCGGGGGCCGGTCCACCAGGCCCGGACCGCCACGCGCCAACTGGCAGTGCCTTCGGCCGGGTCGGTCGGTTCGCCCGGATCGGTCACGAGGTGCCCATGACGGGCCCAGTCGCTGTCCGCAGGCTCCCTCACCGTGGGGGATTCGGGCCAGGGCTGCCCTGCCGACGGCAGCCGCTGCAGGTCGGGATCCGGGCTCGGCTTCATGTCGCAGCAGCCAGGGCCTCACGGGCCGCGGTCGGGATGCGCTCCCGCCAGCGCTCCAGCAGCCGTTGCGGCGCCTCGGCCTTGATGCGGTGGTCCGACCAGAATTGCCGCCAGGCCCGGGCGCCGCGCACACCGTTCCACAGCCCCAGCGCGTGGCGCATCGCGGTGGGCCAGGGCGTGCCGGCGCGGTGCAGTCGTTCCAGGTGGGCGATCCAGGCCTCCTCCACCGCCAGGCGGCCCGCCAAGGCCGGCCCCGGCTCATTGAAGAAGCGCTGGTCCCAGCCGGCCAGCTGCCAGGGTTCGTGGTAGGCCTGACGGCCCACCATCACGCCATCGACCTGCTGCAGGTGCGCCGCAATCTCGTCGTCGGTTTTCACCCCGCCGTTGAGCACGATGGTGAGCGCCGGGAAGTCGCGTTTGAGCCGGTAGACGAACTCATAGCGCAGCGGCGGGATGTCGCGGTTTTCCTTCGGACTCAGGCCCTGCAGCCAGGCGTTGCGGGCATGCACAATGAACACCTCGCAGCCGGCGTTGGCCACCGTGCCGACAAAGTCCGCCACGAAGTCATAGGACTCCCCGCGGTCGATGCCGATGCGGTGCTTGACGGTGATCGGGATCTCGCCGCCCACCGCGTCCACCATCGCCCGCACCCCGGCGGCCACCGTCTGCGGTTCGGCCATCAGACAGGCGCCGAAAGCACCGCGCTGCACCCGCTCGCTGGGGCAGCCGCAGTTGAGGTTGACCTCGTCGTAGCCCCACTCCAGCGCCAGGCGGGCAGAGGTGGCGAGATCCTGCGGCTCGCTGCCGCCGAGCTGCAGCGCCAGCGGGTGCTCCACCGCGTCGAAATCCAGGTGACGGCGGCGATCGCCATGGATCAGCGCGCCGGTCGTCACCATCTCGGTGTACAGGCGGGTGCGCCGGGTCAGCAGCCGATGGAAGACACGGCAGTGCCGGTCGGTCCAGTCGAGCATGGGGGCGACGGACAGGCGCCAGGGGCTCGGGGCCTGAGGGGAAGGAGTGTTCATCCGGGAACGATTCTGGCGCAAGCCTGTTGCCCAGGATTTTCACCCATGGCGTTACCCGGTCGAAGCCGCCATTCGGAACGGGTGACGACACCCGTCCCAGACGCCTGCAGCCGGGGGAGCTCAGCTGTGCCCGTGCGGCAAGGGCAGGTGCACCGGCTTGGTGTGCCAGATGTTGTGCGCGTA
>Ga0073899_10002748_pt1 | contig 15692 bp, 15 predicted proteins | sample KloWWTmetaKNB5Ph_FD_88975 | JGI IMG/M metagenome (GOLD analysis project Ga0073899, IMG submission 88975) | Active sludge microbial communities from Klosterneuburg, Austria, studying microevolution and ecology of nitrifiers - Klosterneuburg... | ecosystem: Engineered > WWTP > Aerobic digester >...
GTCGGGTTCTACAACAACGTCCGTCTGCACTCGACGCTGGGCTACCTGCCGCCCACGGCCTATGAACGGAAAACCGCAGTACAGCACCCTATCGAGGTGTCCGGTATTACTTGACCACTACACGCGTCGATCACAGGCATGCCGTTAATCGAAGCCCGCGGGCGACTGAAGTCGCCCCCACAGTCCCTCCAGCCGCCCTCAGCGCGTCCCATGACCCCCTTCAGCTTCACCCATCGGGTGATCCGGCCAGTGGAAGGCAAACCCGCGTCAGCATTGGGTTTGCGTCTGGTTCGGGGAGGACAACCGAGGAAAATCGGATGAATTCGACCCAACAGGGTGGCTTCCCGCTTCGGTGCCTGTCACCAAAAAAATCCCCTTCGCGAGCCGCCCTCGCGAAGGGGTAAACACGACCGAATTCCAGGGAGGAGAGGATTGGTTTCGGTCGAGGGAGGTGTTAGCCCCCACGCTCACCCCACTGCGTGGGGGTCGCTGCCCCCCGAGGGGGCAAGCGCCTGCCTTGGGGCGGCCCGGCGGCAGGCTTGAGCCCCCACGCTCGCCCCACTGCGCGGGGGTCGCTGCCCTGCGGAAGGCGGGGTTGGGGCTCCTTTACGGGGGTGGGGTGCTCAGGGCGGCGCGGGCGGCGACTTCGTCCTTGCGGATGACGCTGGCGGGTTCGCCGCCGATGGCCCAGTCCTGGGGTTCGACACGGCGGCAGCTGCCGCGGACCAGCTCGCGGCGCACGCCCAGGGTGTCCACCAGCAGCTCGGTGAAGCCGCGCAGCAGGCGGTGGCGTTCGTCGAGGGGGCGGCCGTCGAGCACGATGAAGTCAAAGAACGGGGCATGCAGGCCGTTGTGGGCACACAGGCCGCCAGCCACGGCAAACTGGCCGGGGCGGTGGAGTGTGATGAAGGCCCGCACCCGCTCCAGGGGTGCCTTCAGCACCTCGGCGTACAACTGGCAGGCACCGATCAGCAGGCGCTCGTCCTGCTCGGGGGTGCTCATGCCGTCGACCAGATGAAAATTCACGATGGGCACGGTCTGGCTCCTGGGCGATGTCTATGGGCCAGGTAGGGTCGGGTTCGTTCGACCCTACCTGGATCTCGGCAAGCGGAACGCCTGCTCAGGGCAGGCCGCGGCGGCGACCGGAATCCAGCATCAGGCTGGAGCCGGTCATGGCGTCGGCCTCGGGCGCGAGCAGGATGGACACAGCCCAGGCCACCTGCTCCGGGGTGGTGAAGCGGCCGATGGACGACTCGGCCAGCATCTCGGCCAGCACGGCGTCCACCGTAATGCCACGCTGCGCGGCCCTGTCGGCGGCAACCCGGCGCAGGCGCTCGGTGTCGGCCGGGCCCGGGGCGATCAGGTGGGCGGTGACGCCACGGGGGCCGTAGGCCAGGCTGAGCTGGCGCACCACATTCACCAGCGCGGCGTTGGCCACCCCGGCCGAGGCCGCGTAGGCGGTGGGCTCGAAGCCGTAGTGGCCACCGATGGCGACAATCCGCGAGCCCGCCGCCAGCCAGCCATCCACGGCCCGGCTAAGGCGCAGCAGACCGCCGACCTTGATGTTCACGGCGTCCACCATGGTCGCCGTGGGCGCCGTGAGGATGCCGCCGGCCACGGTCACGCCGGGGCCGTGCACCACCATGCGCACCGGCCGGTCCACCGCGGCGGCAATCACCGCGATGGCCGAGTCGCTGGCGATGTCGGCGGCACAGGCCACCAGCCCGGGCACCCGCTCCCGCAGGGCCGCCAGGGAGTCGGCGCTGCGCGCCACCGCCACCACGCCCAGGCCGGCAGCGGCGAGGCGATCCACCATGGCGTTGCCGAAGGCGCCGGTGGCACCGACGACGACGGCCAGTTCTTCACGCTTGTTCATGTGCTTGCTCCTTGTGGCTCAGCCGGTCAGTACGGTCAGGAAGCTCTCGCGAACCACGTTGTCCTGGGCGAAGGTGGCATGCCCCAGTTCGGTGGTGTCCCAGGTGAGGGTCGGGGTGTCCGGGTAGTGCACGTAGCCGCCGGAGAAGACCTCGTTGCGGTTGCCTGACGGGTCGAAGAAGTAGATGGTCGCGCCGCGGGTGACGCCATGGCGGTTGGGGCCCACGTCCACCGGAATGCGGTACTTGCCGATCAGATCGGCGGCGTGGATCACGTCGGTGACCGATTCGAGCAGGAAGGACACATGGTGGAAGCGCCCGGGCGTGGGCTGCAGCACGAAGGCGATATCGTGGGGCTTGGTGGAGCAGCTCAGAAACAGGGCCAGGGACTGGCCACCCTCGGCGTCGATGAGGCGCTCGCTCAGATCAAAACCGAACACCTCGGTGAACAGGCGGGCCGACGCGTCGATGTTCACGCCGCCCAGCAGGGCATGGTCGAGGCGGTTGATGCGGAAGCCGCGGATCACCCCCTCGTCGGGCATCACCCCCGGGTTGAGCAGGGGCAGGCTGTTGCCGGTCTGCTCCTTGTGGGCATACAGCTGCATCACATGACCACTCGGCAGGGTGAATTGCAGGCGCCGCCCGCTCTTCGGGTACACCCCGGCTTCAATGTGCTCCACCTGCAGGCCGAAGGCGCGGATCCTGGGCTCCAGCTCATTCAGTGTCGCGTCGTCGAAGACCTTGAAGGCAAAGTAGTCCATGCCCGACGACTCCGCCTCGCGCAGCACCAGGCAGTGGTGGTCGTGCTCGTCCCAGGCCTTGAAATACACCTGTCCGGCGGCGTCGGTCATGACCTCGTGCAGGCCCATGCGTTTGCCGTAGTGCTCGCGGGCTTCGCCCATGTCGAGTACGCGTATCGCCACTTCGCCCATGCGAAGCAATCCTCTGAGTGCCATCTTTGTCTCCGTTGGTGGATGGGGGTGCTACTGCGGGGTGCCTGCGTGGGCACCCCGTCCGTGTCTTCATGCGGCCACGGCCTTGAGCAGGCCGCGCTCCCTGGCCATGGTCATGGCGGTATCCATGATCATGTCTTCCTGACCGCCGATCATTTTCTTGCGCCCCAGCTCCACCAGGATGTCCCGGGCCGACACGCCGAAGCGGTCAGCCGCGCGCTTGGAGTGGAGCAGGAAGGTGGAGTACACCCCGGCAAAACCGAGGGTCAGGGATTCCCTATCGACGCGCACCACGTGCTCCATCATCGGCACAATGAGCTCCTCGGCCACGTCCATCAGCTTGAAGAGATCCACGCCGGTTTCGATGCCCATGCGCTCGCAGACGGCGGCAAAGACCTCCAGCGGCGTGTTGCCCGCCCCAGCCCCCAGCCCCGCGGCGGAGCCGTCGATGCGGGTGGCGCCGGCCTCGATGGCGGCGATGGAGTTGGCAATACCCATGCCCAGGTTGTGGTGGCCGTGGAAGCCGATCCCGGTTTCCGGGTTGAGCACGGCGCGCAGGGCGCCGATGCGGGCCTTCACGTCGTCCGGCAGCATGTAGCCGGCGCTGTCGGTCACATACACCGTGTGGGCGCCGTAGCTCTCCATCAGCTTGCCCTGGCGGGCGATGCCCTCGGGGTCGTTGAGGTGGGCCATCATCAGGAAGCCGGTGGTGTCCATGCCCAGCCTGCGGGCAAAGGCGATGTGCTGGGGCGCGGTGTCGGCCTCGGTGCAGTGGGTGGCCACGTGCACGCTGCGGGCGCCGCAGTCGTAGGCCGACTGCAGCTCGCGCATGGTGCCCAGGCCGGGGATCAGCAGCACCGACACCTTGGCCTGGGTCATCTTCGCCGCCACGGCCGAGATGTATTCCTCGTTGCTGTGGGGCGCAAAGCCGTGCTGCAGGGAATTGCCGCCCAGGCCGGCGCCGTGGGTGACCTGGATATAGGGCACACCCGCCGCGTCCAGGGCGGTGGCGACCTTGACCATCTGGTCGACGCTGATCTGTTCGCGCTTGGCATGCATGCCGTCACGCAGGCACATGTCGTGCAGGATGATTTTCTTGCCTTTGAGATCCATGAGTCTCTCCGATGTAAAGGGTGTAGCGATGCTGCGGCACCCGGTAGGGGCGACTTCAGCTCGGATGGGCGACTGCGGCATCCGGTAGGGGCGACTTCAGTCGCCCGCGGACTTCGATCAAGGGTGTGCCGATGATTTAGCCCACGGTGGGCGACTGAAGTCGCCCCTACGAGTCGCCCCTACAAGTCGCCCCTACGAGTTGCCCGGGCAGTCGCGCCTACACGACGGGTTTGAGGGTGATGCTGCCCTTGAGGATCTCCTCGGCGAACATCTCGGCGGTGCGGGTGGCGGCGGCGGTCATGATGTCCAGGTTGCCGGCGTAGCGCGGCAGGTAGTCGCCGAGGCCGGCAACCTCCATGAACACCTGCACCTTGTTGCCGTCGTAGATCGGCCCATTCACCAGGCGGTAGCCCGGCACGTACTTCTGCACCTCGCCGATCATCTGCAGGATGGACTCGGTGATCTTGCCGTGGTCCGGCTCGTCGTCGGTGAGGCAGGAGATGGTGTTGCGCATGATCATCGGCGGCTCGGCCGGGTTGATGATGGCCAGGGCCTTGCCCTTGCGCGCCCCACCCACCTTCTCGATGGCGCTGGAGGTGGTGTAGGTGAACTCGTCCAGATTGGCCCGGGTGCCGGGGCCCACCGACTTGGAGGCCAGGCTGGCGACGATCTCGGCGTAGGCCACGCTCTGGATGCGCGACACGGCATTAACGATGGGAATCGTCGCCTGGCCCGCGCAGGAGATCATGTTGACGTTCATCTCCACTTTCTCCGCGTGCTCCCGGAGGTTCACCGGTGGCACGCACAGGGGGCCGATGGCGGCGGGGGTCAGGTCGATCATCATCACCCCCAGGGCATTCAGCTTGCGGCTGTTCTCCGCATGCACATAGGCGCTGGTGGCGTCGAAGGCGATCTGGATGTTGTCCTCCAGCACGTGGGGCAACAGCCCGTCCACCCCCTCGGCGGTGGTCTTCAGGCCCATGTCACGGGCGCGGGCCAGGCCTTCGGAGCTAGGATCTATCCCCACCATCCACACGGGCTCCAGCACCGGGCTGCGCTGGATCTTGTAGATCAGGTCGGTGCCGATGTTGCCCGAGCCGATCAGCGCACAGCGGATCTTCTTCATGCCGTCTTCTCCTGCGCCCGGGCAGCCGCGCGCTGGGCCATGGTCTGGCCAGCGACGTAAAAGCCGTCGGTGGCATGTTCGGTGATCAGAATGCGCACCGTGTCGGCGCTGCACTCCAGGCTCTTCGCCACCGCCTCGGTCACCGCAACGGCGACCTTGTTCTTCTGCTCGGTGGTGCGGCCCACCATCATGTGCATTTCAATAATTGGCATGGGTTCTCTCTCCACGGGATGGGTTGGGGCGATTGCTGTTTTTCCTGCCGCTACGCAACGAAACGCATGGACACGCTGCCCAGTTCCTGGAAGCGGGCGATCACGTTGTCGCCAGGCTTGACCGCGATGGCCTCGGTGATGCCGCCGCTCATCACGAAGCTGCCGGCGGGCAGGCCTTCGCCCAGTTCGGCCAGGATGTTCACCAGCATGGCGATGGCCTCGGCCGGGTGGCCGAGCACGGCAGCCGAGGCGGCCATGGCCACCAGCTCGCCGTTCTTCTCCATCACCACGCCCAGGGTGTCCAGGTCGATGTCGTCCACGTAGCGGGCCCGGCCGCCGCCCACAAAGCGCGCCGACGAGCCGTTGTCGGCCACCACGCTGGGCAGGTCGAACTTGAAGCCGGAAAAGCGTGAGTCGATGATCTCCACCGCCGGCAGCACGTAATCGGTGGCGTCCAGCACGTCCTGGCGGGTGCAGCCGGGGCCGTGCAGGGCCTTCTTCATCACAAAGGCCACCTCGCACTCGACGCGGGGGTGCACCAGGTCGGCGGTGGAGATGGCCGAGTTCTCGGGGCGGGCCATGCGGTCGGTGAGAAAGCCGATGGAGGGCACATTGACGCCCATCTGGATCATCTTGGCCTTCGAGGTCAGGCCCGCCTTCCAGCCCACCTGGGTGTGGCCGGCGGCCAGGAAGCGCTGCCGCAGCGCCAGCTGCACGGCGTAGGCGTCACCGATGGTCATGCCCGGGTATTCGTCGGTGAGCTTGGGGATGGCGTAGGCGCGGGTCTGGGCACCTTCGATGCGCTCGCACAGGCGCACGATGTCTTCCCGGCCCAGAGTCAGGCTCATGCCGGCGGTGCTGCTGCCAGATCGGGCCTCGCTGCCAGGTGCGGCCGCAGTGGTGGCAGCGGTGGCGCTCTGCCCCGCAAACTTCACCCGGCAGCTGCCGAGGCCGCCGACGGTGCACACCAGTTCGTCGCCATCGACCACCGGCACCAGGGCCGACTGCGATCCCGACAGGATCACCTCGCCAGCCTTGAAGGGGATGCCCAGCTCGCCCAGGGTGTTGGCCAGCCAAGCCACCGCGTTGGCGGGCGAACCCTGCACCGCGGCACCGACACCGGTGGAAAACAGCTCGCCGTTCTTCTCCAGCACCATGCCGGCCAGGGTGAGGTCCAGCCTGCGCGGGTCGCCCCTGGTGTTGCCCAGCACATACACGCCACACGAGGCGTTGTCCGCCACCGTGTCCTGGATCTTGATTTTCCAGTCGGTGATGCGCGAATCGACGATCTCGAAACAGGGCAGCACGTAGTCGGTGGCGCGGATCACGTCCATGGCGGTGATGCCCGGGCCTTTGAGATCCTCCTTAAGCACGAAGGCCAGCTCGGCCTCTGCCTTGGGCTGGATCAGCTGGCCCAGGTCGATGGTGTCGCCTTCGGTGTAAACCATGCCCGACAGCAGGATGCCGAAGTCGGGCTGATACACGCCGAGGAAGTCCTGCACCGGTTTGCTGGTGGCGCCGATCTTCTTGCCGATCACCTTCTCGCCGGCAGCCACGCGGCGGGCCACGAAGCGTTCCTGGATGCGGTAGGCGTCGGCGATGGTGATGTCCGGCTCGCGCTCCAGCAGCGGGCGGATGGGTCGGCGGCTGAGGAAGGCTTCGTAGAGCTCGTCGCCGTATTGGTCGATCTTTTCTTCGTTCATATGCATGTCCTTCCGGTACGGATGGGTCCGTCTTTGCTGCAAGTCCGCGGGCGACTGAAGTCGCCCCTACAGGATCGGCGCCAACCCGTGGGGTCGGATTTATCCGACCGCCCTCCTGGTCACAGCTTCACGCAGATGTTGCGGGTCTCGGTGTAGAACTCCAGGGAGTGCACGCCACCCTCGCGGCCGATGCCCGACTGTTTCGACCCGCCGAAGGCCGTGCGCAGATCACGCAGGAACCAGCTGTTGATCCAGGTGATGCCCACCTCGACCCGGGCGGCCACCCGGTGGGCGCGGGCCAGGTTGGTGGTCCAGATGGTGGTGGAGAGCCCGTAGTCGGTGTCGTTGGCCAGGGCCACCACCTCGTTCTCGCTGTCAAAGGGGCGGATGTGGCAGCACGGGCCGAAGATCTCCTCCTGCACCACCGCTGCCGTCTCGGGCAGCCCAGTCCAGATGGTGGGTTGCACCCAGGCACCCGCGGCCAGCTCGGCCGGCATGTCGGGCACGCCGCCGCCAGTCACCACGGTGGCCCCCTCCTCCACCGCCTTGCGGTAGTAGGAGAGCACCTTCTGGCGGTGCTCCTGGCTGATCAGCGGGCCATAGCTGGCGTCGTGGTCCTCGGGGCGGCCGTACTTCACCGCCTCGACCTTGAGCTTGAGGGCCTGTACGAAGCGCTCGAAGATCGGCCGCTCCACATACACCCGCTCGGTGCCCAGGCACACCTGCCCGGTGTTGAGGAAGGCGGAGCGGAAGATGCCATCCACGGCGGCATCGAAATCACAATCGGCAAACACGATGCCGGCGTTCTTGCCACCCAGCTCGAAGGACACGTCACGCATGCCGTCGGAGGCGGCCTTCATGATGGCCGCGCCGGTGCGCGTCTCGCCGGTGAAGGTGATGGCATCCACGCCCGGGTGGCGGGTCAGGAACTCGCCGGCCGAACCCGGCCCGAAGCCCTGCACCACGTTGTACACACCCTTGGGGATGCCCACCGCGTTCATCACCTCGCCCAGCAGGGCCGCCGTGTGGGGCGATTCCTCGGACGGCTTCACCACCACGGTGTTGCCGCAGGCCAGGGCGGGGCCGACCTTCCAGGTCATCAACAGGAAGGGGGCATTCCACGGGCTGATCACCCCGACCACCCCCTTGGGCACGCGGATGGCGTAGTTGAGGGCACCCCGGCCGTCCGGCGTAGACATCTGGAAGGACTCGGCGGGCACGTTCTTGATCACGTCGGCGAAGACCTTGAAGTTGGCCGCGCCACGGGGGATGAAGACATGGCGCATGACGTGGGAGGGCTGGCCGGTGTCGGCCATCTCGGCGGCCACGAAGTCCTCGAAGCGGCGATTGATCTCGTCAGCCACGCCGTAGAGCAGATCGACGCGCTGCTCGAGGGTCAGCCCGCCCCATTCGCCGTTCAGGGCCGCCCGCGCCGCCCGCACCGCCGCATCCACCTCGGCCTGCCCGGCCTCGGCAATGCGGGCAATCACCCGGTCATCCACCGGCGAACGCTTTTCGAAAGTCTTGCCACTGAGGCCGGCGGTATATTCCCCGCCGATGAAATTCTCGATGAGACGCATGCTTGAACCCCGATCAATGGTCTGAAATGCCCGAACCCGCAGGCCCGGTATGGGAGGCAGTCTATGAACGGGGATGCATACCGTCCAATACTTAATAACTTTGCCATTGATACCTATAAGGTATTGAAATGCACTTGGTTTCCCTCGAGCGGATCACCTGATAGGTGAAGCTGAAGGGGTGTATGGGAGGCTTTGACGGCGGCTGGAGAGACTGTGGGGGCGACTTCAGTCGCCCGCGGGGGTCGATCAAGGGCAGGACTTCGATCAAGGGCCGGTCTGTGATCATCGGGCGGATGGGCGACTGAAGTCGCCCCTACAAGTCGCCCCTACAAGTCGACCCTTGAAGTGGCCCCTGCGGAGAGGCTGCGGCGACCATCTGTCAGACGACGCGATAAACGGAGGAAAGGGGGCTCATTCGACCTTCGCCCGTTGAGCGATTGGCATGCCGGCCCTTGACGCGTTGCGCGTCTGGCCGTGAGAATGGGGTCATGCCTTGCCCCTATACCGCCTTCCCCCTGCTGCCCGCCCGTCGTCGCGCCCTGCGCGCATGGCGCGTGGCCGCCCATCCGGGGCCGGGATCGGGTTGATCGGTTAGTTGCACCGATTTCACGACAGGCCGCGGATTTCCCTCCGCGGCCTTTTTCATTTTCAGGAGTCCCCCATGTCCCTACCCGCTGCCTATCTCGGCATCATCCTGATCTGGTCCACCACGCCCCTGGCCATCCAGTGGAGCACCGAAGGCACCGGCTTTGCCTTCGCCGTGCTCGCCCGCATGGCCATCGGTGCGCTGGTGGCCGGGCTGCTGGTGCTGGTGGGGCGCGTGGGCTTTCCGCTGCATGCCCGGGCGCGACGGGCCTACCTGTCGGGCGGGATCGGCCTGTTCGGGGCCATGGCGCTGACCTACTGGGGTGCCCGCTATGTGAACTCCGGGCTGGTGGCGGTGCTGTTCGGCCTGTCGCCCCTGTTCGCTGCGGTGCTGGCCGCCGTGTTTCTGGGTGAGCGGGCCCTCACCCCGGCGCGCATCGCCGGCACCCTGCTGGGGGCGGCCGGGCTGGGGGTGATCTTCGTGCATGGCGACAGCCTGGGTGGTGAGCATGCGCTGGCAGGCCTGCTTGCCCTGCTGGCAGCGGTGCTGGTGTACTCGGGCAGCCTGGTGTCCCTCAAGCACATCGGCGACGACAGCCCGCCCCTGGCCACCACCGTGGGCACGCTGACGGTCTCCCTTCCCTTCTTCACCCTGGTGTGGCTGCTCAGTGACGGGCACCTGCCCAGCGCCGTGCCGCCCCGCGCCGGCGCGGCCATCGTCTATCTCGGGGTCTTCGGGTCGGTGCTGGGCTTTGCCCTGTACTACTACGTGATCAAGCACCTGGAGGCCTCGCGGGTGGCCCTGATCACCCTGATCACGCCCGTGCTGGCCCTGCTGCTGGGGAACCTGCTCAACGGCGAGGAGATCGGCCTGCGCCTGTGGGCCGGCACCGGGCTGATCCTGCTCGGCCTGGCCGTGCACCAGGGCGAGATGTGGCGGCCGCTGCTGCGTCGCCTGGCGGGGAGTGGCAGCTAGACGGCCGAGAAGGCCGCGTGATACTCGACGGTACCGGCCAGCCCGTCCAGGTGGCCGGGCTGCAGCTCGAGGATCATGTAGGCCTCGTCGGGCACCTCGGCGGAATCCATGTAGGTGCAGCGGATGCCGTGGCGCGACGCCGGCACGAAGCCGAAGCGCGGGTAATAGCCGGGGTGGCCGAGCACCACCACCGCGCCGGCGCCGGCCTCGCGGGCCTGGGCCAGCCCGGCCTCGACCAGGGCCGAGCCCACGCCGCTGCGCTGGTAACCCGGCAGCACGGCCAGGGGCGCCAGGGCCATCAGCCGCGCCCGGGGGTGGCCCGGCAGATGCACCGGGGTGAACAGGATGTGCCCCGCGATCACCCCCTTGTCGTCGGCCACCAGGGACACGTAAGGAAAGGTGTGACCGCGCAGGGCATCCACCAGATCGGCTTCGGTGCTGCCCTCAAAGGCGGCCACATTCAGTTCATGCACGGCGGCGGCATCAGCCGGGGTTTCATTGCGGATCAGCACGAAAGCAGACAGTCTCGGAACATCGGGTGCCCGGCAGCATGCACCACGCGGCCGGGCCCCGTCCAGCGTCAGCCCTGCCGGGCTGCGGTCTCCAGGCGATCCTTGCGCAGGGACAGCACCACCGAGGTGGCAATCAGCAGCGCCACCACGCCCAGGGAGATGCCCACCGGGATCTTCACCACATCGATCAGCAGCATCTTGCCGCCGATGAACATCAGCACCGCCGCCAGGCCGTACTTGAGCAGGGAGAAGCGCCCGGCAAAGTCCGCCAGCAGGAAGTACATGGCACGCAGACCAAGAATGGCGAACACGTTGGAGGTGAGCACGATGAAGGGGTCGGTGGTGATGGCGAAGATCGCCGGGATCGAATCCACCGCAAAGATCAGGTCGGAAATCTCCACCAGCACCAGGGCCAGGAACAGGGGCGTGGCGTAGCGCACCCACTTGCCGCCCTCCTCCTTCATCACGAAGAAGCGTTCATGGTGAAACTCGTTGGTGATCTTCATGTGCCCGCGCAGCCAGCGCAGCAGCGGGTTCTTCTCCAGGTTCTGCTCATGCCCGGCAAACCACATCATCTTCACACCCGTGGCCAGCAGGAAGGCACCGAAGAGGTACAGCACCCAGTGGAACTGGCTGATCAACCAGGCCCCCGCGAAGATCATGCCGGTGCGCATCACGATGGCGCCCAGCACGCCGTAGATCAGCACCCGCTTCTGCAGCTCGGGGGGCACGGCGAAGAAGGAGAACAGCATCAGCCAGACAAACACGTTGTCCACGGCCAGGGCCTTCTCGATGAGATAGCCGGTGACGAACTCCAGGGCCCGGGCATTGGCCACCTCGCGGCCTGCCGAACCGTCCAGATACCACCACAGGGCGCCGGCAAACAGCATGGCCACGCTCACCCACACCACGGTCCAGATGCCGGCCTCGCGGACCGACACCTTGTGCTCCTTGCCACCGCCCACCAGAAACAGGTCGATGGCCAGCATCACCACCACCACGGCGGCAAAGCCCGCCCACATCCACCAGGTACCAATACTCTCCATCACATCTCTCCCAAATCGGAACCAAACAAAAAGGCCTTTCGTCCGGTAATGGCGAAAGGCCTCTGAGTTGGTCCGGCAGGGGAGCCGGCTTACCTGAAGACACTTTGCCATCGCGGCAAAGGTCTTGCTCACAATCACCCGAAAAACCCGGTGACTGCCCGGCGGCCGGAAGATACCCGCAGACATCACGGCATTCTTCGTATTGACGGCCCACCAGCGTGGAGCTACTCCCCCTTGGGACCCCTCAACTATAGAGGGCCCGGGAGGCGGTTTCAAGAGGAAAGTGGGATGGTCGAATGGACCTGCTTCCTCAGTCTGAGGATCGAGGTCGCCTCTTTCCGCAGGGGCGACTCGTAGGGGGGACTCGTAGGGGGGACTCGTAGGGGCGACTCGTAGGGGCGACTTCAGTCGCCCATCCGCACCTCGATCAAAGGCATGCCGTTTGTCCAAGTCCGCGGGCGACTGAAGTCGCCCCCACTGTCCCTTCAGCCACCTTCCGAGCCGCCCATGCCCCCTTCCGCTTCACCCTTCGGGTGACCCCGCCGCGGGGCCGTCAGCCCTCCTCGGGCAGCATGGCCATGAAGCGCGTCTCGATGGTTGTCACATGGGCTACGCCCACTTCGGCGGCGATGGCGCGGCACATCTCGAAGGCCTGTAGCAACTCGGCCCGGGTGGTGGCCTTGCGCAGGTGCTCTCGCACGGGGGTATCACCGGTGCGCAGGCTTTGCTCCATCGCATCAAGCAGGTAGAAACGGGCCAGGGCGAGGGAACGCCGCCCACCACCAGGCCCGCGGGCCGCCGACGCCACCGAGGCCCGACTGGCTGGCTCGACCACCTTCGGCGGGTGGAGTGGTAAAGAGGGCATCGGCGTGATCAGGCCAAGCCCAGCCAATTCGGCCAGCGCCTCGCCCACGGCGATGTCCTCCACAAGCCCGGCAAGCTCACGCCCCCCACGCCGGCCATCGACCAGGATCAACAAGGTACGCAGACGTGGCGGCAGACGCCGGGCGCGCGTGGCAATCTCCTCCACCCCCGCCTCCGTCTTGCCCGGAATCCAGTCCTTCTGCATGACGCCCTCCGCGTGTTCCTGAAACGGAGGGCAGAGTACGGTATGAATAATTCAGCACGGTGACACCCGGTCGAACGGCATCACGCGGACGGGTGAGTCTGAAGGGTTTCATGGAAGGCGCCGGCGGCCTCCGGAGGCGCCGTAGGGGCGACTTCAGTCGCCCGCGGACTTTGATAGACGGCATGTCGGTGATCGACGCGCGGATGGGCGACTGAAGTCGCCCCTACAAGTCGCCCCGGCAAGCCCCCTGCAAGTTGCGCCCACGGAAGAGGCCACTTCGATCATCAGACGCGGCGTCAAACCGAGGAAATCAGCTTGATTGGCTCCCCGCGCGCTGACGCATCGGCCAGCCTTTTAAGCCCCCCCGCCTGTCACCGCCCCAGCCGGCGATGGCGGAAGCTGGCGGGGGCGTGAGCGAAGATCACGGAGAACACCAGGATCGACCAGAACAGCGTGGGCCGGGCGCTTTCATCGGCCAGGAACCAGCCGAGCAGCGCAAACTTGGCCAGCAGGGAGAGGCCTGCGTATTCCTGCAGCCATACGGGGTTGGACCAGGCATCGAGGGCGGCCATGGCCAGGCCCGAAGCCACCATCAGCCACACGAAGCCCACCGCCGCCCCGCCCGGCGGGGCCAGCAGGCCGGCGCCGACGCCGACCACGCCGGCAATGTGGCCGGCGCGCAGCACCACCACCAGCCAGCGCCGGCCGGGGAAGTCGCGGTAGCCGCCGGATGCGTCCTTCGCCACTCAGAGGCTGCCCGCCGGCTCCCAGGGGTAGCCGCGGCGGGTCATTTCGGCGGTGATCAGGGCCATGGCTTCGGCCACCCGCGCGGCCGGGCCCTTCATGCCCAGCTCGATGTGGCGCCGGCCGCCCTCCCCGCCCACGCTGGGCAGGCTGAACAGGGTCGCGTCGGGGAAGTCGGCGGTGATGCGCTCCATGAAATCGATGAGCTGCCCCTCCAGGGCTTCCCACACGATGATCGAGCTCTCCACGTAGTCGGACTTGTGATGGAGATGGGCAAAGCGCGTGTCGAGCACCCACTCCACCATGGGCCAGGCCATCACCGGAAAGCCCGGCACGAAGAAGTGATTGCGGATCGAGAAGCCGGGAATGCGGTTGTAGGGATTGGGGATGATCTCGCTGCCCTCGGGATACACGCCCATCTGCAGGCGCTGGGGCGTGGTCTCGTCGCCAAAGCGGGCGCGGATCTCGGCCTCGGCCTCCGGGTGCAGGGCCAGGGGCAGGCCCAGGGCTTCAGCCGCGGCCTGGCGGGTGTGGTCGTCCGGCGTGGCGCCGATGCCGCCGAAGCTGAACACGATGTCGCCGGCGGCGAAGCTCTCCCGCAGGGTCTTGACCAGGCGCGGGCGCTCGTCGCCCACGTAGCGCACGGAGGCCAGGCGCAGGCCCCGGGCCTTGAGCAACTCCAGCACCTTGCCCAGATGCTTGTCTTCGCGGCGGCCGGACAGCAGTTCGTCGCCGATGATGATTGCGCCGAAGGACGGCGTGGTTTGATCAGTCATTCACTTCACCTCGATGATGTTCTCGTTCTGCCGGCTCACCCGCAGGGCCGACAGCAGGTAATGGACAAAGGCCAGCCCGGAGAGTGCCGGCGCAAAGAGATTGATCAGGGGCAGGTGGGCCATCACCGCACCAAACAGGCCCACCCCGAACAGTCCGCTGGCGTGCCGTGCGGGCAGATCCTTCATCTCGAAGGTATCGGCGTGGGCCATCAGGGCGTCGTAGCGGAAGGCGCGCTGGTTGAGCCAGGCCGTCAGCACCAGGGAAATGATCAGCCCGACCCCGGGGATCAGCCACAGGGGCAGGCTCAATACCAGCAACACCAGAAACTGCAGCACCGAGGTCAGCGCGTTCCAGACGCTACCGGTCTGGCTGCCGCCCTTGCGGCGGGCGATGTCGGCATAGTCCAGCGCGGCCACTTTTTCGGCCATCAGCGGCAGCGCGATGGCCGCCACCAGGAAGGCCGCCGTCACGTAGATGATGGGCAGGGCCAGCACCACCAGGCCGATCTTGAACATCACCAGCGCCACCACCAGCGCGGTGTCCGAGGCAGCCAGCCAGCCGCCCACCAGGGGCATGCCGGTGATCAGGCGAGTGCCCACCTCGATCAGGCTGCCCCAGCTGCTCACCAGCAGGGTGGTCCAGGCGAGGGTGGCCACCAGGGTCGGCCACATCAGGTGCCACAGCACACCCCGCCGGGTCAGGCTGCGGGCGGCGGAGAAATAGGAAAGCAGGACGGTTTTCATGGGCAATCGGGTTTCAAAGGCGTGCGGGTGGCATTCTGGCCGATCCGGCGCCGGCGGTCACGGGGTGCGGGTCACCACACCGCAGCGGGCCAGCCCCTGCGCCACCGCCGCGGCCGTCAGGGCCCGCCGTTCGGCACCGGCCAGGGCCCGCTCCTCGTCGCGATTGACGATGACGCCGGCTTCAAGCAACACAGCGGGAATGGTGGCGCCCTTCAGCACCACCAGATTGTCGTAGTAATACACCCCGTTGGCCTCGTCAGCCCAGGGGCGTTCCACACCGGCCGAGGACACGCCATGATGGGTCGCCACCGGCAGGCCGGCCCCGCGCAGGGCCGCCCCGATGGCGCTGGCGCAGGCCAGGCTCTCGTCCAGGCGCGGGTTGAGCCGCGACACGAACAACGAGAAACCGGCGAAACCCTCGGCGTAACGCAGGGCACGGCCATTCCAGGTCCATGGCTGCAGGTATTCCTCCTTCACCGAGTCGTGGTGAATGGACAGGAAGAAGCCGGCCCCGGCCGCCTCGGCCTCGCGGGGGCGCGCCCACAGATCGGCCATATCGCCCCGATGGCCGATCAGGCGCACCGGCACGCCGTCACCGGCCAGCCGGGCCGCGACCACCGCCGCCAAAGCGTGGTTGTATTCAAACTCCGTGACACCGTGGGCGCTGATGGCCCCGGGA
>Ga0073899_10002749_pt1 | contig 15690 bp, 14 predicted proteins | sample KloWWTmetaKNB5Ph_FD_88975 | JGI IMG/M metagenome (GOLD analysis project Ga0073899, IMG submission 88975) | Active sludge microbial communities from Klosterneuburg, Austria, studying microevolution and ecology of nitrifiers - Klosterneuburg... | ecosystem: Engineered > WWTP > Aerobic digester >...
ACGCCCTTGCGACCGCGGTCGACCAGGTCGCCGTGGGTGAAGTCGGCGCCGGTGACGTCGAGGTGCTCGTCGCCGACGTACGACACGACCACGCCGACGTAGCCGATCGGGATCTCGGTGAGCTCGTGCAGCTCGACCCGGGCGAACCACGGGTTGACGTTCCACGCGCCCGACAGCAGCACCTGCTCCTGCAGGCCGCGGCAGCCGCCGGCGTCGATGAACGCCTGCGCGCGCTGGAAGCCGTCGTGGCCGGCCACCGGCGGGCCGGCCAGATCGCCCGGCGTGATCGGGCGGCCGTCGAGGACGGTGACGATGCCGACCGCGTCGGACGGGACCTGCAGCACCTGCAGGTCGCGCGCGCCGAGGCCGTGCTGGGTGGCGTTGGCCGCGGTGATGATCTTGAACGCCGCCGGGTTGATGCGGTAGGTGCCCGCGGTGAGGATCGCGAGCTGCCGGCCGCGCTCGCCGCCGCCCTCGAGGAACGCCCGCGCGTCCTGGAAGCGATCGCACGGCACGTCGCGGCCGAGCACGTGCTCGGACGGCACCGGGCGGCCGTCGTTGGCGACGACGCACGCGATCTGCCCTGGTGGCACGACGATCAGCGGCACCCGCTCGACCTTGTACTTCCACCGCCACAGCGGGAAGTGCCAACCCGGCGGCAGCAGGTCGGCCTGGTAGCCGGCCTCGCCGCCGGTGGCGATCAGCCGGCCCGGCGGGAGGGGGTGGCCCAGGCGCTTGACGACCAGGCCGGCCTCGCGCTCGCCGATGACGCGGACGCCGAGCGCGGCCAGCCCCAGCGCCAGCGCCGCGGCGGCCAGCAGCACGAACGTGAACGGTTGATGAGCGATGAACGCGAACATGACGACCTCCTTCGGTCGCCGTGGAGAGAGAGCACGGGGCGTGCCGCCGGACCCCGCCCGCAAGGCCGCGAAACCGCATCGGGACGCCCGTTGAAAACAGAAATCGAATGCTGGTAACGTAAGTCAAATGACGAGCGTCACCCTGGCCTGGCACGGCGCGCCGGCCCCGTCGGCAGCGCTGGCGCGGGCGCTGCGCGACGGCGGGGTGTCGATCGCGCCGCGCGGGCAGGCCGCCGACGTCGCCGTCCACGCCACCCCCGGGCTGCGGCTGCCGCGCGAGGTCGCGCGCGATCGGCCGTGGCTGTGGGTGTGCGCGCGGCCGGTCGACGCCGCGCAGGCGCTGGCGGCGACCCGGGCCGGGGCCTACGACGTGATCGCCCTCGACCAGCGCGACGCGGCCGCCCGGCTGATCGCCCGGGCCACCGAGCTGGCGCAGCCGGCGCCGCGGCTCGAGGCGCCCGGCGTGATCGCCGCGTCGGCCGCGATGCAGGCGGCGCTCGGCGAGGCGGCCCGCGCCGCCGCGACGTCGATGCCGGTGCTGCTGACCGGCGAGACCGGCGCGGGCAAGGACGTGCTGGCGCGGTTGATCCACGCGCGGTCGGCCCGGGCCCGCGGGCGGCTGGTCGCGATCAACTGCGCGGCGGTGCCCAACGAGCTGATCGAGTCCGAGCTGTTTGGCTACGTGCGCGGCGCGTTCTCGGGCGCGGTGGCCGACTACGACGGGCAGCTGGCCGCGGCCGCCGGCGGCACGGTGTTCCTTGACGAGATCGACGACACCCCGCTGACCTTGCAGGCCAAGCTCCTGCGGGTGCTCGAGGACCGGGTCATCAGCCGGCTGGGCGAGAACCTGTGGCGGGCGATCGACTTCCGGATCATCGCCGCGACCAACCGCGACCCGGCGCTGTTGATCGAGCGCGGCGTGCTGGCCGACGACCTGTACCAGCGCCTGGCGATCATCCAGATCCACCTGCCGCCGCTGCGCGAGCGCGCGGACGATCTGCCGGGCCTGGTGCGGCACTTCATCGAGCGCTACTACGCCGACGAGCCCGGCCCGCACCGCCACGCCGTGGCGCACGTCGCCGACGCCGCGCTGGCGGCGATGGCCGCCTACCGATGGCCGGGCAACGTGCGCGAGCTGCGCAACGTGGTGTACCAGGCGCTGGTGAGCAAGCGCGGCGGCGACGAGCTCTTGGCCGCCGACCTGCCGCCGCGCTTGATCCACGGCGACGCGCCGGGGGCGGCGGGCGGGCTCGACCGCGCGGCGATCGATCGCGCGCTGGCGGCCGGCGGCTTCAACCTGCGGGCGGCGGTGGCCGCGCTCGAGCGGACCGCGCTCGAGCTGGCGCTGGCGCGCAGCGGCGGTCGGGCGGCGGCGGCCGCGACGCTCCTGGGCGAGGTCGGCCGCGGGCGGGCCCGCGACCCCGGCGCGACGGTGCGCGCGATGATGCGGCGGCTGCGGGTCGGGTGACCCGCGCGGCTTACGCGGTCGCGAACTCGGCCGGCGCGAGGTCGGCGATCGCCGACAGCTCGGTCAGCCGCTCGACGCAGCGGCGCAGGTGGGTGCGGATCTTGTGGTTCTTCGAGTAGACCGTCTTGAGGCTGATCTGCATCTCGGCGGCGACCTCCTCGGCCTCCATGCCGCGCGCGTAGAACAGATCGAGGAACTGGCGGTCCTTGGCGCTGAACTCGTCGAGGATCGTGTTCAGGTGGCTCCACCGCTCCTTGTCGAGCAGCATGTCGAGCGGGGTGCGGTCGTACGGCGCGTGCGGGTCGTACGACGCGTCGAGCCGGTCACCCGCCGGGCGGCGGAAGCTGCCGCGCAGGAAGTCGTAGGCGGTGTTGACCGCGATGATGCCGATCCACGAGCCGAGCTTGGTGCCGCGGGTCGGGTCGTACATCCGGAGCTTGTGCATGTCGTCGCGCAGGAGGCCCATCAGGACCTCAGCGAACACCTCGTCCGCGTCGGCGTTCGACGCGTACGGCGCGCACTTGTTGGTGACCTTGGTGATGCACCGATAGATCAGCCCGCGGTAGCGGCGGACCAGCTCGTTCCAGCCCCGGTGCTCGTTGCGCAAGACCGATGCGAGCAGCTCGCGCTCCGTCCAGTCAGAGGCGATCGGGCTCTGGCGAATGGCGAGGATGGGCATCTTGGCCGACCGTATGAGCAAGCTCGATGCCACACCCAACCTACTGAAACTCCATCCTCAAATCCGGACCCATCGGCTTCCAGCACCATCCACAGGTCTATTTCACCAGCGCCAGGGAAGCTTTTGCCAGGGAGTTCCGTACAACAGGTCAGCGGAAAAGCGGGGACAGGATCCGGGGTCACACCCTGTTGATTTCACTCGCGATTTTCGCCGCACCGCGTCGCTCCAAGGGACACTTCCCTGGGTTGCAAGCGGCCGAAATAACTGATCATTCGGCGATGGTGACTTTCACCAGCCCAGCGCCCCCGGCAAATGGTCGACCGCCGGACCGCCGCCCCGCAGGGTCGCAGGCTCCGGAGCGGCTATCGCTCTGACGTACGATGCGGCGATGATGCGGATGAGAGCCGTGGTGGTCGCGCTCCTGGCCAGCTGCGGCAGCGATCCTGGCCCGATCATCGACGCGCGTCCGGGTGACGCGGCCGCCGTCGATGGCCAAGTCGTCGGTGATGGCGGCCAGGCCGACGGCGCCGACCCCGACGCCGGCGCCATCGACGCGGCCGCCATCGACGCCGCCCCGCTCGACGCGGCTGACCTCGACGCCACGCCGCTCGACGCCACGCCGCTCGACGCCGCGCCGCTCGACGCCACGCCGCTCGACGCGGGCATCGACGCCTTCGTCTGCCCCGCCGACGGCGTCGCCTGCGGCGGCGGCACCGGCATCTGCTGCGGCGGCGCCTGCGTCACCGGCGCGTGCTGCACCGCGGCCGACTGCGGCCCCGACCCCGGCGGCTTCGTCTGCACCGCCGACCACGCCTGCGTCGACGTCGCCGGCACCCTCGATGGCCTGCTGTGGCTCTTGCCGTGCGCGCCCGGCGCCAGCGGCACCTCGTGCGCGACCACGCCGACCACCAGCGCCAGCGCCACGATGGGCGGCACGCCCGGCGTCACCTACGACGTCACCGTGCGACTGCGTGGCGTGATCGAGCAGAAGACCTACCCCGCTGGCTGCGTCAGCGGCGCGTGGTCGAGCGGCGGCGCGATCAACGGCGACCCGTACAACGTCTACCGCATCACCGTCTCGTCGCCCGCGCAGACCTACTACGTCAACGCCGGCACCTCGAGCATCACCCACACCTGGGCGCTCGACTACCAGCAGACCTTCCGCGTCGACGCCGGCGCCACCGTGACGCTGTTCGTCGACGCGGTCGACGGCGCCGAGATCCGCAACCTCGACGCCACCGGCACGCCGATCTCGATCCCCGGCACCGCGGTGGCGCAGCCTTACGACGGCCAGTTCGTGCAGCTCGACGTGGTCGCGGTGACGCCCGACCCGGTCGCCAGCGGCGCCACGATCGGCGGCGGCAGCCCCAGCTTCGCGTTGCGCTACGACGGCGCCCAGGTCACGACCATCGCCAACGCGCCCGACCTCGGCCCGCCCGACGTCACGATGCAGGCGTGGGTGCAGGTCGGCGCCCTGGCCGGCGGCTTCAACACCGTCTTCGGTCGCACCTACGGCGGCGGCAACCTCGACAGCTACACGATCTGGTCGATGGGCGGCCAGCTCCGCACCGGCGTCGCCGCGGCCAACGGCTTCCAGCAGACCGCGGTCGCCTGGACGCCCGGCGCCGCGTGGCACCACCTCGCGACCACCTATGACAGCGCCGCCGGCGCGGTGACGATGTACCTCGATGGCCAGCCGGTCGCGTGCTTCCCGGCCACGGCGCCGCTCGGCTACGACCTCCACGACCTGCTGATCGGCGCCGACGTCGAGAACGGCGCGATCGACGGCTTCTGGGCCGGCCCGATCGACGAGGTCCGGCTGTTCTCGACGGTGCGCACGCCGGCGCAGATCTGGGCCGACATGCACACCCACCAGCTCGGCCCGACGCCGGGCCTGGTCGGCGAGTGGACCTTCGACGAGGGCAGCGGCCAGACCTCGGCCGACACCAGCGGCCACGGCCACGCGGCGACGCTCGGCACCAGCGCCGGCGACACGGTCCGCGACCCGGCGTGGGTCGCGCGCTGACGCACCCGCGCGCGCCTGCGATCCAGCGACGCCGCTGCGACGACCGAGCGACCGTCGCAGCACGGCGCGCCACGCCGCCGTGATCGTGCGTCGCCGCGGGCTTGGCGATCGCGCCGCGGTGGCACGCGCGTCGCAATGCTCGCGCCGCATGCACACCACCAAGCTCGCCGTCCTCGCCATCGCGCTCGTCTCGGCCGCCGGCTGCGCCGGGACCTCGCCGCGCACCGCCGCGCAGCCGACGCCGCGCGCGGCCGACCGCTTCGCCCACCGCGTCGCCGCCGAGCTCGGCGGCCACGCCCGCGCCGACCTGCGGCTGTGCGTTGGCGGCGACGGCGCCGTCACCGACGCGTCGGTGGTGCGCACCAGCGGCATCGCCGCGCTCGATCAGGCGCTGCTCGCCGACGCGCGCACGCTGCGCTTCCAGCCGCGTCCGGCCCGCGCCGCCGACACCTGTCGGCGGGTCGGCATCGTCTACCGCCCGCGCTGATCCACGGCCAGCCACGAACCGCGAGTTTGACGAGATGTCACCGCGCGGAACCCTGATCGTCGCGCGTCGGCGCGATCGTCATGCCATGGCGATCGCAGATTCGGTCTTGCGGATACCTCGCCGCGCCGTTCGGCTGGGCGTCCTGATGGGTGAGCGCGCGGTCGAGCCCGGCCCGCTGGCGGGTGCGCGGCTGTCGTGGTTCGCCGCCAACGTCCTCACGATCGGCGGCGTCGTCGTCGACGGCGCGGCGCCACCAGCCGACATCGGCGCCATCGTCCTCCCGCGCGTCGATCGGCTGTCGGCCTTCGTGGCCCTGTCGCTGGCGTCGGTCGACGCGATCGGCCCGTCGCTCACGCGCCTGACCGGGCTGGGCCGGGTGCGGCGCTGGGACCCCTGGCAGGCCCACCGCTACCCGGTCGTGCTCCTGTCGGCGGACGACGCCGCCGAGAGCTGGCGGTTCGGCAAGCGCCCCGTGGTGCACGCGTCGATCAAGGTCGAGCCGGTCGTCGGGCCGATCGGCCTGCTCGGCTCGGCGGCGCGCCGGGTCACCCAGGTGCGGGTCCGCTGGCACCTGGCGGCGTGAGCGCCGGCCGCCGCTACTCGCGGTGGTACGGCTCGCCGCGGACGATCCGGAAGCCGCGGTAGAGCTGCCCGAGCACCAGCACCCGCACCAGGCGGTGGGCGATCGTCATCTTGCCGAACGCGAGCAGCCGCGTGGCGCGCGCGCGCACCGCCTCGCCCAGGCCGTCGGCGCCGCCGATCGCGAACACCAGCGGCGCGCCGCCGCCGTGGCTCTGCTCGCGGGCCAGCACCGCGGTCGCGAACTCGGTCGACGACAGCGCGTCGCCGCGCTCGTCGAACGCGTACAGGTGCGCGGTCGCCGGCACCGACGCCAGCAGGTCGGCGACGGTCTTGTGCTCGGTGACCGCCAGCGTGCAGTAGGCCTTGAGCCGCTTCCGGTACTCGTCCTCGGCGGCCCGCAGGTAGTCTTCCTTGAGCCGCCCGACCGTCGCCAGCGTGATCTTCACGCGTAGTCGTCGGCCGCGACCCGGGCCTCGGCCGGCACATCGATCGGCACCCGCGGCGCGTCGACCCACAGCCCCTCGAGGTCGTAGTGCTCGCGGGACGGGTGGTGGAAGACGTGGACGATCAGGTCGCCGAAGTCGAGCAGCGCCCACTGCCCCGAGCGCTTGCCCTCGGTCGACAGCGGCCGGATGCCGGCCTCCTTCATGCCGACCGAGATGCCCTCGCAGATCGCGTCGACCTGGCGGTCGGAGCGGCCGCTGACCACCAGCTGGTAGCTGGCGTAGGTGCACAGGCCGCGCACGTCGAGCAACACCGGCTCGAGCGCCTTCTTGTCGAGCGCCAGCGCGAGGGCGCGCAGCGCGTCGGACAGGCCGGCGTCGTCGGTGCGCGGGGTGGTCGGGGTGGCGTCGTCGTCGCCCTGGGCCCGCGCCGGGCGCGGGTCGGTGTCGGGGCGGCTCTTGGCCTTGGGACGGTCACTCATGGGACGTAAGCATCAGTTGAGGTCTCCGGGGTTGGGACGCCGCGTCACCGGATCTGGCCGGTGCCGCGGACGACGAACTTGCTGGTGGTGAGGCCCTCGGCGCCCATCGGGCCGTAGGCGTGGAGCCGGGTGGTCGAGATGCCGATCTCGGCGCCCAGCCCCAGCTCGCCGCCATCGGCGAAGCGGGTCGACGCGTTGTGGACCACGGTCGAGCTGCCGACCTTGGCCAGGAACCGCGCGGCGGCGGCCTCGTCGGTGGTGACGATGGCCTCGGTGTGATCGGAGCCGTGGCGCTCGATGTGGGCGATCGCCGCGTCGAGGTCGTCGACCACCGCCATCGCGACGAACAGGTCGAGGTACTCGGCGTCCCAGTCGGCCGCGCTGGCCGCGCGCACGCCGGCGCCGCCCAGCTGCACCACCTCGGCGTCGCCGCGGATCTCGACGCCCTTGCCGCCGAGGCGCGCGCACAGCCGCGGCACCGCGACCTCGGCGATCGCGCGATCGACCAGGATGGTCTCGAGCGCGTTGCACACGCCGGGGCGCGAGGTCTTGCCGTTGTCGGCGATCGCCAGCGCCATCTCGAGGTCGGCCGCGGCGTGGACGTACAGGTGGCAGACGCCCTTGTAGTGCTTGATCACCGGCACCCGGGCGTGCTCGGCGACGAAGCGGATCAGCCCCTCGCCGCCGCGCGGGATGCACAGGTCGATCAGATCGTCGAGGCCGACCAGCGTGCGGATCGCCTCGCGATCGGTCGACGGCACCACCGTCACCGCCGCCGCCGGCAGGCCGGCCGCCTCGAGGCCGGCCGCGACCGCGCCGCCGAGCGCCTGGTTGGAGTGGAACGCCTCGGAGCCGCCGCGCAGGATGCACGCGTTGCCGGCCTTGAGGCACAGCGCGGCGGCGTCGACGGTGACGTTGGGCCGCGCCTCGTAGACGATCGCGATCACGCCGAGCGGGATGCGCATCCGCGCGATCCGCAGGCCGTTGGGCCGGGTCTCCTCGCGCTCGAGGCGGCCGATCAGCTCGGGCTGGGCGGCGATCTCGTCGACCGCGGCGGCGATCGCGGCGAGGCGGCGCTCGTCGAGGCGCAGCCGATCGATCATCGCCGGGGCCAGGCCGCGGGCGGCGGCGCCGTCCAGGTCGCGCTGGTTGGCGGCCAGGATCGCCGGCGCCTGGGCGCGCACCGCGGCCGCGATCGCCACCAGCGCGGCGTGGCGCTGCGCGGCCGGGGCCTTGGCGACGACCCGGCTGGCGGCGCGGGCGGCGGAGGCGAGGGAGCGAAGATCGGCTTCGGTCACGAGGTGCGACTGACGCTCACGGAGCATCACACGAGCACGAGATCGTCACGGTGGATGGCCTCGTCGAGCGTCTTGTAACCAAGCGTCGCCTCGATGTCGGTCGAATGCAAGCCCCGGATTCGGGCCAGGTCGGCGGCCGGGTACGCGGCCAGCCCCCGCGCCACCTCGCGGCCGTCGGCGGTGACCACGCTGACGGTGTCGCCGGCGGCGAAGTCGCCGTCGAGCGCGGCGACGCCGGCCGGCAAGAGGCTCTTGCCCTGCTCGCACAGCGCGCGGCGGGCGCCGTCGTCGATCACGATCCGCCCGGCCGGCTTGGCGCCGTAGGCGATCCAGTGCTTGCGCCGGCTGACCGCCTCGCCGGGCACGAACAGCGTGCCGACGTCGGCGCCCTCGAGCACGTCGAGCAGCACCCGCGGCGCGCGGCCGGGCGCGATCACGCACGGCACGCCGAGCCGGGTCACCATGCGCGCGCTGCCGACCTTCGACGCCATGCCGCCCGAGCCGACCCCGTCGGCCCGCGACGCACCTGCCACGGGCGCGGCCTCGCGCTCGATGTCGCGCACGATCGGCATCCGCACCTTGTGCTCGTCCCAGACGCCGTCGACGTCGGTCAGGATCACCAGCGCGTCGGCCGAGGCCAGGCTCATCACCAGCGCCGACAGCTGATCGTTGTCGCCGAACTTGATCTCCTCGACCGCGACGGTGTCGTTCTCGTTGATGATCGGCACGACGCCGCGATCGAGCAGCGCGCGCAGCGTGTTGCGCGCCGACAGGAACCGGCCGCGATCGCCGACGTCGTCGTGGGTGAGCAGCACCTGGCCGATCAGCCGATCGTGGGGCGCGAACGCGTGCTCCCAGTGCTGCATCAGCCGGCTCTGGCCCACCGCCGCCGCCGCCTGCAGGCCGGGCAGGTCGGCCGGCCGCGCCGGCAGCCGCAGCGCCTTGACGCCCAGCGCGATCGCGCCCGACGACACCAGGATCACCTCGACGCCGCGATCGATCAGCGCCGCGACCTGATCGGCGATCGTGGCCGGGCGGCCGGCCGGGCTCTCGGCCAGGAGCCGGCTGCCGATCTTGACCACCACCCGCTTCACGTCGCGCAGCGCGGCCCGCTCGGGCGCGAGCGCGGTCATGGCTTGCCTCGCCACGTCGCCTCGAACCGGTCGATCGCGGCGTCGAGGAACGGGTTGACGTCGGCGGTCAGCTGCAGCTCGATCGCCGCCACCGCCTTGGCGAACCAGCCGTCGCGATCGGCCAGCTCGCGATCGACCAGCGCGTCGACCTCGTCGACGGCCTCGGCCAGCGCGACCTCGTCCTTGCCGCGATCGAGCAGCTTGCGCAGCCGCCCGCCCGACGCCAGGTCGGCGATCGCCAGCGGCGCCTTGGCCGCGGTGCGCGCCGCCACCAGCGCGCCGCGCCGGAACGGCTCGAACGACAGCCCGCCCGGCGTGGTCGCCAGCGCGCCGCCGATCGCGTCGGCGATCGCCAGCGCGCGCGGCCCGTCGAGCCCGAGCCCGGTGTGCAGCCGCGCGCAGTAGTGATCGAACAACGTCAGGCTGGCGAAGGTGCGCGAGGCCGCCTGGGCCCGGCGCATCGCGGTGATCGCCATCATGACCCGCTTGATGCTCTGGCTGGCCAGCCGCAGCGCCAGCGCCGACGACGTCAGGTCGACCCACGACGCCGGCTGGCTGCGGCCGTGCACGAGGTTCTTCACGGCGGTCGGGTCGAGATCGATCTGGTAGGTGGCGGCGATGCGCTTGTAGGCGCCGCCCAGCACCGCCTCGCGCAGCCAGTCGTCGAGGAACGGCACCGGCACCAGGCTGGCCGCGGTGGTCGCGAGCGCGCGGGCCACCGCCAGGCGGCGGTGGGCCTGCAGGTAGTCGCGGCGCAGGGTCAGCGTGGTCACTTGCTAGCCCCCGGTGCGGCCGGCGTCGGTGCGGCCGGCGTCGGCGCGGCCGGCTCGACCGGCGCGGCCTCGTCGATCGCCGCCTTGCCCTGCGGCGGCGCGATGCCCTTGAGCAGCGCGTTGCGATCGTCGACCTCGCGCGAGCGGGTCGGGGTGGCCACCACCTGATCGGCCGCCGGCGGGGCGATCGTCGGCGCGGCGATCGCGTCGACCTGCTGCTTGACGGTGATCGCCATCGTCAGCCGCTTGCCGTCGCGCTCGAAGGTCACCTCGCCGGTCACCGCGGCGCGCAGCGCGACGCCGAGCTCGTCGTCGAGCACCAGCTCGCCGCCGATGCCGACCACCTGCACGCTGTCGCGCCACGACCGCTGCCGCAGCGCCTCGCGCGCCGCTGACCGCGGCGACGGCGCGAGCTTGAGCTCGAGCTTCTGGCCGGCGCGGCCGGCGACGGTCTCGGCGCCTTTGGCGCTGACCTCGAGGCCGCGGGCCAGGACGTCGACGTAGTCGCCCAGCACCGCCGCGAGCTGATCGCGGATCGCCGCCGGCTCGTCGTCGGTCTCGGGGCCGCGGCCGTGCCAGCGCGCGTAGCGCGGCCGCAGGTACAGCCGGCCGCCCACCCAGATCACCTCACGGCCGTCGTCGGCGGTGTTGTCGGCGGTGGCGTGGTAGGGGCCGGCGGCCGCCGCCTCGATCGTCACGGTCTCGCCGAGCTGCTCGAGGGTGGCGTCGCCGTCCTTGACCGTCACCGTGCTGGTGATGGTGAGGCGGTGGTCGCCGAGCTTGGCGGCGGCGACCCGCCACGGCTGGGCCAGCGCCCGGGCCAGCTCGCGGCCGTCCTTGCTCGCGCGGGCGACGTCGATCGGCGCCGGGGCGGTGGCGATGGGCGTGACCAGGCCCGGCGGCTCACGATCGCCGCTCCCGCCACCGCAGGCGGCGATCGCGGCGATCAGCATCCAGGCGCAGGCGCGCTCCATCGCCCGTAGATAGCGTCCGCACCCCCGAGGGTCAACCCGCGCCGACCGCAGGGTGGTACCGTGGAGCCGATGCAGCCGTCGCCGCTGGACGACCTGGCCCACAGCCCGGCCGCGCTGGTCGCGGCGTTCTTGTTCGGGACGCTGTGGGGCAGCTTCGCCAACGTCTGCATCTACCGCTGGCCGCCGACCGACGCTCACCCCAAGGGCCGCTCGGTGGTCCACCCCGGCTCCCACTGCGGCGTGTGCGGCCACGCCGTGCGCTGGTACGACAACGTGCCGATCCTCAGCTGGCTGTGGCTCCGCGGCAAGTGCCGCGACTGCGGCACCGCGTTCTCGGCGCGCTACCTGATCGTCGAGGCGGTCGCCGGCGCGCTGTTCGCGGCGGCGTGGTGGTTCGCGGTGGTGGCGCGCGAGCCGATCGAGCCGATCGCCGACCGCGCGGCGCGCTTCGCGATCGGCGCGGCCTTCGCGTGGACGATGGTGGTGATCATGTTCACCGATCTCGATCACAAGCTGGTGCTGCCGCTGCCGTCGTACCCGGCGATCCCCGTGTTCTATGGCCTGGGCTTGCTCTTGCCCGAGCGCCACTGGCCCGACGGGCTGATCGGCATCGCGGTCGGCTATGGGATCGTGCGGCTGATCGCCGACGGCTTCTACTACCTGACCGGCCGCGAGGGCATGGGCTACGGCGACGGCGTGATCCTGGCGGTGGTCGGCGCGCTCCTGGGCTGGCGCGGCGTCGTGGTCGGGCTGTTCGGCGGCGCGATGCTCGGCACGGTGATCGCGGTGCCGACCCTGCTGCTGGCGCGCCGCCGCGGCGCCGTCGACGCCGGGGCCAAGCCGGCCGCCGCGCCCACCGAGGCCCCGCCCCCCGAGGCCGCCAGCACGACCGACGCCAGCGCGGACGCCGACGCCGACGGCGACGCCGGCCTGGCCCGGGTCGAGGTGCCCTTCGGCCCGTTCCTCGCCATGGCCGCGCTGTTCTGGTGGTTCGCCGAGCCGTACCTCACGGTGCGGTTCCTCGGCCACTGACCGCCGCGGCGCTCACGCCGTGAGCGACGTGACGATCGCCGTGGCCACCGCGCGGCCCGCGTCGATCGCGCCGCCGGGCAACGTCACCCCGCCGACCACCGCGTGGCCGCCGCCGCCGTGGCTGGCGCACAGCCGGCCGAGGTCGTGGCGCCGCGCGCCGCCCCACGGGTTCCAGCCGACGCCGACCTTCACCGCGCTGTCCGAGGCCAGGAGCGTGACGGTGTACGTGCAGCCCGGGAACAGGTCGTACGCGGTCAGCCCGGGCGAGCCGATGCTGCGCCCGACCAGGTCGAACAGCACCACCTCGCCGCGCACCTGCCCGAGCTTGCGCCAGCGCGCGCGATCGCCGGCCCGCCGGGTCAGGATCGGATCGAGATCGGCCCGCACCCACGGCGCGCGATCGATCGCCTCGAGCGGCTCGCGCTCGAGCGCGGCGATGAAGCGCGCGATCAGCGGCGCGTTGCGGACGCTGGCCACCCACACCGCCAGGCGGGTCGCGGGCGAGCCCAGCGCGCACGCGGTCGCGGCGTCGGGGTAGGCGGCCGCGTCGACGATGTCGGCCCACGCCGTCAGCTCGGCGAGGTGCGGCGGCGGCGTCCACCCGTAGCGCGCGGCCAGCGTGCGGGTCACCACCCCGGCGCACGACGGCGCGGTCGGCTCGAACGCCATCTGCTGATCGCGCCGCGCCTCGAAGTGCGCGGCCAGCTCGGCCGGGTGGAACGCGGTCGCGTGGTGATCGAACCACCAGCGCATCGCCGGGTGCGGGCAGTAGCGGAAGTCGACGCAGGCGTTGTCGTCGCCGTCGATCGCGGCGTCGGCGAAGGCGTCGCCCAGCTTGTGGTGCAGGCCGACCGGGACGATCGTCGCGTCCGGGCGCCGGGTCCGGTAGAACGCCGCGAACAGCGCCGCCGACGCGGCGCCGTCGAAGCAGGCGTCGTGGAAGAACAGCTTGAGGGTGGTCACGACGGCGCGCCCATCACATCGGCGGCGGGTCGTCGCAGCTCCACTGCACGTTGTAGCTGTGCACGATGGGCGTCGACTCGCGGTCGTCCGAGATCAACCGCAGGATCAACAGCAGGTACTTGCCGTCGGGCACCGGGCCCGGCGGCTGCTGCAGGTCGGCCGGCGACATCGTCCACGGCCCGAAGATCGGCTGCTGATCGAGGGTCAGCAGGTCGTCGCCCGAGCGCACGTAGACCTCGACCCGGGTCCCGGGCGGCGTGGTCTGGGTCCAGGTCACGGCCACCCACTTCGCGGCGCGCCCGCTGGCGCAGCCCTGGATCGGGACGATGTACTCGCCCTGCGACCGCGTCACGGTGCGCAGCCCGAGGCCGGTGAAGTCCGAGTAGGTGTACGGGTGCTGGCCGACCGGGAAGGTGTCGACGGTGTTGCCGGTCATCGGGTGCGCCGCCGGCTCGCCGGTGGTCTGGTCGATGTGCAGCCGCGACGCCGTCGACGAGCTCTGGTTGACCGCCCAGACGTCGCCGTCGAAGTCGACGCCGGCGCCGACCGGCACGTTCTGACCCGGGATGTCCCACACGCCGGTGGCGGTGGCGGTGTCGGCGTTGATCCGCACCAGCCGCGAGCCGGTGAACGACGGGTTGGTGTGCAGCGCGCCCCAGACGTTGCCGCGGGTGTCGATGCCGATGCCGCGCACCGCCCAGCCCGGCGTCAGGCCGGCCAGCGCCACCGAGAGCCAGGTGTTGGTCGCGGGGTCGTAGCGGAACGTCTCGTTGGTCGGGTAGCCGCCCAGCCACACCCGGTTCTGCAGGTCGACCGCGATGCCGTAGGAGCCGCCGGCCGACTGCTGCATCACGTACGACAGCGGGGCCGGGTTGGCGCCGGTGTCGATGCGCGCGAGGTAGACCGCGCCGCAGCAGCCGCTCGGCGCCCACAGCCGGCCCATGCCGTCGATGGCCGCGCCGTACGGGCTGATGTTCACGCCGAGCGCGGTGGCGAAGCTGCCGGTCTGCGGCACCCGCTGCAAGAGCGCGCCGGTGTTGCCGTCGATCTGGTAGAAGGCCTGCTCGCTGAACATGCCGACCCAGACGTTGCCGGGGTTGCGCTGGCCCGGGTCGGCCATGCCGGCGTCGATCGCCAGCGCCCGGGCCTGCCAGTAGTTGGCGTCGCCCTGGTTGCCGACCACCACCGTCATGGCGATGCACTCGTCGGCCTCGCCGAAGAACTCGGCCGGGTTGGCCGGGTCGATCCGGTTGTTGCCGTCGACGTCGCGCGAGGTGTCGATCATGCCGTTGGCGTTGGCGTCGACGCAGTCGGCGGTCGCGTTCCAGATCTTGGTGATGCTGGGCTGGGCGCCGGGCGCGCGGTTGGCCACCCAGACGTCGCCGTAGAAGTCGACCGCGGTGCGCGACGGGCGGTTGGTGGCGTAGCCGCCGCCCGCGGTGCCGTCGCTGTACAGCGGGAAGTTGCGGCCGGTGTGGTTGACGACCCGGGCGTGGGTCACCGTCGCGTAGCGGCCGACCTCGGCCCCGGTGCGGGTGTCGAGCTTGGTCACCGTGCCGTCGTGATCGTTGGCGATCCACAGGAAGTGGTTCTCGATCGTCGAGCTGTCGAGGACGATGTCGCCCATCGGATCGACGCCGACGCCGTCGCACTCGATCGACGGGTTCATCGCGGTGCAGGGGAACGGGTCGGTGTCGACGCCGGCGCCGTCGCAGCCGGGCAGGCAGTTGCCGCACGCCGACATGACGCCCTCGTCGGTGGCGCTGTCGCAGTCGTCGTCGGAGGCGTTGCACACCTCGTCGTTGGGCAGCACCTGACCGAGGCACAGGTTCCAGGTGCCGGTCGTGGAGTTGCAGGTGCGGGTGCCCTTGACGCAGGCGCCGGTGCCAGCCAGGGCGGGCGGCCCGTCGAAGCACGGCACCGGGGCGGTGTCGACCGCCGGATCGCAGGGGCAGCCCTGGTAGATGCCGGCGGCGCAGCAGTCGTCGTGCAGCGCGGGATCGCTGTCGTTGCAGTCGGCGCCGGCCGGGCAGTTGGCGCCGTAGTGGTCGCCGTCGAGGTCGGTGCCGCCGACGCATTCGGGGGCGTCGCCGGGCGTGCTCCCGCACGAGCAGGCCGGCACGAACGCGGAGGCGATGACGAGGGCGAGCGCGGCGAGCGCGTCGGTGGTGCGCATGAGGTCTCCAGCCCGGCGCCGAGCGCCAGGCGCCCATTGTAGTGAGATCGGTGGCCGCGACGCCAGCGGCGAAGGCCCGGCCCGGTCGATCGTGGTCGATCGGGGGGGCGCCCGCGCCGGCGCCCCGGGCTATAAGAGCGCCATGAGCATCACGGCCCACGCCTGGCTGCATATCGGCCACATCATCGGCTTCGTCGCATGGATCGCGGGGATGCTGGCCACCCTGTACCTCCTGCGCGTCCACGCGATGGTCGAGGGCCCGGCCCGCGACGTGTGCGCCCGGCAGGAGGGCCGCACCGCGATGATCATGGATC